>Ga0302326_10016243_pt1 | contig 15588 bp, 14 predicted proteins | sample Palsa_T0_3_FD_202264 | JGI IMG/M metagenome (GOLD analysis project Ga0302326, IMG submission 202264) | Peat permafrost microbial communities from Stordalen Mire near Abisko, Sweden - Palsa_T0_3 | ecosystem: Environmental > Terrestrial > Soil > Palsa > Peat permafrost | place: Sweden: Abisko...
CTCGCCCGAGAGCTCGACCACGTAGGTGCTGGTCCTGGGCACGGCACACAATTCTGCACGCCCACCGTTATCCCTCCCGATAGTCCGCAGGATTAGCGGACGCGTCCACTAGCCGGGCGGACGCTCGTCACCCCGCGCGTCGTCCCGGACGGAGAGACCGTCGCCGTGCGCCTCGTGGAAGCCCTCCGGCAGCGGGCGGTCGTGATGTGGAGAACACACGCCGACAGGATGCCCGACGAAGCCGCCGCGCTCTCGGTGCTGGCGCTCGCAGACCTGCACGACGCCGCCGAACAGGCCGGCGCGCCGTGGACGCTGCTGCTGGACGAGTTCGGTGCCGTGATCAAGATGGCCGCGCAACGGGGAGTGGCGATCCTGCAACGTGGCCGCTCCCACGGCGGACAGGTGATCGTGATCACCCAATCGGCCGCCGACATCGACGCGCTCACGCAACAGCCTGGCTTGCTGGCGAGCTTGACCGACAACTTCGCCGGCGTCGTCGCGCACCGACAGACCAGCCCAGAGTCCCGTGACTGGCTCGCGAAACTGATGGGCACCCGCTCGCTATGGCAGATGACCAGCCAGACCGGTGCGCACGGACACACGCATACGGGGCGCGGCAGCGCCCGACGCGTGCGCGAGTTCCGCATCTCCTCGGACACCTTCGGCTCGCTCAACCGAGGCGAAGCGGTGATCTACACGCCGATCGCCGGCGAGCCCATCCGCGCGAGCATCCTGCCGGTTCACCTGCCTCAAGCGGAGCCTGAGCGGATCGACCCGGCCGGCCCACGCACCCGCTGCGAGGTTCCGGTGTACCCCGAGCAGACGCTGCCGACCACTCGGTCGCCAGACGGGACGCCAATAGCCCAGCGAACAGGCCCCGGGAAGTCGGCGTGATCCGCCGGACCCAGAGCTACCGTCAATCACGACAGCCATGAGCCAGATCCACGACAACTCTGACAGCGCACCGGGCGCAAGCGCCCAGCGCGAGTACGCGCGACGCCAACAAGCGCGGCGCCAGCGCGTCCGAGCCAGATACGGACCGGTCGGCTCACTCGTCGCGGCGCTGGCTGGCGAGCCACGAAACGTCGACGCCTGGCGCCAGGGCGCCGAGGGGGAAGCAGCGACCGCCCGCGCGCTCGAGTGGCGACTGCATCGCAGCGACGTCGTCTTGATGCACGACCGGCGTGTCCCCGGCCGCGGGCGGGCGAACATCGACCACATCGCCATCGGCCTCGCCGGAGTCACGGTGATCGACACCAAGAGCAGCCGCGGTCGCGTCCAGCTCGCGACCGTCGGCATCATCAACCGGCGCGAGCAGCTGCTCGTCAATGGACGCGACCGCACCAGCCAGCTCGACTCGCTACAGCGCCAGATGGAACGCGTCGCCGGCGTCCTGGTGCAGAACGACGCCGGTGATGTGTCGGTGTTCGGAGCGTTGTGCTTCCCGTTCATGCGCCGCGAGTGGCTGCATTACAACCGCGCGCGCGACGGACTGATCACCGTCGACGACCCCGCCCACGTCGCGAAACTCGCCGGGAGACACGGACCGCTGAGCTCCGCCGAAATCCAATGGCTGGCCGAGATCCTCGCCGGAGCATTCCCGCCGGCGTAGTCGGCACCGCGATCGAAGTCGTCGCCATTGCGATCGCGTGCTGTGAGCACCTGGCTAATCACTCGCTGCTGGCAAAGACGTAAACATCTACACGGACTACCGGATTCACGCATTGCGCGCGCAACACGGTCACCTCCGGCCTTCAAAGACTCAGCGCGTTGCCGACCGGGGTTTGCCGACCATTCATGACCTGATTACGATTTGCGGTTCGAGCGGTGGGCCGGGGAGCTCAATCTCCCCGGCCACCGTGGCTCTTCCGGACACCGCTGGAATGCGGGCTTGAGAAACCGGAAGTCTTCAGTCGTCGTCGGCGAGCCCTTCGCTGGCGGCAGGACGATCTGGTACGGGCATCCCGTTTGCCGCGGCCACGCGATAATCGGTGATCGGAGGCAGGGCTCGGCGGAGCGCGTCGGCGAGCAAGACGGAGAGCTTGTACACGCCCCGACCGCTGCGATTGAGATGCCCCTCTCGGATCATGACGTTGGCCATGTCGCTGATGCGCTTGGTGGCTTCGCCGTGGCGCGGCAGCCAGCCGTTCATCGTCAGGGCCTCGGCGATGTCGTTGGTCGTCCAATCCGAGCGCGGATTAGCGCGCATCACGAGGATGATCGCCTGCCTCAGGGTCGGCTTGCGGGTCTGCGCCCCTTCGGGCAGGAGGCCCTGCAGGAGAGCATCACCGTCCTGCTCGGCGTCCTCGGCCCCCGACAGCCGGAGTCCTTCTTGCAACCACTCAAGCTCGCGGTTGGCGACCTCGTACTCCGAGTAGGCGCGGTCTCGGCGTTCGCGGGCACGTTCGATGGCTTCCCGAAGGGCCGCTGGATTTAGGCTGCTCGCTTCCACGCCCCAAGCGTAGCAGTATTCCTAGTTTGCCGCGTGGGTGAACGCGTAGGCAGACGCGTAGATCATGGCGTCTCATCGAGCTCTCAGCTGTGCACATCGGTCGCGCATCCTCGTTGGCCAGGCCTGGCCGGAAGAGAAAAGCGGCTTGGCGTCTGGACGAGCACCATCTAGAATCGGCGGCGCGCTCCCGCGAGGGCGCTCCGTAGGGGCTGAGTCCCAAGCACTCGTGCTCCGCTATCCGGAAAAGCGTCGTCGACGACTTGCGGAGGTCACCTCTCGTGGTGGGCTTGGGGCACTGCGCAAGAGGAGACGTAATGACAGATCACCGAAGTAACCGCAACGAGCAGCGCTGGGCGCGCGCGCTGCAGCAATCCCGTGGAATCTCGTATATGCAAGCGCTCGAGGAGGTGCGTGGCGTGTCTCAGGAGGCTGATGGACCAAGCGTCGAGTTGACCGAGCCGATTCGGCAGGTCCCGGCTGAGTATCGGTTTGTCGTGTCGGTCGTGGAGGACCTCAGGCGGCACGGCAGGGCCGGGGCGGCTCAATCTGTCCTACGAAGCCGCGCCGCAGACTTCTTCCAGGATCGGAGCAGCCTCAGGCACGATCTCGGAGATTTGATCCGTCTGGCCAGTTACGGCGTTCGATGCTGGGGGATGAACGGTCTGCATCAGATCGAGGAGCCGCAGCTTGCTGAGCTCGCCGAGCCCTGGCTGCCGCTCGCGAGCGGAGAGGGAGCCGGCGTGCTCGAGCAGGTGATCGGCGGATGGCGAGCGACGTTGCGGTCGCGGACGGCGCCGTCGCCACCAAGGCTGCCGGTCCGGCGCGAAAGCATGCTCGATACTTTGGGCCAGCTGCAGCTCGGCGTGCGCGCGATCGGTGCTCTCTCCGACGCGCGGGACTGGACGCCGGCATCAGTGCAGTCGGCAGCGCGAGCAGCCGACAACCTCGGTCGGGCGCTCTCTCGCGCGTTCGGTGGCGGGATCGTGACGGCGTTGCCTCCGGCGGTGGACGACGCGCTCCACGCAATCCGAGATCGCTAGGCGCGAGGCGCAGCGAACGACAGCCCGTCGATAGCGCCGTGCGGGCGGGCTGCGGGTGGTGCCCCGGCGGCACACGCGCAGCGGCCTGGTTGGGCGTTGACCGAGGACCTTCGCGCCCCCTCACGATGGCGACGAACCCGGGCCTTACCGCCTCGTCAAGACGCTTGTCATTACAGAGGGTTGCGCTGCGGCGATCAGGTTCCCGCTCGGGGCTAGGTGCGGACCCGGAGCGGAAGCCGTGCGGCGAGCGGGACGAGCATCGGATAGTTCTGGCGGGTCGCGTCGTAGAGGTCTACGCCTTGGGGCGCACGCATCGAGACCAGCATCGTGAAGGGCAAGGGCGGGGCGGCAGTAAGTCGCCCGTCCTCCCGCGCGAGGTAGTTGACCGTGACCTGGGGGTCAAACAGGCTGCTGGCCCGCATTCGCTTGGAGTAGTGCAAGGCCGTCTCCCACTTGCCCTCCTCGCGCTGCAGCGCCTCGTTCCGGTGGCGGTCGGTGGAGCGGGTGGCCGGCAGGGCGCCCAGGATGGCGCCGTTGCCGAGGCGGTCAAGCGCCTCTTGCCGTTCCTCTTGGATGTCGAGCTCAACAGATTTGTTGGTTGCCGGGTCGCGAAACGAGAAGCGGCGTGCATGTGGCCGAAACGCCACCGCAAGGCCGGCCTGGGTGTAGTCGACCGCATCGGTTGGATCGATGGGGGCGGTGAACACGAGCGTCCAGCGGAGATCGACCGTGCGACCGGCGACGACGTCGCCGACGAGGGGAAACGGCAACGAGATGACCTGGTCGCGCTCGATCGTGTCGCGGTAGAGGACAGTCGCCTCGTTGGCTTGGCAGTTCCACCGCTCGTCGTAGCGCTCGAGCAGCCGGCCGAACCCGACCTCCTCGATCGGCTGGCCGTTCGGTGCCTCGGCGAAGTGGAGCGCGAACGCCCGGAGCAGGTCAGGAGTCGTGAGCTGTGGGCCCAGACGCGCGGCGAGTCCAACGATGCCGTGCATCGCGAGCGGCGTGGCAAAGCTGGTTCCCCAGCTCTCGCCGATCTGAGGACCGGGAGCGATTCCGGTGAACCGATTGCCCGGTTCTCCACCGAATGCGAGGCCGCAGGGCTTGAGCCGGCCGCCGGAACGGCCCGGGCCCACCGCGCTGTAGCCGGCGCGCTGCCAGTCGGCGGCGGGAGCGAGCTTGTCACACGCGCCAACGGAGAGCGCGTTGACCATGTCTGAGGGGACCTGGACGCGGTTCAGTCCCGTGACGGCGTCCAGCTCGCCGTTGTTGCCTACGGCGGTGATGAACAGCACGCCCAGCTCGTCGGTGAGTTCGTCGAGCTCGGCTGTCCAGCGGTGGGGCTCGGTCTGGTCGTCGACGGCGAGGTTTGGGCCGAGTGAAAGGTTGACGATCGGGTAGGCACGCGCACGGACCTGTTCGATGATGCGATCAAGGATCCAGTACAGGTCGACGTCCCAGTTTTGCGGTGAGGGGGCCGGGACGACTCGGAAGTGATCGATTCGCGCGTCGGGGGTCCGCAGCGGCTCATCGGCGGGCATCGACCCGTACAGAAGCGCGCCGGTGACCATGGTTCCATGTGCGACTGAGTCGGGGTCCTCCGGCTCGGGTGTGACCTCGATCGCGTCGACGAACGGGGCGAGATGCGGGATGCCTTGGGACACGCCGCCGTCGAACACCGCGACACGGAGCTCGGATTGCGGACGTTGTCCGGGAGGAGACGCCGGAAGCTGGCGACCGGTGCCGACGACCCTCAGCGGGCCGACCGGCGTCGGGCGCACCTTGGGCATCGGGCGTAGCGCTCGCAACGGGTTGAACCTGGTCGCCTGCTCGGCCGCCCCGGCGGGCAGGCGGACCGGCATGAACGTCATGCCGCGCACGACACGCTGATAGTCGGTCGCGATCTCGCCGCCAAGCTGGCTGACCCAGGCCGCCCACTTGGTAAGCACCTCCTGGCGCTCGCTGGCGGTCACCGAGCCAGACGCGTCGACGGTGGGATGAAGGACAGCCTCCCAGGTGAGCAGCTCCTCGGCGGGCACCTCCGGCCGGGATCTGAGGATCTCTTCGACATCAGGCAGACGGACCACATCGAACTGGCGAAGGCGATCGCGGGCGGCGTTGGCCGCGCCGCGGGCGGTGTCGGCGGCCAACAGTTCGGACACGCGGGCGATGGAACGTTCGTCGCCGGCCAGCAGGTAGCTCTTGGTCGGCTGGTTGTCCTGAACGCGGGTGCGGGTCTGGTACTGGCCGGTCGTGGCGCGCGTCCCGACCGGAACGAGATCAGCCTCGCGGAACAGCTCCGTCGGGAAGTAGCTGTTGGCGAGGTAGTTCGGAAGGACGGTGGCCTCGAATACCACGCGCGCGCCCCGTAAGGTCGCTGGCGTGTCTGCTACGGCCTGGCGCAGCGCGTCGACCTGCGGGCTGAGCTGCTCGCGGGCCTCCTCGAAGGTCCGCGGGTGGTACTTCGGGCCGCCGCCGCTGGCACGCTCGGCCTCGCGACGCAGCGCCTCGCCGCCGGAGAGGATCGGCCGGTCCGGCTGGGTTGGGTCGCCGGAGGCCATCTACTGCGTCGCGACCAGCTGCGTGGCCATCACCGAGCTCGGCCGCCACTGACGCGCGAGCTTGGCGACAGTCGGGTGGGTGATGCCGAGGATTTTGCCGACGGCGCGATGGCTGAGTCCGAGATGCTCGGTCGCGACAGCGCAGAAGGCCGAGCGGCGGTCTGCGTCATCGCCGACTTGCTCGCGCAACCGGTCAACGGCGAGCTGGGCGATCACCGTCGCGGCGTCGCCGCTGCTCAGGACGGCTGCTCGAGCGATTGCGGCCGTTTCGCGCTCGATGCCGGCGCCGCTGATGCCGTCGAAGGCCAGTGCGCAGGCAGCGAGGATGTCGTCGGCAACCTCGAGGCCGGCACGTTGCAGCACGCGGCTGAGGATCGCTGCGCGCTCACGCTGCCCGGGAACGGTGAGGGTGATTGTCAGATCGAAGCGGCGCTCAACGGCGGGGTCGAGAAGTTGCGGGTGGTTGGTCGCGGCGATCAACAGCCCGGTGTCGGGCCAGCGCTCGAGCTCGAGCAGCAGGACGTTGACCAAGCGCTTGAGCTCGCCGATGTCGGATTGGTCGTCGCGACGCTTGGCCAGCGCGTCGAACTCATCGAGCAGCAGCACGCATGGGAAGCTGCGCGCGTGGTCGAGCAGCTGACGCAGGTTCTGGCCTGTCTGGCCGAGCAGGCTGGACATGAGCGCGGCCAGCTCGATAGTGACCAGCGGCAGCGAGAGCTCGCGGGCCAAATGGCGCGCGGTCACGGTCTTCCCCACGCCGGGCGGCCCCTGTAAGAGCAGGCTCTTGGGTGGCTCAAGGCCGAGATCGATCAGCCGGGCGGCCTGTCGGCGCTGGTCGATGAGGGTGTCGATCGCCGCCTGCGCCTCGGCGGTGAGGATTGGCGGGTCCTCAAGCATCTGGTCCTCTACCGTGGCGAGCGCGAGCGGGCCATCACTTTGGACCGGCGTCGGCGGGCGGGCACTGCGCAGAATCGCCTGGTCCTGCGTCAGGATGACGGAGCTGAGCTGGTCGCGCAGTGCCTGGCTGTAGACCGAGGCCGTCTGGCGGCGAAGCATCCGCCGCGCGAGCTGGCGCACGGACGCGGCATCGCCGCTCAGACCGATCCGAACGAGGTCAACGACCGCCTGCTCCGTCGGCTCCAGCCCGATCGCCGCCTGGTAAGAGGAAGACGACATCAGGCGGCTAGCTTACCAGGAGATCCGGTCATTACGCGACCGATGGTAACGCTGGTCACCGTCTTGCAGTCCTCATTTACCGCTTCGAACTAGCCAGCTGAGCGCCGAGTCCCAGCAGGAGAAGCACCACTGCAGCGATCGCGACCCCGTACTGGGGACTCCAGTCGCACCAGGAATCCGCAGGCGAAAGCGGCAGAACGAGCGTCCACGCCAGGAAGGCGACCAGCGCGGCGACGTGATCGAACCACGGGATCGCTGGACCGACGCTACCTGCCTGGCGCCGCTTGACCACGTAGAGGACCTGCAACGTGACCGGGGTCAGAATCACGAAGACGGCGAACGCGGACCAGCGCGAGGTGTAATCGCTGCGACAAACGGCTGCGCTGTCGGAGATCGGCAAGATCCCGATGACCGTGGCATACGCGGCGACGAGCTCGGTCGGGATGTAGCGGATCAGCTGAGCCGCAACATCGCTTGCCGTCGATGCCGCGGGCGCGTTCGCGGTGGCCTGTTCACGCAGCGGTCCGGGCGGCCGCGCCGGCCGGTGACGGTCGACGGCCGCCGTCGCAGTCGCCCAGAGACTCATGAGCGGATTTTCCCCCCAGGGGCGGATGATTGTCGCTGAAAGGCGCCAACGAAAGACGCGCTGCCGCGCGCATCCGCGGGCTCGAGCGAGGCGAGAAGAGGCGAGCAGTGGCGGCGTGCGTGGTCCGGACCCCTCCCGATTGTGGCGGCCTGGCGGCCGCCCTGGGGTCGGGGAATCCGGCCCCCGCACCCGGTGGAGGCCGACGAATCGTAAGGAGAGCCTGATGGCCACCAGCACCGAGACGATCGCCAGCGTCCAGATGATCGCGCTGAGCGAGATCCGCCACGACCAGAACGTCCGGCAGGAGATCCTCGCCGAGGAGGTCGACGCGCTCGCCCAGTCGATCGCCCTGCTCGGGCAGCTGACGCCGGTCAGCGTCCGGCCCGACAACGAGAACGGCGGCTACGTGCTGATCGCCGGCCACAAGCGCTACGCCGCGCTCGCGCAGCTCGGCCACGCCGAGATCCGCGCGGAGGTTCGCCCAGACGGCGAGAGCGAAGCGGCGGAGAGGGCTGCTGAGAATGTCGTCCGCTCGGCACTGAACCCCTACGAGGAGGCCATCGCCGTGAAGGCCATGCTCGACCGCGGGCTGACCGAGGACGGCGCCGCGCAGGCGCTCGGCTGGCCCAAGCAGCGCGTGACCGCGCGTGTGAAGCTGCTCGAGCTGCCCGAGCACGCGCAGCAACTCACCGGCCAGGGCGTGATCCCGCTCTCTGCCGTCGAGCAGCTCCGCAGCATCGGCCTGGTCAGCCCGAAGCTGCTCGAAGCCGTGATCGCCTACCTGGGCGACGGCAACGAGCGGGCCGCCGAGCGGCTCGCCCGCGAGCCCGGATGGGTCATCGACTCCGCCCTGCGCGACGGCTCAAGCAAGGTGTTCGCCGCCCATCTGACCCAACTCGACACGTACGAGATCGCGGATCTGCGGCTCGGCAAGAAGACCGAAGCGTTGCTCGACGAAGCTGCGACGCTGCACAAGCAGCTTGACCGCTACGCGTACGGCTCGGCGACCGTGCGGTTCACCGAGAGCGATGTGGACCAAGCCCGCGCTGCGGGCGTGCTGGTCGAGTTCGAGAACTCCAGACCGATCATCGTCGACCGATCGCTGTACCGAGAGCTGTCCAAGGAAGCGATCAAGCGGACCGTCGAGGAGCTCCGCGCCCGGGTCGCCGAAGCCGCGGAGCAGCGCAAGGCCGCCAAGGCGTCCGGCAGGCCGGTCGATCCCGAGGCCGAGGCGCGGCGGGAGCGCGGGCGCGAGCTGCGCGCGATCGCCGAGCAGGCGCACGGCGCGAACGTCGATCTCGGCTGGGGACTGATGAACGGCCTTGCGACCGTCGACCCGGCAGACATGGCCGTGGCGAGGTTCTTCGTATTTGCCGTCTTGGGTGCGGACTACGACCAGAGCCCGTACACGCAGACCGGCGATCGCGTCGCGGAGCTCGCCGCGCGCGGGATCCGACTCGTGATCGAGGAGTTCCGCACCGACGTCACCAAGACACGCAAGGACGGCAGCCGCGGTGCGCTGCGGATCGACTACGGCGACCCGCGCAAGCCCGAGAAGCCGATCGCGTGGCTATGGAAGTTCATCGTATGCCGAGCCGGGGATTATGCCGAGTGTGTGCCGGGGCGACGCGCACGCGCGCGAGGATGGCGGTCAGGTGCTCGGCATAATCACAGCGCCTCCAGGAAGGCGAGCAGTTGGTCGGGAGGTCGGTATCGCCCGGGCGGCGTGTTGGTGGGAGCGGTGCGTGCGAGCGCGTTCTCTTTAAGGGCGAGGTCGGCATGCACGTAGGCCTGTGTGGTTTGTGTGCTTTCGTGGCCTAGCCAGAGCGCGATCACGGTGGTGTCGATGCCGGCGTGCAGTAGGCGCATCGCGCAGGTGTGTCTGAGCGTATGCGGCGAGATCGTCTTGGCGCCGATTGACGGACATCCGGCGGCTGCGGCCGCGACGTGCTTGGCCAGCAGCCATGCGACGGCGTCACGGCTGAGGCGACGGCCGCGGCTGGTCGGGAATAACGGATCGTTGGGTTGGCCGGCGCGTTCGTGTTGCCAGACGCGCAGCACTGCCGCGGTTTGCGCTGTCAACGGGGTGACGCGCTGCTTGCGGCCTTTGCCGTGGCAGTGCAGGTGCGGTCCGGTGGTGAGTGTGATGTCGATGCAGTCAAGGCCGGTTAGCTCAGAGACGCGCAGGCCGGTCTGGATCATTGTCAGTAGCAGCGCGTGGTCGCGGCGCCCACTCCAGCGCGACCGGTCAGGTGCGGCGAGCAGCGCGTCGATCTCTTCCTCGCGCAGGAATGCGACGGTCGTCTTTGGGGCGCGTTTGAGCGGGATCACGAGTACGCGCGCGATCGTTGCGGCGTGCTCGGGATGTCGGTGCGCGGCGTAGCCGAACAGCGAGCGGATCGCCGCCAGCCGCGCGTTGCGGGTGGCGGTGCTGTTGCGGCGCTCATGCTCGAGGTGGTCAAGGAACGCGCTGATCAGCTCGGCGTCCAATTCGGCGAGGTCCAGTTGGCTGGGGTGAGTGCCAGTTTGCTGCTGGGCGAAGGTGAGCAGCAGCCGGAACGTGTCGCGGTAGGCGGCGATCGTGTTGGGGCTGGCTTGTCGCTGTCTGATCAGCCGCTCGGTGAAGAACGCCTGCAGCGTCGGGGCGAGCGCGCTCATGGGCGCATCCCCAGGTCGGGCAGGCGCTGCGCGGCGAGCGCGAGCAGCTCCGGGGCGGCCTGGAGGTAGTAGTAGGTCGAGGCCGGGTGGCGATGGCCCATCCAGGCCCCCAGCAGCGGCAGCCGCCCGGCGACATCGACGCCGGTGCGGTGCCACCCGAGCAGCGTCTCGACAGCGAACCCGTGCCTGAGGTCGTGGATGCGCGGGATCGGACGACGTGTGTTCAGCCCGGTGATGGCGCGCAGACCGGTGAACGTCTCCCGGACGCATTCATAGATCGGCCGGGTGCCGACGGTCGAGACGAAGAAGCTCGGCGTCTTCGGCGCCGGACAGACCTGGTTGCGAAGACGCGTGTAGCTGACGAGCTCCCGCGCGGTTGAGGGGTGCAGCGGCAGCTGCCGGCCGCCGCCCTTGGCGTGCCGGACCACCAGTCGCCGCTCGCGAAGATCGACGTTTTCGCGGTCGAGCGCAAGCGCCTCGCCGACGCGCATCCCCGTCACCGCCAGCAGTCCCAGTAGCGCCCGGTAGGTCGCCGCGCGTAGCGCCGGGGTGAGCGTGTTGGTTGCGTCCAGAAGCGCGTGGATCTCGCTTTGGTTGTAGAGGTAGGGGGCTGGCCGAGAGCGGCGGAACGCCAGCAGGTTGGTGGGTGGCACCTGCGTGGCCGGCTCGAGGGTCTGTAGGTAGCGTGCAAAGCCACGCGCGATCCCCAGACGTACCTTCCAACGAAACGGCGGCAGGTCGGCGGGCTTGGTCGCCCACGCGACCGCCAGCTCGATCGTCAGCGTCGCCGCCCCGTCCCGCTCGAGGTCTGAGACCAGGTCATCGAGGTACCGGTCATAGCCGCGCAGCTGGTAGCCGAGCGCGCGTCGGAGGGCCACGTAGTCGCGGGCGGCCTGGCGCAGATCTGTGCTCATCACGCACCCCCTCCTGCCGGCCACGGCCGGGCGAGCTCGCGGAGTGCGTCGGGGTCAGTCTTGGCGTAGATCGCCGTTGTGGCGACGTGACGGTGGCGCAGGACCCGGCCGATCTCGACCAGCCCGGCGCCCGCGCGGTGCATCTGCGTCGCCGCGCTGTGACGCAGACAGTGCGCGCGAACCTTGCTCACGCCGGCGCGCTCACAGGCCCGCCGCACGACATGACTGACCCCCCAGCGGCCCAGCGGCCCGTAGGGCGCTCGCGCGTGCACGAACACCTGACGGCACTCGCCCATGGGACGGCGGTGCTGCAGGTAATCGGCAAGTGCCCGTCCGACGTCGACGGGCAACGGCAGCCGCCCGTGGCTTCCCTTTCCGTGGACGATGAGCTCCCCAGCACGCCAATCGATGTCCTGCAGCCGCAGCGCGGCGACCTCGCCGGCGCGCAGCCCCAGCCGGGCGAGCACGGTCAGGATCGCGAAGTCGCGCCGGCCGATCGCGGTGCGCCGATCGCAGCTGGCCAACATCCGGCCCACCTCCTCGGCTGACGGCGTCGGTGTCACGTCGGGGCGACGCTGCGCGGCGGTGGGCACGGCCGTCGCCAGCGACAGCGGCGTGTGCCCCCGCACGAACAAAAACCGCAATAACGCCCGCAACCCAGTGACCGTGGTGCTCAAAGAGCCCGGGCTGCGAAACGCCGACTGCCCGAGCATGAACGCGCTGACGTCCGCAGCTCTGAGCTGCTCGAGCCGAAGCTCCCCGTCCGGGAATCGACTGGCCAAGAATGACGTCGCGACCCGGCGGTAGCCGGCCACCGTCACTTCCGCCAGCCCGCGAGCAATGAGCAGGTGCTCCTCAAACGCCGCCAGCAGCCGATCAGTCGCGTTTGCGACCGTCACCGGTGGCGCTGGCGGCGCAACGCCGAGCCCGCGCAGGAACACGAGCACGGGCGCCAACCCCCGCGGCGAGTAACGGTGAGAATGACCGCACGCCCGCCGGTAGGCCAGAAACTCCTGCGCTCGGACCGCCGTCAGCTCTCCAACACCGAGCCGGCCGCGCTCAAGCCAGCGGCTGAGATGCCCCATCAAGCGCAGCTGATCTTCCACGGTGAACGGGCTGTACCCGAGTCGCTCCAGTTCTGCGCGAAACCCGTCGGCGAACACTGCCAACGGCCCCGCGATCGACGCCCGTCCCGTCCTGCCCATGACCAGCTCCCTTCGTCAGATCACACGATCTGACGACCCAACCACTCCACGACAACGTGGGAGTTCCGGTAGCAACGAGGCGGTCTTCCTCAGACGGCTGGAGACCGCCGCCTTCGGGCCGATAGCGGAAGTGGCCGATCGGCCCGCGGGAAGCCGCCAGACCGCAGGGCGTTCATTGGGAGTAGTGCTCTCGGTAGAGCAGCCTTGACTGCTGCGCGTCGGGTGGAGCCCTGCGCGTGCCGGCTGCCGTTCGGGATTTGTCAGGTTGCGCGAGAATGTTTTTTGGCTGTGGGCGTGGCCGCCGTCATAGGCGATGACCTGGGTTCAGGAGTGGGGCGACCGGGTCGAGCTCGCTCGCGGTCAGCCCGCGTTTCGGCATGATCGGCGGATGCAGGCTCCCGTTCCTAGCCGTGGTTTGATCGCCATTACATTTGTCATCTGGAATTGCTCACATCGGCCTCTGGCGCGCGACCCGGCGCGGTGCCACTGTTGTGCGCACTGCTTCCACGTTTTGAGAGGTACCCAATGATTATCCTGCTCCCCCTCCTTGCCAGGCTCAGCATTCACCATCGCGTGATCCTGGGCAAGAAGCTCGTGGCCCTCAGCATCATCTTCCTGGCGGTCGGCTTCACCGGCCACCCCTGGCTCGTCGGTCTGTCGGCGGGCGGGCTTCTTGTTGGCATCGCGTCGCTCGCGAGCGCGTGGTGGAGCCGCCGGCGGGGCCCGTCGTCCGCAGGCATCTAATGGCTTGGAAAGGCTGACTCGGTGTCGATGTCCTCTCCTGGCGCGTGGCTCAGCCGCCGCCGCCGGGTCAGCCTTTCCGCCCTGTTCCTCGTCTATCTGCTGTACGTAGGTATCGCCGTAGCCGCTGACTCTCGAGGGGTCGGCGAGGTCGCGGGGTTCGTCGTCCTTGGCGCGTTCGCGCTGACGTACCTCGAGATCGTGGATCGCGCCGCGCAGCTCGGCGGTGCCACGTTCGTCGCTGCCGTGGGACTGCTGCTCGCGCTGATGGTCGCGGAGGTGCCGTTTGCGCGGGCGACTGGCCTGAACCTGCTTGTGTACATCACGGCGGTGCTCGTCATGCGGCTCGGGGAGCGGGCGTGGCCCGTGGTCGTTGTGTTCGCGCTCGGCGCCCTGTTCGTCCCGACGCTCGTCCACGGGTGGCATGACACGTTGGGCGACAGCATCGCTCTGGTCACGCCAATCGCGGTGCCGGTGGTTGCGCTGCTCTCGTTCGGAGTGCGGCAGATCACGAAGTCCAACTTCGCTCTCGCCGAGGCCCGGGCGGAGGTCGCGCGGCTCGGTGCCGAGGCCGAGCGGGCACGCATCGCACGAGACCTGCACGACCTGCTCGGTCACTCGCTAACGACGATCACGGTCAAAGCGGGACTCGCCCGCCGGATTGGGCAGACCGATCCCGGGCGGGCGCTTGAGGAGATCGCCGCAGTTGAGAATCTCGCCCGTCGCTCGTTACAGGACGTCCGCGCTACGGTCGCCGGCTACCGCGAGGTGACGCTCACCGGCGAGCTTGCCGCCGGTGGGGAGCTGTTGCGTGCCGCGGGGATCGCCGCCGAGCTGCCCAGCGCCGTTGACGTCGTTGACCCAGCCCATCAAGAGCTGTTCGGCTGGGTCGTGCGGGAGGGGGTCACGAACGTTGTGCGTCATGCGCGAGCGAGCTTCTGCGCAGTGCGAGTCTCCCGCTGCTTGGTGGAGATCGTCGACGACGGAGCGAACGCCGCGCCCGAACCCGGCAACGGTGATGATGCGTGGACGCGCTCAACACCAGGAAACGGCCTCACCGGACTGCGCGAGCGGGTCGCCTCAGCCGGCGGGACGCTTGAGGCCGGGCCCTGTCGTCCGTCGGGATGGCGGTTGCGGGTGTCGCTGCCGGAACCCTCGACGCGATGATCAGGCTGCTCATCGCCGACGACCAGGACCTGATCCGCAGCGCGTTCGCGGCACTGCTCGGACTTGAGCCGGACTTCGAGGTCGTCGCGACCGTCGCCCGCGGCGACGAGGTCATCGACGCCGCGCGAAAGCACCGTCCCGACGTCGCGCTGCTCGACATCGAGATGGACGGCATCGACGGTCTCACCGCGGCCGGGGTGCTCGCCGAGCAGGTTCCTGGCTGCCGCGCGCTGATCCTCACGACCTTCGGGCGGCCCGGCTACCTAAAGCGAGCGATGGAGGCGGGCGCGCGCGGATTCGTAGTCAAGGACGCACCACCCGAGCAGCTCGCCGACGCGATCCGGCGCGTCGCCGCGGGCGAGCTCGTGGTCGATCCCGCGCTCGCCGCCGAGACGCTCGCCCACGGCGATTCACCGCTTACCGCCCGCGAGCGCGACGTGTTGACGACCGCTCGGACCGGGCAGACCGTCGCCGAGATCGCCTCGATCCTGTTTCTCTCCGAAGGAACCGTGCGCAACTACCTCTCCTCAGCGATCGGCAAGCTCGGCGCGCGCAACCGGACCGAGGCGATCCAAACCGCAGAGGCGCGTGGCTGGCTATAGACCGGCCAGGATCCGCGCAAGATAGACGTCTACAGCGGCTTTCGCTGAAGGCCGTCGACGACCCATACGACGCGACAATCAGCAACGGCGGGCCACGCTGCCGCTCAGAAACGAGTAGCAGCAGCCTCGCGCAAACGGCGGTCGCTTCCGCCAGGGCGTGGTTATGCCGAGCAAGTCGCCATAACAACCCTCGATGAGCAGGCCACACCCACACTCCGGTATGCGGGCTCGGCATAACCATCGGCTCGGCATACAACGAATTACGTCGAGTTCGGCGTAATTCATCGACGGCGCCAAGACCGCCGGTGAGCTGTACGGCCGCGCGCTCGTGGTGATCGCAGCCGAGCAGTACGCGAGCCGGCTAGTGGACGCGTCCGGAAGTGATGCGGGTCATGCGGCCAGCGCGAGCGTTCGAGGCTCATGCTGAGTGATCTTCTCGATCACTTGATCGAGCTTGGCCCGGGTGAATGTCCACTGGAACGGTTG
>Ga0302326_10016245_pt1 | contig 15587 bp, 11 predicted proteins | sample Palsa_T0_3_FD_202264 | JGI IMG/M metagenome (GOLD analysis project Ga0302326, IMG submission 202264) | Peat permafrost microbial communities from Stordalen Mire near Abisko, Sweden - Palsa_T0_3 | ecosystem: Environmental > Terrestrial > Soil > Palsa > Peat permafrost | place: Sweden: Abisko...
CCATCCGGGACCACCAGGTGGTCATCATCGCGGGGGAGACGGGCTCGGGTAAGACGACCCAGATCCCCAAGATCTGCCTGGAGCTCGGCCGTGGCGTCGCCGGGCAGATCGGGCACACCCAGCCGCGCCGGCTGGCGGCCAGGACCGTCGCCGAACGGATCGCTGAGGAACTCGGCAGCCCGCTCGGCGAGACCGTGGGCTACAAGGTGCGCTTCACCGACGTGTCCGCCGACGACACGCTGGTCAAGCTGATGACCGACGGCATCTTGCTGACCGAGCTCACCCGTGACCGGCAGCTGAGCCGCTACGACACGCTCATCATCGACGAGGCGCACGAACGCAGCCTGAACATCGACTTCATCCTCGGCTACCTCAGGCAGCTGCTGCCCAGGCGCCCGGATCTGAAGGTGATCATCACCTCGGCCACCATCGACCCGGAGCGGTTCGCGGCCGCCTTTTCCGGCGCGCCCATCGTCGAGGTGTCCGGCCGGACCTACCCGGTGGAGGTCCGGTACCGGCCGCCGCGTGAGGGCGGCGAAGACGCTGACCTCGGCCAGGCGATCAGCGACGCGGTCGACGAACTGTCCGCCGAGGGACCGGGTGACATCCTGGTGTTCCTCAGCGGGGAACGTGAGATCCGCGACACCGCGGACCTGCTTTCGGGGCGGGACCGGCTTGAGGTGCTGCCGTTGTACTCGCGGCTGTCCGCCGCCGAGCAGCACAAGGTCTTCCAGCGCCGGTCCGCCTCGAGCTTCACCCGCCGGGTGGTGCTCGCCACCAACGTGGCCGAGACCTCGCTCACCGTGCCCGGCATCAAGTACGTCATCGACCCGGGCGCCGCGCGCATCTCCAGGTACAGCTACCGGACCAAGGTGCAGCGGCTGCCGATCGAGCCGATCTCGCAGGCCTCGGCCAACCAGCGCAAGGGCCGCTGCGGGCGCACCGCGGACGGCATCTGCATCCGGCTGTACTCCGAGGAAGACTTCGCCTCGCGGCCGGAGTTCACCGACCCCGAGATCCTGCGGACGAACCTGGCCTCGGTGATCTTGCAGATGGCGGCCCTCGGCCTGGGGGACGTGCCGAAGTTCCCGTTCATCGAACCGCCTGACGCCCGCAATATCGCCGACGGGCTGACCCTGCTCACCGAGCTGAACGCGTTCTCCGGCGGCCGGATCACCGGTCTGGGCCGCAAGCTGGCCCGCCTGCCGGTGGATCCGCGCATCGGCCGGATGATCCTGGAGGCCGACCGGAACGGGTGCACCCGCGAGGTCCTGATCATCGCGGCCGCCCTGTCCATCCAGGATCCTCGTGAGCGGCCGTTGGACGCGCAGCAGGCGGCCGACGACAAGCACCGCCGGTTCGCCGACCCAGACTCGGACTTCATCGCCTACCTGAACCTGTGGGACTACCTGGCTGAGCGGCAGCGCGAGCTTTCCTCCTCGGCCTTCCGCCGGATGTGCCGGGCCGAGTACCTGAACTACCTGCGCGTCCGCGAGTGGCAGGACCTGCACGGACAGCTGCAAAGGCTGGCCGGCGACCTGGGCGTGACGGTCAGCTCGTCATCTTCGGAACGGGCACGGGTGCATGCTTCACTGCTAGCTGGCCTGCTGTCCCAGATCGGAATGAAGCTGCTGGCGACCGAGCCGTCCCGGCCGGCCTCGTCGGCGGCAGGCGCCGGAACCGGAGCGAGCCCCGGCTCTGCTGGTCGACGGCCCCGGGCCGAGTACCTCGGCGCCCGCAACGCCAGGTTCGCCATCTTCCCCGGCTCCAGCCTGGCCCGGAAGGGGCCGGACTGGATCGTGGCGGGCGAGCTGGTGGAGACCTCCAAGCTGTGGGCACGGACCGTGGCGCGGATCGAGCCCGAGTGGGTGGAGCCGCTGGCCGGGCACCTGGTCAAGCGCAGTTACAGCGAGCCGCACTGGGAGAAGAAGCGCGGCGGCGCGGTCGCGCTGGAGAAGGTGACCCTGTACGGGGTGCCGCTGGTCGTGGACCGCAAGGTCGGCTACGGGCGCATCGACCCGGCGGCGGCGCGGGACCTGTTCATCAGGCACGCGCTGGTCGAAGGTGACTGGCAGACCTCGCACAAGTTCTTCGCCGAGAACAGGCGGCTGCTGGCCGAGGCCGAAGAGGTCGAGCATCGGGCCCGCCGCCGGGGCCTGGTCATCGGCGAGGATGAGCTTTTCGCCTTCTACGACACCCGGATACCCGCGGACGTGGTCTCGGCCCAGCACTTCGACACGTGGTGGAAGCAGGCCCGCCGGGCCGATCCGGACCTGCTGACGTTCACCGCGAGCGACCTGCTCAGCGACGACGCCGGCGAGATCAGCGCGGACGCCTACCCGGACAGCTGGACCTCCGAGTCGGCCGGCAATTCCCCGGCCGGGGTGCTGCCGCTCTCCTATGCCTTCGAGCCCGGCAGCCAGGCCGATGGAGTGACCGTCGACATCCCGCTGAGCAGGCTCAATCAGGTAGACGCGGCCGAGTTCTCCTGGCAGGTGCCCGGGCTGCGCACCGAGCTGGTCACCGAGATGATCCGGTCGCTGCCCAAGGCGCTGCGCCGCGACCTGGTCCCCGCGCCCGACGTGGCGCGGGAGGTCACCGGCCGCCTCGGCCGGCCGGCCGGGGACCTGCGGGATGCGGTCGCCCGCGAGCTGCGGTCGCTGCGCGGCGTCAACGTGCCTCGTGACGCCTGGGATCTCTCCAAGCTGCCGCCGCACCTGCGGATCACGGTCCGGGTAACCGACGGGGACCACGTCCTGGCCGAAGGTAAAGATGTCGGCGAGCTGCAGCGCGAGCTCCGGCCCCGGCTGCGGGCCGTGCTGTCGCAGGCGGCCCGGGGGATCACGCGTTCGGGCCTGAGCTCGTGGAACTTTGGCGCGCTGCCCAAGGTCTTCACCGAGGGCACCGTGGTCGCCTACCCCGCCCTATTCGACGTGGGCGCCGCCGTCGACGTCCGGCTGTTCGAGACCGAGGCCGCGGCGCGGACGGCCATGTGGGCGGGGACCCGGCGGCTGATCCTGCTGGGCGCGCCGTCGCCGGTAAAGTCGGTCGCGGACGGCTTGCCGACCCGGGCGAAGCTGGCGCTCAGCCACAACCCGCACGGCGGCGTCGCGGCGATGTTCGCCGACTGCATCAGCTGCGCCGCCGACTACCTGATGGCCGAGGCGGGCGGGCCGGCCTGGGATCGCGACGGCTTTGAGCGGCTCTGCACCGCGGTCCGGTCCCGCCTGCACGAGGTGACCGGAGATGTCGTGCGGAGGGTGGAGTCCGCGCTGCGCCTGTCCCACGCGATCGAGACCCGCCTGGACGACGTCCGGGGCGAGGCCGCACGGCCGGCCGTCGCCGACATGCGCGCTCAGCTGGCCGGGCTCATCTTTCCGGGGTTCGTGACCGCCACCGGCTACCGGCGGCTCCCGCACCTGGCTCGCTACCTGCAGGGGATAGAGCGGCGGCTGAACAAGCTGCCGGAGAACCCGGCCCGCGACGCGGCGAACATGGCTATCGCCCAGCGGGTTGAGCAGGCATACGCCCAGGCGGTCGCGGAGCTGCGCGGCGCAGGCCGGGAGAGCCAAGCGGGTCTGCCCGACGGCGATCTGCGCGAGGCACGCTGGATGCTCGAGGAGCTCCGGGTGAGCCTTTTCGCCCAGACTCTCGGCACCCAGGCTCCCGTGTCCGAGAACCGCGTGCTCGCGGCCCTTGACCGGCTCAGCGCCTGACGCTGGCTGGTAGCTGAACCTGCCTCACTGCGCCGCGGCATCCTGACCCGCGTCCGGGCGTGTCGTTACCCGCCTTTGGACTACATAAAATGCTACCTTCTTCTTTGGGTAGCACAATGTTCGTTTATGCGGAGCATAAACCGCAGAAAGGCAGGAACCGTGACCGGAGAACCCCCCGTACGGCGCCGCCTCGTCGGAGGCGCTTTGCGCCGGTACCGGGAGCATGTCGGCTACACGCTCGAAGATGCGGCGCGCGTGCTTGAGTGCGACCGTTCGAAGATCAGCAGGATCGAAACCGGCCAGCGTGGTATCCGGCCCAAGGAACTGCGCGAGCTGCTGACCGAGTACGGCGTGCCGGAGAGTGACCAGGCCGCGCTGGTGGCCATCGCCAGCCGCGGCGGGCAGCGAGGCTGGTGGCATCCCTATGCGGGCAGCTTCTCCGAGGCGTACCTGGATTACGTCATCATGGAGTCGCTCGCCTCGGAGATCATGGCATACGAGGCTCAGCTCGTCCCCGACCTGCTGCAAACCGAGGACTACGCCCGCGCCATCGCGGTCGCCGTGCCCGGCTACACCACCGGCGGCCAGCGGGAGGATGCCATCGCGGCCATGGAACTGCGGCGCCAGGGTGTGCTGACCGGGAAGCCTTCGGGTTCTTCGGGGTCTTCGGGTTCTTCGGGGCGGCGTCTGTGGGTCATCCTGGGCGAAGGCGCCCTGTACCAGGAGGTCGGCGGCCCCGGCGTCCTGGCCGGGCAGATCCGCCACCTCGTCCAGCTGAGCGAGGATCTTCCTGACCTCATCCTTCAGGTGCTGCCGTTCTCGGCCGGGGCGCATGCCGCCGCAGGCAGCGCGTCTCTTGCCATCCTGCGGTTCTCCGATGCGCCCAGCCTGGGCGTGGTCTACGTGGAGGCGCTATCCGGCGGCGTCTACCTGGAGAGCCAGGAGGACGTCGCCCGTTACATCCGCGCGTTCGCGCTGCTGCGCGCGTCTGCGCTCAGCGCCGCTGACAGCGTGCGCCTGCTGCGGAGTCTCGGAGACCTAGCGTGACCGAATCCGGCAGGTCCGGCCGGACCCAGGGCCTGCAACGCTGCCGGACCGGCCGTAGTCATCGTGATCTGAGCGGCTAGCGCCGTGCACGCTGTCGCAGAGGTTCACGCGTGGAGTCTCCGGAAGATAACGCCGTCTCGGCCTGAGCAAGCCATGCGCCGGCCTGTCCCGCGGCCCGGGCAACGGGGCGATCCTCCGTCATGACCTCAGACGATATAAGTGTTATCAACTCTTAATTGAAAATTACGCAACCAAATGGTGACATGTCATTTCGGACCATCCGCGTTTCGGTTGCTTCTGGGACTGGTGTGGCAGTAGAACAAACGGCGTCCGAACGCGGGATTACGTGTCCGAATAGAAATATTTTCCCTGGATGCATCTTTGCGCCTAGCCATTAGGCTTGTTTTGCACGTATGTCGGCAAAAGGGGCTTTGGCTGACGTTAGGTGGCGCAACGTGGCACGGGGCTTGCAGCGAGGGGACCCGCAGCTGATCGGTCCGTACCGGCTGGTCGGGCAGCTTGGCTGCGGTGGCATGGGACGGGTATTTCTGGGCCTTTCGGCGGGCGGCCGACCGGTCGCGGTGAAGGTGATCCGGGCTGAGCTGGCCGCGGATCAGGAGTTCCGGGTCAGGTTCGGCCGGGAGGTCGCCGCCGCCCGGCGGGTGAGCGGGCTGTTCACCGCGCTGGTGGTCGATGCGGATGTGGACGGCCCGGTGCCCTGGCTGGCTACTGCTTACGTCAGCGGGCCTGCGCTGTCTGACGCGATCGCCCGTCACGGGCCGATGTCAGCCCGGCCAGCGCTGGCGCTCGCGGCGGGGCTGGCGGAGGGCCTGAGCGCGATTCACGCCGCATCTGTGGTGCACTGCGACCTGAAGCCCTCCAACGTGCTGCTGTCGCAGGACGGGCCGCGGGTGATTGACTTCGGCATCTCGCGCGCCGCAGAGGCTGCGTCGGTAACAGGAACGGGCCTGGTGGTCGGCTCGCCCGGGTTCATGTCTCCTGAGCAGGCCATGGGCGGGGATATCGGGCCGCCAAGCGATGTGTTCAGCCTCGGTGCGGTGCTCGCGTTCGCCGCCACAGGGCAGGGGCCGTTCGGCGAGGGGTCGAGTCCCGAGCTGGCCTACCGGCTCGTTTACAGCGAGCCGAACCTGGATCGGCTGCCCACCGAACTGTGCTCTCTGGTCCGGCACTGCCTGGCCAAGGAGCCAGCCGGACGGCCCACCGCCGACGAACTACTGGCCGAGGTGGCGGCCGTGCAATCCGCGGCCGGCTGGCTGTCGGACACGGCCATCGGAGCATTCGCCGACTACCTCGCGCCCAACCCGCCTCAGGCGGCCGCCGCTGCTCGCCCGGCTTCTCCGGGGCAAACGCCCGGGCCCGCGCGACCCGATTCCGCGCGACCCGATTCCAGGCGACCCGCTTCTGGGCGCACCCGGTTCGGGTCGGCCCGGTCGCCCGGCCGGGACCAGATGTCGCGACGTCGCTGGTGGCGGCCGCTGGCGGCGGCCGGGGTCACGGCCACTGTCCTGGCGGCGTCGGCCGCGGTCAGCTTCGCCCTGTCCGGCGTGGCCAGGCATTCCTACGCCGCCTCGCTCCAGCCGAGGGTCGCGGCGACCCGAGCCGCCCCGGCAACCGGGCCGGCCTCGTTCCCGGGTGCGTCGCCATCGGTGTCGCCCTCGAGGACGTCATCATCACCCAGCACCTTCCCCGGCGCGGCTCCTGCGGACATCGTCCCGGCGATAGACACCCTCACGTCGCCGGGCACGCCGTCCGCCAGTACTTCGCCCCCGTCGGCTAAGCCGCCGGCCGCGTCGGCGTCCCCCACGCCGACTACCTCTGCGTCCCCGACCGCATCGGCATCCCCGACCGCATCTGCGTCATCGTCACCGGGCCCGTCACCGTCCACGTCACCGGCACCGCCCCTGCCGCTGATCACGAGCGTGGCGACATACCGGGAAGGCGTACGGGTCTACTTCGACGTGCATTACGCCGACCCGGGTAACGACGCCCAGGGTTTCGGCTTCACGGGCTCAAACGGCAATCGCTGGGCGGAGGGAACCTATCCGTTCTCTAGCCCCGGAGCCGGCATCGTCGGACCGGATAGCATCGCTTATCCGCTCAACCTGGCCTGCGGAACGGCCCGTCAGCATGCCGCCGAAATCGAGGTCTGGATCTACGACGCGGCGGGAGCCAGCAGCCAGCCCGCCGTGATCCATCTGTCCTGCACAGCCTGACCGCGAGCTTCCGCTATGGTGACGCGTTGTTGACGCGCCAGGCCGGAGCCTCGGCTGTCCGGCACCTGGACTTGTGCTACCAGAGTGGCCTGTGGTGCCAGTGTGACGGAAGGGAGAACTGAGTATGCATAACGATGGACTTAATAGCTCCTTTGTCCGCGTGCAGGTCGGCACCCGGCCATTATTATTGCCCTGGCTGATATGACATCTAGAGCGTCATTACAGACGTTGGGGTGGGATTTAGCATGGTGAGGGCTTTGCAGCCTGCGGATCCGCGGCTGATCGGTCCTTACCGGCTGGTAGGGCAGCTCGGCTCTGGCGGCATGGGGCGGGTATTCCTGGCCATGTCAGCCGGCGGCCGCCCGGTAGCGGTGAAAATGATCCGCGCCGAACTTGCCGCTGATCCTGATTTCCGGTCCAGGTTTAGCAGAGAGGTCTCAGCCGCGCGGAGGGTAAACGGCCTGTTCACCGCCCTGGTCGTGGACGCGGATGTTGATGCCCAGGTGCCCTGGCTCGCCACTGCGTACGTAGCTGGCCCGTCGCTGGCCGAGACGGTGCGGGACCACGGCCCGCTGTCCGCCAAGTCAGTGATGGCGCTGGCCGCAGGCCTGGCCGAGGGCTTGAACGCGATCCATGCCGCGGGCGTGGTGCATGGCGACCTCAAGCCGTCTAACGTACTCCTGGCCGAGGACGGGCCGCGGGTGATCGATTTCGGGATCTCTCATGCCGCGGAGGCGGCGCCGCTGACGCACCCGGGTCTGGTGATGGGATCGCCCGGGTTCATGTCACCCGAACAGGCCCTGGGTAAGAAGGTCGGACCGCTCAGCGACGTGTTCAGCCTGGGTGCGGTGCTCGCCTTCGCGGCCACGGGAGAAAGACCGTTCGGTACCGGGACACCCATCGCGCTGCTCGATCGCGTGATCCACGGCACGCCGAGCCTCGATAAGGTGCCGGCCGAAGTCCGCCCGCTGGTCCAGCGGTGCCTGGCGAAGGATCCGAGCGAGCGCCCTAGCGCCGCGAGCTTGCTGGCCGAGCTGGGCGCCCTGCAGGACGCGACGGACTGGCTCCCCGAGTCGATCATGCGAATGTTCCCCCGGGACTTCTCGCCCAAAGGCGAAGACGACCGGAAGGGCGGCGGCATAGGCAGCACGGGCACGGTCACGCTGGGCAGCGCGGCGCAGGATCCCGCGGTTTTGCCCAGGCAGGCCAGGCCAAGCGCTCCGGCGAAGCCGGATGACCAGCTGCGAGCCGAGACTCAGCCACGAGCCGATGATCAGGCGCAAACAGGTGATCAGGCGCGGCGGGACGCCCAGGCACGGGACGCCCAGGCACGGCAGGATGCCGAGGCGCGGCGGGACGCCGAGGCGCGACGGGACGCCCAGGCGCGGCGGGACGCCCAGGCACGGGACGCCCAGGCACGGCAGGATGCCGAGGCGCGGCGGGATGCCGAGGCGCGGCGGGACGCCGAGGCGCGGCGGGACGCCGAGGCGCGACGGGACGCCCAGGCACGGGACGCCCAGGCACGGCAGGATGCCGAGGCGCGGCAGGACGCCGAGGCGCGGCAGGACGCCGAGGCGCGGCAGGATGTCCAGCGGCCGGATGACCACCGGCAGTTGGGCGATCAGGTTAATACAGGTGACCCCCGACAGCCGAGCGGCCAGCTTCAGCCAGCTGATCAGTATCAGCGGGACGACCAGGCACAGACGGGTGACCAGCCCCATCTGGACGACCAGGCGGCGACCGGTGACCAGCTACGGCCAGATGACCGGCTACCGACGGACGGCCAGCCGCTGGCCGTTGACCAGCTGGAACCGGATGATCAGCTGGTCCCCGATGACCAGCCGCAATCGGGCGACAGCGACCGCGACAAGCCGCGGAGGCCCTTGTGGCGGCCGCTGGCCGCGGCGTGCGTCGTCGGGGGACTGCTCGCGGCATCTGGCGCGGTCGGCTATGCGCTGCTCAACCTCACCAGGCACCCGTCCAACGCGTCATCGGCTTCAGGGAACCCGGCCCAGGGGCTCCAGGCAACCGTGTCGGCACTCCCGGGTGCCTCCTCGTCCGTGCTGGCTCCCGGATCTTCTGGCCCCCTGCGGGTCACCCATGTTTACACCTATCGACAAGGCGTCACCGTGCTCGTCGATATCTACTACGCCGGCCAAGACAACGCCAACGGTTTCGGATTCATGGGGGTGGATGGGTCGCGCATAGCGGAGGTGAACGACCCGTTCTCCAGCCCCGGCGATGGCATTGTGGAGACGGGAAGCATCACCTACCCGTTTAACGAGGGCTGCGGGACGACCCAGTCGCGCTCGGACTCCATCGAAGTCTGGGTCACCGATGCCGCGGGCAAGCGGAGCCCGCCGTCAAAGCCCGTTCACCTCACCTGCGCCCCCTGACGCGCGATTCCGGCGTGCCGGTTCTAGTCCTGGGACCGGCTCGGAACCATGCCTGCCAGCAGCACCATTGCCGTTCGGCGGAGTCGGGGTACGAGGTCTACGCATGCTTGAGCCAGCTCCGGGTCGGAGGTGTAGAGCCTGGCCAGGTCCGGCGGAGGGTTCGCGATCTGCCACAGGGATCCGGCCAGGTTCGCCATGGTCGAGATGAATTCGCGGCACTCGCCCTCGGTCAGGTCCGCCAGTACCCGGTGGACCACGTCGGCCGCGTCGCTGACGGCACCGAGGGAGGTCAGCTTGTACCGGCGCACGGCGCTGGTCGAGACATGACGTTCGTGGTTGAGCGCGGTATGCGGGATAAGGTCACAGAGCAGGGGGCGGTCGGCGAAGCTACGGGCGACGACGTCGGCGACCAGATCGGCCGAGCCTGGGGAACTGCCGTCGAGTCCGGCGTGCAGCGCTCGGGCCCAGCCAAGCCACGACTGGGCCGTCAGCTCCAGGAAGATCTGCTCGCGTGTTTCGAAGTAGCGCAGCAGCGCCGACTTGTGGATGCCGACCTTCTCCGCGATATCGGTCAGGCTCACGTTGCGGACGCCGTCCCGGAGCGCCAGCTGCCGGGCGGCGTCGAGGATGGCGTCCTGGCGTTGCTGTTTCTGCTCAGGACGGCGCGCACGCTGGAAGGTCGCGTCGGTGGCCACGGGCGCCAGTATATGTAACGCAACGGTGTTGCCTTGTTAAGGCAACACCGTTGCGTTATATTTGTGCTGACCGTGGTGCATTACGTCCCGCCTCCCGCACGGAAGGATCAGCAGGTACATGTCGAAGGTTTTCCTCCTGACAGGAAGTTCCAGGGGCCTCGGACGCCAGATCGCCGAGGCCGTTCTCGCGGCCGGTCATCGCCTTGTCGCCACCGCCCGCCGGCCTGAGGCTCTCGCTGATCTGGCGGAGCGCTATGGCCGCCAGGTCCTCCCGGTTGCGCTTGACGTCACTGACCCGGACGCGGCCAAGGCCGCCGTGGCCGTCGGCGTCGAGGCCTTCGGGCGCCTCGACGTGGTCGTCAACAACGCCGGGTACGCCAACCTCGCCTCGGTGGAGGACATCAGCCTCACGGACTTCCGGGAGCAGATAGACGCCAACTTGTTCGGCGTCGTGAACGTCACCAAGGCAGCCCTCCCGGTCCTGCGCGCACAAGGCGACGGCCGCATCATCCAGGTCTCCTCCATCGGTGGTCGTCTCGCCACCGCCGGCCTTGCTGCCTATCAGGCCGCCAAATGGGCGGTCGGCGGCTTCTCCGAGGTCTTGGCCAGGGAGGTCGGTCCGCTCGGGATCAAGGTCACCGTGCTAGAGCCGGGTGGCATGCAGACCGACTGGGCCGGGTCATCGATGCGAGTACCGCCGGTCAGCGAGCCCTACCAGGCGACGGTCGGCGCTATGGCCGCATTGCACCACGATGGCGGCAGCCCGCCCGCCCTCGGCGATCCGGCCAAGGTCGCTCAGGTCGTGCTCGCCGTCGCGGACATGGACGAACCGCCGCTGCGGCTCATCCTCGGCAGCGAGGCTTACGCCTATGCCACGGCGGCTGCCGCGGCCCGGGCCCAGTCCGACGCCGCCTGGCGCGACCTCACCATCTCCACCGACCGGGACGATGCCACATCCGCGGACCGGGACCCGCTCGGGACGATCAGCCGCTGACGGCGTCAGCGATGTGCCTGCCGGTAGTGCGCCGCGAGCATGTCACCCCCGAAGTCGCTGCGGGGGCGGCGCAACACGGTATGCGCGTGGTTACCATCGTCGGTGGTGTCGTATTCGATGAGCAGGTCGTCGCTCTGTACCCGGTAGTAGTGCCGAGCGCCCGGCGTGAGCGGCCCCTCCCAGGCGAAGTGCAGTTCTGCGCCGGCGGCGCGCGAAGCCTCACGTGCCGAGAGCTCGGCGGGCAGCCGGTCGAGGTAGAGGGCGACGACCTGAGCCAGGAGTGCCCGCGCACTCGACCCGAGCCGGGCGGCGGGTACGCCGAGCGGCTCGATGCCTTCCTGGGCGCGGGGATTGGTGCTGGTGCGGATGTCGTCGGGCGCCTGGCTGGCGACGACAGCGGCCGAACGGCCGGCCGCGCCCATCGCGTCAAGCAGAGCGCGCACCAGGTCCTCCTCGGGAGCCAGCGGCCGGGACACCGGGTGCCCGGCATAACTGACGCAGGCCGGGTTGGCACCGAGGAAGACCGGGGCCGGGGAGACTTCCTCTTCCGCCACGGTCATCGTCACGGACAGGTGATGTCCCTCAAAACGCCAGGACCACGGCTGATCGCCAGCCGGATCACCGAATACGTTCACCCAGTAGTCCCCGCTGTGACGGCCTCGCTGCCAGTCTTCCCGCCGGTCCAGCACCTCTTCGAGAGTGATGATGGCCATCGCCTGAGCGTACGCATGCTCGCTCAGGCCGGTGGCCAGCAGCCGGTGCGCAGCCTTCCGGCCGGCCACGCTGAGCTCGGCGATGCAGGCGCCCGGACGGTGCTCCGGCCGGTACTCCAGCCAGCGCCGGGCGGCGTGGTCGGTGAAGGGCCGGGCTGCTAGCCTCCGCTGCTCCTCGTCCAAGGCGCCCAGCAGCGCCATCGCGGCCGAACGCATCTGCCCTGGCACACTATCCGCGGTCATTCTTCCGGTATATCAGGATGCCCGGCCGCCTTCGCGAGTGGTCGCAGCATCGCCAGCAGGGCGTCCCGGTCGGGTGTGGCTTGGAAAAACGCGGCGTCGGTGGCCTCCACGACGGCAAGCGCCCGGATGGCCAGCCGGGTGCCGCGGTCGGTGACCCGCAGCTTCCTGGCCCGGGTGTCAGCGGTGTCCACCGTCCGCGTGATCAGGCCCTTAGCCTCCAGCTTGCGCAGGACCTCTGACGTCATTTTCACGTCGGTGCCCGCTTGCCGGGCCAGCCTGAGCTGGTTCGGGTCCTCGCCCCGTGAGTTCAGCCACCAGGCGGTGGCCAGCAGCACGAACTGCACGTGGGTCAGGTCAAGCGGTGCCAGCGCCGCGGCGATCTCGCGCTGCCAGCGCAAGGTCACGTGCCAGAGCAGGAATCCCGGGCTCTGCTCGGGATCAAGCGGCATAGCCTAGCCTTCGGCCAGCTTCGCCAGCGCCGCGAGCACCTCGGGAAAGTCCGCGGTGATCTGCGGACCGAGCTCGGGGCCGATGTGGCCGGCGGCCTCGCCGGTGATCTCCGTCCGGTAGACGATCCTGGTCAGTCCGGTGGCTGTAGGCTCAAGCCGGTGCTGCGTCCGCACCACGAAATCGCCCGCGTCCATCTCGTCGGTGAACGATTCGCCGGGCTTGATTTCCACCAGGCGCATGCGGATCGGCTCGTCGCCGGGCGGCGTCATCGTGAAGGCGGTACCGACAGCAAACGGGCCTTCGACGTCGATGGTCTCGATCCCGGCGTTCCATTGCGGCCACGTCGCCATGTCGGACCAGTGCTGCCAGAGGGCCTCGGGGGCGGCGGTGGTCTCGACGCTGTGCTCGTACTCCCACATAAATTTTCTCCGGAGGATCAGTTGAACGGCCGGCAGATTAACTATGCGCAGATGATCTGCCAACAGATTATACCGGGATCGAGGCTGGTTCGCCCGGCGCCCGGGCGAAGGCCGATACTAAGGCGATGACCACTCCGGGCTGGGACGCGTCTTACACGGCGAGCAAGGCCGCGCCATGGGACATCGGCCGGCCGCAGCCCGCCTTTGTGCGGCTGGCGGGAAGAGGGCTGCTGAGCGGGCGGCTGCTCGACTCCGGCTGCGGCACCGGGGAGCAGACCCTGCTGGCTGCCTCGCACGGCGCGGACGCCATGGGCATAGATGTGTCAGTCCATGCCATCGAGCGGGCCCGGGCTAAGGCCGCCGAACGGCGCCTGAACGCCCGCTTCGAAGTCGCCGATGCCCTGCGGCTAGCAGACCTCGGCCTGACGTTCGACGTCGTCGTCGACAGCGGAGTGTTCCACGTCTTCGACGACGAGGACCGCGCCAGGTACGTCGCCAGCCTGGCGCCGGTACTGCGCGATGGCGGTTACTGCCACCTGATCTGCTTCAGCGACCAGCAGCCCGGGACCCTCGGCCCGCGCCGGGTGCGCCAGGATGAACTGCGGGCCGCCTTCAGCGATGGATGGCGGATCGTCAGCATCGAGGCGGCCGCGTTCGAGCTCAACGAGTCCGGGCTCGGCATCTCCTCGGCACAGGCCTGGCTGACCGCCATTCAGCGGGTCACTCAGGCCGGATGACGGTGGCCTGCGACCAGACGGCCTGCCAGCGCTCGTCCCGCCACTCGTAGCAGTCGGTGTGCCAGCAGGTGATGAGGGACTCGGCTCCGTCGTCTTCGGCGACGCCGATCCGCGCCTGGTACCGCACCATGGCCACGTCGCCGCTGCCTCGGACGGCAATATCAGAGACCGGCTCGAAGACCCGGTAGCGAAGGCGTCCCGAAGCGATCCGGCCGAGGTACTCCTGCTTCGACAGGACGTAGCCACTCGGAGTGATCAGCTGATAGTCATCGGCATGCAGGGCACCAGCCGCCTCCATGTCCGCGTGGACCAGCGATCGCAGTCGCTGCCGCTCGCTATCACGCAGGGCCGCGGCATCCAGCCTCATCAGTTTCCTCCCGTCACCACCGGCGATCGCAGGTAGTGTGGCGTGGTCCGCGTGGTCAAACGCTGGCGTGCCGGTACTGTACTTCGGGGGAGGCCAGGATACGTGTCAAGCGATGCCGTCACAGCGGAATGACGCGGCGTCTGCGGACCTTGGTTCTCTCGGCGTCTGCTCTCTTGCTTGGACTAGCAAGCTCCGGGTGCGGCGCTAGCTCCACCAGCGCTGTGGTCGCCGCCGGGAAGCCCTCGCCCACCTCAGGCAGGCTTGCCTCGCCTCGGCCCAGCGCAGGCGAGTTGTCGCCGCGGTCAGCGTTGCCCTCCTGCCCGGCCCAGGTTTTCGCTGGCATGACCGAAGCCCAGCGGGTCGGCCAGTTGTTCCTGGTCGGCATCGCGGGAGACCCGGTCTCCGACGTCGCCCAGGCGGTCGCGGCGTACCACTTCGGCTCGTTGCTGTCCGCGGGCAACCTGGCAGCTGGCGTAGCCGCGCTCCAGCAGCTGACTCGCGGGTATCAGTCGCTGGCTTCGAAGCGGGCTACCGGCTGGGTCCGCTTCTTCGTCGCCGCGAACCAGGAAGGCGGAGAGGTCCAGTCGCTGCGGGGCCCGGGCTTTTCCGCGATTCCCTCGGCTCTGGCCCAGGGCAGCCTGTCCTCTTCCGTGCTGCAGCAGCAGGCCGTGAACTGGGGCCGTGAACTCCGGTCGGCAGGCTTCAATCTCGACCTGGCCCCGGTCATGGATGTCGTACCGGCCGGAACCGCCGATCAGAACCAGCCCATCGGCATGCTCGAGCGTGAGTTCGGGTACAGCCCGGCGACGGTGGCGGCCCACGGCGCGGCGTTCATCCGGGGGATGCAGCAGGCAGGAGTCGCGACCACCGCCAAGCACTTCCCGGGGCTGGGCCGGGTTCTCGGCAACACCGATTTCACCGCCGGAGTCGTGGACAGCGCGACCGGGCCGCATGACCCCTACCTCCGTTCCTTCCAGGGGGCCATCGACGCCGGCGTGCCTTTCGTCATGGTCGCCCTGGCCACCTATACGCGCATCGACGCGCGCCACCTCGCGGTTTTCTCGCCGGAGGTGATGCGCGTGATCCTGCGCCAGCAGATGCACTTCAACGGGGTGATCGTCTCCGATGACCTGGGCGCTGCGGCGGCGGTGGCGGGCCTTTCGCCGGGCGCCCGCGGGATCGACTTCCTCGCCGCGGGCGGTGACTTGATCACCTCTCAGAGCCTCCCCGCCGCGGCGGCGATGGACAGGGCCATCCTTGAGCGCGTATCCGCTGACTCCGCGTTCCGTGCCCTGGTGAACTCGGCCGTCATGCGGGTACTCAGGGCCAAGCGGGCCTATCGCCTGCTGCCGTGCCGGTGACGCTGAAGCTTCGGGCGCCATCATGATGGCCAAAGGCCCGGAGCTGATCGCTAGCTCCGGGCCCCTCGCAAACCCCGCAACCGACCGGCCTACGACGTGGGCTCGGTGAGGTTGTAGACGGTCTCGCCGCCGACGGTCTTCTTCGTAAAGTGGGCCGCGACCCATTTCGTGATGGCCGTGGAGCCCTTCCCGCCGCCGAAGCTCTCGGTGCCCTG
>Ga0302326_10016246_pt1 | contig 15587 bp, 11 predicted proteins | sample Palsa_T0_3_FD_202264 | JGI IMG/M metagenome (GOLD analysis project Ga0302326, IMG submission 202264) | Peat permafrost microbial communities from Stordalen Mire near Abisko, Sweden - Palsa_T0_3 | ecosystem: Environmental > Terrestrial > Soil > Palsa > Peat permafrost | place: Sweden: Abisko...
CTGCTGGCCGCCGCCACCGCGCTCGGCGTGGGCCAGTTCGTGGCCGGCCTGACCGGCGCCAACGGATCACCGGTGGTCGCGGTCGGCCAGCTGGAGATCGATTTCACGCCGCCGTGGCTGAAGAACTTCGCCATCAGTGACTTCGGCTCGAACGACAAGCTCGTCCTGGTCAGCGGCATCCTCGTGGTGCTCGCGCTCTTGGCGGCCGAGATCGGCGCGGCGGCCACACGGCGGCTGTCGTACGGCATGGCCGGGCTGGCTGTGTTCGCGATCGTCGGGCTGACCGCCGCCGCGACCCGTCCCGCCGCGAATGTCGCCAGCCTGCTGCCCACCCTGGCCGCGACGGCGGCGGCGGTGGCCGTCCTGTATTTCCTCATTCCCCTGACCGGCCCGGTGGCCCGGCGCGGCCCGAGTACCTGGACGAAGGCGCCGTGGCTGGACACCTGGGCCGGGTCGCCCGGGGAGACGACTGACGCCGGCGAGCTTGACCCGCCGGGCGCGCCTGAGCTGCCGGCCGTGCCTGATCTTCCGGCCCTGCCTGACCGGCCGGCCGGCCTGGGCCGGGTGGGAGAACCCGAGGAGCTGGACGAGGACACCGAACTGGACACGGCTCAGCCGCGGCGCCGGAGTTTCCTGAAGGCCAGCGCGGCGACCGTGGGCATCGCGGCCGGGGCCGAGCTGGCGGGACGGCTGCTGGCCGAGCGGAGCAGCGTGACGACCGCGCAGAGGTCGCTGCGCATCCCCAGGCCGTCGGTGACCGAGTCGCTGCCTCCCGGCGAGAACCTCAACGTGCCGGGGATTTCGCCGTTCGTCACGTCCAACGCGAGCTTCTACCGGGTAGACACCGCGATCGTCTTGCCGCAGGTTGATCCCAGCACCTGGCAGCTGCGGATCCACGGCATGGTGAACCGCGAGCTCACGCTCAGCTTTGACGATCTGCTCAAGCGGCCGCTGATCGAGGACTACGTCACCTTGTGCTGCGTGTCCGACCCGGTCGGCGGCCCGTACATCGGCAACGCGCTCTGGCTAGGCGCCAGCCTGGCTGGCGTGCTGCGCGAGGCTGGCATTCAGACGGGGGCGGATCAGCTCATGTGCACCTCGGTGGACGGGTTCACCTCGGGCACGCCGGTTCAGACCGTCATGGACGGCCGCGACGCCCTGCTCGCGGTGGCGATGAACGGCACCGCGCTTCCGGTCGCGCACGGCTTCCCCGCCCGCATGGTCGTTCCCGGCCTGTACGGGTACGTGTCCGCGACCAAGTGGGTGACGGACATCAACGTGACCACCTTCGCGAACAACTACGCCTACTGGGCTCAGCGCGGCTGGTCTCAGCAGGCGCCCATCAAGACGGAGTGCCGCATCGACGTGCCAAGCGGCTCTAACCAGCTCTCGGCGGGCCGGACGGCGATCGCCGGCGTGGCCTGGGCCCAGCACAAGGGCATCGACGCGGTGCACGTGCGGGTGGACAACGGGCCGTGGAACCAGGCCACGCTGGCCGCCGTGCCCGGCATCGATACCTGGCGGCAGTGGGTCTGGGAGTGGGACGCGCCGCGCGGGAACCACCTAGTCGAGGCGCGGGCCACCGACGCGACCGGCTACACCCAGACGAGCGCCCAGGCGCCGCAGGAGCCGAACGGGGCCAGCGGCTACCCTATGGCCCTCGTCACGGTGGGGTGACCGCCTCCGATGAGCGGCGCCGTGGCCGCGGGCCTCAGCCGGCCCGGAGCGGGCGAAGGGCCTGCGCCCAGCGGGCTAGCTCGTCGAGCATGGCGGTGGCGGCGCCCTCCATGATCTCGTTGGGCTTGAGCCGCCTGTCCTCGTCGAGCTTCTCGCCGACGAACGGGATATTCACCGAGTCGGTGACCGGCACGATCTTCAGGGCGGACATGACCTGCTTGAGCATCTGCGCGGCGCGGGTCCCGGCCGCGACGCCGCCGTAGCTGACGATGCCGGCCGGCTTGTTCTGCCACTCCTGATTCAGGTAGTCGATGGCGTTCTTGGTCGCCGCGTTGAATCCGTAGTTGTACTCGGGGATCACGAAAATGAACGCGTCGGACCGCTCGACGATCTCGCTCCAGTCCTTGGTGTGCTGGTTGACGTACCGGCGCAGCCTGGGGTGATTCGGCTCGTCGAAGATCGGCAGGTTCAGCACGGCCAGGTCCGTCACCTCGACCTCGAAATCCCCCCGCGCCCTGGCCCGGTCGATGATCCAGTCGGCGACGGCCGACCCGACCCGCCCGGGCCTGGTGCTGCCGATGATGACCTGAAGGACGGGCTTGGCCACGACATTTACCTCCGGAGTTCAGGCTCAGCCGCTGCGTGCAGTTCAGTGGCTGGGCACACATTACCGAGCTGCGTTCCGCTGTCCGGCGTCCACCCACCAGGTCCGCGGCTTTCTGCCAGTTTGGCCCTGGCCTGAGTGTTTCGGGGTGCGAGGGTTTCGGGCGACGCTGGGAGGTTAATTCTGTAGGGACAGGCTGTTCAACGTAAGGCGAGCTGATGACAATTCCGATGGGCAGTCAGGAACCCGAACCGGAGGTCCAGCGCCGGGTCGACGCAAGGACGCTGTGGTCGGGCGGGGCGGCGACCGCCGTCGTCGCGGCACTGATCGCGCTGGTGGGCATCTTGGTGTGCCGGTGGCTGTTCACGATCCCGATTCTTGCCCCGCAGCGTGACGGAGCCTGGGGCGCCGCGTCCACGGCCGGGTACGTGTTCGCGTCCGCCGCTATCGCGCTGTTCGCGACGGCGATCATGCACCTCCTGCTGCTGTCGACGCCGCGACCGCGGGTGTTCTTCAACTGGATCATCGGGCTGGCCACGGTGATCGCGGTGGTGTTCCCGTTCAGCACGACGGCCTCGGTGGACCAGAAGGCAGCCACCGCCCTGGTCAACCTGGTGCTCGGCATCGCCATCGGCTCCCTGATCAGCGGGGTCTCCATGCGCGCCACGCGGCACCGGGTGATCCGCCGCGGTTACTCCCAGCCCGCGTCTCCCCCTTCACGGACGCCGGACGACGGGTATCGCTGACCGCAGCGGCTCTGCCCTGGTGTTTCCCGGCTAGATGGTTAGTTAGGGAAATGAATCGACAGGCCGGGCTGTTAATCCTCTCGTCGGGGACGAGACGCGAGGTGGGGCGGTAACGCTGTCAAGGAGGACAGGGCACACGGCTGGCGCTGGGGCTGCGGGGGACACTGGGATTCTGGAGGATACTGGGGCACCGGCATACGGCTGGCTACGACGGCTGGCCGGGTACTGCTGGCGTCATCAGCGCAGCGTCCTGATCTCCCTCGGCGGAGCCTTGGTAGCCACCGTCGCGACCGCTGCGATCCCGCTGGTGCAGCGAAAGATCATCGACGACGTCATCGTCACCCACCGGGAGTCGATCTGGCCGCTGGCGGGCCTGCTGCTCATCGCCGCCGCCGTCAACTTCGGGGGCATCTACCTGCGGCGCTATCACGGCGGCCGGCTTTCACTCGATGTCCAGCATGAGCTGCGCACCGAGCTGTTCGACTCGCTTTCCCGCCTTGACGGCGCGCGCCAGGACGAGATCTCCACCGGGCAGCTGGTAGGCCGGTCCATTTCCGACCTGAACATGGTGCAGAGCATCCTGTCCATGGTGCCGATAACGCTGGGCAACCTCGCGCTGTTCATCTTGTCGATCGGCATCATGGTGGTGCTGTCACCGGTGCTCACGATCGTCACCGTGGCGGTCGCGCCGGCGCTGTGGATGATCGCGCTGGCGTCGCGGCGCAGGCTGTTCCCCGCAAGCTGGCACGCGCAGCAGCAGTCCGGCGACGTGGCCGGAATCGTCGACGAGGCCATCGGCGGCGTGCGCGTGGTCAAGGGCTTCGGCCAGGAGGAGCAGGAACAAGAGCGGCTGGAAGGCGCGAGCTCGAACCTGTTCGCGTCCCGGCTGCGGATGATCCGGCTGACGGCCAGGTACAACCCCGCGCTCACCGCCATCCCGTCGCTGGGGATGGTAGGCGTGCTCGCGCTCGGCGGCTGGCTCGCCATTCACGGATCGCTGACCCTCGGCACGTTCCTCGCGTTCTCGGCGTACCTGGCCCAGATGAGCGGTCCGGTACGGACGCTCACGATGATGGTCACCATCGGCCAGGAGGCACGGGCGAGCGTCATCCGGGTGTTCGACGTCATTGACTCACGCCCGGCGATCACCGACAAGCCCGGCGCGGCCGCGCTGCCAGCGGACGCGACCGGCATCAGCTTCGACGACGTCCATTTCGGGTACCTGGCCGCCGAGCCGGTGCTGCGCGGCCTGACGCTCCGCGTCGAACCCGGCGAGACGGTCGCCGTGGTCGGCGCGTCCGGGTCGGGCAAGTCCACCATCGCGCTCCTGCTGCCCCGCTTCTACGACCCGCAGAGCGGCTCGGTCCGGATCGGCGGGCGCGACATCAAGGACGTGACCCAAGACTCGCTGCGCGCGGCCATCGGCCTGGTCATGGAGGACAGTTTCCTGTTCTCCGCCACGGTGGGCGCGAACATCGCCTACGGCCGTCCGGACGCCACCGGTGAGCAGATCGTCGCCGCGGCCAAGGCGGCACAGGCTCATGAGTTCATCGCCAAGCTGCCGAAGGGCTACGACACCATGGTCGGCGAGCAGGGCCTTACCCTGTCCGGCGGGCAGCGGCAGCGGGTGGCCCTGGCCCGGGCGCTGGTGACGGACCCCCGGCTGCTGTTGCTCGACGACGCGACCTCGGCCATCGACCCGCGCCTGGAGGCGGAGATCCACGCCGCGCTGCGTGAGGTGATGCGGGGCCGCACCACGCTGATCATCGCGCACCGCAGGTCCACGCTGAACCTGGCCGACCGGATCGTGGTCCTGGACCAGGGCAGGGTCGCCGACACCGGTACGCACGAGGAACTGAGCGAGCGCTGCCCGCTGTACCGGATGCTCATCACGGGCCCGGACGCCGAGACGCCGGACGGGCTCGAGCCGGTAGCCGGGCTCGGGTCGGCGGTCCCCGCGGGCGGCGGCGCGCTCGGCGGCGGTGCCCTGGCGGGCGCTACCCAGGGCATCAGCCGTCTCGGCGGCGGTCACGGACGCGGCCGGGCCGCCGGCGCAGGTGCCGCGAACGTCACCGGGACGTTCGCCAGCCTGCCGCCGTCGCCCGAGTTGCTCGCCCAGGTCGACGCGCTGCCGCCAACCAAGGACGTGCCCCAGGTGGAGATCGGCCGGGCGCGGGCCGCGGACCGGCAGTTCTCCCTGCGCCGGCTGCTGCGGCCGCTCGCGGCCGCGCTAATCATCGGGCTGGTCCTCGACGGCCTTGACGCGGTCGCCGGGCTGGCGCTGCCCGCGCTGGTCAGGAACGGCATCGACAACGGCGTGGAGACCAAGTTCTTCCACGCGATCGTGGTCGTCTCCTTGATCGGGCTCGCCATCGTGCTAGCCGACTGGGTCGTCAACATCGCCGAGACGATGGTGGTCGGACGCACCGGCGAACGGCTTCTGTTCACCCTGCGGGTGAAGCTTTTCGCCCAGCTGCAGCGCCTCGGCCTCGACTTCTACGAGCGCGAGCAGTCCGGCCGGATCATGACCAGGATGACCACCGACGTGGACGCGCTGTCCTCGTTCCTGCAGACGGGGCTGATCACCATGGTCAGCTCGGTGCTCACCTTCTTCGGCGTGCTCGCCGCGCTGCTCATCATCAACCTCGAGCTTGGCCTGGCGGTGCTGACCATCTTCCCGGTGCTGGTGATAGCGACGCTGGTGTTCAGGAAGAAGTCAGCGAAGGCGTATTCCGAAGCGCGGGAAAAGGTCGCCGCCGTCAACGCCGACTTCGCGGAGAACGTGGCCGGCCTGCGGGTGACGCAGTCGTTCCGCCGTGAGCCGGTCAACCGGGACCGGTTCGGCGCGCTCAGTAACGCGTTCCGGGTTTCCCGGCTGCGCGCCCAACGCTACATCGCCATCTACTTCCCGTTCGTGCAGACCCTGTCCACCGCGGCCGGGGCGATCGTCCTGGTCCTCGCCACCGGCGAGATGCGCGACGGCACGCTCAAGGCGGGCGCGCTGATCGCCTACCTGCTCTACATCGACCTGTTCTTCTCCCCTGTCCAGCAGCTGTCCCAGGTCTTCGACGGCTACCAGCAGGCCATGGTCGGACTGCACCGGATCACCGACCTGCTCCGGCTCGGCACCTCGACGCCGCCGGCCAGCCGGCCTGTCACCCCGGGCAGGCTACGTGGCCGGATCGAGCTGCGCGACGTCAACTTCAACTACACCAACACCGACGCCAATGCACTGTCCGGGATCAACCTGACCATCGAGCCCGGCGAGACCGTCGCCCTGGTCGGCCAGACCGGGGCGGGTAAGTCCACGCTGGTCAAGCTCGTCGCCCGCTTCTACGACGTGACCGGCGGCACGGTCCTGGTCGACGGCACCGACGTCCGCGACTACGACCTGGCCAGCTACCGGCACCAACTCGGCGTCGTCCCGCAAGAGTCCTACCTGTTCGCGGGGACGGTCAGCGACTCGATCGCGTACGCCAGGCCGGACGCCAGCGACGCCGAGGTGGAGGCCGCGGCCCGGGCGACCGGCGCGCACGAGATGATCATGCGGCTGTCCGGCGGCTACGACCATGAGGTCTCCGAGCGCGGCCGCAACCTGTCGGCCGGCCAGCGTCAGCTCATCGCGCTCGCCCGCGCGCAGCTGGCCGACCCCGCCATCTTGCTGCTCGACGAGGCCACCGCCGCGCTCGACCTGGCTGCGGAGGCGGCCGTGAACCATGCCATCGGCCAGCTGACCGCGGCGCGCACCACCATCGTGGTCGCGCACCGCCTCACCACCGCCGCCCGCGCGGATCGCATCGTGGTCCTGGACTCCGGCCGCATCGCCGAGACCGGGACGCACGCCGAGCTGCTGGCCGCGGGGAGCACCTATGCCGCCCTCTGGGACGCCTTCATCGGCGAATCCGAGCTCGTCGCCTGACCCGGGCGGTGGTCAGGGCAAGTAGCGATCGATCATGGCTATGAACTTGTGGATATCGAACGGCTTCGGGACAGCTTCAATGGCTCCGTTGGCTACCAGCTGAGCTATGACGTCGTCGGCATCGCTGCTGAGGACGACCACGGGGATGGCCGCCGTGGCCGGCCAGGAGGCGAGCTCTCCCAGGATTTCACTGCCGGTCGCGTCGGGGAGGCGGTTGTCGAGCAGGATGAGGGCCGGCTGCTTGTCGATGGCGGCCTGGATGCCGTCACGGCCGTTCGTGGCCACCACTATATGTTACGACCGTCCGGGCGTGCGGACTCTGGTTGGCTCCCCTGTGCCTGATCCCTTGGACAGACACGACCGGGCGAGGCACAGGCAAGTCGAGGCAGAGGGTGGCGGGGGGAGGCACCACGTGCCGTTCGGGATAATGCTCTGGGGTGAGGCGATCGATGTACCGGCTTCTGTACCGGATGGCGCTGCGGCGGGTGCCGGCCGAGGCGGCGCATCGGGCTGCGTTCGGGCTGATCCGGATGTTCGGATTGGTGCCTGGGGTGGCATGGGTGTTCGGGCGGTGGCTCGGGCCGCGGGATCCGGTGCTCCGGGTGCGCGCCCTCGGACTGGCGTTTCCCGGGCCGCTCGGGCTGGCGGCCGGGTTTGACAAGGACGCGCGGGCGATGCGCGGGCTGGGGGCGCTCGGGTTCGGGTTCGTGGAGGTCGGCACGGTGACCGCGCGGGCGCAGCCGGGCAACGACAGGCCGCGGATGTTCCGGCTGACGGCGGACCGGGCGCTGGTGAACCGGATGGGATTCAACAACGCGGGGGCGGCGGTAGCGGCCGCGAGACTGCGGCGGCGCGGCGGCGGGGTGATCGTCGGGGTCAACATCGGCAAGACCAACGTGGTGCCTAAGGAGGAGGCGGCGGCCGACTACGCCGCCAGCGCGCGGTCCGTCGCCGCGGTCGCCGACTACGTGGTGGTCAACGTCAGCTCGCCGAACACGCCCGGGCTGCGCGACCTGCAGGCGGCCGGACGGCTCCGGCCGGTGCTGGTGGCCGTGCGGGAGGCGCTGGACGCGACCGTTCCCGGACGGCGCGTCCCGCTGCTGGTGAAGATCGGGCCCGATCTGGCCGACACCGACGTCGACGCTGTCGCGGACCTGGCGCTCGAGCTCGGGCTCGACGGGATCATCGCGACCAACACGACCATCTCCCGGGCCGGGCTGGCCAGCCCGCCGTCTGAGGTGGCAGCCGCAGGCGCCGGGGGCCTGTCCGGGGCGCCGCTGCGGGACCGGGCGCTCGCGGTGCTGGTCCGGCTGCGGGCCCGCGTGGGCGACCGGCTGGTGCTGATCGCGGCGGGCGGGATCGAAACCCCGGACGACGCCTGGGCCCGGCTGCGAGCCGGAGCCACGTTGGTGCAGGCCTACACCGGGTTCATCTACGGCGGGCCGCTGTGGCCGCGGCGCATGCACGCCGGGCTGGCCCGCCGCGCCCGGGCCGACGGCCTCTCGTCGATCAGGCCCGCTCCGGAGAACATCAGCTGAGGAGCGGCCGAGCAGGCGCGGGGTGGCCGTATCGGCGGCTCGGCTTACTCGGGCTGGGACAACTGGCCGGTCTCCGGGCTTGACTCTGGAGCCAGGTCCGGGTTCTACGGTATGAGCATGACGCAGATCCGCGGCGGGCTCTCCATCACCCAGCTCGCGACCCAGACGGGGTTCGGGCCGGACACCATCCGCTACTACGAGCGGACCGGGCTGCTGCCGGCTCCCGCGCGCACCGCTGGGGATCACCGCCGCTACGACGACCGGGCCATCGACCGGCTCCGGTTCATCCGCGGCGCCAAGCGGCTCGGCCTGCGCCTTGGGGACATCGCGAACCTGCTCACGCTGCGCGACACGGGAACGTGCCCGTGCGAACCCGCCGCGAGCCTGCTGCGCCGACGGCTGGACGAGATCGACGCCGAGATGACCCGGCTGACGGAGCTTCGCGGCCAGCTGACCGGCATGCTGACCGCCATTCCCGGGCCGGCCTGCCCCGACCCGGCTCCGGGGACGTGGCTGCCCGCCACCGCTGCCGGCACCGGCAACGGCACCAGCACCCCGAAGGGAGGTGATCCCTGATGAGCTCCACGTACTGCGATGACCCTGCTTGCATCGGCTGCGGCTGCACTGACTGAGGCTGCACTGACTGAGGCTGCGCGATTGTTGTCCTGCCCCGAGGCGCCAGGGCAGGACAGCACCTAGCGGAAGGACGAAACGCGATATATCTTGATGACATGACGCCGCGACTGCCCAGGACCGGCCTGAAACGCTGGCTGGCCTGGGTCTGGCAGAACCTGCCCTTCGCCCGCCGGCACGGTGGGCCCGGACTCGCGGGAGTCCGCGAGCCCAGGAGGCCGCGTCCGCCGACCCGGCCTCCACAAGCTATGGCGGCACAACCCGAGGATGAGGGGTTCAGCACCTCTGCGGTGGCGACCCTGACCCGGGCCGGCCGACGTCGGTGGTGGTGGCAGCGCCGGGTTCCGCGCGCTGGGCACGCCTGAGCGGTCAGTCCTGCTGCCTGCGGCCAGCAAGCGCTCATGAAGGTTCTGTGCTGCTGATCGGCACCCCGGCAGCGAGTGCGACCTCGCGGTAGGCGGCCGCGAGCATATCCAGGGAAGCGTGCGCGTTCCGGCCGCTCGGGTTGGGCACCACCCACAGCTGCGAGTCACCCAGGTCAGCCGGCTGCCGCCCGAGCCCGGCGCGAGGCGAGGCGAAGGCCGTGCGGTAGGCGGTCACGCCCAGGATGGCCACCGCGCCCGGGCGGAACCGCCGGACTCGCTCGGCCAGGGCGCGGGCGCCTTCGATCAGCTCGGCCGGCCCGAGCTCATCGGCGCTGGCCGTCGCCCGGGCGACCAGGCTGGTAATGCCGATGCCCTGGTCAAGGAGGTACGCACGGTCGACTGCGGACATCCCGGCCGATGCGTCGATCAGGTGATCGGTGATGCCTGCTCTCACCAGCGCGGGATAGAACCGGTTGCCCCGCGGCGCGAAGTGGCCCTGTACCGCGACGCTGCGCAGACCGGGATTGATCCCGGCGAACAGCAGCCGCACGCCGTCGGCGATCAGGTCGGGCAGGGTCGCGCCGGTGAAGGACTTCAGCTCCGACCGGGTGAAGCTCACCCGGGCTCCAGCGGAGCCTGACCGGGATCGGACACTGCATCTCTCCTTCTGACCGCACCGCGTGCGATGGCCTGATTCCCTGGCCATCATGGACTACCTCGCCTCGGCCCGGGAAGCGCCCGATGGTGTCCTGCTGTATATTAGTGAGTACCCTCACTATGAGGTGGCTTACAGAGAGGTTGTCGCGGGACAATGTCACCGGAGCAGCTCGGCGAGCTCTATCTGCGGGTTCACCACCGGATGCACCGGGCCTTTGACGGCGGCATGAGCGCGAGCGGGCTGACCCTGGCCCGCACCAAGGTCCTGGCCCAGCTGCAGCTCGGCGGCCCGGCCCGGCCGAGCGCGCTGGCCGCCGAGTTCGGGATGGCGCCGCGCACGATCACCGAGTTGGTCGACACGCTGGAGCGTGACGGCCTGGCTGCCCGGAATGCGGATCCGACCGACCGCCGGGCCCTGCTGGTCACGCTCACCGGCGAGGGCGACGCCGCGCTCGCCGTGGCCCGTGCCACGCGTACGCGCCTGATGAAGAAAGTCTTCGGCGCTCTGGATGCCGATGACCGGGCCACGATGGCGCGGTTGCTGCAGACCCTCGACGGGGCGATGGCCCCGCTCATCACCGGCGATCCGCACACCGAGGAAGTGAGTTTCCATGGCCGCACCGCCCACCCAGGCCCAGTCGCCGCCGGCGAATGACCACCGCTGGCTGATCCTGGTCATCGTGGCCATCGCCCAGCTGATGGTGATCCTCGACTCGACGATCGTGAACATCGCGCTGCCCTCGGCCCAGCACTCGCTCGGCTTCCCCAACAGCGAACGGCAGTGGGTGGTCACCGCCTACGCGCTGGCCTTCGGCAGCCTGCTGCTGCTTGGCGGCCGGATCGGCGACATGTTCAGCCGCAAGCGAGTCTTCATTGTGGGCCTGATCGGCTTCGCTGGATCGTCGGCGCTGGGAGGCGCCGCGACCTCCTTCGGCATGCTGGTGGCCGCGCGCACGCTGCAGGGTGCGTTCGGTGCGATCCTCGCCCCGGCCGCGCTGGGCACGTTGATCAGCATTTTCCGCGACCCCCGCGAACGGGGCCGGGCGTTCGGCGTCTTCGGGTCCGTCGCGGGCGGCGGCGGCGCCGTGGGCCTCATCCTCGGCGGGGTACTCACCGAGTACCTTTCCTGGCGGTGGGCGCTGTACGTCAACCTGATCTTCGCCGCCGTCGCCGTGGCCGGCGCGCTGATGTACATGCAGTCCAACAAGCCAGCCAGCCGCCCACGGATGGACTGGGCCGGAACGCTGCTGGCGTCGGCGGGCCTGTTCTGCATCGTCTTCGGCTTCTCGCACGCCGAGACCGGCGGCTGGACCGCTCCCCTGACCCTCGGGTCCCTGGGCCTCGGTGTGGTGCTGCTGGCCGCCTTCGGCTTCGCCGAGCAGCGGGTGAGCCATCCGCTGCTGCCGCTCCGGGTGATCCTGGACCGTACCCGCGGCGGCGCCTATGTGGCCGTCGGCGTGGCCGGGATCGCGATTTTCGCCGTCTTCCTTTTCCTGACCTATTACCTCCAGCAGGTCAAGGGATACAGCCCAGTCACCTGCGGGCTGGCCTTCCTGCCGATGTTCGGCTGCATCCTGATCAGCTCCAATACCTCGTCCATCGTGACCCTGCCCCGGTTCGGGCCGCGGGTGCTGATCGCCATCGGGATGGTGCTGGGCGGCGGGTCGATGGTCTACCTGACCCAGCTGACCGTGACCTCCGGCTACGCCAGCGGCGTGCTGCCCGCCCTGCTCGTGATAGGCGTCGGATTCGGCATGATCATCGCGCCGGCCATCAACACGGCCACAGCCGGCGTCAGCCGTGCGGACTCCGGTGTCGCGTCCGCCATGGTCAACACGATGCAGCAGGTCGGCGGGTCCATCGGCACCTCGGCGCTGAGCACGATCGCGCTTACGGCCGCGGCGAGCTTCCTGGTCACGCACCACACCGGCCGTCTCGCCGCGGCCGTCGCGGCCACCCACGGCTACACGGTCGCCTTCACCGTGTCGGCGGGCCTGTTCGGGCTCGGCGTGGTACTCGCCGTCGTCCTGCTCCCGTCCAAGCAACGCCTGCAGCAGCTCAGGGAAGCGGCCAGCGCGGGCACGGCGGCCACCGCCGCGCCGTCCGGAGCGGCGGACACTGTCTCGACCACGGCCTGACTTTTCGCTACGGCCCGGCTTTTCCCTAAGGCCCGGCTTTTCCCTAAGGCCCGGCTTTTCGCTAAGGCCCGGCCTTTCCCTACGGCCGGGGCACCGGGCCACGCAGGGTGTGGCGGCCCACGGTGCGCCGGGAGCCGGGCGGCAGCGCGACCTCGGCCGTCGTGCCCGGCGGGACGGTCAGCGCCAGCTCGAGCTGGCCGGCGTCGAGCCGCCAGGCCGACTCGATCCGCCCGTAGGGGCTGTCGTGCTGGGCCCGGGCCCAGGTGATCCCGCCGCCGGGCTGCGGCTCGATCCGGAAGTGCCGGTAGCCGGGAGCGCCGTCCTGCAGCCGGATCCCGGCCACGTAGCGGTGCAGGAACGTGATGACGGCGCCCTTGGAGTAGTGGTTGAGCGATTCGAACGGGACGCCGTCCGCGTCGACGCCGTCCCAGCGTTCCCACACGGTCGTCGCCCCACGGTCGATCATGTACAGCCACGACGGCATCGTGTCGGTGAACAGCAGCTCGTAGGCGACGCCCAGGTGCCCGGTATCGGCCAGCACGGGCAGGAGCTGCGGGGTGGCCAGGAAGCCGGTCGCGAGATGGGTGGCGGCCGCGCGGATCAGCGTCACCAGGCGCGCGGCCGCATCCGCGCGCAACTCCGCGGGAACAAGGCCGAAGGCGAGCGCGCGGACGTGGTTCGCCTGGGTATCGGGGTGCAGCCGGCCGTCCGGGCCGATGAACTCCGCCTGCCAGGCGGCGCGCACCCGGTCGGCGAGGTCCCGGTACCGCTGCGCCTCGCCGGCCCGGCCGATCACCGCCGCGATCTGGCTCATCAGCCGCGCCGAATGGGCGAAGTAGGCGGTCGCCACATCGGCCTTGTCGCTGCGCCGGAACGCCTCAAACTCGTCCGGCCCCTTCAGGTCGGCGCCAGGGACGAGCCACTCCCCGAAGTGGAAGCCCGAGTCCCACAGGTAGCGCTCGTGCGGGAGCGGCTCGGGACGGCGCGCCGCCCGCTCCGGGTGTCGCGCGCCGGCGGCCGCGCGTTCGACGTAGGCAAGCCAGCTGGCCATCGACGGCCACTGCTCCTCAAGCAGCCGCCGGTCGCCGTAGGCGCGGTAGATCTCCCACGGCACGATCACGGACGCGTCGCCCCAGCCGGCCGAGCCGTTCATCTCGGCCAGGAAGCCGCCCTCGGACTCCGCGGGCGGGCTCGGCGCGAGGTTGGCGACGACGCCGCTCGGCCACTGCTCGGCGGCTAGGTCGCGCAGCCACTTGGTGGTGAACCCGGCGACGTCGTAGAGGAAGGCGGCGGCCGGCACAAAGACCTGCCAGTCGCCGGTCCAGCCGGCCCGCTCGCGCGTCGGGCAGTCGGTCGGGATGTCGCAGGCATTGCCGCGGAAGCTCCAGACGGCCGCCTCGTGCAAGCGGTTGACGCGTTCGTCGCTGCAGCGGAACCAGCCGGTGCGGGTCAGGTCGGTGTGGACGACGACGCCGGTCAGGTCGCTGGCGGCCAGCGCGTGCGGATGGCCCTCGACGCGTACGTAGCGGAACCCGTGCGTGGTGTGACGCGGCTCGAAGACCTCCGCGGCCCGCCCGGCCGAGACGACCTGGTCGACCTGCCCGGCCGGCAGCGGTTCCGGGAGGAACGGCAGGTTCACGTCCAGGTGCTGCGTGGTAACGTCGCCGCCAGCCTCGACCGCCTCGCCGTGGGTCAGCGTGATCGCGGTCCCGGCCGGGCCGAGGTTTCGCAGCCGCACCCAGCCGTTGACGTTCTGGCCGAGGTCGAACACCTGGCCGCGCCGAACCTGGCGCACGGCGGTGGCCGCGAGTTCGGCGACCGCGCGCACCGGCGGCGCCGGCGAGGCGACGAGGCTGGCGTAGCCGTCGTCGGTGACGTTGACCGCCTCCCAGCCGGCCACGTCGAAGCCGGGATGGCTCCACCTTTCGGGCTGGCTCCGGAGATCGGCCGACTGCCCGGCGATCAGGTCGGCCGCGTTGATGTGTGACTGAGCGCTGCGCCAGCCGGTGCCGGTGCCGGCCACGGCCGTCGAGCCGTCGGCGAACTCGATGTTCACCTGGGCCAGGAAGCCTAGTTCTGAGCCCCACTGGTCGGCAGCCCCACCTGGCCGCGGAACCAGCCGTCGGACAGGATCGCGCCGAGGGCGTTGCGGTCCGGTCGCAGCAGGGCGGTGATGTCGTAGGCCTGGACCTGGAGACGCTCGCGATATGCGGTGAAGCCGGGAGTGAGCTCGGCGTCGCCGACGCGTGCGCCGTTGAGAAACGCCTCATAGATGCCGTGGGCGGTCGCGTACAGGCGACCCCGGACGGCCGCGTGGCCGAGCTCGAACTCGCCGCGTACGAACATCGCCGGCCGTCGGCCGGCGGGCAGCCGCACCGGCTCGACCGGCGTGACCCACCGCGCCGACCAGTCGCCGGGCCCGAGCAGCCCGATCTCGAAGCGGTGCGGCTGCGACCATTCGCTCTCGCCGCGCTCCGTCCACACCTTGACCTGCCAGCTGACCCGCTCTCCGGAGGAAAGCGGCGGACCGCGGTAGCCGACGAGCACGCTCTCGTCGCTGGTGACGTGACCGCTGTCCCAGCCGTTGCCGGTGCGGATCCGGTAGCCGAACTGCTGGCCCGCGCCGTCCGGCAGCCACCACGACAGGCGCGGCCGCGTCGTACCGATCCCGAACGCCGTGGCGAGGTGCTCGACCCGCAGGTGATCCGGGCGGGCAGGCTCAGACAACCGGGTGATGGGCGTCGCGGGAATCGTCCTCGGCGTTGGGCCCGGAGCCGCCGTTGCCGTCCTCCCCGGCCTGGCCCCCTTGGACCCCTTGGCCCTCTTGGCCCGCGGCGCGGCCTGCAGCTCGCTTCTGATACTGACCGGCGGCGCGGTCCCGGAGCTTGCCGAGCGCCGCCGCCGGGCCCTTCCCGGTCGCGGCGCTGGTCAGGCCGTCCGGGTTCTGGACGGCGGTCAGCACAAGCGCGATGCCGGCCACGATCGCCTGGTACCTGCCGACGTTGAGGTGGATGTTGAGGAACGTCACGAACAGGCCTGCGGCGGAGAACATGATGCCCGCGACCACCGCTCCGGCGATGCGCCCGACGCCGGCCACGAACACGATCGCCAGCAGGCCGATCGACGTGAACGCCGCGAAGCTGTCGGCCGTCAGCTCGCCCTGCATGTAACCGGTCAGCGCGCCGCCGACGCCGGCGATGAACGCGGCGAGCCCGAACGCCATCAGCTTGCCCTGGGCGACGTTGATCCCGACCGAGCCCGCGGCGCGCTCGTTGGAGCGGATGGCCAGCAGCATGCGTCCGGCCGGGCC
>Ga0302326_10016248_pt1 | contig 15587 bp, 14 predicted proteins | sample Palsa_T0_3_FD_202264 | JGI IMG/M metagenome (GOLD analysis project Ga0302326, IMG submission 202264) | Peat permafrost microbial communities from Stordalen Mire near Abisko, Sweden - Palsa_T0_3 | ecosystem: Environmental > Terrestrial > Soil > Palsa > Peat permafrost | place: Sweden: Abisko...
CACCTGCCCCAGAGGCTGGGGCGGGCGCGGTCTGTCCCCAGGCGCAGGTAGCCGCGAGCAGCATTCCACAAATCAGGACCGCAAATTCACCGCGCAACCTGCGCATCAAAAGCGTTCCTCCTCGGAGATCACAGAGTTTCGATGAAATCCAAAGGCTCGAAGACTCAATCGATTGACGTCGAATCGTCAGATATTCTCATTTGCATGCTTTTTATGGCCCGGCCTTTCGCGTCCGCCAGCTCGCAAAGCAGGCGAGAGCAACTCCCAAACAAATTCAGTGTTTTGTAAGAGTCCGGAATCAGGGTTCAGCGCCCACACGAGCGTGACGCCATGAAATACCAATTGCATAAGACGCCCCAAATCGGCCGCGGAAACATCGCTGCGCACTTCCCCACGCTGCTGTGCAAGAACAAACATCTGCGTCAGAAGACTTCGAGCCGCTTGTACCCGCTTGTGCATTTCCGCTCGCACCGGCGCACAGGAGGCATGCGCTGCGTAGATCGAGCGGAGCAGCGCCGCGCTGGCCGATGACTGCCCGGCGAGATCTGTCACTAGACTCTTGATGGCAGGCAGAACGGGGCCTTTCTTCTTTCGCGCGCGTGCCAGAGCATTCTGAATCGCCGTAATCCGTTCATCGCCGAAGCTCGCCAGCACGTGCTCTTTGGTGGGAAAATAGTTAAAGAAGGTCCCCTTGCCAACGTCGGCGGCATTGGTGATGTCTTCGACGGTGGTCTCGAGGTATCCGCGTTCCGCGAATAACTGCAGCGCCGCGCGATAAATCCGGTCCCGCGTTTCCGTCCGGTGCCGCTCGCGGCGGCTTTCGCGGAGTACCGGAGCACGGCTCATAGGAGCAGTCGGGAATACAGATTTGTGACTCATAGCCAATTATGACTATAGGTCAGTGACCAGCAATAGTCAAAGGAGATGAGGCTCGCGGTTGACACACCAGCAACAGCCACCCGGACGGGCTAGCCAGGTGATGGAGCCGAGTTTATCAAACCCTATTTTGAGAGGTTCTTGGGGCTGTGTTGAGCAAGCGTGTCAATGAGCAGTTTTGCCGACGGCGGAATCGGAACCGCGTTGTGAAGGGCGATCTCTTTCGCGTCCAGTTTCTTCCCATAAATTCTGTTATTGCCGTCGTTGTCAGGCCGAAGCGTCGAGCCTTCGAGCGAGATGCCGGCAAATAGCCCGCGAGCCCGGGAATAGGTAAGTACTTCCGCGCGCAGGGTCACGTCCGTATCCGCGGCAGCGTCGCGGCCTTTTGGCCCAGCCGCAGCCGAAGCATCAGCGCCCAACTTCACTTTGCTATTGAGGATCGAACTCGCTCCGCGTGGATTCATCACCAGCAGCACGAAGTCGGTGGCTTGCCCACCTAACTGAAAACCGAAACTGCCTCCTTCGAGAGCCATCATCGTAGGGGCTCCCCACGGACCTTGAAAATCGTCGCCACTTCGGCACGTCATCGCTCCGCGCCCATAACTGCCACCAAAGATGAAGGCGGCCTTTAGCACAGAGGGCATCACAATCACGCAATCGGCCTTGTCAAGGAGCGTCTGAGGAATATCATCAGGGATGTCGATAATTTCCTTCATGACTTGGCCCGCATTCTCGAGCCGGTCCTCGTCTTTATTATCGGCGCGTGCTGGCTTTGGATTTACAAACAATGTTAGCCCAACGAGCACAAGTGCAAGAACTACAGAAAGAATATTTTTCATCGAGTGGTTCCTTTCAATGTTTCGATCATATGAGCTTTGCCTCGCCAAGCGCAACAGGATTGGTCTTGCATAACAGGCGGCATCGGTCTGGCCGTGTCTATGGATTTCTCACTACAGCAATTCTGGCAGTCGTCGGTTTATTTACTTTCGTCCATCTCACATTCGGCAAAGGCGCTCCCAAGCAGCGATCAACCATTCGATCCGCCGCTCCTGCAAAAGAACGCCCGGATATTGCTCAATTTCGAGCTCGCGTCGAGAAAGCCCTCGCTGCGTTTCCCGCGGCAAAGGCTTCTTGGGGACTTCTCGTCGTCGATCGCGATACGGGCGAGACGTTGTATTCCCTGAATTCGGACCGCTTTTTCGCGCCCGCATCAAATGCCAAGATCATCACCACCGCGCTCGCCTTTTCCGCATTGGGCCCCGAATACCGTTATCGTACGACGCTTGAGTCCAAGGCAAACATCGATTCCGATGGGCATCTCGCAGGCAATTTGATTTTGATGGGCCGCGGCGATCCGGATCTTTCCAACCGCAAATTTCCATACGACAGCAAAGTCGATTTTGACGGCCCGGTGGACAAAATTCTCGCCGAACTAGCCGACGCGGCGCTGACAAAAGGACTGAAGGAAGTGGACGGCGATATCGTCGGCGACGACAGCTACTTTCCCTACGATCCCTATCCGGCCGGATGGACGGAGGGTGATTTCTTTTTCAGGTTTGGCGCGCCTGTTAGCGCCATCGCTTTTAACGACAATTCCTTTACCGTCCAAATGATTCCCGGTGCAGTCGCCGGCGCTCGCGCCACCCTGCTGGTTGACCCGCCCGCCGCCGAAAGCACCTTTGGCCATGATCTCCTGACTGTTTCGCCGGGCGAGAAATCAGAATTTTCCGTCGTGCGCCAGCCCGGAATGGATTTTCTCCTGCTTCGCGGCTCCATTGCGGTCGGCCATTCACCCATGAGAATCGATCTCGCAATGTCGAGACCGGCCGAACTAGCAGCCGCCGAACTCAAAACACTTCTGGAAGCTCGGGGAGTGCGCGTGATGGGCGCCGTGAACGTGCAACACGGGCCGCCCCCTCAAACAGCTTCCAACGGCGATCCCATTCTGCCGACTGCCGGACCAAATCCGTCAGGCACGGTCTATCCCTCGATCCTTGCCGAACATATTTCGCAGCCTTTAGCCGAAATCATCCGCATCACGAACAAAACCAGCCAAAATCTCCACGCGGAACTCCTCTTGCGCACCGTAGGGCGCGAAAAGTTGGGCTTAGGATCAGTCGCTGCTGGATTGAAAGTCGAGCGCGACTTCCTGAAGACCGCCGGCATCGAGGATGGCGATGTGATCCTCTCCGACGGCTCAGGTCTCGCTCGCGACGATCTCGTCACGCCGCGCGCCATGGCCACGCTGTTGCGTTACGCTTCTCATCAACCCTGGGGCGAGGCTTTTTTTTCCACGCTGCCAGTTGCCGGCGTCGATGGCACGCTGGCAAATCGCATGAAGAACACCGCAGCGGCGGGATTAGTGGAAGCGAAAACTGGCGCCGCCGATCACGTGCGCGCCTTATCCGGCTACGTCGCCACGATGCACGGCGAATATCTCGTGTTTTCGATGTTTGAAAATAATAGTCCCCTGCGCGGGCTCGATGCCACCGCGACGCTCGACGACATTAGTGTCGCCATGGTCGAAACCCTCGGCACCGGCGCAGTGCCCGCCGCCAGAAAATGAAAGGTCAGGCGAGTACCCTCGTCAAATATCAGTCGTCCCCGCCAAAGCCTCCGCCTCGGCTCAACTGATTTCTCAACCCGTTCAGAGCTACAATTCAAATGAGGGGTCCGTGTCTCGTCCAGCCGAAGAGCTTCTTGAATTCGATCAACTGAAGAATATTGTCGCTCGCTTCACTACATGCGCGCCCGGACGCCGTTCGGTGGAGACTCTTGCTTTCCGGGAGAATGTCGCCGAACTCGAAACCGAATTCGCGCTCATCCGCGAGGCAAGAACATACCTCCGCGAAGGAGCCGACCTCGGTTTCGGTTCCCTCTCTGATCCGCAATCCTGGCTGGACCGAGAGGCTCTCCCGGCGTCCGTGCTTTCCAGCGCCGACTTGCTTGACAGTGCTTCGCTGATGGAAGCGGCCGTCGAGGTGCGTCAGACGTTTAAAGACGAAGTCGGCAAGTTTCCTCGCCTCACCGAACGCGCGCTCCTGCTCCCCGATTTGCGGCATCTTTCCACAGCTATTCGCCGCGCTGTCTTGCCCACTGGCGAAATCAGCGACGACGCCTCTCCCCAGCTCAAGCGCATCCGCTCCGGAAAGATGCAAGCGCGCTCGGATATTCAGCGTTCCCTTCAAAGCATCCTGCGAGGCCGCGGCGAGTCGATTGGAGAGGACTACGTTACCCTCCGCAACGACCGTTTTGTGATTCCTGTGCGAGCGTCCGACCGCCGCGCGGTTCCGGGCGTCGTGCATGCGGCGAGCGCCACGGGACAAACCGTGTTCGTCGAGCCGCTCGAAACGATTGATCTCAATAACCGCCTGGTTCAGCTCAGCGAGGAAGAATCTGCGGAAATCGCTCGCATTCTCGACGACTTTACCAAGCGTCTCCGCGACAATCTGCAACCCATCGAGGCCGCTGCCGTTTCAATCGCCCATCTCGATTCGATTTTCGCTCGGGCTCGCCTTGCGCAGGATTTTGACTGCACGATCCCGACATTTTCCGTCGGCAATTCACTGCGACTTGAATCGGCTCGCAATCCCGTGCTCGAAGCGACTCTCCGACCCCAAGGCCGCACAACCGTTCCCATGTCTCTGAGTTTTGGCGGCCCGGACACCATCCTGGTGATCAGCGGTCCCAATACAGGCGGCAAAACCGTCGCCCTGAAAACCGTTGGCCTCGCCGCGCTCGCCGCACAGTCGGCCATCCCGGTTGCCGCGGAGCTGGCCGAAATGCCTGTTTTTGACCGCGTGCTTGCCGACATCGGCGACGAGCAATCGATCGCCGCCGATCTCTCCACTTTTTCTGCGCACATCTTGAATCTGAAATTCATGCTCGATATAGCCACCGATCGGTCCCTGATCCTCGTCGACGAGATGGGCACAGGTACTGCTCCCGAAGAAGGCGCGGCGCTCGCCGTCGCATTACTCGAAGAATTTCGGGCACGCCGCTGCTTGACCATGGCCACCACCCACCACGATCGCCTGAAGGCATACGCCTCAACGACTCCAGGCATAGTGAACGGAGCGATGGAATTCGACGAAATAAATTTGCGGCCCACCTACCGACTGTTGGTCGGCGTGCCTGGCACCTCCAGCGGCATCGAAATCGCGCGGCGCCTGGGACTTTCTGAACGCGTGATCGAGCACGCTCAAAATTCCCTCTCGCCAGATTCACGCGAAGCGCGCGATTTAATCGCCTATCTGCACCGTAGCCGTGATGAAGTAGAGGAAATCAGGCGCCAGGCACGGGAAGAACTCTCCCGGCTGGAAATCGAGCGTCGTTCCCTTCAGACCGAGTGGATTGACCGGCAAAAGAAGCGCATCGCCGAACTCGAGAAAAGCTTTCTGGATTTGCAGAAGAACTTCGAAGGTGAAGTCAATCGTGTCGTAACGGACATAAAGGACCACGCGGTACGCGCGCAGCTTGAAAAGCAATCTGGCCGTCGAATGGGGAAAATTGTTTCCGAGGCGCGCGCCGAAGCCGATGCTTCCGTGGTCGCCACGCTTGCAGCCTCGCAGGAGGATCTTCCGGTCGCCATCGAAGCGCCTGCAAAACCAGTCGCGCCAGAGCGTCTCGCCGCGGGCGATCGCGTCCTGATTAAGAATTTCAAACAGCCGGTTATCTTCCGACGCCTTGATGGCCGCGTCGCGGAAGTGCAAGCGGGGCCGCTGCGGATGAAGGTCCCCTTGGCGGATATTCTTCGCGTCGAAAAGGAAGCCGCACCGGCCAAGTCGGAAGCCCCCACACCGAGAGGTTCGGGATTCACCGTTCACACGCGTCCTGGCGACGAACCCGCTGCGCAGGAAATCAACGTGATCGGTTGCACGGTGGAAGAAGCCACTGGCCGCGTCGACAAATTTCTCGATGACGTCGCGCTCGCGGGCAAGACGGCCGTGCGCATCATACATGGACACGGCACGGGAGCTCTTCGCCGCGGCTTGGGCGAATTTTTGTCTGCCCATCCACTTGTCGAAGCGATTCGCTCCGAATCGGAAGATCGCGGCGGCAACGCCATCACGATTGCTGAGCTGAAAGCGTGACGTGACGCAGATACGCCAAAGCTGCTAAAGTTTTCCTTCGAGTTACCCACCGATGGCTGAAGCCGGATCGTTCGCGGAACGCGTCAAGCAACAAGCCGACATCGTGCGTGTGATCGGCGAATATGTCCGCCTGAAAAAGACGGGACAGAACTTCACCGGCCTCTGCCCGTTTCATCAGGAGAAGACCCCTTCCTTTGCCGTGCATCCCCTGCGCCAGATTTACCATTGCTTTGGGTGCGGTGTGAGCGGCGACGTTTTCAAATTTGTGATGGAATTGGAGAAGTCGACCTTCCCGGAAGCGGTGCGTTCGGTCGCCGAAAAATGCGGCATTGCGATCCCGAAGCCTCGCGAGCGCTCGCCGGAAGAGCGCCGCGAAAATTCTCAACGCGCGGCTCTGATCGAAATGCACCGCGAAGCGGCAGCATTCTTTTCACGGCAGCTTCACGATGCGCCGGAAGGCAAGGTCGCGGCTGCCTATCTGGAAGACCGCGGATTGAATCGCGAAGCAATGACTCGCTTCGGTCTGGGATTTGCCCCGTCGGCGGGCGATGCCCTGCTGCGCCATCTGAAGTCAAAATATCCTGAAAAGCTGCTCGAGGTCTCCGGGCTTTTTTCACGCGATCAGGGCGGCCGTCCGTACGACAAATTTCGCCGTCGCATCGTTTTTCCGATCGCCAATGAATCTGGGAAAGTGATCGCATTCGGAGCCCGGGCCATGGGCGACGACATGCCCAAGTACCTCAATTCACCAGAAACTCCCATTTACACAAAAAGCTCCGTTTTGTATCACCTCGACCGCGCCAAAGAAGCGCTCCGGCAAACCGATTTTGCCATTTTAGTGGAAGGCTATATGGACGCGATTGCCGTTGCGCGCGCCGGCTTCGCGAATGTGATCGCGAGCTGCGGCACCAGCCTTGCCGAGTCGCAGATCAAGTTGCTCGGGCGGTTTACCCGCCGCGTCGTGGTGAATTACGATCCGGATACCGCTGGCCAGGCCGCCACGGAACGCTCACTCGCCATTCTGCTCGAAAAAGAATTTGATGTCCGCGTGCTGGCTCTTCCGGGCGGCGCCGATCCGGATAAATTTCTGAAGGAACAAGGCAAGGACGCTTACCGGAAACTGCTCAGCGAAGCTCCTCCCTATCTCGATTATCTGATCGGGCGCGCCCGGCAGATGGATCGCTCCACCGCGAATGGCAGGCTCGCCGCCCTGAATTTCCTGATGCCCTACGTGCAGCGGCTGCCGAATCGCCTGCTGCGCTCGGAATGGGCCACGCGCATCGCCTCGGAATTGCGCGTGGACGAACCTGTATTTCGAGAAGCTTTGCGGCGCGCCGCCGTCGAACGCCGGAGTGAAGTGAAATTGAAGCCAGAGCTGCTTGCCCCGATCGTGAAGCAGGCCGAACGCCGTCTGATTCAAATGCTCGCGGAAGCGCACGATTTTCGCGAAAAGCTAGCCATCGAGGTCGTTGCGGGCTCGCTGCATCGCGGCCTCGAAACCGAGAAAATTATCGAATTGCTCGTCGCCAAGGCCGCGGAGCCCCTGAACACTGCGGAACTTGCTGCGTTGCTCGACGAAAGCGACCGGCGAGTGCTATTTGAAGTTCTCTTCGATCAGGCGTCCGCCCACAGCTGGGAAGAAGCGGAGGCCTGCCTGGATTTCCTCCGCAATCGGCAGATTACACAAGAACTCTCCGAACTGGAAAAGCAGGTCCAGTCTCAGCCTTCCCGCGATGAATTGGTCCGGCTGCTGGCCCGCAAGGATGAATTGCGGCGCATTCTTCACCACAAACAACACGACGCGAACGACGCGAGCGGCGCGCGCTAACCCGACGGACTTTCTCGCCAGCGCGTCATCCGCGTGCCCGCCAATCATCGATCGAATAAGGTCCCGCGCCGTACGTGGCGAGAAAGAGTAGCCCGCCCATGATCGCCATATTCTTGAAGAAATGTACTTCCATCGACGCGCGCAGCGCGCCCTCAAGCGCCCAGTAATTGTGAAAGAGGATGCTCGTCGGAATCAGGTAAACGAAAAGCACCCAGCTCGTGACGCGCGTCTGCAAACCAATCAGGATGGCCAGCCCGCCTAAGATTTCCAGCAAAGCGGCGGCGGCAATTGCCGCGGAAGGCAGCGGCATCCCTCTTCCAGCGGCTAGTTGCACGTAATATGGGAAGGTAACGAATTTCAACACGCCAAAAATCAAAAACACGGAACTCATGAGGATTCGCCCGATAAGCGGCACTGCGCTGCTGGGAGGATTTGCCATTTTTTGCCCCATAGAACCTTGTTCAATTGTAGTTGAACATTCTTAATACACCGGACCCGTCCCCATGAACCTCGAACGAGCCCGGTATCCTGCTTTGGTTACGCCATATCGAAAAGAAGCACTTCGGAAGGCTCTTGCGCCACAACGCGCACTTCGCTTTCATTCGAAATCGCTGCCCCGTCGCCTGCCTTCAGCTCGATCCCATTCAACTTCACGGCGCCGCGCGCTATCTGCACCCACGCATGCCGCCCGGCATCCAGCAAATGGCTGGCTTCCTTCCCCTTGTCCAGACGCGCGATGTAAAGGTTTGCATCTTGATGAACGGTCACAGGCGCCTTCGGCCCGGCCACCAGGCTGAACTTATTGCGCAATTCGCCATCCGGAAAGGAAAGTTGCTCATACTCCGGCTTCAAGCCTCTTCGATCCGGCGTGATCCAGATTTGCAGCAAATGTACCGGGTCCTTCTGCGAGTGATTGAATTCGCTGTGCATCACCCCTCTTCCGGCGGTCATGTGTTGCAGTTCCCCGGGACGGATCACTCCGCTCCCGCCCGTGCTGTCGCGATGTTCCAGGCCGCCTTCCAGAACCCAAGTGAGAATTTCCATGTCGCGGTGCGGATGCATCGGGAATCCTCCGCCCGGTGCCACCACGTCCTCGTTCAACACGCGAAGTGAACGGAATTCGACGTGTTCCGGATCGTAGTATTGATCGAACGAAAATGTGAAATGGCTGTCGAGCCACCCAAGCTTGTTGTGTCCTCGTTCTTCTCCTGGCCGTATTTGAATCATTTCCCTACTCCTCTCGTTTCCGATTTTCTCAACGTATTCCCAAAAATTTCGGGCGCTTTGTTATTTCCCATCACTCGTACTGCGCCCCAGCTTTCGGCACAATCGCCGCAACTCCTCCTGCTCCGCCGGCGTCAGTCGGCCAAATTCTTTCATCACCGTCTTCACGTGGAGCGCGAACGCTCCCTCCACAAGCCGTCGCCCTTCCGGCGTCAACCGAATCAGCAGTTTCCGGCGGTCGCCTTCGAGCCTCTCCCGCTTCACCCAGCCCTGCCGCTCCAAATTGTCGATGACGAGCGTGACGTTCCCGCCGCTACGTAACAATTTCTCGCCGAGCTCCCTTTGGCACATCGGACCCAGATGCAGCAGAACTTCCATCACGCCAAATTGACCGAGCGTAAGCCCCTGCCTCTCGACATCGGCGGCCATCCGGTCCAGGATCGTTTCGGACGCCCGCACTAGATTGATGTAGGCGTTTAGCGCCGCGGTCTCTCGTTTGGTCCCTGGAAAATGTGTCGGCATTTCGATTCAGGCGCCCTGGCGCAACTACCTCCGTGCAGAAATCGTTTAAGCTTAAACGATTTGATTCTTCAAGCCGCAAAAAGATTCAGTCGTGGGCACGCCTGTATTCTCAGGAATTTAGGGCTTTTGGGTTGGCCGCAACGAGACTTCGCTAATGAAACTCTGGGGTTCCTGCGTCACAATCGTCTCGACCACCCGGGCCACGTCCTCGGGCTGCAGCATCTTCCGCGGGTCTTTTCCGGCATGGGGAGAGAATTCCGTATTCACACTTCCCGGACAAACCGCGCTCACGCGGATTCCGTGAGGACGCAAATCCTCCGCCATGCACTGCGTGAGCCCCAATAGCCCCCATTTTGAGGCGCAATAAATCGCGCCTCCCGCGAATGCGCTCTTGCCCGCGAGCGAGGCAATATTGATGATGTGCCCGGTCTGCAGGCGAATCATCCCGGGAATCACCGCTTTGCTCACCAGAAACACCGCCTTCAAATTGGTGTCTAATGTCATGTTCCAATTTTCTTCGGACGCTTCGTGCACCGGGCCAAAGTAGCCAATTCCGGCGTTGTTTACGAGGATCTCAATCGGTCCAAGCGACTCCTGTACCTTGCGAACAAGAGGGGCGATGTCGGTGCTGTGTGACAAGTCAGCGCTCACCGCGGCTACCGAGCCGCCAGCCTCGGTCAATTCTTCCGCCGCTATTGCGAGTTTTTTCTCGTCGCGGCCGTTCAATCCTACTTTTGCGCCCATCGTCGAAAGGCTTTTGGCGACGGCGAGCCCGATTCCGCGGCTGGCCCCGGTAACGAGAGCGACTTTCCCTTCCAGTGGCTTCGAAACATTCATTGATTCACTCGTCTCAGGCGGCATATTTAAGTTCCGAACCATCTTAGCATCGAGTTTTTACGCTTTAAGGATATGAGCCATAGGCCTTGTTTGATTTAACCTTGCGCGTATGGGATGCTTTTCCTATAATCCCGTCGATTTGTGTATCCATCATTACTTAGCGGGATCGCAGGGACTATTAGACCGCTCATCCGAAGCCAGCTCAGGAGGCAGTGAAGTGATAACGCGAAAATTTGTGAAGCTCGCCGCTTTAGCCCTCGCGGTCGTTGTGTCAGCCTCGCTGCTAGCGAAAACATCCGCCGCGCAGGCCGCGGAGCAGAAGCCGTCGTATACGATCCCGGAATACAATGCATTTCAGGCGGCGCAGAACGAAAAAGATCTGGCGGCCAAGATCAAATTGTTGGACGATTTCGTCGCTAAATTCCCGAGTTCCACCCTTTCGCAGTACATTTACCAGCTGTACATCCAGACCTACTTCCAGATGAAGAATTATCCCAAGGCTATCGAATCGGCCGACAAGCTCGTGGCCATGGGTGACAAAGTGGACTCCGGCGTTGTCCTGCAGGCCTTGCAAACGCGCGTGCAGGCTTTTTCGGCGCTGAATCCTCCGCCTACGGACGCCGACCAGCTGACCAAGGAACGCGACGCTGCCTTGCAGGGAGCGAAACTGCTGGATGCCTTCCCGAAGCCGGCCGCTGCCAAAATGTCCGACGACGATTTTGCAAAACAAAAGAAGCCTGGAATAGCGTTCTTTGACTCTTCCGCTGGCGCCGCCGCGCTGCAGATGAAGGATTATCCCGGCGCCGTGGCCGCCTTCAAGGCTGCCCTCGCCGCCAAGCCGGACGACGCCGTATCCGCCTACCGCCTCGGACTCGCCTATCTCGCAATGAATCCCCCCCAAGCGCTCGACGGGTTCTGGGCTCTCGCCCGGGCCGTGAATCTGAAGGTGCCCGATAGCGACAAGGTGAAAGATTATCTCCGGGCGAAAGTCCTCGCCTACGAGCAACCCGGGTGCGACGCTCAAGTCGATGCCCAATTGAGCGAGATGCTGCAGCTGGCGGCCAATTCACCCGATCGACCGGCGACGTACACGATTCCCAGCGCCGACGATCTAAATAAAGTCCGCCAAGGGAGCAACATCATTACGGTGATCAGCGATCTTCAAGGCGGCGGAGATAAAGGGAAAATGACGTGGCTGGCCATTTGCGGCGCCGAGTTCCCAGAGGTCGTTGGCAAAATAATCGACGAACAGAAGAGTGATGCAGCGATCGATTTCATGGTCTATACCGGCGCTACGCCGGAAGAAATGCAAGCGGCCACGATGGCGAACATGGATGTGAAAGTTTGGACGGCGGATCACCCCGCAGCCGCGCCAGCCGCAGGTCAGCAAGCCGCTACACCGATTCCTCCCCAACCTGACGTGGCAAGGCTCTCCAAAGACGATGGCGTTCGCTTTTCGGGAACTCTCGTGAGTTACGATCCGTCGCCCTTCTTGCTTCACTGGGACATGGTAAAAGTAGATCCGACTGTAATTCCCGAAGCGCCTGGAAAAGGCAAAGGCGTGCCGAAGAAAAAGGGATAAGTCGCCAGATACCAGCTAATTAGCTATCTGGGCATTAATTAAAGGCCGGCTCCCAAGCAACGGAGCCCGGCCTTTTTTGTTGCTCGCCGGAGAGTCGTTTTCATCCCAGATGGACGATAAAGCCGGACAGTCAGGGCGAATATTCAAATCGGTGGAACCAAGCAACGGTGGGATTAAGCGATGTCCTGAATGTCTTAACCTACGATCTGCGCAGGACTGGCGTAACGGCCGCCCTGCGCAGACGCGGAAAATGAGGGTCAAAAGGCGGTTTAAGCGTTCGCCGCCCGGGAGAAATCCACGTTTCGCAGACTGGCCACGTCCTTCGCAGCACGGGTCAGTCTCCGCTTGGGGATTCCTTCGATTTCCACGATGTCCACGCTGCGATAAGGCATTTCCTTATCACAGGCCCGGCAGCGCAGGCTGAACACCCGTCTTTGCGGTTGGCCCGCATACCCCGTATCGAGGTTCTGCCCCGCTGATTCAATCTGCAGAACGATGGAGGGGAGCGGAATTGGCTGTCTGCAGCTGAAGCAGAACACACCGCGATACTGCTGTTTCTCGGAAGTCATCCGATCCTCTCCTCTGGCGGTCTTTTCGAAGGCCGCATCCTACATTCATGCGCATCCTGCGTCTAGCAGTTCCCTGTGAAAGGTACTGGTACCCAAAGTAGACTCATTCGCTACACCTTGCTTCTATAGTTACTGCAATGTGATTCGAGCTGTTGGATGGTATGAACCACTTGCCGGAGCTCAGAGGCCGGCAGCAAACGCAATACGGAAGAACTAGGCGAGCGTTACAGCCGGAAAAGGCAGAATGGATATCAGTTCGAACCTGCGCATCGGTCCGTTTGAAGTTTTTTTTCCAGCCCAGCCAGTTACACCCACACAACAACACAAGAGTGACTCGCGATACCCAGGCCAGCTCTTTATCGTCGAGGGAATAGACGGGTCGGGGAAATCCACTCAACTGCTTCTTCTGCACAAGTGGCTCGAATCAAGAGGCTATGGGGTGGTTTTCAGCGAATGGAATTCGTCGCCCCTGGTGAAAGACACCACCAAGCTTGGCAAGAAAAAGAAGATGCTCACGCCGGCAACCTTCTCCTTGATTCATGCCACCGATTTCGCCGACCGCACCGAGAAGAGCATCCTTCCCCTCCTCAAAGCAGGCGCGGTAGTGCTTTGCGACCGCTATGTCTATACCGCCTTCGCGCGGGATGTCGCGCGCGGCATGGACCGCCAGTGGGTTCGCGAACTCTACGACTTCGCCGTGAAGCCGACCATTGCATTCTACTTTCGCGTTCCGCTCGACACCGCCATCGGGCGGATCACCGCGGCGCGAGACTGCCTGAAGTTTTACGAAGCCGGGATGGACCTGGGCTTGAGTGACGACCCCCACGAGAGCTTTCGCATGTTCCAGGGACGCATCCTCGATGAATACGAACGCATGGTCCCGGAGTTTGGCCTCACCGTTATTGACGCGACCCTCCCCGTCGAGACGCAGCAGTCCCAAGTGCGCCAGATCGCGCGCAGACATCTTGAAGTAGCCAAAGAACTGAGAGTGAGACCATGAGGCAGACCTACGGAAAGTCTTTACCGGACATGAAATTGGCCGACCTGCCTGGAAAGCTGATCGTTATCGAAGGCACCGACGGGGCCGGCCGCACTACCCAGATCAATCTCTTAAAGCCATGGCTTGAGGAGTTGGGGCACGCTGTCCTCGACACGGGAATGACCCGTTCCCCGCTCGCTGGCGAAGGGATTCGCCGTGCGAAAGAGGGCAATAACCTCGGTCGCGTCACCCAGAGCCTGTTTTATGCCACCGACTTCGTCGACCGTCTGGAGAATGAAATCATCCCGGCCCTCCGCGCGGGTTTCGTTGTGCTCACAGACCGCTACATCTATTCGTTGATGGCCCGCGCCGCGGTTCGTGGCGTAGAGTGGTCATGGATCCGCAGCATCTACAGCGTCGCCCTCAAACCAGACGCCGTGTTCTATTTGCGGGTGGGAATTGAACAGCTGATTCCGAGAGTGATCTTTACCCGCGGCTTCGATTATTGGGAATCGGGTATGGACCTGTTCCCTGCCAGCGACATGTACGAAGGATTTTGCAGTTATCAGAAAGCGCTGCTAGCAGAGTTTGATGTTCTTTGCGCCCAGTACGGTCTTGAAACTGTCGACGCCTCGGTCGATGCGAAAACGGTTTTCTCCGTTCTAAAGGCTCGTATTCTGAATGTGCTCGAAGATTTGCATAAGGTGGAGATCCCGAAAGCACCTTCGTATGCGCCAGTGAGACCGGCGCGAGTTAGCCCAGCGGAAGGTCCCATCGCGGCTTCAGGATCGAATGGCAAGCATTTCGAACTCCTGCTTCAGCCCCTCGCTAACTTCGCGGCGGGAAGCAATGGGAATGGAAACGGGAACGGCAACGGAAACCACAACCAGCATTAAACCATTCAGAAGATCGCCTGACGGGCCCTTATAAGGTCCGTCAGGACTCTGTCGGCCGCATCATCTTTGCGGCCATTTTTGTGACAAAGCGCCGCGACGCCAGGCGCTTCCCCTGCATCATCAACTGGTTCATCGTCCCCGAGATCACGCACGTTTTCCGAGCGGCCAGGCCTTCTAGTCCCACTCGCGCCACCTTTTCCGCCGTTTCGGCCGCCCGAAAAAACCTGTCGGGCTGGTTGGCCACCTGCTGAAACTCCGTGGTCGTCGAGCCGGGGCACAGGGCGCAAACGCGAATACCCAACGGCCGCAGCTCCTCCGCAATTCCCTCCGAAAAAATCAGGTCAAATGCCTTTGTGGCCGCATAGGTCGAATTGAACGGAAGCGCCTGAAATGCCGCCACCGACGAAACGATCAGGACATCTCCTCGGCGCCGCTCTATCATTGCGGGTACGAAAAGATGCGTCAGGTGCACCACGGCCGAGCAATTCACCTGAATCATCTCTCCCAGCCGCTCCTCCTTGATCTCATGGTTCAGTCCAAACGCGCCAAAGCCCGCGTTGTTGATCAGGAGGTCGATTTCGAGGTTCCGGGCGGTGGTGAAGGCGAAAATTTCCTCTGGAGCTTCTGGCCGGCCGAGATCGGCCTGCATAATTTCCACCCGCACCCCATATCTTCCGGCAAGATCAGTCGCGAGCTGCTGGAGACGGTCCATGCGGCGCGCCGTGAGCACGAGGTGGCTGCCTGTGGCGGCCAGCTGCTCTGCCAAGGCCAGGCCGATTCCCGCACTGGCGCCCGTGACCAGCGCCCATTTTTGCGCCCATCGGCTGCCCCATTTCGGCGCCGGGCTATGACTGGATTCAGGTGAACTCTCAGACACCGGATGCCTCCGCAAAATCCAACTCATCAGACCAACTTATCAAAGCATAGTTGGGGAGGCTTCGGAAGAAACAATTAGCAGTGGGAACGATTAAGCCCGATCGGCAATATGAAAGGTTTCGCGGAGACGCCCGCCCTGCTCTTTCAAGCGATCAAGAAGCCGGCGAGCCCATACAAATTCCGCCGCAAGCACGCCGAGAGCTAGGAGAATCGTAAGCACGCCCGGGCCTGGCGTCACAATCATGATGATGCCGATTGCTAGGAGGGTGAACCCGACAAGAATCTTGAGGAAGCGCTTCGCCTGG
>Ga0302326_10016249_pt1 | contig 15586 bp, 9 predicted proteins | sample Palsa_T0_3_FD_202264 | JGI IMG/M metagenome (GOLD analysis project Ga0302326, IMG submission 202264) | Peat permafrost microbial communities from Stordalen Mire near Abisko, Sweden - Palsa_T0_3 | ecosystem: Environmental > Terrestrial > Soil > Palsa > Peat permafrost | place: Sweden: Abisko...
AATGGCCCTCTCACACACTCAAAACGCGGTTCGATTTGGCCAGTTTGAGCTGGATCTCAGGACACGGCAGCTCACTAAGAACGGCGCGAAGATCCGGCTGTCGCAGCAGCCGGTTCAAGTCCTGTCGTTGCTCCTGGAAGCTCCCGGCGAGATTGTGACGCGGGAAGAATTCAGACGACGCCTCTGGTCGTCCGATGTGTTTGTCGATTTTGACCACGGGCTGAATAAATCCATCCAGAAACTGCGGGATGCACTGGGGGATTCGGCAGACTCTCCCCGTTACATCGAAACCATTCCGCGGATCGGATACCGCTTCATTGCGCTCGCCGATGAGACCAGAGCAAGCGTTGAACTGCCGTCAGAAACACGAGTCTTCGAGCCGGCGACTGCCCCGGTCCTGCCGCCTGGCGGCCGGATCGCCAGAAACCGACGGGCACGATGGATTCTACTTGCCGTTTCTGCGGCGGTCTTCGTGGTTCTTGCGTTTGGCAGCGTGGCTCTCTACCGATTGCGCCATCGTCTGCCGGAGCGCTACCTTCAGCTAACACAGCTAACAGATTTTACGGACGCTGCGGTGGCACCGGCGCTTTCGCCAGATGGGCATATGGTGGCATTTATTCGCGGAGGCAATGGTTTTCTCACGTCCGACCAAATCTACGTCAAGATGCTTCCTAATGGTGAGGCCAGACGAGTGACGGACGACGCACGGCCGAAATATGGGCTGGCTTTCTCGCCGGATGGATCGGAGATTGCGTACACGGTATTGGAGACTTCCGTGTTTTCTACCTACGAGGTATCAGCTCTGGGAGGCGAGCCTCATCTTCTGCTGAACAACGCCGCGGGACTGGTGTGGCTTGACCCGCAGCATCTGCTTTTTTCTGAGATCAGGACCGGAATCCATTTAGGTGTAGTTGCGGCAACGAGGACGCGCGCCGGCCTGCGCGAGATTTATTTCCCCGCGCACGAGCGCGGCATGGCCCATTACTCGTTTCCCTCTCCGGATCGCCGCTGGGCATTGGTGGTGGAGATGGACGGGAACGGCGAGTGGGCGCCGTGCCGTCTGGTTGCGTTGGATAACCAGAGCCAGCCGCGATTGGTTGGACCTACGGGGGCGTGCACTTCCGCCGGGTGGTCGCCGGATGGCAGTTGGATGTATTTCACGGCCGCAGTGGAAGGACGGAGCCACATCTGGCGGCAGCATTTTCCGGAAGGGCAGCCGGAGCAAATCACCTTTGGACCAACGGAAGAGGATGGAGTGGCAGTCGAGCCGAACGGGCAGGCGCTCATCACCTCGGTGGGAGTGCATGAGAGCGCGATCTGGATTCACGACGGGAGCAGTGAGCGGCCGCTCTCTTCTGAAGGTGAAGTGCTCGGTTGGTCATCTCCCCCTGCCTTCAGCCCGGATGCCAGCACTGTTTATTACCTTTTGCGGCGGGGGGAAAGTTCGGAAGCGGAACTGTGGCGAACGGTGGTGGACTCAGGGGAAAGCGATGCGGTCTTTCCTGGGATTTCTATGATCGACTTCGATATCTCGCCAGATGGCAAACAAGTTGTGTATACGGCCCCTGCGCGAGACGGAAACATGCAGTTGTGGATAGCGACCGTGGACCGAACTTCACCCGCAGTGAAAGTGAATGTTTCGGGTGTACGGTCGCCGCATTTTGGCGCAGGCGGGCAGATTCTGGTCCAGCAGACGGAGGGAAACGCAAACTACCTCGAGCAGATCAATTCGGATGGGTCGCACCGCTCGAAGATCTTCCCGGATCCCATCGGGTGGTTCCAGTCTGTTTCTCCGGGCCGCCGATGGGTCACTGCTGAGGTTCCCAGGGCGCCGGATACCAACCTTCCCGCGATCATGGCAATTCCGTTGGCCGGCGGGGCCCCGCAGCGCATTTGCGCGCCCTACTGCTTAACGAGTTGGTCCACGGACGGGAAGTTCCTGTTCGTTTCTGTGGAGGACTCGTCTCGAACCAGTCCGGGCCGAAGCTTGGCAATTCCCGTCGGTCCGGGGGAAAGCCTGCCGAATCTTCCAGTAGGAGGTATCGCGCCACTGGCCGAACCGAGCGTGGTTCAGGGAGCCGAATCGGTTGGGCGCGGAGAACTGGTGCCAGGCAAGGACCCCGAGCATTATGCCTGGGTGAACACCACGGTCCACCGGAACCTCTATCAGATCTCGCTGCCCTAGCCCTATAACAGCCATTTTCCGCATGGATCCTACTCCGATGAGCTCTTAATGTAGCTCACCTCTTCAGAGGTGAGGCTTTTCGGGCGGCCCCATCACCTCCTGAAAGCGAGAGAGGCGAGCCGGAACAACACATTCGCGGGTGAACGCAGCAGGAACGCGGTAGAAAATCGAAAGACAACACGGGGAAATAAGGACAATCAATGAGAAAGCTGATTTACACAATCAACATCACGATCGATGGCTGCTGCGACCACACCAAAATGGTTCCCGATGAAGAAGTACTTGACTACGGCGCGCAACTCGTCCGGGATGCTGACCTGCTCGTCTATGGACGTAAAACCTATCAATTGATGGTTCCTTATTGGCCTGATATCGCAAAAAGCCAATCCGAGACAAAAGCGGATATCGAATTTGCTCAAACCTTTGTCTCTAAGAAGAAGATTGTTTTTTCACGATCATTGGCCAGCGCTGAAGATGAAAATACGAGAATTGTTCGTACGAACCTTCGCGACGAAATACTTAAACTGAAGCAAGAACGGGATAAAAATATTTTAGCCGGCGGTGTAGATGTTCCTTCACAACTAATGCAGCTCGGCCTGATTGACGAATATCGTTTTGTCGTTATGCCAACCATTGCGGGAGAAGGCAGACGATTGATGGAGGGCGTCAGCCTGCCCGAGAAATTGCAATTGAAACTGATTGAGTCAAAGCCATTTAAATCAGGATGTATTGCGCTTCGTTACTTGAAACAGTGAGAGAGAACTCTGCAAGGCTCTGCTGGCACTTAGCAGACTGGCGTTTTCGCCCGCGGGTGGAGGGCTGTGGAGCCTTGATCGCTTGTTGCAGATGCATCAACGGTCTAGCTGATTTTTGCGATTGTGCCTGCCGGCGGCGAACGAGGATGTAATAACGGGCGGAATCAAATTAGTAGCGCCAGCAAAGAGCACTGAGTTGTCGGCAAATCGGACGTAATCCAGATCGGGACATGCGATAGGTAACGAGAAGTCGGCAAGTGTTTACTAAAGCGGCCGCTTCACTTGGACTAAAACCGGCCTATCGGACCAAAGCCCCCAAAACCCGACGTGGGCTTGCCAACTCAAATAGCGAATGATAAAGGACGCTATCGTCAACTTCGGCCGCGATGGCAATCTCCCGAACTTTTCCGGCCGAAAGCGTCTTTGAAATATCTGTAGTCTCGGAAGCTCCGCGCGAACGCGTCGTGTCGGCACGGAGTTCTATACCGCTCAAGAAGGGCACTTGGGATTGTTGATGTGAACGTCCTTTATCATCCGCGATTCGAGACGATCCTGCCTTGGGTGCCTGGCACACCATTCGCGCACTACAATAGGGAAACCAGCATAGATTCGTAATCTTGAGGTGCCATTCGGCTGATGGGCGGTCAGCCGGGCTTCATAGCCACCTTAAAAACATTGAATTGCTACATCAGATAATTGACGTCGAGGTGGTAGTAAGGTTCAAGCCGCCTAAGGAACTGGACGGCTTCGAGGATTGTATCGCCCGCGAGGCAGTCCGGATCTACTCAAGAAGTGCCTTGTGAAGAGGTACAGGGTCCTAGCTGGCCGTGCCCGTCGGTTTCGGAACCCTATAAAGAATTTGCCACAATTCGGCCTCAAATCACAACCCTTCGTCGGGTGATTGCCCCCGCGCGGGTCAGAACCAAAGACGCTGCTGGTTTTTTCCGGCAAGAGCAGGTGGCGCCAGTGTTGGGGGCCGCCCGAGGAATCTTGATGCGTGCTATGCTTCGTCGGTTCTGAACTGAACAAACTCATGTTGCGGAGATTTTGCCGTTGAACTTTCCTCGAATTACCGTCGTGGGCAGTTACGCGACCGGCTTGACCATGAAAGTCGAACGCCTCCCTCGTACCGGCGAGACGGTTCTCGGATCGGGCTACCGCGTCGACTGCGGCGGAAAAGGTTCCAATCAGGCCGTGGGCTGCGCTAGGCTGGGAGCGAAAGTTAACTTTGTCGCTAAAATTGGAACGGATGATTTTGGCAAAATGGCCTTGGGCCTTTATCGAAGCGAGGGCATTAATGTCGCTCATGTCAGCCAAACCGGCGCCGCGTCAACTGGGGTCGGTTTTATTCTGGTCGATGCGGTGAGCGGCAATAACTGTATCGGGATCGACCCGGGCGCGAATGGTCTTTTAACTCCCGGTGATGTTTCCCAGTGCGAAGAAGCTCTGAAGTCTTCGGCGGTGGTTCTCACTCAGCTAGAAATTCCGGTGGAGGCAGCGGAGGCGGCTCTCATTCTGGGACGCGCACGTGGCGCTGTGACGATTTTGAATCCTGCGCCGGTTCGGCCCCTGCCTTCCTCCGTCCTGCAGATGGTAGATGTGCTCACTCCGAACGAAACCGAAGCCAAAGTACTTCTTGGCCACAGTCCCGATGCGGCCATCGAACCCGAATCGATCGCGCGTGAACTGATCGGCAAGGGCGTCAGACAAGTAGTGATGACTTTGGGAGAAAAGGGCGCATTGATCGTGACCGCGTCATCTTCAACCCGTGTCCCGGCGATACGCGTGACGGCAGTTGATACCACCGGCGCAGGAGATGCGTTCAACGCAGGCCTAGCCGTCGCGCTGGCCTGCGGCGAGAGTCTGGAGGTCGCGGTGCAATTTGCCGTGGTAACCGGCGGTCTGGCGGTTACCCGAGAGGGCGTTATCCCCTCCATGCCACGCCGCGAGGAAGTTCTTCAGTTCTACAGACAGTGCGCGCCGCCACCGAATTCGTTTCCGGCGAATTGGACGAGCGAGGATTGAATTGTTAGCCAGGCGACCGTCTCTGGCCGCTACGACACACGCCGTTTTCCACGCACGCTTCGTTTTGAGGTCCAAGAGATGCAGACGAATTTGTTGGCTGGGTTTCTTCTCGTACTCGTAGCGGGCTTGCTCCAGGGAACCTTTATTCTTCCCATGACCCTGGTGAGAAAATGGTCGTGGGAGCACACTTGGGCGACGTTTTCGCTGTTGGGCATGTTTGTTTTCAACTGGATCATCACGCTTCTGCTGGTTCCCAATATTTTCGTGGTGTATTCGTCGTCCCCTCGGCGGGACCTCGCGCTTTTGGCGCTCTTTGGTATGGGTTGGGGCGTCGGCGCCATACTGTTCGGGCTCGGAATGGATAGGCTCGGAATGGCCTTAGGCTATCCCGTGATCATGGGGCTTATCGCCAGCCTTGGTTCGCTAATTCCGCTCCTGGTTTTTTTTCCGCAGGCACTGCTGACCCGCAGGGGGCTACTCCTCCTCGCCGGTACCGCACTGGTAGTTTTCGGCATCGTGTTGTCCTCGGTCGGTGGTGCACGCAGAGCGCCTTCCGGAGGTTTGTCAAATGCAATAAAGTCCAACGCCTTCACGGTGGGATTGACCATCGCTATCCTGGCCGGGATACTCTCGTGCTTGCCCAACGTAGCAGTGGCCTTCGGTAAAAACGTTGTCAGCGCCGCCGAAGAGCTTGGAATCTCCGAGGCTTCGGCTGGGAATACGGTGTGGGCCCTGCTGTTCACTTTTGGATTTGCGGTTAACCTCGCATACTGCATCTACCTAATGGTCAGGAAGCGTACATTAGATCAATATTGGAGTCGCCAGACGCCCCGGAATCTGGGTTTGAGCGCGCTCATGGCCCTGATGTGGATCGGGAGCTTTTATCTGTACGGCGCCGGCGCGGCAAGACTCGGACGGTGGGGCGTGGTAGCTGGCTGGCCGTTGTTCATCACGCTCTCCATCGTCATGGGTTACCTCTGGGGATTGTGGAGGGGTGAGTGGCGGGACGCGCCACCTTCCGCCCGCCGGCTGCTGAATCAAGGGCTTCTCATTTTGATTATTGCGGTGATCACCGTCGCGCTTAGCAATTTCTTCTGACCGGGGCGCAATTGCCGGGCATCTGTTTTTTTGCGGTTCTTGGCCGGACCAATCCTCCAGGCTTCGCGACCCGTGGCAAAAAGGACGAATCATGTCACAAACTCCTGCGTTTTTATCGAATGCCCAGTCTCGGGCGCGTTGGATGCGGAACGACGTGGCGCACCTTCTAAAGCGCTTTTTCTTTTGCGAACGCTCGCTGCTGGTAACCGCTGCGGCATGGATCCCTGCAGTCGGTCCACTGGAGACCAAAATCGGCCTGGCCCGCTTCATCTGGCAAGGCGCTGAGACCGCTCATGCCTTGCGCGATCGCGTTTTCGAGCTACGCTTCCCAAACCGCATTCTGGAAGAGCAAGGAACAGACCACACGCTGATCGCCCTCTTCAATAGCGTTAAGGATTCACCATCGGTTCCAGCATTTCTGCTGAGCATCGGAAAGGTTCTGCTCCCGGCGTTGCGCGATGCTTACCAGGAATATTTCGGGGCGTCCGATACCATAGCGGACGGCCCCACCCACCGCTTTCTCGCTTTGGCCCTTTCCGAAAAAGTCGAACAGATTGCCGCCTTCGAACGATGGGCGGATTCGGCGCTGTCGCAAAATTCCGAATGGCGGGAAGACGCGCTTTCTTGGATGAGAACCGTTGCCGACAGGCTATCCGACGTGGGCGGCGTAGGAGTTGGGCCGGCGCCATCGGTTTCCACCGCGTGGGGAGCTTTGCCGGGGGCGAAGACTTTTGTGATTCCCGATCGGCCGGCCAGGGATCCGCGGTTTTGGCCGTGCCGATTCTATTGGCCGGACGTGGTCGATCCTACTTATCCGTATGGCGAAGGGCTGCAGCTACAAATCCGCTCGGCGATCAGCCATCTGAATGACGTTTGGGCCATTGAAACCGGCGGCGTTATTTTGTATTCGTTCGCGGATGTTCTGCCCTGGGAATGGATCCACAATTCGGCTCGCTGGACCTACGACGAAGCGCGCCACTGCCAGATGGGCTATCAGCGTTTGATGAGCTGGGGTTTCGAGCCGGCTGAAATTCCTCTGGGGACCTACATTTATGAAAGCGCCTCGGGCGAAGATCCAATCTACCGTCTGGGAATGCTTTACTTTTTTGAGACCAAGAACATTCGCCACAAACCCGCTCGCGCACAACTCTTCCACGACTACGGCGATGCGGTGAGCGAGCACGATATGGATTTCGACTGGGCTGACGAAACGATCCATGCCGGATACGGCAGGCACTGGCTCAAGGAGCTGCTTGTGGTGCGGGGCCAGGACCCGAATGCCCACGAGCGAGTCCGGGAGCACTGCGACAAACTGGTGAGCGATTACGTTAGCACCGCGACACCGGAGGAAGTAGCCGGCATCAAAAGGATAGCCGGAGCGATCATGACCAAGGCCGCCCGAAGATCGTGATGTGTGAACCATTGCCGTGCTCGCGGGCTGAGAGACTGTGAACCAAGACTTACTTTCATTGGTGTGCGGACGCTCAGGCCATTTCCGCCTGGAGTCGGGCCATCACGGCGATCTGTGGTTCTCACTCGAGACGCTATGTTTGCACTCACGTGCCATACGGCCGTTTGCTGCGCAGTTCGCGGCGCGTCTCGAGAAGCACAACGTTGATGTGGTGTGCGGTCCGCTGGTCGAGGGAGCTTTTGTCGCGCTCCTGGTCTCTCTGGAACTGGGTTGCGATTTCGTTTATTCCGAGCGCTTCGCGAATCCCGCGCGCCAAGGCTTATACCCGGTCGAGTACCGTCTCCCAACAGTTCTTCAGCCGGCCGTTCAAGGTAAACGCGTGGCGATCGTGAACGACGTCATCAATGCCGGATCGGCGGTGCGGGGAACCTTCTTCGACTTGCAAGCCCGTGGGGCAGACATCGTTGCAATTGGTGCACTGCTTGCGCTGGGCGACGCAATCGGCGCGTTCGCGGCCGAAAATCAAATCGCTCTCGAACTTCTGAAGCGCATGCCCAACAACCTGTGGTCACCGGCTGAATGTCCGCTCTGTGCCAAGGGCGAGCCGCTCGAAACTGCCGGCACCTCGTAAAGACCTAGCCTGTGGTTTTTTGCCGTCGTTTCGGGTCCAGCGTGCGTCGTCTTCTACATGATTCTCGAACGGTATCACGGCTGCGGCGGCGGTGATGGCGCTGGCGATGGTGTAGTCGTTGGCGGTGTCTTTAGCGATGGTGCTGTCGGCGTTTCCGGAGCGGCTGGGGTATTCTCGGGCGGCGCCGGGCAGAACTTCGCTTTGCCTTGCAGCTCCGGATAGTCGTTACACAAGCCTTTGAATATTCCGGGAAGTCCGTCGCGAGCTACCTGGTTTCCTGCTCGCCCGAGGCCCTCAATCATATCCAGTTCGGCGGCGCTGAAGTGTTGTCCCGCCGGGCTACTGTAGAACTGGGTGAGGTTCTTCACATCGTCGTCCGATAGATACTTGTGATACACGATCACGATCCGATCGGCAAATTCCTGCGATTGAATCAGGTCCACCATCCGGCTGGCGAACGAATCGATGATCTTGTCCTTGCTCGGTGTGTCCGGGAATGATTCCTCGAGTTTAGCGCGCGAAGTTTCGAAACTGGCCTTCGCCGCTTTAGCGGCTGCTTCGCGATAATGGGTAGCCTCCAGCAGACGCATCACATCGGCCTTGTATTGAGGATCGATCGCCGCACTTTCTTCGGCCGCACTCGGAGCCGCTGCGTCAAGGTTGTAGACCACCGAAATATTCGTCTTCACGTCCACGGGTTCGCCATTCAGCGTGGTGGGTGCGTAGCGCCACTGCGTGACCGCATCCGTCGCCGATTGCACTAACGGCTTCGGCCCGGAAACATATTGCACTTTCTGGACTGTGCCATCCTTGGCGATCACCGCATTCAGGACCACCGTGCCGCTTACCCCGGCCTTTTTGGCGTCCGGCGGATACACCGGTTCAACCCGGTGGATCAATTTTGCGTTTTCGACTTTGCCGGTTCTCGGGGTCGGGGCGGCTGGAGGCGCAGATGTTTTTGTATCGGGCGCAGTGTTGTGATCTTGCGAGTGGGCGCTTGCAACAAACACAATTGACATCATCAGGACTAGGGCGCCCGCTCTTGCTCCCATCTCTGCCTCCGAAGGGTTGTTGGTGGGTCGGGTTGTGCGCGGTGAGTATACTATTTAAGCGGCAGAGCGCGAAAATCCGTGAGCGCGTGAATCGCGTGGCTCATTCAAGACGTGGGCCAAAAAACGCGATCACCATACCGCATAGCGCGATAGCCCTCAGAACGTGAAGGATAGTTGCAGATAGATCAGCCGGCTGGCTGAGGTGGAGGAGAACGCGCCCCCTGCCAGGCCATTTGATTTGCCGAAGAAGTAGGGAACGGTGGCTGTGCCGCTGGCGGTCTCCGGAGGCGCTAGAACGCCGGACGGTTGATCGAGGTTCTCGTAGTTGAAAAGGTTTCGCGCCTGGACGCTGAGCGTCATGCTGTAGCGCCGATTGCTGGTCGCGCCGCCGCCGAATCCTCCCGGACCGCCGCCGAAGCCGCCTCCTCGGCCCCCACCGCCGCCTGGGCCTCTGCCGCCTCCCCCGCTACCTGGCCCCCCGCCTTGCGCTGCGCCTGCGGGACGGGAAGTCTCAGCCCCGAAGCCCCAGGTTTTGCTGACCCGCAGATTCAGGCTGAAATGCGGTGGACCGGTGAGCGAATTGACGGGCACGATGGTCTCGCCCGGTTGGGGAAGCGTATCGAACGCGCCGAAACGGGTGTCCACCACGTCCGCGGGATTGGATAGCGAACTGGCGATGGCCGGGCGCTGGTTGAAATTCGAGCTGCCGATCAGATCCTGGCTGAGCGTCAGGCTATACGGCGTGCCGGACATGAAGAGCATGAACGGATAGAGCGCAATGTTATGAGGCAAGCTGACCGAACCGCCCAGGAAAACGCGGTGGCGAACGTCGAACGATGCGCGGCCATAATCTTCGCGGATATCGAACGGATTGGAAGGAAAGCTGGTGGGGCCGGCGGTGTCGCTATTGGCATAACCCAAAACGTAGTAGCCGCGCAGCGAGACTCGCGATCCCGCTCGATAGTTGATTTGAGTACTCAACTGATTCTGGCGAAAGTTGGCAGCGGATTCAAACTCATAGACGTTGCCGGTGGTATTTCCGAGCGGGTAGACCGGATTCGCCGGGTAGGTTCCCAGCAGCGGCGTATTGATGTTATTGCTGAGCAGTTGATCGTACCCGCGGGAGTTGATCCAGGAAAACGACGCGGTGGTGGTCTTGTTCACTTGCCGTTCCAACGTGACCGCGGTCTGCAGCGTTCCGGGAGCGTGCAAGCGCGGTGCGATGCGGTAGGTGGTTGGCAAGGTGGTGGTCGAACTTGGGCACTGGGCCTCAATGCTGCTGATCGAAGGCACGCCATTGGGATCGAAGAAGCACGGCGCGTTGACCACGTACTTCGTCTGGTTCAGGCCGTTCAGCCGCTCCGCCTGCAGCAACAGATTTTCCGTGAAGCGGTCGTAGAAGAGTCCTGATCCCACGCGCAGCACGGTCTTAGGCGTGGTTTTTCCCCTGCCGATGCCCCACGCCAACGCTACTCGCGGTTCCCAATCCAGATGGTCGTAGATCCCGGTCTGTTGTTCGAGCCGCAAGCCGCCGCTTAGGGTGAGGTTCGGCCGCACCCGCCAATCGTCCTGCACGTACCAACCGGAATCAAACGTTGAGACGTACACTTGCGGCGCTCCGGTGGTGAGGGTCAACTGCGATGCACCACCGCCCCGCGCTTGAATCGTGGAGAAGGGAAGTCCGGCCGCCAAACCTTGTTCGGTAATCTGGTAAGCGTTGATCGAATCAAAGGTGTAGTCGCCGTTGAAGGCGGCGTTGGTGCTGTTGGTGTCAGTCGTCTGTCGCAGCCGCACGCCGAACTTTATGTTTTGATTCCCGTGCGCCCACTGGGTGTAGTTCTGAAACTCGTAGTGATTGCTGACGTCGCTCAGGTTCTGCAGGTTGTTACCGCCGCCGGTGAAAGAGGTGAGCACGGTGACAGTAGGGAGTGAGCTCAAGGAATTCTGGCTTTCCACGTCGCGAAGGTATTGGAAGTGGATCTCGTTCACCACGTTGGCGCCGATCACCTGGCTGTCGCTCACCTGCAGGGTTTGTTCGGTCGAGAGAACTTTGTACGATTGACTGGGCAGCGCGAATCCGGTTAATCCCTGGCCATCTTCGTCGTCCCGATAATACTGGTAGCGAACGCTGAGGGTATTGGTCTTGCTCAGCGCGTAATCCAGGCGCGGGCCAAGATTGATGCGGGTACGCGGCTGGGGGACGGAGGCCTGCTCGGTTGTGGGTTCCAGGGTGGTGGGATCGAGAGTCTGCGCGTCAATGACCGCGACATCGTTGATGTCGCGATATTGTCCGCTGAAGAATAGCGATGCCTTCTTGCTCAGCGGCCCGCCGACGCTGCCGTTGTAGAGCGTCGAGTCGTAGTCCGGTTCGGTGCCGTGCGCGAACGGGTTGGCCGTGTTGAACGCGGAATCGTTGCCCTGCAATTGAATGTTGCCATGCCACTGGTCGGTGCCGGGCTTGGTGAAGATTTCGATGCGACCGTAGCCCAGCTTGTCGTACTCCGATGAAAACGGATTTTGATTGATGCGAATTTCACGAATCGCGGATTTTGGCGGAAGCTGGCCGGCGGTGAAGCCATCGATGTAAATTTGGCCGCCATTCGGGCCGGCGGATGGTCCGGCGAGAGCTTCGAGGTCGTTCTGCAGCTCATCGGGATCATCGGAAAGCGCCTTGAGGTCTTCCTGTTTCAGCACGATCGCGCCGACGTTATTTTCGGGGTTGACGTCGACGGTCGGGGCGTCGGCCTGGACCAGGACCTTCTCCTGTTGCTCTTCGATGGTTAGCGCCGCGTCCAGCTTTTGCGTCTGGCCGGCGGTGATGGCCACCGTTTTCGATTCGAAGAGAGTAAAGCCTTTGGCGCTCACCTGCACGTCGTACGTTCCGGGCGCGAGATTCTTCACGTCATAGACACCGCTGGCGGCGGAGGTCGCGGTGAACACTTTGCCGTTCGCATCGGTCGCCTGAACCGTCGCGCCCTGCACGTCTGCGCCGGAGGGATCGGTCACGTGTCCATGCAACGCACCGGTGGCTGACTGCGCCAGCGACCGAATGGGAGAACCAAGAAACATCAACAAGAGCGATACGGTAAGAATGATGTTGCGGGGGGCTCGGCCTTCCATTCCTTTCCCTCTCCTAGAAACGGGCTCTGAATATGAGCTGCCTAAAAGTCTCGACTCCGACAGTTGTTTGCTGAAATGCGAAAGCTCACCGCAGTTCTGACAATTGAGGATCGCTCAGGGGCCGTTTGCATCGCCCCCGCTCGCTTCACCGCCGCCCAGCGCCCACCCAGAGAGCATGTCGCGGGCGCCGCGCGGGGAAGCGGTCAACAGCGGTTCGACGCCGCCAATCAGCGATACGGCGGTTGTGTCCCCCGGCCCCGATCCCTGCGTGGCGACGATCATCACTACATCGCCTTTCTGCAGGTCGGCAATCGAAGCAGCCGGCAGGCGCGCCAGAAACTGTTGGAAATCGGGAGTGCGGCCACCGGGACCACCTGAGCCGCCCGGATTGCCGCCTCCTGGACGGGAACCAGCGGGTGGCGCTTGCGAGGAAGCATTCGCCGCCGGGGCGGCGCCGGCAGCAGGCGCGGAAGTATCGCTACCGGCGCTGGCCTTCAGGCGCATCGCAATACGCTGCGCCATTTCCGGAGGAAGTTTGCGCACCTGCGATTCGGCGCCGATCTTCACCACCACCGGCCGCTTGGTGATCGCATCTGTTACCGAGACGGTGTTGCCCGCAGTATCAATAGAGATGATCGGGCCGTCGATATTTCGGAACGATCCGGCGACGATTTCTTCCGCGGCGAACTCGTTTCCATCGGTGCTACGCGCGCCGCGCGCGCGGATCTGATCGCCTGGCTTGATCTGGTCGAGCGTGGAAGGCTTGGCGTCGTCGAATTTCACCGAATCGGCCGCATAGCGCCGGACCGTGGTGCTCTTGGTGGTGGTAATCGTGATGTTCGTCTTGGTCGTCGCGGCGCCCACGCCGACGATTACCGTTCCTGCGGCAGGGTCGACCGCGCTGACCAAGCCGCCGATGCCGCGCTTTTGCCAGTCTTCGCGCTCATGCTGCTGCTTGGCTTCCAGGTCGGTGTGCTTCATGGCGATGATGCCCACCGCCGCGAGTGACTTTTGATCGGCGGAAGCTTGGCCCCGCACAAGGATCCTGTCGCCGACTTGCAGTTCCTTCAAAGGCAACACCACCGCGTTTTTCAGGTCTTTCGAGCCGGGTTCGACGCTCACGATGCGGGTGCCGTCCGCGACCTGGACGTCGATGTTTTGGCCGGCGTCGGTCGTTAGCGTGATCGTGGTGCCGTGGATGGTTTTGATCGTGCCGAGCTGGTGCGCCTGCGCTGGCGCCGCGGAATCCGACGTCTGGTTGGGCGCCTTGGGTTGGGCCGCGCTCACCGGTCCTGCGGCGGCAATTGCTGCGGCTATCGTGATCGTGGCAATCACCCCAAAAGTAACCGCCGGTATTTTTCCGAACATTTCGCTCCTAGCACGGCGACGTGTACATGAACAAGATCCCAAGTGCCACCGCCTCAGCCTGGCCGCGAAGCTGGGCCGGCATCCCTGTAAGACGCCATCGCCACCGCATCCGTTTCGAAATATTCGAAGCCGTTGCTACCCGCGTATAATGAATGGGGGCGGTGATTGCCGTAACGCTACGATCAACGATCCGGCCTGGCGCTCAGTTCTGCGGGCGTCGCGACTGCACATAGGAATGATGACCATGACCAAAAACAGGATGCTCGTTTTCGCGGCGATTATGCTCGCGGGCATCGCGGTGGCCACACCCGGCGTGGCCCAGAAGCAATACGGCGAGGGCGTCACCGAACACGAGATCAAGATCGGCAACGTCGCGCCGGTTACCGGATTCATGAAGGAATACGGGGTGATTGCCCGCGCCGAAGGTGCCTATTTTCAGATGATTAACGACCGTGGCGGGGTGAACGGCCGCAAGATCAATTTCGTCAGCGTGGATGACGGCTCAGACACCGCTCGCTTTGTCGAGATCGTGCACCGGCTGGTTGAGCAGGACGGCGTCCTGCTGATTTTCAGTCCCTTCGGAACCGAGCAGAACCTGGCGATCCGCCCCTACATGAACGAGAAAAAGGTGCCGCAACTTTTCATCCAAAGCAGTTCGGCGGTGTTCGACGATCCGTCCCATTTTCCCTGGACCATGGGATTTTTCCCCGCTTACCGCACCGAGGGCTCGGCCTACGCGAAGTACATCCTGCAAAACAAGCCGGCCGCGAAAATCGGCATCCTCTACGAGAATACCGATGCCGGAAAGGAGTACGTGCAAGGATTGCGCGATGGCCTGGGTGACAAAGCGGCGGCGATGATCGTGAAGGAAGTTTCCTACCAAGTTTCCGACCCCAACGTCGATTCGCAAGTAGCGGCGCTGAAGGATTCGGGTGCCGACGTTTTCCTGAACTTGTCGGTGGGAACGTTTGCCACCGCCGCGATTCGCAAGGCCTACGATATCGATTGGCATCCGCTGCAGTTCATTCCCAATGCATCGCTTTCGATCGCCGCATTTCTCGATCCCGCCGGCTTGCCGAAAGCCACTGGAATCATCACTAACGCCCGTTCCAAAGGCTGGATGCATCCGCAATCGCGAAACGATCCCGCGGTGCGCGACTATCTGGAGTGGATGAGCCATTACAACCCGCAAGCCAGCCTGCGCGACCAGAACAACGTGGCCGGCTACGAGCGTGCGCAGACCTTGATGGAAGTCTTGCGGCAGTGTGGCGACGATCTAACTCGGGCCAACGTGATGAAGCATGCCGCGAGCCTGGACTTCGAACTCGGGATGCTTCGTCCGGGGATACGCATTCATACCAGCGCGGACGACTACCAACCGATCAAGCAGTTGTACCTGATCCGATTCAACGGCAAGGAATGGGAACCCATCGGCCCGGTGAGTGGCAACTAGTTGATATTGATATTCCAAGGCCTCCGCTGACTTTGCGCTCGATTGCATATAAATAGGGCTTTTTCGGTCCGGGTTACTTCGACACCGCACGTGCTGCACTCGCAATCACATCTGCAACTTCCTTCGGGTGCGACACATAGGCGCAATGACTCGCGCCTGCGACTTCGACTGTGTGGCTCTTGGCCCGCTTGGCATACCAACGTTCCAAGTCCGGGTTGATGGTTCGATCGCTTCCCGCTACTACCATCCAGCTGGGTTTGCTTCGCCATGCGGCGGTGGTGATCGTCGCTGAGAAATTGTCTGCAAAGTTGAGCACCTGCGAGCGCGCCATGAATCCGGCCTGATCGGCGGGAAGGTCAGCTGCGAACAATTCATGAAATTGTCCCGGATCGATATACGTGAAACCGTCCGGAGTTTTCTTTATGGCGCCCGATTTGGCCAGGTCGCTTGGGAAACGCTTTCCGTCGTCAGCCTCATTCTCTCCAGTA
>Ga0302326_10016250_pt1 | contig 15585 bp, 15 predicted proteins | sample Palsa_T0_3_FD_202264 | JGI IMG/M metagenome (GOLD analysis project Ga0302326, IMG submission 202264) | Peat permafrost microbial communities from Stordalen Mire near Abisko, Sweden - Palsa_T0_3 | ecosystem: Environmental > Terrestrial > Soil > Palsa > Peat permafrost | place: Sweden: Abisko...
AAAAGTTTCCATACGGCCCTCCGCCCGTACTCCCCGAGGACCCCCACCCCTGAAAACCCACGTAAACACTGGCGATCCCCCCAAGCCCTCTGTCGGACTCGAACCGACGACCCCTTCCTTACCATGACCTCGCGGTCGATTAATCTGAATCCGGCCTGACGGATTCTGCGCTTTGGATCCGGGAAATCCGGTTTTCGGTTAAGCGGGCTGAGGCGGCGTTGGCGCGGGCTGAGGTTTCCAAAAAGTTTCCACAGACCAGCCTACGGGTGTGACCTCTATGCCTCGGGCTCGAAGCCGCCGGTGGCAGGGCGAGCGTACCGTGCCCGGCGGCCAATCGCCCGATGCCCGGACGCCCGTCTGTGACACGGCGTGACACAGCAGGTATGATGAGCTTGTGTCCGACCATTACACGCTTCGGCTTGCCCCGGGGACGCGGGAGCGACTCGCGAGCCGTGCCCGTGGCATGAGCATGCCTGAGCGGGCGCTTGCGCAGAGATACGTCGAGGAGGGGCTGCGCCATGACGCTCATCCCTTGATCCAGTTCCGCGACGGGCCGAGCGGCCGGCGGGCCGGCATGATCGGCTCGGGACTCGACGTCTGGGAGGTGATCGACACGGTCCGCGGCAACAACGGATCGGTCGATGAGGCTGCCGCGTACCTGGAGGTCCAGGGTGGCCTCGTCCAAGCCGCCGTTGCGTATTACGGGGACTACAAGGAAGAGATCGACGCGGAGATCGAGCTCAACGAGACCGAATATCAGCGAGGGCTTGACGCAGCCGCCGCCGGCGAACGCGCGCTGCGTGCGTGAAGGCCCTTCTCGACGAGCAACTGTCGCCTCGAATCGCTGAGCTGCTGCGGAAACGCGGTCACGATGTCCAGGCGGTCGGCGAGCGTCCCGACCTCGCGGGCGCCAGCGACCAGCTGATCCTGGACGTGGCCGCAGCTGAACACAGAGTGGTAATCACCAACAACGTGAAGGACTTCCGGCCTCTCGCCGCACAGCGCCTCGCGCGGGGGCAGTCGCACGGAGGTTTGATTCTGCTGCCGTCAAAGCGCACGCGTACTCGTGCGGCCGTTGAGCAACTGGCCGGTGCCATCGAGCGGATCTTCAACGAGCTCCCAGCCGCGACCGAATCCGCGGAGCGGTGGATCCCACCATTGGAAAACAGCTGACTGGCAGCTCACACAGGCTGCGACCACGAGTCCGGGAACGAAGACATCTGGGTTGACCCGGACATCGAGCCGTCACGAAGGCTCGTCGAGCGCAGCGCGTAGGGCTCCGCCGAACTCGGCCGTCATTCTCGAGCGACGCATGATGCGTCGCCTCGCGTCAGCGACCTCGCGCACGTAAACCGTCCGGGTTACCGTGCCGTCTCTATGCCCGAGGAGAAATGCGACCTCGTCCACGCTCTCACCTGCGAGCAGCGCCCGGGAGGCGACGGAGTTATTCGACGACATCGTTGGGGCGGATCAGACGGGTTTCCCGATGGAGCCGGCCCTGGCAGCCATATCCAAGCTGGAGTCTCGAACGCTCTGGAAGACCTTTGATGACGAGGACCTCCAAGATCTCCATGACTTGGCTCGCGAAGCTGGCATGCGCGCCGTCGCAGATCGTTTCCTTGATGCGGCACGAGACGCACCGGTGCTCGACGACGGGAAGATCCCTCGTGCTCTTCGCGAGGAGCTGCTCGCCCGCGCTGGCAATCGCTGTCAGGTCTGCGGCACAACGGAGCACCTGTCGATTGACCACAAGCTGATTCCATGGAGCGAGGGCGGCAGCTCCCGGATCCCGACAATCTTCAGGTCCTGTGTGTGAGCTGCAATTCACGCAAAGGCGCTAGAACGTGGCTGAGCGTCCCCTCCGTCGAAGCAAGACCGAGAAGCCGGGTCCCACGCCGTTAGCCTGATCAGCTGTTGTTACGCGTCCGGCGCTGGGCGACCGGCGTTTGGATTGCTGCTCGGATCCGATCGCCGGCGCCCACCCCCAGCGTCTGATCACATCGCGACATGCCGCGGCCCCCTGATCGCAAATCATCAAGTCGGGGCACAGGGAGAGGGACAGTCAGTCCGGCGGAGCCACCGCCGGTCCCAAGCTTTAATTCGAGGATGCGCTACGTGAGGAACGAGTGGTTCACGCCGCCTGACGACGCCGATGCCTTGTTGTGGAGGTACATCGACTTCACAAAGCTGGTCTCGTTGCTCGAGACTCGGTCGCTGTACTTCGCACGCGCGGACACGTTGGACGACGCCTTCGAGGGCTCTCTGACGCGGGCAACGGTCGAGGCCCGGCACGAGCACGACCCCGACGAGCGGCTGCGCACATCCATGATGTACCGGTGGTTCCGACTCCACACCTTTGTGAACTGCTGGAGCCTTGGCAATCATGAGAGTGCGGCACTCTGGAGGCTGTACGTTCCACCGGAGGGCGGTGTGGCTCTGAGGTCGTCCTTCAGGCGTCTATCGAGGAGCTTCGGTGCAGCTCGCGGTGTCGTCCGCGATGCGCGTGACGACGAATCGTTCCTTATGGGTGACGGGGTCTACATCGGCCGGGTGCGCTACGCCGACTATGACCTGGATCGCTTTCCAGAGCGCCTGAGCCTCCCGCAGTTCGTTCACAAGCGGCGGAGTTTCGAGTTCGAACACGAGGTTCGTGCGGTCTTCCAGCGATTCCCGCCACCCAAATCACGGGATGAGCACTTGCTTACGTTCGACATTGAAGGGACGGAAACGCGCATTCAAGGCGCGGAGCACTTGCCTACTGGCGAGCTCGTGCGGGTGAGTCTTAGCACGCTTATAGACGCCATCCACGTCTCCCCGGTCGCGCCGCCCTGGTTCGCGGACCTCGTACGGTCGGTGTGCGCGAAGTACGGCCTCGCCAAACCGATCGTTCAGTCGAACCTCGCCGGCGAGCCGGTGTACTGAGGAGGCGGCAGCGCGCGTTCATCGCAGCCTAGCTGCCAGCGCATGCTTCGGCTGCCGCGCGCGTTAGCCCACGAAACGCTGGTCATCCGAGCCGTCATCGCCTGGCGTGACCTCGCCATCGCTTTGACCCTTGGCAATCACGCATAGCGCACGAGCGTTACGGCGACGGATCGGCGCCGAGCGCGTGGCTAGCGACCCTACTCTGATTCCTCGAGGTTCCCGTCGCGCATGTCAGCTCCGAGACTCTGGAACATGGCGTAGAGCTCGTCCGACTCGAGCAATCCGGCCACAGGTGCGGCGAGATCGGGCAACTGCCAGTCAGCAGGCGGCGGACCGGAGAGGATCTCCACCAGCGCCACGTCCAAGCCACGCCAGATTCCGAGGAGGTGGCCGAACAGGTCAGCGGCCAAGAAGGCGGCCGGCACCGCATTGGAATGATCCGGAAGCAGAGCCATGCCAGGGCCCGCTGGGTGGCCGCCCATCTCACAGTGGTGCCAGTAATCAGTGTTCAGAAAGCGTCGCGTCGAACGTTCGCGGAGGCGCGCCGGCGACCAGAATCGCAGCCGTCCGGCTCGGTCCGCGCGAAGCCACTCAGAGGCGACCTCGTGCTCCTCCTCAAATGCGGCGGCGAGATACTCGACTTCGACGAGCTGGCGGATTAGAGCCGCTGCGGCGTAGCGGTTGCCAGCTCTTAAGAGCGCGATGGCGCCAGCCGCCAGCTCCCCTCCGATCTGAGCGACCGTGGCTACTCCGACGGCCCGGTCGTCGCCGAATTGAGACAGACCCGCTGCTCGATCTGGCCCGATGAAGAACCCGCTAACCCACAGCACCCGACCGACCCGGGTCAGCCATTCGGCGAACTGATCGCAAATGGCCAGTCGGGACCGCTGCGCCTCATCGTCCTTTGCCAACTCGAGTAACTGGGCACGCGGGTCATCCACGCTCAAAGCAAACCACCGTTCGCCTGACTCGTGCGGTCAATCGGCGTGAGGATGCCTTTCGCCACTCACCGGGGCACCGCCGGTGCGATCCCTTTGGCGACGATCCGCGGCCGCGCGTTTCCGCGGAAACGCCGGTGTGCGCGCGATTGCTTTGCTCCTCGGCCGGCCGCCTGGCCTGGCGATCGTTCCGGCGACGGAGCGGTTCCGTGGACGCGACAGGGCGTGATTCTTCTCCGCGAGGGCGATCGCCGCCCCGCCGCTCGACGGAAGCCCTTCGGACGACGAAGTGGTGAGCTGGAACGAAACCGGTCGACCTCTGCCGGGACTCGGTCGCCCGCCCGTGCCGTCCCCACGACATAGGGACAACGTCTTGATCGACAGGGGCTGTGCACAGTCACTCTGCGTCCTTGGTCGCAGGCTTTGGAGAGGCCATCTCCGCAAGGCGCATCGGATCCGGGTCAGCTGAGCCCGAAATAGCGCTCAAAGAAGCCACCGAGCTTGTCCAGGACCGCCTGCTTCTTGGCCGCGTGGACGTTGGCCTTGCCGAACCTGGACGTCGGTGGGATCACGGCCGTAATCGCCGTGCCGGCTGACGTGAGAGCGCCGTCGCGGAAGGCGCTCTCCATGAACGCGCGCGTGACATCGGCGTTCAGCCGCTCCTCAAGGATGATCTGGTCGAGGTCCTCGGTGCGCTTGCGGGCGACGTACTGCTGCCACTCGTCCTCGACTTCGGCATCGACCGTCAGCGAGTCGACGAACTGCTCGATCAGCTCCTTCTTGTTTCGCAGCGAAGGGCTGGAGTCGACAGCCCGGTCGATCGCCGCCCGGATCTCCTTGTCCTGGCCGGTTCCGTGCTCCTCGAGGTACTTTCGCACGAGCATCAGCACGTAGTCGACGTTGACCTCGATCTGCTTGATCAGCTCGATCTCGAATACGACGTCGTCGTTGATCGACTCGCGCTCCGCATTCGCATCACGGCGGAAGTCCGCGTAGAGGTCGAGGTAGATGCTCTGGTAGTCCTGCAGCTCGCGCTCGGTGAGGATCTCGTGTCCGGTGAACTCATCGAAGGCGGTCAGGATGTTGCGGAGCCTGAGGATCGCGCCGAGCGTCTTGATGAAGTCCTTCTGCGAGGTCTCCCCGATGATCGGTTCGCTCAGCGGGAAGCTCGCGACCAGCTTGGCGACCTGCTCCTCATACGCGGCGTAGTAGTCACCGTAGGGTTTGAGCAGCACGATCCCGCCGGCGTCCTTGTTGCCGAACTGTGCCAGCGCATCGTTGGTCGCGTCCTCCAGGTCGCGGAACGAAACGATGTTGCCGTAGGTCTTGACCGAATTGAGGATCCGGTTGGTGCGCGAGTACGCCTGGATCAGGCCGTGCTGACGCAGGCTCTTGTCCACCCACAGCGTGTTCAGCGTGGTCGCGTCAAAGCCGGTGAGCAGCATGTTCACCACGATGACCAGGTCGAGGTCGCGGTTGCGCAGCCGCCGGGAGAGGTCTTTGTAGTAGTTCTCGAACTTGTCGGACGAGGTGTCGAAGCTGGTGCCGAACAGCTCGTTGTAATCGGCGATCGCCTGCTCCATGAACGCGCGCGAGCCGGCGTCCATCGCGGCCGCGTCGAACTCCTCCTCAGCCAGCAGCCCGGCCGCCTCGGCCTCGTTCGGCGCATAGCTGTAGATCACCGCCACCTTCAAAGGCCGCCACGTCGGGTCGTCGACCTGGCGCTCGCGCTGGATGTTGTCGAAGAGGTAGTAGTAGCGCTTGGCCGCCTCGATCGAGGCCGTCGCGAGGATCGAGTTAAACCCCGATACCCGGGTGTCACCAAGCCGGTAGGCGGAGGTGCGCTTCGTCTTCTGGTCGAAGTGGTCGAAGATGTAGTTGACGACCTGGGCGAGCCGCTCCTGGGAGAGCAGCGCGTTCTCGGTATCGATCGCCGAGACCTGCTTGTCGACCACGCCCTCGGCGGTCTTGATCGTGTTGATGTAGTCGATCCGGAACGGCAAAACGTTCCGATCGTTGATCGCGTCGACGATCGTGTAGGTGTGCAGCCGCTCACCGAAGGCTTGCTCGGTCGTGCGCAGCCCCGGCACGCCGCTTGAACCGGCATTGTCCGGGAAGATCGGGGTGCCGGTGAACCCGAACAGGTGGTAGTGCCGGAACGCCTTGGTAATCGCAACGTGCATGTCGCCGAACTGGCTGCGGTGGCACTCGTCGAAGATCAGGACCACGTGCCGGCTGAAGATCTCGTGGCTTTTGTGAGAGCCCACGAAGTTCGTCAGCTTCTGGATCGTGGTGATGATGATCCGCGCGTTCGGATCGGCCAGTTGTCTTGCGAGCACCGCGGTTGACTTGTTGGAGTTGGCCGCCCCTTTCTCGAAGCGCTCGTACTCGCGCATCGTCTGGTAGTCGAGATCCTTGCGGTCGACCACGAACAGCACCTTGTCCAGGCCGGGAAGCCGGCTAGCGAGCTGAGCAGCTTTGAAGCTCGTCAGCGTCTTGCCAGAGCCGGTGGTGTGCCAGATGTAGCCGCCCGCGGCCAGTGTCCCCGTGTGCTTGTGATTGCCCGAGGTCTGGATGCGCTGCAGGATCCGCTCCGCTGCAACGATCTGGTAGGGGCGCATCACCAGTAGCTTGCGATCGACGTCGAAGACGCAGTACTTCGTGAGGACGTTCAGCAGCGAGTGCTTGGCAAAGAACGTCCTGGTGAACCCCGTAAGGTCTCGGATCGGCTTGTTGGAAGCGTCCGTCCACCAGCTCGTGAACTCGAAGCTGTTCGAGGTCTGGCTCTTCGAACGCCTCGTGCGGGCGCCCTCTTCGATGTGGCGGATCCGCGTGGTGTTCGAGTAGTACTTCGTTAGCGTACCGTTGGAGATCACGAACAACTGCACGTACTGAAATAGGCCCGAGTCGGCCCAAAAGCTGTCGCGCTGATAGCGGTTGATCTGGTTGAACGCCTCCCGAATGTCAACCCCACGGCGCTTCAGCTCCACGTGCACGAGCGGCAAGCCGTTGACTAGGACGGTCACGTCGTAGCGGTTTGCGTGCGCGCCCATGACCTCGTACTGATTGATGACCTGCAGCCGGTTGTTGTGGATGTTCGCCTTGTCGAGCAGATAGACGTTCTTAGTCGTTCCGTCGTCACGGCGGAGGATCTGGACGTGGTCCTCCTGGATCAGAGCCGTCTTCTCGACGATCCCGGTGTTTTTGGCCGCGAGTGTCTCCGTAAAGAACCGCTTCCACTCCGGGTCCGAGAATTCGATCCCGTTCAGCGCCTGCAGCTGCGTCCGGAGGTTCGTCTCGAGTTCCGGCGCGCTGAGGATCCTCAGGTACTCGTACGCCTGCTCCTGCAGCAGCTCGACAAAGCGCTGCTCGAGCTGCGCTTCGCTCTGATACCCAGCCTCTGCCGACGGGTCCCGAACGAACTCGGAGACGACCGTGCTCTCATCAGAAACCGCGATCGGCTCGATGACCGTGGCAGGGGCCGGAGCCTGCATCAGGCCGGCGCTTTGTCGAATGTCAGCAAGTTGTTGCGGTGGTACTCGTACTGCCGTCGGCGGGCCGTCAGCTCCCGACCGAGGGCATCGGTCAAAGTAGACATGAGCATGTTGACGTGGTCCAGCGCGGACACAATGCGTTCCTGCTCATCCAGTGGAGGGACTGGGATTCGGAAGTCCAGTAACCGTGTCTGTTGAACGGCCGCCATGGAGCCGTCCGTTCGTACCGTCGCCGCTCGAATGAGGGCGGCATTGGCAAGGCAAACCTGGGCCAGATATCGAGCAAGCAGTCCGTGATGAGGGACCAAGGCTCGAATGTCCTGGTTCAGCGTGGCACTTCCCGGGACATGGGCGATAGGGAGCCGACGTCGCAAGATATTTGATCGGAAGACAAACGCAACCGAGTCTGGAGGGACCAGCCGGATAGGCGACTCCGCGAGGGCGCGCTCCGTGATGTGGTCCTCCGTCGACTCGATCTTTTCCGCAGTCATGTCCTTGGGAGACAGCCATGGCACGGATCCCCCTTGCCAAAATGCTCGGACGGCTTTCGCGGGTGTCCCTCCGCCGTACCAGGTCCCCGCATCGCCAAGTCTCAGCCATCTAACCTCTCTCTCTCTCTCTCGAACGTAAACAGTGACTCGCGGTAGGCCTCGTGCTGACGGTGGCGTCCAATTAGTTCGGCCCGTAACTCTGTGGCCAGTCTTTGCTCCAGCTCCGTGAGGCGGTCGAGTACGTCCACGATCGCACGTTGGACCGATGGCGGAGGAGTAGGAATCGTTAGCTTTGCCAGGCTGTCGGCTGACATGCGTTTGACCTTAGCCCGTGCGACGTACCGAGCCTTCTCAGCGTGGAACCGGCCCGTCTGAAAGTAGTACGAGACAAACTTCGGGTTCATAGAGTGCCGGAAGATGAAGCAGTCGTCATGTACTGCGACGTCGTCATCTCCGAGCCAAGCAACGGCTTTGCAGACGTCCTCGACGGTTTCCCCAACCGCCGCAACGATCACATCGCCTGTGTGCGCAAAGCGCAGACGGGGAGCCAAGTCGCGCCTCACATGCGACAACGTGGTTGTCGTGGCAGTGCCGTAGTGCGTGTAGATCTCGCCGTAGTGGATGCTGTTCAGCCCGTCGGGCACGACATCATCCTTGGTAAAGCGTCGTCCGCGGATGAACCCTCCGACTTCTCCGAGCCGCTTGATTGGGACCCCTGTGGGGCAGTGTTCGGCGATCAGTTCGTCGATCAGGCTCATGGCTCGCCGTGCCTCGATGCGTCGCGCGCTGCGCGGATCGCGCTCGCTAGGCCTGGCAGGTCGTGGGCGATTGTGTCCCAGACCGTGTCGAGGTTGATCGAGAAGTAGCCATGGGCCAGAGCGTTGCGCATGCGGTACGCCACTGACAGCTCGAGCTCCGGGTGGGCGCGAGCGAAGTCCGGGTATCGGGAGACGATGCGGTTGCTGGCCTCGCCGATCACCTCGAGGTTGCGTATCACCCCGTCCTGCCGCAGTTCATCCACTTCGAAGTCCTCGCGGCTCAACCCGGCGACGTAGTCCTGTATCCGGCCGATGGCGTCGAGAATGTGGGTCAGGCAGTCGGGCAGTCGCGGTTCGGTCACACCGGCACTGCCTCCGCCAGCACGCGGGCGCGGAACGATTCGGGCAGATCTAGTGGCGTTACGACATCGACCGGCACGCCGAGGAGCTGCTCGAGCTCGAGCATCGCCCGGGCTAGGTCAAATAGCGTCATCCCGGGGAGCCGGTCGACCAGCAGGTCGAGATCGCTCGTGTCGGTGCCCTCGCCGCGAAGCGCCGAGCCGAACACTCGCGGATTCGCGGCGCGATGGGCCTGAACGACCGCGCGGATCTCCTCTCTGTGCTGTTCCAACGCGTCAGCAGCGGTCACGGCGCTTCCTCCATGCCTCGAAGTCTATGGCCGGTGCAGGCCGTCACCAGACGGCTGCTCGTCATCCTCTAGGTCGGCGACGATCGCGTCGATCTGGCTCCGCAGCTCTGACTGCCGCTCGACGATGCCGGCGATCTCGGCGTTCAGCGCCTTGATGTCGACGGCCTCGCTCGTATCCTCGGCCTCGACGTAGGAGCTGACGGCGATGTTGTAGTTGTTCTCCGCGATCTCGCTGTTGTCGATCAGCTTCGCGAAATGGTCGGCGTCGACCCGCGTCACGAACGCCTCGAGGATCCTTGCCTGGTTCGGCTCGCTCAGTTTGTTCTTGTTGCCAGACCGGACGAACTCGGCGGACGCGTCGATGAACAGCGTCTTGTTGTCCGCCTTCGACTTCTTCAGCACGATCACGCAAGTCGCGATCGTGGTCCCGAAGAACAGGTCTGGCGGCAGCTGAATGACCGTGTCGACGTAGTTGTTGTCGATCAGGTACTTGCGGATCTTCTGCTCCGCGCCACCGCGGTAGAGCACGCCCGGGAATTCGACGATCGCGGCCGTGCCGTTGACTGCGAGCCAGGAGAGCATGTGCATCGTGAAAGCAAGGTCGGCCTTGCTCTTTGGGGCGAGCACACCGGCCGGCGCGTAGCGCGGGTCGTTAATCAGCAGCGGATTGGCGTCGCCTTCCCACTTGGTCGAGTAGGGCGGGTTCGAGACGATCGCCTCGAACGGCTCGTCGTCCCAGTGCACAGGATCAGTCAGTGTGTCCCCGTGCGCGATGTCGAACTTCTCGTAGTTGACGTCGTGCAGGAACATGTTGATTCGGCACAGGTTGTAAGTCGTGAGGTTGATCTCCTGCCCGAAGAACCCCTGGCGCACGTTCTCGGTGCCGAGGATCTTCGCGAACTTCAAGAGAAGGGACCCTGAGCCGCAGGCTGGGTCATAGACCTTGTTGACCGCCGTCTTGCCGACCACCGTGATCCGCGCCAGCAGCTCCGAAACCTCCTGGGGCGTGAAGAACTCGCCCCCGGACTTGCCGGCGCTGGAGGCGTACATCGTCATCAGGTACTCGTAGGCGTCGCCGAACGCGTCAATCGTATTGTCCGCGAAGGTCCCAAGCTGCAGGTCTCCGACGGCGTCGAGGAGCTTGACCACCTTCTCGTTGCGCTTGGCCACCGTCGGGCCCAGCCTGGTGGAGTTCACGTCCAGGTCGTCGAAGAGCCCCTTGAGATCGTCCTCACTCGCAGTCCCGATCGCCGAGGCTTCGATGTTCCGGAACACTCGGCTCAGCGTCTCGTTCAGGTTCGCGTCGTTACGGGCGCGGGCCCGGACGTTTTCGAAGAGGTCGCTCGGCAGGATGTAGAAGCCCTTCTCGACGACCGTCTCACCTCGGCCCTGCTCAGCGTCCTCGTCGGTCAGGATGGCGTACTCGAACGTCGGGTCGCCGGCGGCGCGCTCCTGCTCGTTGAGGTACGCCGTCAGGTTCTCCGAGATGAATCTGTAGAACAGCATCCCGAGGACGTAGGTCTTGAAGTCCCAGCCGTCGACGGACCCGCGCAAGTCGTTCGCGATCCGCCAGATCGTCCTGTGAAGCGCGGCGCGCTCGATTTCCTTGGCAGCTCCCATCGGTGCGAGTCTGCCAAGGGCGGCAGACACAGGTTCGCCAGCCGTGCAGGCCGGCGGTCTCTAAGTGAGTTCTGTCGGATCACTCCGATCAAGCCCGATAAATCGCGATCATGTGTCCCACCGCGTTGGCCGAGGGACTCGTCCGGCCGGTTGAGCTCCTCCTTGTGGCCGCAGTCAGCGCGTCCTCGGGTCTTCGCAGACCGGGAGCTTGCGGTCGCGGTACCCGGCATCTGGCGACGCCCATCCGCGGCCGTCACCAGATGCCGGGTCTGCGCAGCCCCGTGTTACTCGGTCACCGACTTCATGAACACCCTTCTGAACGGCGTCCTGGCCGGTGGTAGTTGGGGACGCAGGCCGACGACGCGACGCGCGCTGGAGACCCGGAGCAAGGTCCTCGCTTTCCGCGAGGTTTCCAAAACGTTTCCATAGAGCCTCTCGGACGGAGCTGGAGAAAGACTCGCCGGAGGAAAAACTGCACTTTACCAGGCGATCCCCCCAAGCCCTCTGTCGGACTCGAACCGACGACCCCTTCCTTACCATGGAAGTGCTCTACCAACTGAGCTAAGAGGGCGTTTGCAGGGATTTCCCGGATTTGCCGGCCCCCTGGCAGAAAACGGTGCTGCGCGGGTGCTGCAAAATCGCGGTCGATCGCTGCTCCGGGCAAGCGTAGCCGACGTTCGCGCCGCGCGACAGGACTCCGGGTGATGGGCTCGAGCATCGCGCTCACGCAGCCCGCTGGTGTCGACGCCTGCCGGCCGGGGCGAGCGCGCGGGCAAGGGCCCGCTCCTCTGCCGCCGGCTTGGGTCCCTCGTCCTCGAGATCCTCGATCGCGAACGAGTAGTTGCGCTCCAGCATCTCGACGCTGGTGCCGCACTGCTTGGCGATCGCCTGCCGGTCCTCGCCTGCGCGGATGCGCAGCGAGATCATCCCGCGGCGCAGCGAATACGGAGTCGCGCCGATGATCTCGTTGTGTTCCTGCGGCCACTCCTCCGCGACCTGCTGAACCGCAGGAGTGAAGTACTTGGTCGGCCACTTGTCGGCCTGGCTTCCGGTCATATGTCCCGCACGAGCGCCGTGACCGCCAAGGTCGCCGCGCAGGAGGAAGTCGTCAGGGCCGATCGGGTATCCGGCCGCGGCGAGCGCTGCCGTCCAGGCCGCGAGGTCATCGGCCAGCAGCGCGTCGATTGGAGGGCGCCGGGCCCGGCCGGTGGCGCCCTCGGTCTTCCCGGTGTCAAGCGTGCCGTAACTGAGAACCTCACGGACCGTGGCCCGCCTTCCGGCTATATCACCGAGGGTGAGCGCCCAGATCTCCTGGTTGCGCATGCCAAGGCCGTACTGCACAGAGACCGCGGTGGCGTCGCGGAATGCGAGAAGCGATGAGCGCTGCTCCAGCCTCTCCAACATCACGAGGCGAATCCGCTCCACCGCGATCGGCGAGAGTGCCCACGACGGCAGATCGTCTCGGTGCTTGCCCGGCGAGAGCTGCCTCGTCGCGCCGGTGCCGGCGCGACGAGAGGCGCGTCGCATACCACGCCGCCGCTGCATCGTCAGGCAGCCATTCATCGACAGCGGCCAGGAGTCGTCCTCGACCGCCCATGAGAGCGCCGACGACATCACGGTCCACGCTTTGGCTTCGGTCGAGCGGCTGACGCCGGCCGCACGCATACCTTGAACCCAGCGCTTGAGGATGTCTGCAGACCCGAAGTCCACTAGAGGCAGGTGGCCGATGGCGTACCCGCCCTTCTGGCCGAGCGGCGGGATCGCCGGCTCGGCCTCGACGATTTCGCCCGTCTTCTTCATGAGTCGCTCAACGGCGTTGCCGATGATGTGGCGAGAGGCGATCGAGCGGTACGTATCCCAGCTCTGGCGGGCAAGCCCGCCGATGGAGTCAGGATGGGCGTCGGTCGCTAGCCAGTCGAGAATCAGCTCACCGACGGGCGTGGTGTCCGGCTGGACCTCCGGGGCATCCGATCCGAGCAGGAACTCGCGAAGGCGGTTGCGCCGCTCTGCGTGGATGTAGTCCTTGGCCCAGTTCTCAGCGGCAGTCTTAGTGTTGAAGGCCTTGGCCCGTACGCGTCCCTCGTGGTCGCGGTACCCGAGCTGCCAGCTCTTGCCACGACGGCGCTCGTACGGCCAACCTCCGTGCTTTTTCCATGGCTCTCCCATTGCTCGACGCGCCTACCGCGCAAAGTCCGTCTTCGAGCGCCGGCCGCGCAGCGCGTCTTTGGAGAGATCGAAGCGCGGCTGACTCCCGAGCTTGGCGGTGCGCATCGCGTCGTTTCCGGGTCGAGTCGGCCTTCGGACTCGCGGCTCCGCCGACGTCGACTCTGAGAGAGATGGGGCCGGAACAGTTGGCTGCACAATCTGCCCGCGAGCCCACGCCAGCACATCGTGGTCTTCGAGCAGCACAGCTCGCGATCCCCGTCGGCGGTACGCGGTGAGCGCACCAGTTGCATACGCGCGTCGCACGGTCTTCACCGAGCATCGAGCGATCACGGCCGCCTCCTCGGCGGTCAGGAGGTTTGGGCTAGCAGCCGCCATCACGCGTCTCAGCAGTGGTTGCGATGAGTTCGTCTATGGCCACGGCCGTAGATCGCTGTCTTTGCCGGAGCCAGTCGGTTAGGTCGTAGCCGTCGTTCCGGTCTGGCGCGAGGTCGAGCACTCGGACGGCACCGAGCGATGAGAGGTGGCTCTCGATCGCCGCGGCGGCTTCCCGTCCCCGCTCGTCGCAGTCCATGATGACTGTGACCTCCCGTCCGGCAAGGAGCTCGGCCCACGCGCGTCTCCAGGCGTCGACGCCGGGCACAGCGATCGCGGGTAGCCCGCGGGAGCGGGCAGCGATCATGTCCGGCTCGCCCTCTACCAGGAGCACATGCGTCGAGGGTTCGGCGGCGGGGTGCGGCAGCAACGCGCGCCGTGAGCCGGCGGTGGCAAGCATCTTCGGCTCTCGGGGCTGCGGCCGAGGCTGGTAGCGCAGCAATCCGATGAGCCGACGCTTGTCGTCGCGGACCGGGATGGTGATGCGTCCGCGGTCGACTCCGAGCTCAAGTTCCAGCATCGTGGCGTAGAGCCAGCCACGGTCTCGGGCGAGCTTGGCGATGAGGTCGGTATCGGCCGCGAGCGTGGCTTGCCAGCGCTCGATGTCTGCGGCGGTGGGGCGCAGCGGCGTGCGCGGAGGTTGGGCCCGCCGCGCGGAGATCGACCCGGAACGCGACCAGGCGTTGGCGTTGGAGCGCCGGTACGGGCGGTGCTCGGTGAGCCGGTAGGCGACCATCAGGTCGATCGCTCCTCGCTCGGAGTATCCCTGGGCTGTCGCAGCGTCGAAGGCGCCGCCTGCCGCGCCGCAGGCGTGGCAATGCCAGGCGCCGTGCTCGAGATTGACGCTGCACGATGGGTCATGGTCGCCTCGGCGGTGGGCGTCGGGATCCGCGAAGCACCGGACGGAGGCCTCTGTCCGCGCCCAGCCGGGGATCTGGATGCCGAGCGCTGCGTAGTAGCCGCGGATGTTGGCGCCCGCGAGGGTCTGGGTCATCGCGCCGCCTCGCTGGTGTCCTCGTGGTCCAACGGGATGTGCTTGTAGAGGTGGCAGGCAGTGATCCAGCGACGGAAGTCGGACTCGTCGAAGGAGTACGGGAAGCTGACCTCGGAGCGACCGACGTCCCAAAAGTGCGCGGCCCAGCGCAGCAGCAGGAGTTCGCTCGATGACCATCCGCGGTGCCCGTGGTCAAGCTCGTTGACTACGGGCCAGATCGAGCGGCTTGCGAGGATCTCGGGGCCTAGCGCCGTCCATGCTTTGGGACAGCCGGTGAGCAGGTAGACGGCGGCTTGCCATTCACCCAAGTCGTCGTCGTGGAGCAAGGATGCTTGGGCGAAGGTGGGATCGTTGTCGCAGAGGCCGTCGATCCAGATCAGGAACTGCTGGTCGCGGCTGCGCAGGCGGGTGAGGATCGCCTGGATCCGTTGATCGTCATGCGGCTGCACGGTCGTCCTGCCTTTCGGTGAGGTAGATGACGTTGTCCGCGAGGTCGTCGGCCGCCTCGGCCCATTCGGGCGTCCGCATCACGATCCATGCGAACTCGCCGCCGAGCAGGGGCACCTCGTCCTGCGCACGGGAGCTCCACCGAGACAGCTGGTAGAGCGTCAGATCGCCGCGCCACATGGCCGCGACGCGTTCTGTTGAACTCATCGCCCATAACGCGTCGAGCTGCTTCTCGCGCGCGTCGTCGATGGGGATGTTCAGGGCCAGGGCGGTGCGGTTGCCTAGCTGTGTCGTCTGCTGGGGCATCGGCGCTCCTTGCGGGTCGGGGGCTCGATCGGCCCCCTGCGCCGGCGCGCAGCGGCGGCAATCATCCGGGGCGTCGAGACCCCGGCCCGCTGGAATGGCGGCGGCCGTCATGGCTGCCTCCCGGCGCGGTCGGCGGCGAGCCCGGCGAGACAGGCGCGGCAGGTGTCCTCGCTCTCGAAGGGAAAGACGGCGTTGCGCCCGCAGCTGGCGCACCATCCCCAGTCCTCGCCGGGCTCCATCGTTCCGGCGCGCTGCGCGTACAGGGTGTGCAGGTGGCGCTCGAGCGCGTCGATTCTGTCGTTGAGCGATACCGGCGCCTGGCTACGGCTGCCGTGATGACCCAGCATCCGGTCGACGTCGGAGCGACGGACCAGCAGCTTTCGTTGCCCCGGGCGAGTGGCGGGCAGCCGTCCCCGAGCGATCCAGAG
>Ga0302326_10016251_pt1 | contig 15585 bp, 17 predicted proteins | sample Palsa_T0_3_FD_202264 | JGI IMG/M metagenome (GOLD analysis project Ga0302326, IMG submission 202264) | Peat permafrost microbial communities from Stordalen Mire near Abisko, Sweden - Palsa_T0_3 | ecosystem: Environmental > Terrestrial > Soil > Palsa > Peat permafrost | place: Sweden: Abisko...
AATCCCGCGATCAAACGAAGATATCGAATAGAGGTCTAGCCATGTCCGGCCATTCAAAATGGGCCACCATTAAGCACAAGAAGGGCGCGCTGGACGCCAAGCGCGGCAAGATATTTACTCGTCTCATCAAAGAAATCAGCATTGCCGCGAAGAACGGCGGCGGCGACCCTGATTCCAACCCGCGCTTACGCGGCGCTATCGTCGCCGCCAAGGCCGAGAACATGCCTGCCGATAACATCAAGCGGGCCATTCAGCGGGGCACGGGGGAACTGCCCGGGGCAACCTACGAGGAGTTTTCACTCGAGGGTTATGGCCCAGGTGGCGTGGCGATTCTGCTCGAAATCAATACCGACAACCGCAACCGTACGGTCAGCGAAATCCGCCACGTCTTTGGCAAGAACGGCGGCAATATGGCGGAAGCGGGCGCCGTTTCCTGGATGTTCCACAAGAAGGGCGACATTGTTATTCCGAAGAGTGCCGCCAAAGAGGACGACCTGATGAACATCGTTCTCGAAGCCGGCGGCGAAGATCTGAACGATGATGGCGAAAACTGGGAAATACTCACGGAGCCCTCCGCTTTCGAAACCGTGCTCGAAGCCGTGAAGAAAGCTGGAATCGAGCCGGCATCATCGAGCGTTGCCATGATTCCTCAAAACTACATCAAGCTGGAAGGTCAAGCGGCCAACACCATGATCCGCCTCATGGAGGCGCTCGAAGACCAGGATGATGTGCAGAACGTGCACTCCAACTTCGATATTGACCAGAAGTTGCTCGAAGAAGTGGCCGGCTAACTGCGCCGGAAGATTCGCCGGAGAGCCGCCCTGTGGGCGGCTTTTATTCTGCGCAAAGGCGAAGCTGAAGAAGTTTTCAACACAACCGTGGAAAATTCTGTGGAAAAGCACGAAAGTATCTTTGTAAGTGACTCAGCGAGAGATGGTTCAGCACTTTGCACCGGAGCGAGTGCTGGCCTTTTCGTGCTACAACCTCTGGCGCGCACCTCGCGCCCTTCACGGTGTCCCACTCCGAGCTAACCGTGAAACTCAGACTCGACAAAATTCTCGTTGATCGCGGACTGGCCGCCTCGCGCGAACGCGCCCAGGCTCTCATTCTCGCGGGCAAAGTCTTGGTCAACGATCAGAAGCTCGAAAAATCTGGGGCACAAGTTGCGGAGGACGCCGTGATCCGCCTGCTCGGCGAAGACTTGAAGTATGTAAGCCGCGGCGGACTCAAACTGGAGCGCGCCCTCGAGCACTGGCGCATTGATATCGAGGGCAAGGTGTGTCTCGATGTCGGCGCTTCCACCGGTGGGTTCACCGATTGCTTGCTGCAGCAGGGTGCCGCCCGCGTGATCGCGGTAGATACCGGTTACGGACAAATGGACTTCAAACTCCGCCAGGATCCCCGGGTTCGACTCCTCGAAAAGACAAACGCCCGATACCTGACGCACGAGGTCATCGCTGAAACCGTAGACCTCATCGTGATCGACGTGGCATTCATTTCTGCAACCCTGGTGCTCCCCCCGGCAATAAATGCAGCCTTCCCGCAGGCCCTCGAAGAGCGCCGTGGCCGGCCGGTGATCGTCCTGGTTAAACCCCAATTCGAGGCGGGAAGGGAATTCGTTGGGAAGGGAGGAATCGTCAGCGACGAGACCGCTCAGTTGGCGGCGGTAGAAAAAGTGAAAAGGGCGTTACTGGACTTGGCTTGCTCGAGCACCGAGGTCATCGAATCGCCGATTCTCGGCGCGGAAGGGAACCGCGAATTCCTTCTTCGAGGACTCTTCTAACCTCCCGTGTTCCGGAGCCAGCCCTGAACCGCGTCGAAGGACCTGCGGGATAAAAGTTCCCTCCAAATTCGGTACAATCTGTCTTTCACTCATCCAACATGCCAAGCTCGTCCTCAGCTTCTCGATCGAAAGTCGCGGCCATCGTCTCGCGTCCGGCGCGGCCGGAGGTTGCCTGCATCTTTCCAGAACTGCTGGCATGGCTCCAAGCGCACGGTTACCAGGTGATCGTCGATCCTGAGACCGCCAAGTATTCTAACGGCCACGAGGAGGTGCCGCGCTCACAAATGTCCTCGCGGCCTTTGGACCTGGTTGTAGTGTTGGGCGGCGATGGGACGCTGCTCTCGGCGGTCCGAGACACGGCTGCGACGGATGCCCCCCTGCTCGGAGTGAACCTGGGTTCGCTCGGCTTCCTCACCGACGTTTCGCTGGCCTCGCTCTTTCCCATGCTGGATCAGATCGCGCAGGGGCGCGCCGCCGTGGAACAACGTTCTCTTATGCGGTGTGAGTTGCTGCGCGGCGAAGAGATACTGGGAAGTTACAACGCTTTCAACGACGCGGTGGTCAACAAGACTGCGCTGGCTCGCCTCAATCACTACGACCTTTTTGTCGACAAAGCCTTCGTCTCCAGCTACCGGGCGGACGGAATGATCGTGGCCACGCCTACGGGTTCGACCGCCTACTCTCTCTCCGCGGGCGGTCCCGTGCTCATGCCCGCGGTCAATGCTTTTGTGATTACTCCAGTGGCGCCGCACTCGCTCACGCACCGCCCCCTGGTTGTGCCCGATTCGTCTGTGGTTGAACTACGACTGCGCAGCGACGAAGAAGTGGCGTATCTCAGCCTGGACGGCCAGCCTGGACTCGATCTGAAGGATGGAGACCGGGTCCGATGCAGCAGATCCGAACACAAAGTGAGCCTGTTCCGCACCGAGACTGATTTCTTCCACGTCCTCCGCACCAAACTGAAATGGGGAGAAGGATAGAGCTAAGGGGCACTGCGCGGAATACCCGCTCCGGCTACAACTCCGCGGCATACAGTTCCCGTACTTTCTCGCGACGCCGGATGAGCTTGACGGACTTCCCACTCACCAGCACCTCGGCCGCCCGCGGACGCGTGTTGTAGTTCGAAGCCAACACCATCCCGTAAGCCCCGGCATCAAGAATTGCAACGAAGTCACCCTCTTCTACTCGCGGCAGCACTCGATCGCGCGCAAAGAAGTCGCCGGACTCGCACACCGGGCCCACCACATCGACAGATTCTCTCCTGGCTGCCGAGTCTTTGGATAGCACCAGGGGAACGATTTCGTGGTAGGCATCATAGAGCGCAGGCCGGATGAGATCATTCATGGCTGCATCCACCACGAGAAAACGCTTGCCATCGTTTTCTTTTCTGTAAACCACAGAAGTGACCAACACTCCGGCAGGCCCCACAATCGCGCGGCCTGGTTCGAGCAGCAAATGCACATTCAGCCCGCGCAGCGGATTGGTTACTGCTTGCGCGAAACCCGCCACATCCTCGGCGAACTGCAATCCCGGTTCTTGATAGGCAATCCCCAGCCCACCTCCGGTGTCGACGTAATCCAGCCGGTGTCCATCGGCGCGCAACTCACGAACCAAGTCGGCCACTCGAGCCACTGCTTCCGCGAAAGGCGCGACATCAGTGATCTGTGATCCGATATGAACGCTCACTCCGGCAACTTTCAGATACCGCGCTCCGGAGGCCAGGGCGTAGAGAGAGCGCGCGCTGCCGATCGGTACTCCAAACTTGTGTTGATGCAAACCCGTGGAGATGTAAGGATGAGTATCGGCCGCCACGTCCGGATTTACGCGCAGAGCCAGGCGCGCAACCTTGCGCAATCGCGCGGCGCACTCGGCCAGAGCCCACAGTTCCGATTCGCTCTCCACATTGAAGAGCAGAATCCCGGCCTTCAACGCCGCCGTTATCTCGTCACGAGATTTTCCCACGCCTGAAAACACGACCTTGCGGGCGGCGCGCCGATCGACGGCCAGCACCCGCTCCAGTTCTCCCCCCGAAACCACATCAAAGCCGCATCCCTGCCGCGCCAGCAGGCGCAAAATACTCAGATTGGAATTGGCCTTGACGGAATAGCAGAGGGTGTGGGGAACGTCGCGAAATGCTTTCTCAAAAGCCGCCAAACGCGCCTGGATCGTGGTTGCCGAATAAACGTAGAGAGGGGTTCCGTAGCGCTCCGCCAGTTTGGTGAGCGGAACATCGTCGCAATGCAACACCAAGTCCGCCGCACGGCGCAATAACCCCTTCCGCCGTTCCCGAAGAACGAATCCCGGCGGCCGCTCGGAGGCGAACAGAGGTCCCGCAACTTCGCTTCGCCGCGTCATTTTCGCTTGGAGGAACTGTGCCCGGCGACGCCCTTGACCTTGATCGCGACTACCGTTTGATCGTCGAAGGTCTCGACCCCGGCCGAATGCTCAGCCGCTGCTTTGAACAGAGAATCGACCACGCAATCCGCCGACGTGCCCCCGCATTCCGCGATGATTTTCTCCACCCGTCCCCTGCCAAACAGTTCTCCGCTCCGGTTGCGCGCGTCCAGAATGCCGTCGCTGAAGAACACAAACATGTCTCCGGGCTTCATCTTGAATCGGAACTCATCGTAATCCGCCTCGTCGAAAAGACCCAGCGGCAAACCGGTCGCCTCGATCACTTGATTCTTCCCCTCGTGGACGTAAACGGGCCGCGGCAAGCCCGAATTGGCCACCAGAAGGACGCGATGCGAATCATCCCAGACGGCGTAAATCAGTGATACAAATTGTGCTTCAATCGGCCGCTCCGCCAGCGACAAATTCACCGCTGAGAGCATCTCGGCGGGGCCCGGCTCAATGGGCGCGTGCGAGCGCAGGATTCCGCTTACCAGCGCGGCATAGAGGGCGGCAGGCGCTCCTTTCCCGCTGACATCCCCAATCACAATTCCCAACCGTGAAAGGGAGTAGGGAATGAAGTCGTAAAGATCTCCGCCGATCGCTCGTGCCGGAACAAACTTCGCGGCTAACTCCAAGTGTGCCGGCTTCGGCAGCGTCTGGGGAAGCAACCGCATTTGTAATTCGCGGGCCAGCGCCAAATCCCGCTCCAGCCGGCGTTCCTGGCGCGCGATTTCCTCATACAAGCGCGCGTTTTCGAGGGCAATCGCCACCTGCGCGGCCAGCGTCATCATGGTACGTCGGTGCTCGTCGGTAAAAAAGCCGCGGCGCGTGTGCTCAAGATCGAGCACTCCAATTACTTTGTTCTTGTAGATCAGGGGTACGGCCAATTCCGATCGTGTCTCCGGGTTGCCCTCGATGTAGCGAGGGTCATTGCTCACGTCGGGCACCAGCACGGCCTGCCTGTGTTCCGCCGCATACCCCACCAATCCTTGCCCGAGCGCAACATCTTGCTTCAGGTGAACATTCTCGTTGAAGCGCATTGAGAAACGGTGCTGCAGCTTCTCCCCGGAGGAATCGAGGAGCAGAATGCTGAACATCTGAAAATCAATCAACCTCTGCAGAAGCTCCGCGATCCGGCCCAACAGTTCGTCCAGGTTCAAGATGGAGGTCAACTCGCGCGCGATCTCGTTCAGCAGCAGCAGAATTCGCGCCTGCTTGGTTGTGCGCGTGTAAAGTTGCGCGTTCTCGATGCCAACCGCCATGCGCGACGCGATCAGGCTCAACAGGCGGCTGTGCTCTTCATTGAAATAGCCGGGATGCCGCGCTTCCAGGTCGATGACTCCAATCACCCGGTTCTTGTAGATGAGGGGCACAGCCAATTCCGAGCGCACGTTGGGCACAGCAGCGATGTAGCGGGGATCCTCGGTCACGTCGTCGATCAGAATGGTCTGCCGCAATTGGGCGGCCCGTCCGGTCACTCCTACGCCCACCTTGACCCGCGCCCGCTCGGCAAACTCCGGGGGATATCCCACCTGGAATCGAATGCGCAGCTCCTGGGTTTTCTCGTTCAGAAGGAGTATGGCGAAGATTTCATAGTCGATGACTTTACGCACCACCTCCGCAACCCGGCGCAGAGTCGTATCCAGGTCGAGCGAGGTCGCCATGACGTCGGCGACCTCTAGCAACAGCGGATCAACCGCCACATGTTTTTCGTGGTTGCTCAGAACCGATCCCATTTTTTCTATGATAGCAGCCGCGCTTTGCGTCCTGAGTCCCGGGTACCCAGTAGCGAAAATAGAACCGCGGACGACCGGCTCGGTTCGCTGGCTGAAGGAACAAGTGCGGTTGCTCGGTATTCGGTACTAGGTACTCGGGACTGCACTTCCGTCCCGGGGCACGATGCAGACGTCGGCTAGGTTGCGGTAGCGTTCGGCATAGTCGAGGCCGTAACCCACGACGAACTCATCGGGGATGGTGAAGCCAACATAATCGCCTCGCAGAGGAAGCTTGCGCCGGGAGGGCTTGTCGAGAAGAGCCGCGATCTTCAGGGATCGGGGCTGATGCGCCAAGAGAAGTTTCTTTAGGACCGTGAGCGTCAAGCCCGTGTCCAGAATGTCCTCCACCACAATTACGTTCTTATCCTTCATGGACTGGTCTACGTCCTTGGTCAGCTTCACCTCGCCCGTGGAGTCCCAGCCGCTCTTGAGTTCCTGAGTCGGGCTGGGACGGTTCCCGTAACTGGAGACGCCGATGAAGTCAAACGTTGCATCCAGCTTTATCTCTCGCGCCAGATCCGCCAGAAAAATCGCCGAGCCCTTCAATACCCCGACAAGGATCACCGGCTGGCCCAGGAAGTCGCGCGTGATGTCTGCGCCAAGTTCGGCTACTCGTCTTGCGATCTCTTCCCGCGAAATCAACACCTCGAGTCCGGTCATGGCGTTTCATATTAAACTAAACGCGCAGCCTATGTTGGGCTGGATATCACAGCCGAAATATGTAACCGGAAGAGGCCACAAGTTGCCGCACCCGATGGTTGCATCATGATTGCTCGACCGAAGAGCAAGTCGGCCGGAGTTTCTTGTTTATGAATCTTAAAGGCATTCAACTTACCTGGCTGGGCCACGCGACATTTCGCATCGTTACTCCGGGCGGCCGGACCATCATTATCGATCCCTGGATCATGAACAACCCGGCGTGCCCGGCCGGGGAGAAGAAAGTAAAGAACGTCGATGTGCTCCTGTGCACTCACGGTCACGGCGACCATATTGGAGATGCTGTCGAGATCATCAAGCAGCACAATCCCCAGGTTGTGGGAATCCCTGAGCTGTGCGGATGGCTGGAGAAAAAGGGAGCCCAACGAATCGCCATGATGAACAAGGGCGGCACGCAAAAGGTCGGCGATATCAAAGTCACCATGGTGCACGCCGATCATTCCTGCGGCATCCAGGATGGCGACCAGCTCATTTACGGTGGCGAAGCTTGCGGCTATGCGATCGAGTTTGAAAACGGGGTCAAAATCTATCACGCGGGTGACACCAATGTTTTCGGAGACATGGCCATCATCCGCGAGCTTTACGCGCCTGAAATCGTCATGCTGCCCGTCGGCGACCACTTCACCATGGGGCCGCGCGAGGCCGCCTATGCCTGCAACCTGCTTAAGCCGAAAACCGTCATTCCCATGCATTTCGGCACGTTCCCGGTGCTCACAGGAAGTCCCGCCGACCTCGAGAAGTTGGCGCCCAATGTCGAAATCGTTACCATGACGCCGGGCGTCACTCTCGGCAAGTGAAGATCAGAAATTGATAACCGCCAACTGAACTCCCGAGGCAAACAAGTGGCCCAAAATAAGCTGAAACCCCAAGACAGACCCCGCTGGCGCCATGACGGCGTGACCGCCGGCCCGGTCGACGATTACCTATACTCCATGCTTCCCAAACGCCATGAAGTGCTGACGGAGATGGAGGACTTCGCTTCCGCGCACAACGTCCCCATCGTCGGCCCTGCCGTGGCGCGCGTGCTTGAGCAACTTGCCCTGATGATCAATGCCAAGACCGTCTTCGAGTTGGGCTCAGCCATTGGATATTCGACCATCTGGTGGGCGCAGGCGGTCGGCGAAAAAGGCCGGGTCATCTATACGGACGGTGATCCCAGGAACGCAGAACGCGCTCGCCGCTACTTCGATCGCGCTGGCGTTTCCAGCCGCATCAAGCTCCACACGGGCGACGCCCTCGAAGTCCTTTCCGAGCAGAAGCAGCAGTATGACATCATTTTCAACGATGTCGACAAGGAAGACTACCCGCGCGTGCTGCGCCTGGTTCCGCCGCGGCTTCGCACGGGCGGCCTATTCATCACCGACAACGTTTTGTGGAGCGGACAAGTCGCCCAGGACAATCCCGGGGACCCGCGAACCAAGGCGATCCTCGAGTTCAACCGCTTGCTTTACAATTCCGCGGATTTCTTTACTACGATCCTTCCGATTCGCGACGGCTTGGCGGTCGCGTTGAAAAAGTGATGTAAGCAGGATCGTATGGGCCGGTCGTCGAAGGGGAAGCTCAGATCGATTTTACTGGAATCGCCAGCAAATCCTCGACCAACCCGACTTCCTTCTGCAGAAACGGCTCGGCGTAGGTCACGCCACCCAACATGCCGTAAAACCGCGCCATTGCATCTACTCGCGCGCGAATCTCGTCGTGGGCAGGGAAGATGTCCTTGCCCTCCTCCTGATCGCTGAACTGCGACTTGTAGGCCATGATGGAAGCGAACTTCTGTTCGAACTGCTCCCTGATCTCCACCACAAAAGTCGGGCGCACGCGGTAGTAAAGCGTGGCGTAGACAATTTTGAACGGACGATGCGGAGCAAGCGACTCGCCTTTATCCGCGCCGGAATTGGTTTGGCCGATTTCTGACGGCTGCGAGCCGAGAGCCAGCTTCGCCAGCCCCGCCAGAAAGCAAGCCTCGTATCCCAGAACGGAGGCAGTGTAGTGATCGGGATGGCGTCCCTTCCAGTAGGGCAGAATCACCACGCGTGGCCGAGTCTCGCGGATCACGCTCGCCACTTTCAGCCGATTCTCCCAGGTGTTTTCGACCCGGCCATCGGGAATGTCGAGCGCCCGCCGCCAGGCCACACCGAGAATCTTCGCCGCGTCCGCCGCCTCACGGGCGCGATCCTCCGCCGTTCCGCGCGTGCCCATTTCGCCTTGCGTCAGATCGAGAATGCCCGTCCGCTGCCCGCGCTGCGCGGCCTTCAGCAGCGTGCCGCCGCAGGTCTGCTCCACGTCGTCGCGGTGTGCCGCAATCGCTAGAATGTCGAAAGGGGTCGAGGACATGCTAGTCGAGATCGCCTTTTTCGTAACTGACCTCCGTTCCTACTTCTTCCGCTCCACCAGATACCGGGCCAACTCCTTCAGCGTCCCGGCTCGTTCGCCGAAGCTCTCCAACTCCAAAAGAGCCGCGTTCACGAGCGAATCCGCCTTGCCCACCGACTCTTCAATCCCAAACAGCGCTGGATAGGTCGCTTTCTGCGAGGCGGTGTCTTTGCCCGCGGTCTTGCCAAGCTGCTCGGAGGTTTGGGTCACATCGAGCACGTCATCCACAATCTGAAAGGCCAGCCCGATCGACTGCCCAAACGCCCGCAGCTTTGCCACCTCGTTCTTCCTGGCTCCGGCATAAAGCCCTCCACTGACCAGGCTTGCCGTGATCAGCGCGGCGGTCTTCGCGCGATGGATATACTCAAGCATATCCGCTGTAGGTTGCGTATGCTCGGCCTCCAGATCCACGACCTGTCCGCCAATCATGCCATCCCGCGTGCCCGTGTCCCGCGCGATCTCTTCGATAATCTGCACGCGCGCCTCCGCCGGACATTCGAGCCGCGCCAGTACCTCGTAGGCCTGCGTCTGCAGCGCGTCTCCCGCCAGAATCGCGAGCGCTTCCCCGAACACCTTGTGGCAAGTGGGACGGCCGCGGCGCAGATCGTCGTTGTCCAGTGCCGGAAGATCGTCGTGAATCAGCGAGTAGGTGTGCAGCATTTCCAGCGCCGCACCGAGTTCTTCGATTTTGCGGGGCAACGATCCGGCGACCATCTTCCCGGCCTCCATGCACAGCACCGGCCGCAGGCGCTTGCCGCCGGCAAATACGCTATGGCGCATGGCCTTGTGAATGGACTCCGGATACTGGGTCTCCAGCGGAATCAGCCGGTCCAGCGCCGCGTCCGTCAACCCTCGTCCTTGCTCCAGAGTTTCTCGCAGCATCGAGCAGTGAGTATAACAAGGCGCGAGTTGGCAAAGCACGGCGGCGGGAAACGATTTCCAAGGTGCGGACAGTAGAAAGTTATCCGCAGCTACGTTACCATACAGCGACTCGCGCGCTGGGTGGCTGCCGAATCGATGTGCGGAAATCGAAAACTGAGTTTTGAAAATTTTCTTTTTCTTGTATTTCGAAGGAAGGGCTTATGAGCGACGATGCGAAGGACGACGCTTATTCGAGGCGTGGATTTTTGGGAATGGGGTCGGCGGCGTTAGCGGCTGCCGCGATGCTATCGGCAGCGGACGCCGGGGCCCAAGATCAGAAACCGTACCCAACCAAGAGCGATCGAAGCGCCAGCGCTCCCGGGCCAGGCAATCCCCCGCTGGATGATCAAAACCCGGACTCTTTCCTGCCGCCCTCCACCGACGCAGGCGGCGTGCAGACCTTCAAATATCCTTTCGGAATCGCGCACAAACGGATGCAAGAGGGTGGGTGGTCGCGCGAAGTCACGGTCCGCGAGCTTGCGGTTTCCAAGTCGATTGCCGGCGTGGACATGAGATTGACCGCCGGAGGCATACGAGAGCTGCACTGGCACGCCGCTGCCGAGTGGGCCTTCATGCTCTACGGAAATGCGCGGATCACGGGTCTTGATGCGGATGGCAAAAGCTTCGTCAGCGACGTGACGGAAGGCGATCTTTGGTACTTTCCTACCGGGATCCCACATTCCATTCAAGGCTTGAATCCCGACGGTTGTGAGTTTCTCCTGGTGTTTGACGATGGTGAGTTCTCCGAATACGAGACCGTCCTGCTCACCGACTGGATGGCTCACACGCCCCACGACGTGCTGTCGAAAAACTTCGGCCTGAGCGAGCAGGCGTTGGAAAAAATGCCGAGGCGGGAGAAGTTTATTTTCCAGGCTGCAGTTCCCGGTCCGCTCGCCGCCGACCAGAAAGTGAGCGCAGGCTCGCTTGGCTTGTCGCCCCTCGATTTCGCTTTTCGCACCTCACAACAGCCGGTCACGAAGCGCACCAAGGGAGGCGAGGTGCGGATCATCGATTCGAGCACGTTCAAAATATCGACCACGATTGCGGCGGCCATCGTCACGGTTCATCCGGGAGGGATACGCGAACTGCACTGGCATCCCAATGCCGACGAATGGCAGTACTACATCAGCGGTGCCGGAAGAATGACCGTGTTCGCTACCGGAGGCCGCGCCCGCACCATGGACTTCCAAGCTGGAGACGTTGGCTATGTCCTCAAGACATTGCCCCACTATGTGGAGAATACGGGCCACACCGACCTCAAGTTTCTGGAGATGTTCAAGAGCAGCTTCTATCAGGATCTTGCGCTGTCGGAATGGCTCACTCATACTCCGCCGGAGCTCGTGATCGCCCACTTGGGCATTGATAAGGCGGCTCTCGATGCCATGCCCAAGGACGAAGTCGCAGTCATGCCGAAGTAGCGCGCTATGCCGGCTCGCCCGTTCGGCCGATGCTGCTCCCGACGGTCCCTCTGCGAAGGTCGTTTGCGTTCAAGAAAACGCGAGGACGCCCGAAGGCGTCCTCGCTATGGCAAGACTTCGAATGTAAGCGTCAGAGGAACTACACGGTTGACGAGCGCCGCGATTGGTGAAGTTCTCAATCGTGTCTGCGACGTGGTCATTTGGTTGATGAGCGCAAACAAGATGTTACGACACTTATCGGAACGGGCTGTTAGATACCGGGCAGAGTTTGAGCTCCTCCCCTGCCTAAAGGGAGGGGATTCCTACTGGCTCACCCGCTAAGCGGGGATGCCTTCGGTGGGTTCCTGACACGACGGGCTTACATCACCCGAAGACGACGAACAGGCTAGCAAGGCGAGTCCCGCCTCTCTGATATGGATGGCACCAACCAGATCCGCAGGGGCTGAGAATCCGCATTCGACGCCAACAAACTTCGCTTGCGACTTGCGGTTCGCTGCCGATACCTGCCCACAATTGGGGCACTTGCGGCTCGTGTTCTGTGGGGCTACAGCGACCAGCAGACCGCCCCGCCACTGCGTCTTGTACTCCAGTTGGCGGCGCAACTCAAACGGGCTGGCGTCCAAGATAGAACGGTTCAGCCCAGACTTTTGCGCCACCTTCTTCGTGGCCGACTGGCTCATGTTCTTAACTTGCAGGTCCTCGATTACGACAACGACGTGGTTTTTGCTGATGTCGTGCGAGGCTTGGTGTACGAAATGTTTTCTGACGTTGGCGACTTTGGTGTGCAACTTGGTGATAACTGCTTTCGCCTTACGCCATCTCTTCGAGAACTTCTTTTTCTTCGCCAAACGGCGCCCTTCGGCATGGATTCGAATTGGAAGGCTTGCCATCTCAACACCACCCTCACTATGCCATTGGTCTATGCTATTGGCTATTGTCCAGCGATATTCGTCATGGCAGGCATTGCGTTTTCGTATTGCATGTCCACTTGGTATTCGTCACCAAATATAGAAGAAAGGTATTGGACGGAGACGCGATCCAGCGGCTCACAGTCATGTTCGAGAAAGTTTGCACTGACTTCGGGGCGCAACTCGTCGAGAGGAACGGTGAGGCCGAACACGTACACTGGCTCATCCACCACCCTCCGAAGCACTCGGTGTCGAGCATGGTTAACAGTCTCAAAGGCGTTTCCAGTCGGCTGCTCCGTGATCGAGCGGCCTGATATTGAGAAACGCTATTGGAACAATGTCCTGTGGTCGCCGTCTTACTTTGCCGCCAGTTGCGGCGGGGCACCGCTGGCCATCATCCAGCCATACGTTGAGCAGCAAAAGACCCCGCTTTAACCGGCCTTATATCCCCGCCCTGAAGGACCGGGGCTTTACGGCCCGACTGGTAAGCGACTGCGTACCTCGGCTCCAGCAAGGGGCTTGGACTGGTCCCGCTGATTCCGATCCGCGTGTCGGGCTGATGAGTCTCGACACGCGGGAGCGGGAAAATCAGCTACAAGCATTCGGGAGTCATTGCGCCACGCTTCGCTTCGTCAAAGGCTTATCGCCCTCGACCAACTTGTTGGTCTTGACGCTTACATTGATCTGACGGGCCAATGTCGTCAGCGTCTGGTCCGCGTCTTTCTCTTCATCCAGCGTCTGTTGCAGCAATTGACTTGCGTTCTCCTGGTTAAGGAGCTTGGCGTAGGTGCGCGCGGTGCCGTACCCTGCCATCTCATAATGTTCAACGCGCTGAGCAGACGCAATAATGCCAGCGTCCCGAACATCAGCGTCCTTGATGTCGCCGACGAGGTCATCGCCTTCATCTAGGATTCCTCGTATGCCTTTGCATTTCTCCCCTTTTGCCTCTTCGCCCAGGCTATTGAAGATCTGTTCGAGTCTTGTCACCTGCTTTTTTGTGACTTCCAGATGCTCGGCGAGCGCTCCTTTCAAGTTGTTCGAGGTTGCCTTATCGATCATCTTGGGCAGCGCTTTGGTAATTTGCTGCTCGCCATCATAAAGATCCTTCAGCTGTTCCAAGTACAGTTCCTGCAATGAATTCGATTTCATGTTTTTCTTCTCCAGTTTTGAAATAAAGTCCAAGGGTTGAAGTCCGCGTGTTCGCGGATCGGTTGACTTTATGCGGCTTTGCGAGTCCGTGCGGCTTTCGACGCGGCCACACTGCGAGCGCGTTGGCCGCGTTTTGCCGAACTCTTCTTGGCTTGCTGCGAAATTGCCCGATGATTTGCGCTAGCTTTTGATTCGCGTTTCAGTGCGCCCAAGACCGCTCGCGAGCGTTTAGGAGATGTCTCGTGGTGCGGATTCTTGCCGGCCTCGGCATCTTGCTCCGCCTTCTTTCGAAGCGAGGCGGGACCTTTTGGAGCCGGCAACTTCACCCCAGCCCGACGGGCCTTGGAAAGGCCAATGGCGATCGCCTGTTGGGGTGAACTCGCGCCGTGCTTACCCTCTCGAATGTGATGAATCTCTTCACGGACGAACTCTCCCGCTTGTGTGGACGGGGACTTGCCCTCGCGGGCGTCTTCTTGGGCTCGCTCCAGTGTTTCGCGCTCCGGCATAATTCCAAGCCTCCTCCATTCAAAAGTAAGTGCGTCTGGAACCCAGTATCGAATTGGAGGCGACCAAGGGCAATCCGGCGTTCTCTGTAGGTCGAGGCAACATCCCTACGTAGCGGTGCGACGAGAAGGCTGCGGGCAGGTACTCGTCGGCGCAAACCGTTCCGGGCCACCTTCTTCCCACCGTCTGATCTCTTTGTACGTTTAAATGCGACTCGACAGCAACGTCGCTTACGTAAGCATGCTCAAGTCGGACCACGGGCCTTTATGAAAAGAACTCGGTGGGCGCCGAATATTCATTGTTTTGATGGCTGACCATGGCGATTACAATGACCTTATCATTTTGAGACGGGAGTTCGCAGATGATCAACGGCGCGCACATTGTTATCTACACCAAAGATCCGGAAGCCGACCGGGCCTTCTTCCGCGATGTACTCAAGCTTTCCTCGGTTGATGGCGGCCATGGCTGGTTGATTTTCGCCATGCCGCCGCTCGAAGCCGCGTTTCATGATTCTGAAAAGAACGACCAGCACGAACTTTACTTTATGTGCGATGACATCGCAGAGACCTTGAAAGATCTCAAGTCGAAGAAAGTGAAGGTCTCCGATGTGAGCGAACAACGTTGGGGAAAAGTTGCTAGCTTCAGCCTTCCCGGCGGCGGCAAGATGGGCGTTTACGAGCCAAAACATCCGAGTCCATTGAAGCTCGATCGTTGAGCGACGGCACGATCGACGCCCAGTTCCCGATGCATGTGGGACAATACCTCCATGCCCAAACAGCCGCGCTACACGGCCGAGCACGCCGCCGCCGGGTTGGACGCCAAATTTCCTGAGATCGAAACCTGGCCGAATCAGTTTCCTGGATACGAGATCGTCATCGACGATCCGGAGTTCACTTCTGTGTGCCCGAAGACAGGGCTACCCGACTTTGGCTTGATCACGCTGCGTTACCAGCCCGACAAATTGTGCCTGGAGCTGAAATCATACAAAGAGTATCTGCATGGCTACCGCAACCTGGGGATTTTTCAGGAGAACGTCGTGAACCGCGTGCTGCGGGACGTGGTGCGATGGGCGAAGCCGGTATGGGCCGAGGTGAAGGGAGAATTCCGTCCACGGGGAGGGATCTCAACGACCGTGGTGGCGAGATGGCCGCGGGCAAAAGGGAAGAAGAAAGCGTGATTAGTTTGCCGTGAAGATCGTGCTATATTCGCTCGACCTGTGGCTACGACGAAACTCTATCCGCGCACGGCTCTGGCTCTGTTGACGGCGCTGAATCTGCTGAACTACATCGACCGCTCGGTGCTTTATGCGGTGCAGGATCTGGTGAAGGCGGAATTTCATCGCAGCGACGCCGCGTTTGGCTTGCTGACCAGCGTTTTCTTCATTTTTTACATGTGCGCCGCGCCGTTCATGGGACCGCTGGCGGAGCGATTCTCGAGAAAATCGGTGATCATCGCCGGGGCGCTGGTTTGGAGTGCCGCTACGCTGCTTACGGCGTTTACGCACGATTTTACCGGTCTTCTGATCCGGCATACTCTGGTGGGTATCGGCGAAGTGAGTTTTGTCGTTCTGTCCCCTACGTTCGTGGCCGACATGTTCCCACAGAGCCAGCGCGGCCGCGTGATGGGAATCTTCTACCTGGCGA
>Ga0302326_10016254_pt1 | contig 15585 bp, 14 predicted proteins | sample Palsa_T0_3_FD_202264 | JGI IMG/M metagenome (GOLD analysis project Ga0302326, IMG submission 202264) | Peat permafrost microbial communities from Stordalen Mire near Abisko, Sweden - Palsa_T0_3 | ecosystem: Environmental > Terrestrial > Soil > Palsa > Peat permafrost | place: Sweden: Abisko...
CGAGGAAGGCCCGTTTTATCGAGATCACTCCGCTCGACCCTTTGAAGGCGCTGCAGGGCCAGCTTGGGATGCTTCTCGGCAGGCTGGAAGGTTAGGTCAGATGGTTTCGGTGACTTCACATAATACTTCTTATCGGACATTGCATATACGGCTGGGTTCCACCCGCGCTGGAGAGGACCGGGCGGGGCCGCCCGTCGCTCCACAATTATGCGGAAAAGACGATTCCCGGATGGAACAGCGTTCCCGCTATTCGGGTCGCGATCGCGATCAGCTCGCGTTGTCCGTAGAAGACTTTTACCTGTGGCGCGCGGGACATTTCGGGCAGATTCACGGCGCGGCCGCTGCGAATCAGGGCAACGTTTTCTTGGCTGGCGGTGACGCATGGCAATTGCGGCGCCAGCTTTCTCGGATGGATCAACATCTTGGCTTCGAAATCCGATTCGACAGTTCCCTGCTGCATCGCAGCTGCTAAGGCCTCGAGCGAGTGCGCGTCTTCGATCCTGAACTCGGCTGCGGCGGTGCGTCGCAGGCTGGACAGATGAGCGCCGCAGCCGAGCGTCTGGCCGGTCTCGTGTGCGATTGACCGCATGTAGGTGCCCGAGGCCACACGGGCGCGGAAGATGGCCTGATCGGCCGTGGCGGAGAGAATCTCGAATTCTTTGATTTCTACTTGCACGGGTTTCAGCGCGAATTCTTTCTTCTTGCGGGCAAGCTTGTAGGCAGGGACTCCGGCAATCTTCTTCGCTGAAAAGGGCGGCGGTACTTGCTCGATGACGCCCTGAAACCGGAGAGCTACAGCGCGTAGCTCGTCGAGGCTCAAGCGAACATCTTGCCGAGGCGAGGTCGGCTCGCCATCGGCATCGTAGGTGTCGGTGGCAAAGCCGAAGCGAATCACGCCTTCGTACGTCTTCTCCGAATGGGCGTAGAACTGGGCGAGACGAGTGAGGTTGCCCACGACAATGGGGAGAACTCCGGTGGCGGAAGGGTCGAGGGTTCCGAGATGACCAACCGAACGCTGGCCGAGAATTCCGCGCACGCGGTTGACCACGTCGTGCGACGTGAGGCCGGCGGGCTTATCGATGACTAGGACACCGTTCATGGGGATTTGTAATCTGATAATTTGTACTTGGTAATTTAGAACCAATCGTTGCGGTACCCGCCTCCGCGATCTTGCTTTCAGATTACCGATTACAAATTACCATTTGCCAATTCCATGATTCCTCTTCGCGACGATCAGCCCTGTTTTTCTACGCCGTTCGTCAATTATTTCCTGATCGTCGTGAACGTGTTGGTTTTTATGTGGGAGCTCTCGATCAGCCATCGGGCGCTGACTTCGTTTATGTTGGAGTTTGGCGTGGTTCCTCACCACGCGCTGGCGGTGCTGACCGGACACTCCTATGACACGACGGCGACGGCCATTGTGCCTTTGTTGACTTCGTTGTTTCTGCACGCCTCATTCTTACACGTTGCCGGCAACATGCTCTTCCTTTGGATCTTCGGCGACAACGTGGAAGACTATCTGGGGCACTTCCGGTATCTGGTGTTTTATCTGGCCAGCGGAGTGGCCGCGGGGGCCACGCACATTCTGCTGAACCAGGGTTCACGAGTGCCCAGTGTGGGTGCCAGCGGCGCGATTGCGGGGGTGATGGGCGCGTACTTCATTTTGTATCCGAGGGCGCGCGTGCTGGTGTGGTTTCCGCCGATATTTCTCTTTCATGTCCCGGCTTGGCTGATGCTAGGCTACTGGTTTGTCGTGAATTTCGTGAGCGGCACGACGACCGCGATTGTCGAGACGCACCAGAGTTCCGGCGGCGTCGCTTTCTGGGCGCACGTTGGCGGGTTCTTGGCGGGAGTGCTCATGATTAATCTTTTCGGAGAACGGCCGCAACGATACCGGTATGGGACCTGGTAGAGCTGGCCTTGGGTTTCGGGTCTTGCGTCTTTAACGAGATATCCGGTGTTGAGGTTTGCGGGAGCCTTTGAAGGCGATGGCGTCCTCCGCTTCGCCGGCTCCGTCCCGGGCAGTTCCAACTTTTTGACTGCCCTGCCGGTGAGCCGGATGGCCGTATTTGTTCGAGAGCAGGGCGTCAAGGTGTAGCTCGGGGTGAGGGAATGATTCAGCGGCGCGGGTCGGGCGCGGGGCCGGGAGGCAAAACCTCTTGCTCACCGGTGCGCACTCGATGGCGGGTGGCGAACCAAACGGCAGCGGTCCAGCTCGGAAAAAGATCTGCTCCGGGAATGAGTTTCGCGGCGGCTGTCGGCAAAAAAGCCCAATGCCATCCGAGGAGACGAATCATCAGAAAGGCGACAACGAGATCGAGGACCGAGTCAGCGGGAGACAAGCCTCCTTCGACAAAGAGCGGGAAGGCGACGATCTGCAGGGCATCGGCGGCGATGGCGATGCCCCAGGCCAGGCGAAGCTCGGGGTCTTTGATCGAATTAAAGTAATGCTTGAAGTTATCGAAGAATGACAATTGCTTCCTTACCGTGCGGTGCGATTCGTCGTGCGTCGTTCCGCAACCCCTCTACATAGTTTGATGCTTTCTTTTGCCGCCGCGTCGCAAATAGGCGGACGCTGTACGATTGGGCGGTTGCAATATGCCTGTAGGCATGCCCGGATAGGAATCGCGCACGCCGCAACCGGGGCTGCTAGAGAGTGCCGGTGGAAGGCATCAGCACGATTTTCTCAACCGTCGCGTTTTCGGGCAGGAGAAGTGCGTTAACTACCGTACGGGCAACGGTTTCGGCGTTCATCATTTTGCGCCTGGGCGCCTGGGGCCACATCGCCTCCCAGATTGCAGTATCGGTTGCACCGGGCATGAGCGCGATGACGCGAATGCCCTTAGGACGCAGTTCTTCGCGCAGCGTATTGGTAAAACCGAGAGCACCGTGTTTCGAGGCATTGTAAGCTGCCGACCCGGAGAAGACGCGCTCGGCGGCGATCGACAGATTGTTCACGATCGTTCCGCCGCGCTTCATGACGGCGAGCGCGGCCTGCGTCATCAGGAACAGGCCGTTGAGGTTGGTGTCGATGACTTCCATCCAGGTTGGGTAGGGCAATTCGCCGACCGTGCGATGGGGATGTCCCATGCCGGCATTGTTGATCAGGATATCGAGGGGCTTGTGCAATCCGCGAAGCAGCGCGAAGAGGTAGTCGACGGAGTCGGGGCAGCGAACGTCAGAGGACTGCGCCAGCACGGGGACATTCAGCTTTTCCAGTTCAATGCGGGCTTTAGCGAGCGCTCGTTCGTCGCGGGCGGTGATGATCAAATCGCATCCCTGGCGCGCCAGGGCGCGGGCGATGGCGAGACCAATGCCGCGGTTGGCGCCGGTGATGAGGGCTAGGCGGCCAGCGAGATTAGATTCGCGTCGGCTGGGCGCGCGGAATTTGCGCTTACGATTCGACATCCAAGATTTCAGCTTAGTCCAACCGCCCAGGTGTAACGCGTGGGGAGTCTACAAGTAGGCAACACCGCTTAGAGTGACGGTTGGGACAGGTGCTGACTCCGGACAGCCGCCGAGCTGCGCTCGGCTTGGACAGGTGAGACCACCTGTCCCTACGCGAGCATTGGCGTCCCGCGGTGCTTTGGAATTACATTACACGCCATTGGTGCGCTGGCGGATCAGCGACAGGAATTCGGTTCGCGTCTCCTCTTCGTTGCGGAAGCAGCCGAGCATGGACGAGGTTACGGCAGAGGAATGCTGCTTCTCGACGCCACGCATCATCATGCAGAGATGCCGAGCCTCGATTACGACGCCGACGCCCTGCGGCTCGATCGTGTTCTGGATCGCCTCTGCGATCTGCGTGGTCAGGCGCTCCTGGATCTGCAAGCGGCGCGAGAAGGTTTCGATCAGGCGCGGAATTTTGCTGAGGCCGATGACTTTGCCGTTGGGGATATAAGCGACATGGACCTTGCCGAAGAAGGGCAGCAGATGATGCTCACACAAGCTGAACATTTCGACGTCTTTCACGATGACCATTTCGTCATAGGTCACGGTGAATAGCGCCTTGCGCAGTAAGGCTTCGGGATCATCTTTATAGCCCTTGACCAGAAACTTCATAGCCTTCTCGACCCGGGCGGGAGTACGCGCAAGGCCTTCACGAGCCGGGTCTTCGCCAAGGCGGACGATCATTTCACGCACCAGTTCTTCATAGGTGGCGCTGGTCAGGGTGGAGGGCTCGGTGGTTGATTTCATAAGGCTGGGTCAATAGTCGTTAGTCGATAGTCGTTAATCTCCGGCATATTCGAATGAGTTCATCATCGTCTCTTCTATTCGTACCCTGTCTAGATGCGCCTGCCGGAAACCGAGCTTCACTATATCGTAAATCGCTATGCAGAGATTTTCAGTGGTTGGAACATCCTTCCGGAATTCCGCCAGCAGGTTCAGATTTTGCTGATCGTAGCGTTCGAGAATCTGGAGGTGAACGAAGGCATCCAGATCGGCCAGGTTGCAGACCATGCCGGTCTCGTCATCGACGGGTCCGCCGACCGTGACTTCAAGCATGTAGTTGTGCCCGTGTCCGTACGGATTATTGCACTTGCCATAGATCGCGCGGTTTTCCTGCTCCGACATTTCATCGTTGTGCAAGCGGTGCGATGCGGAGAACATATAGCGACGAGTTAGATGGGCTTTCATGCTCGACGTGTCATACTTTTCTTGTCATGCTTGTCGCTTCAAGCCTCGCCGTAAAAATCAACGAACAGATCGGGCGTTTCGTAGACGCGCACGCGATGCAACTGCGCTGCGTTGAGCTTCGGAACAAGCCGCTGCCAGATGGCAATGGCTAGATTCTCGGTGGTCGGAACCTTCGTAAAGAATTCCGGCACCTCTTTGTTCAGGAAGCGATGATCGAGCGCATCGAGCACTTCCCTGCTCATTACATCCTTCAACTGCTTGAGATCGACTACGAATCCTGACTTCGGATCTACGGCGCCCTTCACGGTGACTTCGAGTGTGTAGTTGTGACCATGGCCGTTCGGGTTATTGCATTTGCCGAAGATGCGTGCGTTCTCTTCCGCGGTGAATTTCGGGTTGTGATAATAGTGCGATGCGGAAAATTCGGCTTTGCGCGTGAGATAGACCATAGACATCAGTTTTCGGTTCTCAGTTTTTGACTCTCGGGCTCGGGAATCGGCTTTGCTGTTCGTATTCCAGCGGGCGCATTTGTAGGCGCAGGGCTGACATCGTACTTACGGCCCTTCCAGAATACCTGGCCATTCCGATAAGCGTTGGTTGAACGGCGCAGCAGATAGGCGAAGATTGGCAGTCCGAACAGCATCGCGATCAGGTTGTTTGCGGTCTCGAAGTGGGCGGCGCGAATTCTGCGGTAGACCAGCAGCGGGAAAACGGCGGATAAAATCCAAGTAAAGTGCTGCGTGACTGCTCCGGCAACTGCGATCGCCAGCGACGACCACGCCACCAGCCAAAGAGCTAAACTTTCGTAGATCAGAAATTCTGATTGCGGAAATAGTAGCGCCAGATTCTTTGTCCAGCCTTCGCGCAGCTGCGCCCAATTGCGATACATGCGGGTGCGGACGGCGTCTCCGCCATAGCGAAAGTACACACGCTGGCCGGCATCGCGGAAGAGCCTGGCCAGCGCAACATCTTCAAGTATTTCGGTGGCCACGGCGGCGTGGCCGCCCACGGCTTCATAGGCCGCGCGACGGACTAGAATATACTGCCCGTTCGCGGCGACGATTCCCGAATCCTGGTCGCGTACTTTGTGGGGCGGATAACGGACTGCCAATTCTGCAAAGACCACCGGCATGACCGCTCGTTCGGCGAAGGTAACAACGACCTGCTGGGGCGAGTAGGACAGCAGATCGGCTTGCTCTCTCGTCGCCTCATGCAGTGCGCGCCCGAGCGACCCTGGCTGGTGGATGGTATCCGCGTCGGTGAAGAGCAGCCGGGGCGCTCGGGCGTGTTGTGTTCCGGCAATTAGCGCGTTGTTCTTGCCCGTGCGCTGGTTGGGCGTTCGACCGGCGGACAGAAGATCGGCGGACAGCGGCTCCGGAGAAATGACTTGCACTCGGGGAAAACTCAGTGCGATCTCTCGGGTGCGGTCGGTCGAGGCATCATCGATCACGATGATTTCAAAATCCACTCCGGTTTGGGCGTTGAGCGATTCGAGACAGGCGCCCAGATTTGCCTCCTCATTCCGGGCGGGAATGATAATCGAAAGCTCGGGGCCCGGATTTTCACCTAGCGTGGCTGGAGACGAACGATCCATCATTTTTTCGCTATTATAGCTGTGTGAGACGGTCGACCCCTTCTACACTGCCCGCCGCGTTCTTGGCTATTGGATTGCTGGCCACACTAATCGGATGCTATAGCGGAAGCCATCCCACACGCATCGGATCGAATGCTCCGGACTTTACCGTGCAGGATTCCGACCACAAAGTGACGCTGGCCCAGTTTCGCGGACAGGTGGTGGTCTTGAATTTCTGGGCTACGTGGTGTCCGCCGTGTGTCGAAGAGACGCCATCGCTCGTGCAGATGCAGGCTCGCCTTAAACCCAAAGGAGTGGTGGTGCTCGCCGTGAGTATTGACGACGACGACGACGCGTACCATAAGTTCCTGAAGGAATACGGCGTGAATCTGGTCACGGTGCGGGATGAAGCGAGAAAAGCGAGTTCGCTTTACGGGACGTTTGGCTGGCCAGAAAGTTACGTGATCGACCGCCAGGGAGTCATACGCCGAAAATTTATTGGAGCGGTGGATTGGACGAGTCCGGAGGTCACGGATTATTTGGGGAAGCTGTAGGCTCTTCGCTGCGTGTCCGCTCGATCAGGTGCGACCGGACTTTCCGTGCGGCCTGTCAAAGCTTCATTGGCATTCGACCCGACCGAGTTCACTGGGCTTTGCCAAAGCAGCACCCGACAATGGCCGAAATCGCCGCCCGCTCAGGCACAAAGACGCCGTGTTCGATAGATTTGATGTCGACGTTGATCGCTCCGGTCGTTCTGCTCTGCGTGAAGACGGCGGCAACGCACCAGGCATTTTTCGACTCTGCGTCCAGCGCTCCCGGATGAGTTTGGTGACATGACGCGGCTCAATCTACGAAGTAAATTGGGGTCATCGATATCCAGAAATATATCCTGAAAAAGGGGCAGTCCGTCCGGACGGTGAGGGCGCTTTCGGCAATCGTTAGGGCGAACCGCGCAGATTACGCTAGAGTTTCACGTGCCGCAGACGAAGCGCGTTTGCGATCACTGAAACGGAGCTGAAGCTCATCGCGGCTGCGGCCAGAATGGGGCTTAGCAGCAGGCCGAAAACCGGATAGAGCACGCCCGCCGCTATGGGCACTCCAATCGCGTTGTAGAGAAATGCGAAGAACAGGTTCTGCCGGACGTTGCGCATCGTTGATTGGCTCAGCTTGCGGGCGCGCAGAATTCCTTCAAGGTCTCCTTTCAGAAGGGTGATGCCGCCGCTTTCCATCGCAATGTCGGTTCCCGTGCCCATGGCGATGCCTACGTCGGCTTGAGCCAGCGCGGGGGCATCGTTGATGCCGTCGCCCGCCATCGCCACCACCCTGCCTTCGCTTTGCAATTGCTTGATGATTCCGGCTTTTTGCGCGGGTAGAACCTCGGCTTTGAAATCTCGGATGCCGACCGTCTGTGCGAGCTCCTGCGCCGTTGCCTGATTGTCGCCCGTGAGCATGAGCAGGCGAATTCGCTGGAGTTTCAGTTGGGCGATTGCATTGGCAGCGGACATCTTCGCCTGGTCACCCACGGCAATTGTGCCAACGTAACGGTTGTCGATGGCTACGAAAACCGACGTGGATCCGCCGGGCCGAGCGTGGGCGAATGCTGTTTGCTCTCCGAATGCGCCCGCTTGTTTCATCAGCGCAACGTTCCCAACCACGACGCTCTTCCCTTCCACGGACCCGCTTACGCCCTTGCCTGGCAGGGATTGGAAATCGGCGGGCTCGCTCAAACTTAGGTTCAATTCTTTCGCTTTCGAGACCAGCGCTGCGCCCAACGGATGCTCGCTCGCGCGCTCCAGACTCGCCGCCAGGCGCAAGAGTTCATCTCTTGAGATTTCTGGCGGATTGCCTTGCGGAGAAATCGCCACCACTTTCGGTTTGCCTTCCGTCAATGTGCCCGTCTTGTCGAACACTAGGGTGTCCACTTTTTCCAGCCTCTCGAGCGCCTCGGCATTTCTTATGAGCACGCCCGCGTGGGCGCCGCGGCCCGTACCTACCATGATTGCCATTGGCGTTGCCAAGCCAAGTGCGCAGGGGCAGGCGATGATCAGCACGGCGACGGCATTTACGATAGCGTGCGCGAACCGCGGCTCAGGTCCGAATATTGCCCAGGCAAGGAATGTCGCTACCGCAATCGCGATCACTGCCGGGACAAACCAGCCTGCGACTTTATCGGCCAGCCGTTGGATGGGAGCCCGTGTGCGCTGAGCCTGGCTGACCATCTGCACGATCTGCGCCAGCATTGTCTCGCTGCCCACGCGCTCGGCGCGCATCACCAGAGATCCGTTGCCGTTCACGGTTGCGCCGATCACATGCGAGGCTGCCGTCTTCTCCACCGGAACGGATTCGCCCGTGATCATGGATTCGTCAACCAGGCTCACGCCGTCGAGCACCACGCCGTCGACCGGAATCTTTTCTCCCGGGCGTACGCGCAGGCGATCTCCCGGGCTGACTTTTTCGAGCGGGAGGTCCCGCTCGCTACCGTCCGCATCGAGCACGCGCGCGATCTTCGGGCTGAGATCCAGCAGCGCCCGGATTGCGCTCGACGTTTGGCTGCGGGCGCGCAACTCGAGCACCTGCCCGAGTAGTACGAGCGTGACGATCGCCGCTGCGGCTTCGAAGTAAACATCGGGGTATCCACCGGGGTAGCCGCCCATGCTTCGGAAGGACCCGGGAAATATCTGCGGAAACAGAGTCGCGATTAGGCTGAAGAGGTAAGCGACGCCGGTGCCCATGGCAATCAGCGTGAACATGTTGGTGCTGCGATTCACTACGGACACCCAGCCACGCTGGAAGAACGGCCAGCCGCACCACAGCACGACAGGCGTGGCGAGCAGCAGTTCGAGCCAAGGCAATATCGAGCTCCACGGCGTACCTACCACGTAGTTTCCACGATGGATGGCGATGCCGCCCATGAGCGCACGCGGCCATAACATGCTCCCCATGGCAATTGCGAGCAAAGGCGCGGTCAGTGCCAGGCCGATCCAGAACCGGCGCGTCATGTCGCGCAGTTCGGGATTCTCCTCGTCGATCGTGATGGTGCGCGGCTCCAGTGTCATGCCGCATATCGGACAGCTCCCGGGCGCCGCGCGCACGATCTCGGGATGCATTGGGCAGGTGAATTCGGTTCTCTTCGCGGGAAGCGGTGGCAATTCGTGATCGAGAGCCATTCCGCACTTGGGGCACGGGCCCGGACCGAGCTTTCTTACTTCTGGGCACATCGGACAAACATAATGTCGTGTGTCTTTTTCGGATCGGGCTGGCTTCTGGTGAGCAGAGACTACGGCTGCCAGTTCCCTGCTTGGCACGTTTGCGCTCGCGCCCGACGGCGCATCGAGTGTCGCGAGTCCCGATGTCATCCTAGTTGTTTTCGCCATCGGCTGCGGCGGGGATGACAGAATCTTCTCTGGGTTGGCCTGGAACTTCGCTAAACAACTGGCGCAGCAGAAATAATATTCTTTGCCTTGGTGTAGAGCTTTGTGGCGTGCGGCTTCGGGATTCACGTCCATCCCGCAGACTGGGTCTTTGGCCTTTATGGTCATCGGTGCAGCGTTGGAGTTGTGCGCGGGGCCAGAGTCATCCATTGTCCGGTTATCGAAGTCTAATCGAAGATGCGGCCCGGGAGGCGGCCACCGAGTTTCCCCGCTGTCGCTGCCCTCCCCCATCCAAGCCGAGCCAACCGCTTGGCGGAATCAGCCGCTTATTAGATACTCGATGCAGAACTTTGGTCTTCAAGAAATCACGGAGAAATCAGAATGACATACCTTGAAGTCGCTTATCGTTACCTAACTCCCCCGGGGGAGGCCGAGCTGCGCGCCATTGATAGCGTGCGCGACATTTACGGCATACAGCACATCCAGTTTAACGAGAAGGACCGCATCGTGCACGCGAGATTCGACGCTTCTAGACTCAAGGCTGACGTGGTGGCGAAGTTGCTGCGTGACGCAGGCATCGACGTACAAGATCAGCTGGCGCCCGCCTGAACTCAAGCACCAAATGATATTTTCGCGGTAAAAGTAAGGAAAATCACACCACTCTGCCCGGTTTTCCTGCAGGTCCTCGATTAGGAAGGGAGGACGCTCGGGGGAAGGCCGGAAAACCGGACGGAGTGTCAACCTCGGCGATCAAACGGAGTATGCAAGGGGCATTCGGAAAGACCTCTGGCCGAAGTGATTTTCCAAATGCCCCGTTGCGCGCCACTTCGTCTGCAACAAGGAGAAGCATGTCGGATGCCAATCGCTAACGCATTGCCAACATGCATTGATAGAACGCAGGGGCGGGTAGGTTTTGCGCGACCTACGGAAACTTTTACTCTAGTTTACAAATTATCAAGACTAGCGAAGATCTTCGCAGCGGGATTTCAACAGCGCAGCACTCTCCGCTACCAGCGCGGCATTTGGCGGATTCGCAGGAGCGATTCGGCTCCTGCTCTCAGGGCTTTACTGTAGGCCGCATTCACAAGCACATGCGAGGAAAACCCGCGCCATGCGATTGGTTGAAACGGTTGTGTATCCGTTATAATTCAACCACACAATTTTGTTCGACGATGCGCCCGTAGCTCAATTGGATAGAGTGCATGGCTACGAACCATGAGGTTGGGAGTTCGATTCTCTCCGGGCGCACCAGTTTTGTCGGTTTTCAATCACCCCGTTCAAAGCTTTTGGCCCGGAACTGCATCATGATCATGTCCTACGGCCTCTAGCGCCGTGCTCCTGATCTGCTGGAAGGCCTCCGCTGCGGGATCAATGAGGTCGAAGTGCCCGGCATGCCGAATCTCTAACAGCTCGGCCGCTTCGCCGGCCTGCTTTTTGTGCGTTACATAATCGCGACTCAACTCCGGGGGCACAGTGTCATCTTCGGTGCCTTGGAGCAGCCACTGCCGCGCACTGGGAATTTTGAGTTCCATGGGATCGGCTTCGCGATAATGGTCGGGGACGGCGTCGGGCGTGCCTCCGAGGAACTCTTGCACGGCGTCGTTGCTTAGGTGCAGGGCGTAGGCCCTCTTTAAATCGACGACTCCGGCCAATGAAATCACCCGTTGGACGGAACCTTGGAGCGAACTTCCGACCGAACTTTCGTGCGCAGCCAGGCACAATGCAAGCTGCGCGCCAGCGGAATGTCCCATCACCACCAACCGGTCCAAATCGAGTTGGAAGCGCGAATGTCCCTGCTGCAGAAAGCGATAGGCGGTGCGAATGTCTTCGAACGTTCCAGGCCATCCGCCGCCGATGTTGCCGACGCGCCGATATTCGATGTTGAAGGTGGCGAGTCCCGCGGTTCGCAAAGCATCGCAGAGGTGTCCGGCATGTGTGAGGTCGTACCGCGCGCGCCAATAGCCGCCGTGGATGTTCATCAGAACCGGGTGCGGCGGCTTGCTGCGTGGCAGACGCACTTCGAGAAACTGATTGGCGTCAGCGCCATAGGCGACGCGCGCATCGGGGACGGTTTGCGGCTTGCTTAAAATGTCTTGGGCGGACATGAGATCGCTCCAGCCGAGGGCGGCTGCCCCTGCGCGAGCCTGAACGATCTAGCCCTCTTTCAGCTTGAGCTTGCTCTTGTTTTCTTCGATGAAGGCCTTCAGGTCGGGAACGGCGTTGAGCAACTTCGTCCACTGCTCATAATAGAGGGTGACTGGAAAGCGGCCCAGGCCGTAAACGCTGACTCCGCCCTTTTCGCTCACGCGAAAATCGATGACTCCAGTTTTCTTTTTCGTTTCCACCTGCTTTTCCAGATCGGCCAGGCGGGCTTTCAACTCCTCATAACTTGGTTCGGTCATGAATGCTCCTCGGATGGACTTCTATTTGTCTCATATCATAGGGCGGTGAGCGCTTTTCGTCGAGACAGCTTATTGCTTCCATTGCTTCCGGGCAGATTTCGGTCGCGTTGGTTCCCTTTTAATTGAAAAACTCTTCACAGTAGAGAGAGCAAGCCAGGGGTTCTGTCCAGCTCTCGCTAGCTGAGGCGGTTACGGTACCTCCGTAAGGGTGCAAATGGAAGCGCAGATGCTAAGATTATTATCGCAACTGATATCGATAGGATCTGGCGGAGGTAATGGATGGCGAAGTCAGTAAAGAAATCAATTCTTGAGAACGTGCCCTTGCTGGTGATCTTGGGACTGCTCGCTGGCGCTGCAGGGGGCTTGGGGGTTGGCCTGGTTCAGTTGCGAACTTTGACGTCGTCGGCCAGCAGTACGGCGAAGTAAGTTGTCATCCTCCGTGGAGTCGTCATCCGCTTGACGATTCACTCCCGCGGACTCACTGCCGAACCTACTTCACCACCCGCCATTTCACCAAGCGATCGACAACCGCTGGCAGTTGCTTCGTCTCAAAAGGTTTAACCATCCACCCGGTTGCTCCCGCTTTGCGTCCCGCATCTTTACTTTTTCGCCTGTGACTCTGTGGGATGGCACAGTGGCGATCATCCGCCAGCGGGTCTAGAATCAAAGAACGCCGCGACCACAATCAACCTCAACTTTCCAACTTTCTACTGTAGGTAAACTAAAAGAATAAAGGAGAATCTCATGCCATATGTGAACGTCGGTAAAGAAAACTCCAGTGACATCGACCTCCACTATGAGGACCACGGCTCGGGTAAGCCCGTCGTCCTGATTCACGGATATCCGCTGAGCGGTGCCTCCTGGGAGAAGCAGTTGCCAGTTCTTTTGGACGCAGGTCACCGTGTCATCACTTATGACCGGCGCGGATTCGGCAAGTCCAGCCAGCCAACCACCGGCTACAACTACGACACCTTCGCCGAAGACCTGCACAAGCTCGTGACACATCTCAAACTGCGTGACTTCGCACTGGTGGGTTTTTCGATGGGTGGCGGCGAAGTGGCGCGCTATCTTGGGAAATACGGATCGAAGGGAGTGAGCAAGGCAGTAATCATCTCGGGGGTTCCACCGTTCCTGCTGAAAACCCCGGACAACCCGGAGGGAGTGGACGGCAGCGTCTTCGAGGGGATACAAAAAGCCGTCTCGGCAGATCGCTATGTGTTCTTCACCGACTTTTTCAAGAATTTCTACAACACGGACCTTTTGCTGGGCAAGCGTGTCAGCGAACAGGTTGTGCAGGCAAGCTGGAACATTGCGGCCGGAGCCTCAGCCACGGCCAGTCTTGCTTGCGTACCGACGTGGCATGAGGACTTCCGCAAAGACCTGGACCGGATCGACGTGCCCACGCTGGTTATTCACGGCGATGCGGACCGGATTCTGCCCATCACTGCCGCGGGGCTCCGGACTGCCAAGCTGATAAAGGGAGCCCGTCTATTGGTGGTCAAGGATGGACCGCACTGTTTAACCTGGACCCACGCGGAGGAAGTGAACTCTGAACTGGCTAACTTCCTTGGGAAAGGGGCGCAGCGTGCAGCCTCAGCGCCCCAGCACGAAGCGGTTGCGTAAGCGAACCGTTCTTTGCGTGCTACTTCAGGGAGGGTGCCGTCCCGGCGGCACCCCAACCCCGGCTAAATTTAGCGCCGTTGGGCCTTTGATGGGCGTAAACCCGGGGCGCACGGGGCCCACGGGGCCACTCTTTCGCCGCACCCCGGGTGCACGATCTTCGGATCTTCAAGCTAAGCTTTTCTTCGGACCCGATGCATTCTCGGAAAAGCCAGCACTAGTTCTGGAATCTGCGGCTCCTGGATCTCGACTTCGATCCGAGTTGCCCGATTCTGAGGAAGATTTCCGCCGAACATGCGAGCTATGTTGAAAAGCGAACGGCTCCCGCAAACTAGACACGTATCCTGGGGGCTGTCACTGACAACGTCACATTCAGCGCACAAAACGGCATTTTGCAGCGCAACCGCATTGAGAACCCGGCCCCCTTCTGGGGTGCCTTCTATCTCTGAGCTCTTCATCACAGAACCTCACGGTTTTATTCTTTAACTGAACTTCACCGCGTTACGCCTAACCCTTGAACCCTTCTTCGGTGCCGCGTCAGTGTTCTAATCCGATCGCTGCGTTCATTCTCGTACTTGCACGGGTTTGACCCGTTCCGTGGCTAAGGCAGTTCTGCCGTAAAATTGCGCCTTCCCATCCACGACAACCGCAATGTAGCGCCCCGCGCTTAAGAACTGCATAACTTTCTTTCCCTCGCCTGCCAGTTGCGCCCAACGCGAAGTTTTCTTCGGATTTTGCTCCAAACCGCGCAGTTCTTGGTCCTCCAACCGGAAATCAACTTCGCGCAATCGGGAGCGACTCGTGCGCCGTATTGGAAAACTCAGGCCGCTGACGATCACGGCCTTGGAGTCATCAACCAAAGCTTGGCGCCACACTGAAATCAGATTTTCTTCTAAAGTCGCGGCCATCGTGTTCGATCATCAGATAAAACCGTCAATATTCGCAACTGTTCGCCTTTTGTTCGCTACTCTAGCACGCCGATTGCTCAAGCGCAATATCCGAATCCGGCAAGTCCGGCAAGAATAGAAATTATAGTAAGTTTACTAATTATTCATTGGGTGCGCTCTGGACAGGCTTAAACCTCCGGTGTTACGGCCAGTTGTCTGGCTCGGAAACTCGGAGAAAAACCTTCGGGCGTTTCCGGATGGCGCACAAAAACTGCTGGGACACGAGCTACAGCTCGTCCAGTTTTCCAGTTTGGCGGTATGCCGAAGGACGCCAAGCCTTTTTAAGGGTGTCGGCAGTGGCGTTCTTGAGCTTGCTTTGCGATAGGCTTCGGACGCCTATCGTGTCGTGCTGGCGGTACAAATCGGCAGGCGATTTATGTTTTGCGGCCTTTCAGAAGAAATCAAGAAGAAATCAAAAAATCAAAGAGATGTGGGTTCCGGAAATTGTGGCACGCGAATTCCGGAAATTGTGGCACGTTCTGCTGTCGCCGGCAAGGCCTCCTCTAAGTTCAGGTGACGGGTACGCCCCGAGGGTCCGTCGAGATGGATAAAGCGTCCGCGCTCCAGGACCCGATCCAGGATGGCGGCCGCCAGGTCCTCGTCGTGCAGCACCTTGCCCCACCGCTGAGCGGCTTATTGGTGGTAAAGAGCATAGGCCGTTTTCTCAGGTGGCGATCGTTGACCACATGAAACAAGACATTGGCAGCATCGGGACCGTAGGTTAAGTAACCGACTTCATCGACAACCAAAACGTGAGGACGGGTGTAGGTGAGCAAGGATTCCTGCAAGCGTCCCTTTTGGCTAGCATTGGAAAGCTCTTCCACGAGCTTTGCGGCCGTGGTGCACAAGGTCTCGAAGCCATTCTGGATGGCGCGATAGCCAATGGCCACGGCGAGATGAGTTTTGCCGCGGCCGGCCTTGCCGTAGAGAATCAGGGAGCGGCCCTCGGTGACGAAGTCCGGTCCCAGATAGGAACCGAGCAGAGACTGACGCAGTGTGGTTTGCAGACTAAAGTCGAACTCACCAATGGTCTT
>Ga0302326_10016255_pt1 | contig 15584 bp, 10 predicted proteins | sample Palsa_T0_3_FD_202264 | JGI IMG/M metagenome (GOLD analysis project Ga0302326, IMG submission 202264) | Peat permafrost microbial communities from Stordalen Mire near Abisko, Sweden - Palsa_T0_3 | ecosystem: Environmental > Terrestrial > Soil > Palsa > Peat permafrost | place: Sweden: Abisko...
ACGGCGTAGGGGAAGTTCTGCACGTACTCGATCACCGAATCGAAGGGATCCTTGTTGGTCGGATCGAAGCGCGACGTGATTGAGGGGCTAGCAATGTGGAGCGTCCAGGCGATGAGCTTGCCGTGCTCATCCACGCCGGCGCTCACGGCCTCACGTGCCGGCGGCCGGTAAAAATCGTGAGTCATGTCATCTTCCCGGGTCCAGATCAACTTCACCGGCGCGCCGACCACCTTCGACGCCGCAACCGCCGCGGGCACGAAATCAGCCTCCAGCCGGCGCCCGAAGCCGCCGCCGAGCAGGGTGGTATGGACATTGACCTCGCTTGGTTTCAATCCCGCCGCCTCAGCTGCAACGGCCTGTACCAACTGCTGGACCTGCGTGCCGACATACACATCGCAGCCATGCGCCTTGACGTCGGCCGTGCAATTCATGGGTTCCATTGTCGCGTGCGCTAGAAGTGGCAGCTCATACACGGCTGCAAAGCTCCTCGCAGCGCGCTTGAGGGCTTCGGGCGCGTGACCGCCCTTGAGCGCGGGCGCCACATCATCGCTCGTGAGTGCCGACGCGCCGGGTTTGGTGGCGGCCTCATTGAGTCGCGACCAGATCACGGTATTATCCAAACCGGCATTGGGACCCGGCTCCCAGACGATCCGCAACGCATCGCGCGCCTTCTTGGCCTGCCAAAAATGCTCCGCAACAACAATCACGGCACTCGCAGTAGCCAATACGCGGCGCACGCCCGGCAGGGCGAGCGCCGCGTCCGAGTCCACCGAGCCGACCTTGCCGCCCAGTTCGGGGCAGAGTGCGACTGTGGCGTACAACATGCCCGGCAGCTTCACGTCCAAGCCGAATTCAGCGCTGCCGTCCACCTTGCCCGGCGTGTCAAGGCGTGCCAGGGGTCGGCCGATCAGGCGAAAATCGACTGGGTTCTTGAGGGGTACCTCCTTGGGAACCGGCAGCTTCGCGGCCGCATCGGCCAACTGGCCGTAGCTCGCGATCCTGCCCTGGGCGCTGATGATCCTGCCGTCACTCGCGTGACAGCTCGATGGAGCGACGCGCCAGCGCCGCGCCGCCGCCGTGATCAACATCGATCGGGCCTGCGCCCCCGCTTTGCGTAGCTTCTCCCAGGCCTCCGGAACGCTGTTGCTGGTGCCGGTGATCTGACCGCCGTTGAGCGCATTCACGTATGCCTCGCCAGCCGGGGCAGCAGCGATCCTGATCTGCGACAGATCGACCTCGAGCTCCTCGGCGAGCAACATCGGCAAGGCGGTGTATACGCCCTGACCCATTTCCGAGCGATCGACGAGGATGGTGATGGAATTATCACTGCTGATTATGAGCCAGGCATTCAGCTGGCTGCTTGCGAGTGCCGCCGCACGCGAATCAGTCCTAAACCCCGGCAGAGCAATCGCGAGCACGAGTCCGCCGCCCAGGCGGGCTGCGCTCTGCAGAAAGCCGCGACGCGAGCAATCAGTCGCACGGTGAACATCGCGCGATCGGCCGCTCATGAGGACTTTGTCTCCCGAAGCAGTTCAACTGCCCCGTGGACGGCCTTGCAAATGCGCGCATCGGTACCGGCGAGCGCTGCGTCTATGTCGCCATCACTCGGCGATGTGTTTGCCCGCAGCAGTGCAACCGCCAGCATGATTTGCCCCGACCGGCGGACCGTCAGTATGTTTTGTATGGAAGAAACTTCCCCGACATGACGATCCGCACACGATCTCCCTTCACATCGGGCTCACGCGTCAGATCCATCTTGAAGTCGATTGCGCTCATGATGCCATCACCGAACTCTTCGTGGATCAACTCCTTGAGCGTGGTGCCGTAAACGCTAACCAGCTCGTAGAAGCGATAGATCAATGGATCGGTCGGGATGTCAGTCGGCAGGGAGCCTTTGTAGGGAACGATCGTCAGCCAAGTCACTTCTTCCTCGGTGAGTTCAAAGGTTTCACCGACCACCCTAGCCTGCTCAGGGCTCAGTGTCATCTGACCCAGGCAGGCGGCCGTAGTCCACTCCTTGCTCAGTCCAACTTTGCGGGCCACATCCGACCACTTCAGGGCCTTGCGTACCTTCGTAGCCAGTATCTTCTTGACGACTTCATCGCGGCTCATGAGATCCTCCGTGGGCGGCGTACGCGGGCAACACACCGACTGCCAGCTTTCCGCACTTTGATGAAAGACGACGCTGGTCGGTGTGCGTCGCGATTTTCCCAAGTGTACCTAGGCACCCGAGCGCCGGGGAATGCTTGGGCGCGCAAACGCGCCAAGAGGTTACCCAGCCTAAGCGAACAATGCTCCGGTACTTCGGGGAGGAAATTCGACGTCTTCCGCGTTCCAAGTCGCGTTCAAATGGCGTCACAGCACTGCGCGCCGAAGCAGGAGCCCGCGATCCCCTGGGGGCTCTGTGCGTCTCACGCCGGATCGCCACAGCCGGCTTTTTGTCGAGCAACGCTCGGGGCCGCGGTGCGGTAGCTTTCATGTGCTCAGTTGCTTAGGCGTCCGGCCGCTCCCGCCCCGAGACACCAACTTCTTGTATTTCAATAGCTTACCATCTCCCATATTGTTTCGAGCTTGCACTGAGCAGGCGGCTTGTGCGCGTGCAGGCAACCGCTCAGGCTTCCCACGCGCAGAAATTTGTTCTCGACGGCTCTGAGGCGGGCGATCGAACCAGCAATGGATCCAGCACTTCGCGTCGTATTGGCAATTGTGGGAGCGCTCCTCGGCGCAAGTCTCGCGAGCAGCAGCCATCAGTTCTTTGCGGCCATCATGGGAGCGTTGACCGGGCTGGCTGTGTCGGAAGTCCTCGACGTCCGTAGTTCGCTGACAAGATTGCGCGCCGAATTGTCAGAGGTGCGCAACTCACTCGCCAGCCAGCGTGCGGAGCCAAGCGAGCGCACCGAGACCGCCGCGCAGAGGCCGCCGGCAACAACTCGCGATGCTGCGCCGAGCGTAGCTGTGCCGACGCCTCAAAGAGGCCCGGGGTTCGCAGCGGAACAAAGCACCGAGACGGTGTCGACCACGTCCACGCCAGCGGACTGGAAGCCCTTGGAGCCTTGTGTATCCGCGCCGCTGGATAACCCGATCATCCGGTTTTTGCGAGAGTACTTCACCGGCGGGAACACACTGGTTCGCGCCGGGGTAGTGGTGCTCTTTTTCGGCGTCGCGTTCCTTCTTCGCTACCTCGCCGAACATACGCACGTGCCGATCGGGCTTCGCCTGGCGGCAGTTGCGTGCGGCGCTATCGCGCTGCTCGTCATCGGTTGGCGTCTTAGAACGACGCGCCCTGGTTATGCCCTCGCCCTCCAGGGCGGTGCAATCGGGATCCTGTACCTGACCGTATTTTCCGCTCTACACCTCTACTCGCTACTCGCGCCTATTGCAGCCTTCGCATTGCTTGCCGCGCTATCAGTACTCACGGCGATCCTCGCCGTGCTGCAAGGCTCGCTCGCAGTTGCCCTTCTCGCAGTGACTGGCGGATTCCTCGCGCCCTTCCTCGCCTCCACAGGCGAAGGCAACCACGTAATCCTGTTTAGTTACTTCGCCGTGCTGAATGCTGCGATCCTCGGGATCGCGTGGTTCCGGTCGTGGCGATTGCTGAGTCTGGCAGGCTTCGCGTTCACCTTCGTGCTGAGCACTGTATGGGGCGTCCTGAGTTATCGACCGGAAGATTTCGTCAGCACCGAACCGTTCCTGGTGGTGTTCTTCCTGCTTTACGTGGCCATTGCCGTCCTTTACAGCACCCGTAAGCCCCCGACGCTTCACGGCTACTTCGACGGAACGATCATATTCGGGACCCCGATCACGGCGTTCGGTTTACAGGCCGCGATGTTGCACGAGAACCGCCTGGCGCTGGCATACAGTGCGCTAACGGTCAGCGCCCTGTATGTCGCGCTAGCTTGGCTCTTGCACCGGCGCCGCGGCGAGTTCCAACGGCTGCTCGTTGAGGCGTTCGTCGCCTTAGGTGTCGCATTCCTGACGCTTGCCGTCCCCCTGGCCCTCAACGGTCGCTGGAGCGCAGCAAGCTGGGCGCTCGAAGGCGCAGCGCTCGTCTGGGTCGGTTGTCGGCAAAATCGGCGGCTGCCACGGGCGTTCGGTGCCCTGCTGCAGCTCGCAGCGGGTGGGGCTCTCGCGCTGACCTTAAACTCCGGAGGCGCAGTTCCAGGCGGCACCTATATCGCCGCTCTGATGGTCGGCATAGCGGCAGCCTACGCCGCCCAGGCGATACATGCGCACAAGGAGCAACTGGCCGATTACGAGTGGGGTTTCCCCGGAGTGCTGTTCCTATGGGGACTGCTGTGGTGGTGCGTCGGAGGATTGAGAGAGCTGGCGCAGCACATCGACAAGTCGTACATGCTTTCCTCGGCGCTCGTGTTTGCGACGATCACGGCACTCATTTGCAGCGAGACAGGCCGCCGATTCCGAATGCCAATTGCTCTGCTGCCGGCGTTCGCTCTGTTACCAGCCATGCTGCTTTTCGCCCTGTGGGCGACAGCTTCGCTCGCGCACCCTCTTTCGCAGGGCGGGTGGATCGCCTGGCCGCTTGCCTTTGTCGGCTTCTACCTCATTGCCTGGCGGCACGATGACGCACTTGTCACACCCATGACGAACACGCTGCATGCCGTAGCCGTGTGGTTATTGGCAGCGCTCGCGAGCTGGGAACTGGCATGGACGATCACGCAGGCGCTCGGCAATACAGGGTCTTGGTCAACCGTCGCCTGGGCAATTGTTCCAGCCGCCGTACTGGCCACGTTGCCGCATGCGAGCACGCGCATGGGTTGGCCGCTTCGGGCTCACGGCGAGGCGTATCTGGTCCTGGCCAGCTCGGGGTTTGCCGTATATCTGACGCTGTGGAGCGTCGCAAGCAATTTGCTGGTTTCCAGCCCCTCAGCGCCACTGCCCTACTTCCCGTTGGCCAACCCACTGGACGTTATCCAGGGTCTCGTCTTGTTCGTCCTCATACGGTTCTGGCTGCGCCTGCGAGCCGAAGGTCATCCCGCTTCGTTGAACCTGGATCAGCGACCTGTAGCCATTGCCCTCACGCTCCTTGGCTTCCTGTGGCTCAACGCCATGCTGCTCAGAACGATGCACCACTGGGCGGGTATTCCGTACGAGCTCAGAGCCATGCTGGAATCGACACTCGTGCAGTCCGCACTATCGATATTCTGGGCGTTCCTGGCGCTCACGACGATGCTCATCGCAACGCGCTTCAGAGCGCGAGCCGTATGGCTAACGGGCGCGGTACTGCTGGTGGCCGTGGTCATCAAGTTGTTTCTCGTTGACCTCTCCAGCATCGGTACGATCGAGCGGATCGTTTCGTTCGTCGGAGTGGGACTGCTGATGCTCATCCTGGGTTATTTCTCGCCGCTCCCTCCTGCCGCAGAGGACTCACGATGATCCGATCGGTCTATTTGCCTCTGGCGCTATTGTCGGCAAGTGTGACCCCTGGGGCGCAGGCTGCGGATCTGTCGCCTCAGGACTTTGCCTACGGAATGCAGATCACTACGCCCGCTCCAGCCGCCGCGTACCGGGTGGCCGTTCCATTTGAGGTCTACAGAAAGGTCGTGCACGATGATCTGGGCGATCTGCGCGTATTCAACGCCCGCGGCGAAGTCGTGCCCTACGAGCTGCAGCAGTCGCAGCTCAAGGCAGTCGCTCGGTTGGAGGGGCCCTCGATGCCTCTGTTCCCATTGCGAGGAGACGCCCGGGTCACCCTGGATGGCGTTCATGTCACCATTCAGTCGCAGGGCACGGACGTCAATGTGCAAGCCGGTGCCGCAACAGCCGACCGGCAGGCTATCAGCAGCTACGTAGTTGATGCCCGAGAGCTCACGCTCCCCCTATACGCTCTGCAGCTTCACTGGCCAGACGACGCGGCGGAGTTCTCCGGAAGCATTCGAGTCGAAGCGAGCGATGATCTGGGGTCTTGGCACACAGTGAGAGGCGACACCCCGGTGCTTAACCTTCACACCAGCGCCGCACGTCTAATCCAAAGGCGCCTCGAGATACCGGCGACGACGGCAAAGTTCTGGCGCTTGACCTGGATCGGCAAGACCGCGCCGTTCGAGCTGACCTCTGTCACCGCCGATACGACACCAGATCGACGCGATGCCGCGCATTCGAGTGTGATCGTACTCGGCGCTCCCGCGAACCAGAAACGCCAAGAGTATTCCTTCGATCTCGGGGCGAGACTGCCGGTCAACCAGATAAACATCGAGCTACCTGAATCCAACAGCGTGGCAAAGATCCAGTTGCTCTCACGTGCGCGCTCAACAGACCCCTGGCGTCCGATCACGCACGGCGAGTTTTACCGGGTAAGAAACACGGGCTCCGAGCGGCGTAACGATCCAATTACGATCTCGACGAATTCGGACCGCTTTTGGCTGGCGCGGTTGGATCAGCCGAATGGTGTAATCGGTGACGGACTTCCGAAACTGGAAGCGACGTGGAACGCGCAGGACGTCGTATTCCTTGCCCGCGGAAGCGGCCCCTTCCTCCTCGCGTACGGCAACGGTTCAGCCGGTGCGGCAAATGCCACGCTCTCCTCGCTCCTCACCGGTATCACGGTACTACGCGCAGAGCCAGGAGCCCCCCGGACTCTGGGCGGCGCTGCGCGCCTGCTGCCTGCGCCCAACCCGTTCCCCTGGAGGATCACCGCCCTTTGGACTGTGCTCGGTGTCGGCGTCGTACTGCTTGCGTGGATGGCGTACCGCCTTTCCCATGAGCTGGCACACACGAGAGCTCGTAAACCATGACTGCCGGCCCGCGAGTCTGAGGCACATATGCCTGTCCGAAGGCGGATCGAGTGAGCTGGTTGCAGTTGTGTTGCAGTATGGACTCGGCAGCGTTGTCAATCGAGGTGGCCGTGCGCAGGCTGCGCGCCACGGATTCTCTTTCCTACACCTGCACTTCTTGAAACGGCCAAGCACCGAATCGACACCTTAGCGCGCTGCAACCTCATCTCCTAGAGCACTAGTTGACAGCACTGTCACTCGAGAGTAAAAACTAGTCAACTAGTAGTTAGTTGAGCCTGAGCATGCGCATCGTATTGGCCGACCGCGAAGCGGACCTGATGGAAGTGCTCTGGGACGATGGCCCGTCAACGGTTGCCGAAGTGCGCAAGCGGCTGAAGGTAAAGCTCGCCTACAACACCGTGCTGTCGATTCTGCGTACGCTCGAAACGAAGGGCTACGTTGGACACCAGGAGGAAGGTCGAGCACACCGCTACGTCGCTCGGGTGGCCCGGGACGCGGCGCGCCACAGCGCCTTGCGACAGCTGTCCGCCAAGCTGTTCAAGGGCTCAGTCGAGCTACTGATGACAAGCGCCGTCTCCGACAAAAAACTCTCCGATGACGAAATCCGGCGCATCCGGGCGCTGCTCGACAAGCGAGCCCCAGGAGACAAGTCATGATCAGTGACCTCATGCTCTACGGTACCAAGGTCACCCTGCTGATCGGACTGGCCGGAGTCGCGCTGGAACGCGTCGCGGCATGGCGCGGACTACCGCGCCGCGGCCTCTGGGCGGCCGCCCTGGTGCTCTCAGTGGCATTGCCCGCACTGGCGGTACTGACGCCGAAGCAAGCCATGGCACCCGCCACATTTGTGCCCGACCCCTCCCCTCCGTCAGCCGCAACGCCAAGCGTGGCCCTGGTATTTGGTGCATCCGCCGCGGCCGCGCCTATCGAAGTCAAGTCCCCGCTTGCTCAGCGTCATTTGCGCTTGCCGACCCGCGCGTCACTTGAGCAAGCCCTTGGAACTGTCTGGTTAGCGGCGTCCGCAGGATTGGTGATCCTGTACGTGCTGTTGTGGATGCGATTGCGAACGGCGGCGCGGTGCTGGCCGCGCGAGCTGATCAATGGTCAGGAGGTGTGGGTCACCGAAGCGCTGGGACCAGCCGTCTATGGGCTCATCAAACCCGTCATCCTGATGCCACGATGGACGCTCGAGGCCCCGAGTAGCGCCAGGGCGGTCGTCCTTGCACATGAGCAGGAACACATCGCGGCACGCGATCCCGCGTTGCTCTTGCTGGGACTGATCCTGGTGGTCGTCACGCCGTGGAACGTGCCGCTGTGGTGGCAGCTGCGGCGGCTTCGATTTGCGATCGAGGTGGACTGCGACGCGCGAGTCTTGGGTCGCGGCGCGGAGCCCAGAGCTTATGGTGAGGTGCTGCTGGCTATCGGTGAGCGGCGCACCTTCACGCCCGTTGGAGCGATTGCCCTCACGGAACCGGCATCACAACTACTGCGGCGGATTCGTATCATGACCGCGCAACTGCCCAAGCGCGGCAACTGGGCAGTAGCGGCAGCCATCGGTCTCTCGCTGGCGTGCCTCGCGGTGGCCGCGGAATTCCAAGCGCCGGTGCTTCGCGCCGCCTCGGTCAGCGGGGAAGCAGCGGCGGGGGCGCTTCGTAAGCCGCCGTTGGTGGGTGAAGATCCACGGCTGGCTGAGGTGCGAAATCTCGTTCGGGCGACTTATCCGGAATTGTTTCATGCTTCCGCCACGCCCGGCGCGGTCTTGGTCACACTCCTGCTCAATCAGGACGGAACCCTCTACAAGAGCTTCAAGGAAGAGATTGAACCCAGGCCGTGGGTCGCCAACTCTCTTCGGGCATTCGATGCGCTGGGCGTCGACTATGAGCACCGCGGCGACGGCGTCAAGGACCGGATGCAAGGCTGGCCGGCCGCAGGAAATCACATCGACGTTCGCGCGTGGTACCTGACACCACCGGCGGATCCCAGCCGCGATGTGGCCACGGTGCGCGCAAGGGTGAAAGCGCGCTACGCAGCGCTCTTTGAGCCAACGCATGCGGACGGTTCCAGGGTGATCAGGGAAGGCTCTAGTGTGCTAACCGTCTTCATGACCGAGGCCGGGGAGGTTGACCGCGCCAAAGTGGAAGTGCTGAAAGACGCAAATATAGATCCCAAGACCCTGGCGACGCCGGAGCACTTCGTTGCAATGGGCATGGCACCCGAGCGGATCGGGCCGATCGGCACCACCGAGATCTTCGCCGGACACTTCATGAATGAGCGCGACTCGAAGAGTCTACGGGTGATCTACGCGTGGCCGCGTCGGCCGAATGAACCAGAGCCGAAAGATGAGCCACCGGAGCAACCGGCCGCGGCCGCCGCGAACGATGACCCGGCGGTGAACCGCGCGATTGCCGAGCATTATTTCCCGGACCTATATACCTATCCCAAGGAGTGGCCAAGGGCCGACCCGTGGGTGCTGCTCGATCGCCAGGGGAAGGTGCTGACGACAGGACGTCGGGTCGGCATGAGTGGCCGGGACGTTCAGCTCTACGTTGAATCGCTGTACCCCGGAATACGGACCGATGGTTTCCAGGCCACCATGATCCACGGCGAGCACGGCCAATGGGCCCCCGAAGTGAATTTTGTATGGCTGGCGGCCGATTCGCCCGTCACCGATCCCTCGAAAGTCGATCTGTCGGGACGCAACGCTCTGCTTGTCTACGCAGACGTCATCGGTGAGGGAATGACAAGACCGACCGAACTACTCGCATTGAAGGCCGGCTCGCCCGCGGTCACCGTATGCTCGCTCAAGAATCCATTCGGCGTGGTTCATGTTCAGATCACGCCGGTCGAGATCGCTACCGATGCGGTCACCCTTCGTGTACGGCTTCAGCACGTACCGCTTTCCGCGACAGCTGAAATACCGTATGCCCTCGAGAGTGCGTGGTCGCCAGAATCGGCGCCGGCACGAGCGCCCTACGGCGGGTCCGCGGATGTCGAGATGACCGATCAGAACGGGAAGACCTGGAAGATTGTGTTGCACCCTGACCGGCTAATGGGCGCCAGAAATTAACGCACCGAGGATTTCCAGAGACACGACGAGACTCTATCGGCTCGCTTGCGCAAGCCACGGGCACTCCGTGGCTTAGCTGCCTGCTCAGCGCCGCCCGAGCGCTGATTCTCGCGGCCTGTGGCCGTCAGCGCGCGGTGTGTTCGTTGACCAAGCTGGGAAGCAAGCGACCTGCTTGTCGAACTTTCGATCTGCCACCGATAGCGATCGACGGGATGACATCATCCGCATTACGCTGCGCTGAGGACCGAGGGCCTTGAACAAGGCCCTCGGTCGCTCTTCCATAGGAGCGGCTCAATTCTTCGTGGTAAGCACATCGCTGCTGACACCAAACTCGCGCGCTACATAGGCACCATTCACGTCGATGTATACCTGTGCGAGGTTTGAGCTCTTCGTGGCATTTACCGCTCGGGCAATGGCGCGCCGTACACACGGGCTTGGGCCCCGCATTATGAAGTCGATATCGGTACTCGAAGTGCCGCACGCCGCATTAGCAGCCGCCTCAATGCGCGAATAGATGTGGTGGGCGCCCTCCGTGGTGCTTAGGTCAGATTTCGAGTACTTCACGTGCACCGCGCTTTGTTCCGACTCGTCAGCGAGACTGCAGATTGGAGCAGTCGCCATAACCGTTAAGGTGAGCGCGAGCAGTATGCGCGAATTCGACTTGAGTGTTTTCTTGCCAAACATAGATTAACTCTCCAGAGGTTGATGTCGCGGAAACGGGTGGCTGACCGGAGTATCGGGCAATCGCCGAGGTTTTCGACCGCAGACTGCCCGTTCTGTGACCGGGCACGAGCTTTCTCAGCTGACTGAGATTTTTCTTACGGACATATTGCCGCTTGTGTTAATCAGATCTCATATTCCGCGCACCTCGAAAGGCCATCAAGTGACTGGTAGATTTTGACTGTTGTATTGGATCGCTAGCGCACATATAACTGCCCCACTCGTATCTAAGTACGCGTAATGCGCAGGCCGTATTGACGCTCAGTTGCCAAGCGTTCGCTGACATCGGTGATGCTGAACGCGAGCGGGTCGCGCGATCCGCTTCTCCAACCAAGCCTGCGCGAGTGTTCCTCGTGTCGCAGGCCCTCTAGCACCGCGAGAAAGTCACCGCCAACTTCGCAGAGGACTGCCGTGCGCAGTAGCCGCCGATCGAGCCTGCTATGAAGTCCCACAAGCCGGGTGTGAACCTGTTGCGGCCGCCTAAGAGCGCGTGGTGTTCAATCCACTCCCTGTCACCGGGTCACCAACTTGTGAACTCGCCTCCGGTAGCCTCGAAGGAATTCAGGCACCGGGTTGCCCAGCGGTGAATAGTCGCTGCCTGATCTCGCTCGCTCGCACGCACGCACGCGAGTGCGTTCCTACGCCTCGGGATTGCGCGCCACGTCGGCTAGCCCGTTGATACTGCGCCCAAACCAGTCAGCGTGATGTCCATGTCTTGCGCCTTCAATAGGTCGGTAAATTTATCGCTTGACATGGGCTTGTTGAAATAAAACCCTTGAACTTCATCGCAGGCGTGCTCACGCAAGAACTCGGCCTGTTCCCTCGTCTCCACGCCCTGGGCGACGACGGTGAGGCTCAAGCTCTTGCCCATCGCAATAATGGCCTCCGCCAGATTGCTATTTTCGCCACGACTCGTGATGTCCCGGATATACGAGCGATCGATCTTGATGGTATCGAGCGGAAATCGCTGCAGTGTCGCAAGCGAGGAGTACCCCGTTCCAAAATCATCGATCGCGATCTTAACTCCCATGGCTTTCAGATCGGTCAGAATCCGCAGCGTCTTCTCGATATCGTGCATCAGCAGGCTCTCGTGGATCTCAAGCTCTAGCAGGCACGCCTCCATGCCGCTGGATTTAAGTATCGAGGCGATATCGCGCAACAGATGTTCGTCGCCAAACTGGCGGGACGTGAGGTTTACCGCCATTTTCAAACGTGGCAGACCCTGCTTCTGCCAGGCCACGTTTTGTTGGCAGGCTGTGTGGAGCACCCACTTGCCGATCGGCACGATCAGCCCGGTCTCCTCCGCCACCGGAATGAACTGCATGGGGGTGACCATCCCTAAGTCCGGGTGCTGCCAACGCAGCAGTGCTTCCATACCGCTTATCTGGACATTGGCCATATCCCGCTTGGCCTGGTAGTAAAGTCGGAACTCGTTGCGCTCGAGCGCGTGCCTCAAGCTCGACTCCAAGGTGAGCCGTTCGAGCGAGTTGGCGTTCAACTTCGCGGAATAGAACTGGAAGTTGTTCTTGCCGTCCTCCTTGGCCTGATACATCGCGATGTCGGCGTTTTTCGTCAGCGTTTGCTCGTCCGCTCCGTCCAGCGGGTAGGTGCTGATGCCGATACTCGCGGTGACACGAAATTCCTGGCCCAGCAGGATAAATGGCTTTGCGATCGTGGTAATGATCTTCTGGGCCACCGTCGCGGCGTATTTCTCTTCCTCCAATTCCGTCAGTAGCACGACGAACTCATCGCCCCCAAGGCGTGCCACGGTGTCGCTCTCGCGCAGACACGCCTTCAGCCGGTTCGCGACTTCCTGGAGTAATTGGTCGCCCGCTTCATGCCCCAGGGTATCGTTGATTTGTTTGAACCGATCCAGATCGATGAAGGCCACAGCCAGTTGTCTACGGTAGCGCTGGGCTTGACTGACGGCTTGACTCAAAAGCTTGTTGAAGAGACTGCGATTGGGCAGCGCCGTAAGGCCATCATGATAAGCAAGGTATTCAACGCGTAGCGCATGGGCGAGCTTGGCTTCGTTCTCGCGCACTCGCGCGCGTGAAAGCTGCAAGCTCATGCGTCCCACTATGGTCGCGAACAATATGAATAACCCGCTGCCGATCCCCGCGCGCCACAGATAGACCTGCGTGTCACGACGCGTGGCGGCCAATTCCTCGTCCTCGGACAGCCCGGCAATCACGGCCAGCGGGAACGCGTAGAGCTGCTGCGCGCCCGTGTAGCGCTGTATCCCGTCCCCGCCATTGTCCACGAGCGACACCGTCGGGTCGTGCTGGGCCGCGCCGGGTACAGCGCTCGCATAGTCGATCGCCTCACCCGCAGTCACGGTATCTCCCGTACGCCTTACGCGAAATACACCATCGGTTCCCAGAAGGCCGAGTAACCCCTTATGACCCAGGACTGAAGGATCGTAGCCACTGACAAAATAGGATGCATCGACCGCGACCACCACGGCGCCGGCCAACGAGCCATCCGCGGCATTGAGTGCGCGGCCAAATTGCAGCGTCCATTCTCCGGACGGCTTGGCTTTGCGCGGCCGGTCAATCCAGATCGCATCGCTACGCAGCTTCTGCTGGAACCCCGGCTCGATCACAGAGGGCGCTGCGGCGGGCCGCGAACTCGCCATGACCAACCCTTCCGTGTTGACGATACTGACGACGAACAGCAGCTCCGGCGGCAACAAAGTTCTGGCGTTCAGGTCCGAAAGCGCCGCGCCGGCTCCTTCGGTCTCGTAGGCATATTTGACGATCTTCAGCGTCTGATCGATTTCCTGCAGTGCGCGCACCACCTGCGCCTCGTAGGTGGTGACCAACTCCAGGGTGGCCGTAGTCGCGGCGCGCGCTGCATTGGCGCGCTCGATCTTGATCAGGTTTAAAGTGAGGCCCCAGATCACCCCAAGAACCAGTATCGTGAGCGCTGGAAACAGAATGTGAGGTTCGCTTAGCCAGCTCATCCAGGCGCCTCGCCCGGTGCCACTAGGGTTTTGCATGGCCAGAGTGCGTGCCGTATCGTCCAGAGGAACACCCGTCAACGCGGACATGCGATGCTCCATGCGGGCGCCGCGAGCAGGTAGCTCGCTTCGAAAATCTCGCGCAGTATCGGTTTGCCAGCTAAATAGCTCAAATGGCCGCCTGTGGGTGCTGAGCTCGACATTGACCTGCTCAGAACACGAAATCGAGCGTTGCGGTGAATAGGTTGTCCTCGCCGCCTGGTCGAAAGCCAGGCTGTAGGTTAGTCAATTCGCCGCTCGACCCCGGGCCCTCACGCGAGTGATCAACTTGCAGTTTGAGGTCAACATTCCTCATGAAATCCCAACGCGAACCCACCGAGATGGTGTTCTGATCGGGGTTCGTTTCCAGGATTGCGTTCAGACTGGCATTGAGTCCGGCAGCGAAGCCCGCGAGATTGGGCGGCAAGCCCGCCACGGTTAGACCGGGGTCGGAGTTTCTGTTCGACTTGACTTCGGCATAGGTGAGATAGGGCGTGAACTTTCCGAGTCGGTAGCCACCGCTGACATACCATGCGGTGCCCACGGCGAATATCGAATGGGCGTTGGCACGTGCCCATTCGCCCATCACGAAGTAGTGGCCTGGGTCGTAGCTCGCACCGAGGGCCTCGGTCACCAAGGGCTTGTTGTCCAAATCGTATTCGTCCGCAATCGCGATCCCTTGCGGCCCGAACAGTCTGAAAGCATTGAACAGAGGATCGAAGGAGGCAATGGTCAGGTGCAATTCCTGATACGCGAGATGCGCGGTGAAAGGCCCATATTCAGCAGTATTGGAGAAGCCCCATAGATGCTTTCCCTCGGCGCTCCCGCGCGGCAATGCCGCGTTGTTCTGGCCGTAATTGCCCTGCAACGTATCGGTGAGAGAACCAATATGCAGACGGTAGCTGATATCGACGCCATCGCTATTGCTAATCGGGAGAAGCTGATAAACCTCTGGCGGCGGCCGTACCCAGGGGTTGGAGTAACCGACGTCGCGGGAATCAGAAACGAAAAAAGTCGGTAGCACGATCCGACCGATGCGAACACTGAAATCCGGCGTGAATAGATACTTGACATTTGCCCACTCCACATGAGGTGTATAGGTGTTGTCGTAATTCTGCTCCGCAATGACTTGTACAACCGCTGAGAGTTTCGGAGTGATATTGGCGGTCAGCTGCGCGCCAATCAGGCTGTCGACCACAGTGCTCCAGCTGCCACCATAGCCCGCGCCGCTTGGCTTGAAGACGCTCGAGGTGAAATCCGCAAAATCTTCGCTCGAGTGGACCACCCCCAATGTGCCAAAGCCGCTCAATGAAAACATCTGTGTGCCGGAACCGGGATCCGCAGTCTCGGCGCTCGCGGCGCACGAGGGCAGCGCCATCAGCGCCATCAGTACGATTCTTGATGAGCGCACGCTCACGGCGCGAGAACCACTCTGACGCTGCTGTCGACCAGGCTCTGATCGATGTAGCTGATGGCATTGGGGTTCGCGACGAGCAGTTTCTTCGCCTCCAGGCTGGTAGCCGCGGTCCTCGGCGGTTGGCCCCGGCCGGTGAATATGATCTTCGACCAGAAGGCCTTTACCTGCGCCGGGGACATGCCGGCAGTCCTGTTGTAGAACTCATCGCGTACGGTCGAGCCTTCTGTCTGGTCGATCGGTACCGCGGGACTGCCATCAGGGAAACTCGTCCTTTTGCCCAGAAAAATATCCATGACCTGGTTCTTGCTCAGGGTGGTGATCGGACTCTTGGATGAGACCACCGCCACGACATCGGCGCTCACCGCACTGATACCCAGGCCAAGAGTGAGACCGACACTTACCAAGCCGATGCGATGTATAGCCGGCACGATCGAACGCTTCAGGGCACGACATTGACCGATGCATTTAAGAGCTTATTCAGCCGCGCGACCCGATACGACCGTCGGGTACCACTCAGAGCCTTCATCGCGCCCGCGCCGCTAGCTGCGGGTTCGTGCTGGTCTTCGACGCTGGGATTCCTCATAAACGTTTCTTCAATACTCCCGACCACCTGTGCACAAATCGCAA
>Ga0302326_10016256_pt1 | contig 15584 bp, 15 predicted proteins | sample Palsa_T0_3_FD_202264 | JGI IMG/M metagenome (GOLD analysis project Ga0302326, IMG submission 202264) | Peat permafrost microbial communities from Stordalen Mire near Abisko, Sweden - Palsa_T0_3 | ecosystem: Environmental > Terrestrial > Soil > Palsa > Peat permafrost | place: Sweden: Abisko...
GGTCCGCTCATCGAGCAGCGGCCATACAGCCCTGAACTTCCGCGCCAACACCGAATTGGAACTCATTGGCAGAGATCATATCACATCCACTTCAAATTGCTACCTTTATTTATTAACGCCGCCTAAGAGAGGATGGGTGTTCTTCTCTACACCCGTTTTGGTTTTCGCCACATACCGAAGATTGCCTTGGTAGGAGAACAAAATCCTCTCGTCGGGATCGAGAGCGTTCGCTGCTATGTGCCTCTTGGGGAATACGAAAAATCCTGATGGGGTTCTTGTGAAGAGCTTGACATGAAAGTAATATTTAAGGCTTTCTTCACTTACAAAGTCCTTATCATCTTTGCTCAACTTGATAAGTCGCATGTGCATACAATGTAAGCAAAAGTTCATGCCGGGTCAAGCAATTGCCCCGACGACGATTTCATTTTGGAACTCGCCGTCGCCGCCGGTGCGTGTTACATTGTAACGCATAATTTGAGAAACTTTGCGGGAGCAGAGAGTTTTGGCTTGAAAGCCATCAATCCGGTGCAAATGCTGTTGAAACTGCGGAATAAGAAGTGACGTGACGACCATTAATGCCAAAGTGCCTGATTATCTGGCGCGCTTAGCGGCCGAGGTTGCTGAACGCGAAAAGGTCAGCGTGGATCAAATCGTCGCGCTGGCTCTGTCCTCGCAAGTGGAAGCATGGCGAATTCGAGATGATATGGAAACCCACGCCCACCGCGCGAATCCAGCGGATTTTGACGCGTTGCTGGACAAAGTGCCCGACGCGCCTCCGATACCAGGCGATGAATTGTGACTCTTGAAACTCAAGCCGCCCCGGCGGCGTTGAAGAAGCAGCGCAATTCCTCCTCCAACTCGGCGGGGGTGGCCACGAGGTTGGCCATTTCCTCCCGCAGCACTTCTCCGTAGCGCTGCCGCAGGCCCTGCACCATATTCTTGACAGCGTTCTCCGCCACGCTTAGACGACCGGCCAGTTCACCGTAGGGCACCGCCGCGCCCGTGCCTGCCAGACAATGTTTCAAGGCGGCGAACAGTTCGCCCTTTCCCAGTTCTTCGTATTCCCGCTTCAGACGGTCATAAACGACATTGGCCACCGTCAGCGCCCAGTTTTGCTCGAAGAGCTTCTCCGACACTGGCAAGTCCGCCGGCGTCTCTGGCTTGGACAGCCGGCCCTGGCGCGCCTCGTCCACCAGGAAATGGTTCATGGCCGACACTAAAAAAGATCGGAATTTCCCGCAGTCCCGCTTCATGTAGGCCAGCGTTTTGTTTTGCAGCAGGCGGGAAAAAAACTCCTGCGTCAGTTCCTTGGCCTCTTCCGGCGAATGGCCGCGCAGCCGGACGTAGGCATACAAAGGGTACCAGTATGTCTGGCATAGTCGCGCCAGCGCTTCCATCGCCCGCGCCGTGTCTCGCCGCCGCGCTTGCAGCACGACGGACCATTGACGGCCGGCGCAAGCTCCCCCGGGTGTGTCAGGATTCATAGGTGATTCCTATTTGTCCTTTTGGTATAGCGTAAAGCCGCTGTCATCGCAACCATCTTTCTCACAGCAACAAGTTAACGCTTATGAGGGATTCCCCTCCCTCTCCCCGCTGAAGTGGGGAGAGGGGATACAAAACCGCATCTTGGCCAAATAATTGCCAAAAACTGGGATGCGCTCCCGCGCCACGGCGCCGATGCCGGCCGGGAACAGATCAAGCCAACGAAGCGCTGGATAATACACACCGCCACGGCAACTTGCATTGTCAGCCTCTTGCAAGAGCTGTCTTTGGCGGAAAGCCGGGGCGGCGCGCAAAAAAACATGAATAAATCGTGTTGCAATCCCATCGAACGGTGGTAGTGTTGGAATGTAAGGCGCTCACGCGCCTGTTCTTTGACATAGGGGCATGAATAGTGGTCAGGGGATAGTGGATAGTGGCCAGCGGGGAAGGGAAGCAGCAAGACAACCCAATTTATTGGACTGAATTGGAGTGGATAGGAGTGGATTGGTTTCAACTTGGAACCTTGAACCTTGAACTTTGAACTTTGGGTTCCCCGGGCTTGCCCACCACGTCGAACACACGCAAGTCGTTGATTTCCATGATAATTCCAGTTAGTTCCGGGTTGTTTTTGGAGTTGTTCCTGTTTGCATCCGGTCAAGCTTGGTCAAACCCAGTCAAACCAGTCAATTTTGTTTACTTTTGGATTGAATTCGATGGCTCATTCAAGTATTAACATTTCCATGCTCGCCGAAAGTGTCGTGCCGCCAAAGGGCAATGCCTTGGTTGGGGCCAAAGAGCGCATCCATATTGGGCCAGCCCCTGATTGGATTGTGCCGTGTTCGTTTCGGCTGGATTTCAAGCCGAAACAGCCCGGCCACGTCACGTATTTGCTCTCCTGCAAGCAGATCCACGCCGAGAAACGCCAGACTTTCGTCCACACAGCCATCCGGCTGGAAACCACCCAGGCGGTGCAGAATGAGGCCCAAGGCCGCATGGCCTTTGAGCCGCGCACCCAGGATTTCACACTCCACTGGCTCAAAATCCATCGCGGCGCAACCGTCTTTGACCGCACGGCGCTGGAGAATCTCCACTGTATTCAGAAGGAGGCCGACGGGTTGGTTTCACCCGGCCGCCTGACCCTGATTCTGCTGTTGGAAGACGTGCGGCCCGGCGACGTCCTGGAGCTGTGTTATACGATGGAGGAACAGCCGCTTCTTATGAGAGAGGACTGCGGATGCCTCTTCGCCCTGCCTGAAGGCGCGCCCTTGGGCAAGTTATACTTCTCCGTGCGCTTTCATGACGCCCGCCAGTTCGATTGGGAGGCCTCCGCGCCGGAATTGCAGCCGGTGGAAAAGCATCAGAACGGCGAAACTCACTGGATTTGGACGCGCGATAATTTCCCGGGGGTCCGGGCGGAAGAAAACACGCCGCCCTGGCACATTTCATACCCGTGGATTCAGGTATCCGACTGCCCGGATTGGGAATCCGTCTCGGCCGCTTTCGCCGAAGCGTGGGACGCAGACAAAGCCGATGCGGACCTGGCGGCCATCACGCCGGAAATCGCGGCGGGCGAAGGAGGCATTTTGCAGCAAACCGAGAAAGCCATCCAGTTGGTGCAGGATCAATGCCGCTATCTGGCGTCGGACGGGGAATTGGACGGACAGCCGCCCACGGCGCCGGAAGTGGTGGCGCGCCGCCGCTATGGAGACTGCAAGGACCTGTCCGTATTGCTGTTGGCCTTGCTCAAGCAGCTTGGCTTGGATGCCCGCCTGGTGCTTGTCAACACTAAACTTCGCAAGTCTCTGGCCGGCCTGCTTCCCATGCCCTCTCTTTTCGACCATATCGTGGTCGAATACAAGGCCCGCGGCGAAACCCGCTGGGTTGATGCCACCGCCAAAGGCCAGGGTGGCGGCTCTCTCAATCGCATCGTGAGCGATTTTGGCTTCGGCTTGCCGGTGGTTCGGGCCGGTTCGGACCTCATCGAAGCGCCGGCCCCCTCCAGGGAACTCAATGTTTACCAAATCAAGGAGTCCGTCCTGCTCGACACTTCGGGAGCGCCTTCGATCTTCGGCATCGTGGTCACGGCCCGCGGCAGCCACGCGGAGGACCTGCGGCGGGAATTCGAAAGCCAGGGGATCGAGGCCATCGCGCGACGGCGGTTGCAGATGTGCGTGGACAGGTTCATTGACGTCAAACGCGCCTCGCCGCTGGAATATCGTGACAATCGCACGGACAACGAGTTCTTTCTGGCGGAGGTGTTCGAGATCAAGAATTTTCTCAAGGAGGAAGCCCAGTCAAGCTGGGCCAGGATGGAAGTCAGCGCGGAAGCGGTGGCCCACCTGCTCCCGTTGCCCGTCTCGGCTGTCCGTCATACCCCGTTTGGGTTGCCTTATCCATGTCACATGGTGCATATCCTGGAAATCTATTGTGTGGCGTTGCCGCCGGCCATCATCCAGCAGCGCGCCATTGAGAACCCCTGGCTGCAGTTCAACCGCGTCCGCAAAACACTTTCGGGGAATTGGACCGTGACCACCACTCTCTCGACCTTGGGTGACGCCGTTCCGCCGGATGGGATTGATGAGTACCGGGAAGCCGTGCGCGAACTCCGGGCGCAATCGAACTGGACGTTGCAGGTGCCGGTGGGGCAGACCCGTCCGCACCAGAGAAGTGATTTCGGAAAATTGCCTGCTTCGTGGGAAGCTTCCCCTGGGGCTTTCCCCCGTCTGGCCAGGATGGCCCACACGCCAAGCCCCGCGAAGTCCGCGCCTGCCGCGCCTTCCCAGTCCCCGGTTGAAGCCACGACGACGCCCTCCGGCGACCCCGCCGCGACGGCTCCGTCCGGGCCGCGCGTGGAGTTTCGCTACCGCCGGAAAAAGCGTCATCGCCGCCGCAGCCGTGAAAGCAGGAAGGCGATTCTGTGGCAGTCTATTGCCGGCTGCGTGATGGTGGTGATCCTGCTGCTATTGGCGATCGCGTTTTTCAAGAAGGCCAGTTCCAAGATAATCAAGCCCGTGGAGTTGCCCGATACTTTGCTGCAAGGCCCATGAGGCCGTTCTCATGGTTTGGTGTAACCGGGTTCGTTTAACACGGACTTGGCTTCTTTGTAGGCCATCCACCAAATTAGATCGTCCGTATAGACTGGTTTGCCATCCACGAGCGGTTTGTTTTCATCTTGGGGCAACGGGGGCATTTGCGCCTCGGCCTGACTGAACAGCTTCCGGGCCTCCTCATGTTTGTCTTGCCGGAAAAGGCTCATGGCCCGGTAAAGGCGCGCGATTCCAGGAATTTGCTGCTCCTTGCCAGCCGTCTGGTCCGCGATGGTCAGGGTTCGTTCGGCCTCCGCGTATTGGCCGTTGCGATACTCCGCCAAGCCCAGTGCCAATTGATCGCACTCCAGGGAGTCGCTGCCATAGTGACCCGAGTCGCTGCTTTTACTTTTGAGTTCCACGCCTCGTCGTGCCAGGCCTAGGGCTTTCGCCAGCAGCGTGGCGTTGGTGGTTGGCCGGAGGCACGCAGCCTTGGCGGCGCGCCCCGCCGTGGAGGCATAGCCTGTTCCATCCGCCTTTTCGACCAAGCGGCAGCGCGTGGCTTCGTAATTGGTGTCCTCGCCGAACCATGCTTGCCATGTGGCCAGCTTGAGCGAGGCCTCGGTGTCTTTTGGGTCCAATTGACATTGTTTCGCCAGGAGGGCCAGCGCCTCTGCGATGCGTCCGGTGGACTCGTAGGACCCTGCCAGGCCCTCCATCGCATTAAGCGTGGTCTGGTGTGCAGGGCCACTCACCTTGCGGCTGAGCGTTACTTCCTGCTCCCATAAATCGAGCGCCTCCTTCAGGCGACCGGCCCGATCGTAGGAACCCGCTAGCTCGCCCATCGCCCGAATTGTGGCGGGATGTTCCGGACCGTTCACCTTGCGGCTGAGCGCCAAAGCATCCTCCCCGAATTTAAACGCCTCGTCAAAACGCCCTGCCTGAGCGTAGGAACCCGCCATCCCGCTCATCACGTCAATCGTGTCTGGATGTTCCGGACCGTTCACCTTGCGGCTGAGCGTCAACGCTTCCTCCCGCAGCTTGAGCGCTTCGTCCATGCGACCGACCGTTACATACGTAGTCGCGAGATTCTTCATTCCACGGATTGTATAAGGGTGTTCGGGTCCGTACACTTTACGGAGCAGCGGCATTAGCTGCTCCCCTAGCTTGAGCCCCTCGTCCAAATGGCCGGCCATGTAGTAGCGAGCCGCCAAGTCGATCGTGATTTTGAGCGTGTCTGCATGTTCCGGACCGTTCATCTTGCATGCAAGCTTCCATGTTTCATCCTGAAGCTTGAGCGCTTCGTCGAGGCGGCCGGCTTCGGCGTAAGAAATGGCCAGATTTTCCATCGGACCGACGGTATCCGGGCCTTCCGGGCCGCTCACCTTGCGAACGAGCCTCAACACGTCCTCCCTAAGCTTGAGCGCCTCGTCAGGGCGGCCCGCAAATTGGTAATAAGTCGCCAGATTACCCATCATCGCAGCCAGCGTTTCGTGCTGTTCCGGGCCACGCGCCTTTCGGGTGAGAGACAGCACCTGTTCCTCGAGCTTAATCGCCTCGCTCAGACGGCCGGCATTGCCGTAGTACCACGCCAGATCATGCGTCGCTGCGCGAGTGAATAAGTGCTCCTGGCCGAAAGCAGAGAGGAAGTAATCGCGTACCTCTTCTTGGAGCGGAATAGCCTCGCGAAAGAGACCCAGACCTTGGTAAGTATGAGCGAGAGTGGCCCGGAGTCTGGCGCGTTGCTCGGGTTGACTGGCCAGATTGGTCTCCAGCTTCTTCGCCGCCGCGCCGAGTGTTTCCGCAACGGTGATGGTGCGGCCGTCGCGGGAAGGGTCCGGACTCCGGAGCACGTCCATCAGTAATTTCGAGATTTCTGCGGACTCGCCAAGCCGCTGTTTTGCCAGCTTCTCCGCCCGGGCGGCGCGCACGGCCTGCCAGGTGCTGATGCCGGTCGCAACCACGAGCACGGCAGCGATCAGCGCGGCGCCTGCGAAGGCGGTCTTGTTGCGCCGCCAGGCTTTTTGAAATCGATACGCAGCGCTGGGCGGGCGGGCGGTAACCGGTTCGTTCTCCAAGTGGCGCTTGATGTCCATGGCCAGGCCGTTGGCCGTGTCATAACGGCGGGTGCGATCTTTTTCCAAGGCTTTCATTACAATCCAGTCCAGGTCGCCGCGCACTATATTGACCAGGCCGGGCGGCTCGGCTTTCCGGTGCTTTGCAATCGCGGTCAAAGCTGCCCCCTGCATCGTGCTCAAACAGGTTGAGGGACGTGCCGGCTCTTGCTCTCTGATTGTGCGGCGAATTTCATCCAGGCCGGCTTGCAGCAATTTCTTGGCGTTAAAAGGCGTCTGGCCGGTCAGCAATTCGTAGAGCAAAACGCCCAGACTGTAGATGTCGCTGCGCGTATCAATATCCAGCGCGCTCATCTCGGCTTGTTCCGGACTCATATAAGCCGGCGTCCCGATAAACTGCTCGAAGGCGGTGAAGAGGGTTTGATCGGTCAATTTGCCAGACGTCGCTTTGGCGATGCCAAAATCAATCACCTTGGGCATCGGCACGCCGTCGTGCATCGTGACCAGGATGTTGGAGGGCTTGATGTCCCGATGAATGATGCCTTTCTGGTGCGCGTGCTGAACGGCCCGACAAACTTGGATGAAAAGATCGAGCCGTTCACGGGTCGAGAGGTTGTTCTGGTCGCAGTAATCTGTGATTTTGATGCCGCGCACCAGTTCCATGACGAAATAGGGCCGGCCGGTCTCCGTCGCGCCGGCGTCCAGGACTTTGGCGATGTTGGGATGGTCCATCATGGCCAGGGCTTGCCGCTCCGCCTCAAACCGGGCAATCACGCCCTTGGTATCCATGCCCAGCTTGATGACTTTGAGCGCGACCCGGCGGCTTACGGGTTCCTGCTGCTCGGCCATATAGACCACGCCGCAACCGCCCTCGCCGATCTGTTGCAGCAATTTGTAACGGCCAATTTTATCGCCCAGCTTCTCGGTCAGGGGGAAAGTCAGGCGAAAGGTTCCTGTCGCTGCCGGTGCCATCGGATTCTCCAGGAAACCGGCAGCCTCTTCGTTTGCCTGGAGCAATGCCTCGACCTTTCGGCGGAGTGCGGCGTTATCGCCGCAAGACCGCTCAAGGAAGGCGGCTCGTTCCGCGGCGTCGGTCAGTTCCGCCGCTTGGCTAAAGATTGTCAACAGTGCGTTTTTTGGTTCGCTCATAACGGCCCTTTCTCTGGATTCGCCTTTCATAGATACATGCGTAATCGCCAATGCAAACGGGCCAGCCAAACTAAACTTTTATTGCCAGGCTCGGTCAGCGACCAGGCTGCGGCCGGAGTTGGTCGTAAAGCCAGGCGCGGGCGAAGGTCCAGTGGCGCTTGGCCGTTCGCTCCGAGACGCCCATCGCCTGCGCTGCCTGCTCGTTGGTCAGGCCGACAAAGAAACGCAGCTTAACCAGTTCCGCGCACGGCGGGTATTCCCGCGCGAGTATTTCCAGAGCGTCGTTGATGCGCAGCAACTGCGTATCGTCCATGTCGGTCGCAAGCTCCAGGGAGTCCAATTCAACTCGCTCGAAGCCGGCTCCGCGCTTCTGAGCGTTCTTGCGGCGGGCGTTGTCAATCAGGATGCGGCGCATGGCCTCGGCGGCGGCGGCGAAGAAGTGAGCGCGGCAGTCCCATTCATTACTTTCGTTGCCGGCCAGCCGGAGCCATGCCTCGTGAACAAGCGCGGTGGGCTGAAGTGTCTGGCCTGCGGCCTCGTGCGCCATTTTCTGCGCCGCGAGTCTGCGCAGTTCCTCATAGACCAATGGAAGCAATTGGTCGCCGGCCTTGGGATCGCCGGCATCAATGGCGCTAAGCAACTGGGTGACATCAGACACGGCGGAATCCATCCTAATCGGATTGCGTGCAGTGGGCAACGAAAAGAGGGCGGCATCAAGCATCCCCCCGATCCTTAGCGACCTCTGCGGTGCAACGGCTTTGCACAACGGCTTGCAACGGGTCGTGCAACGGATTAAGTGCTTGATTATCAACGTTTGCAACGGGGCAACGGCTGTTTTGAGGGGGAGGGTGGGTATCTGCTCAAAACTCCGCCTCCAACCCACCTTTTGGGTGAGCCATTGAGCGCGTCGCTAATGATTCAGGAGCATCCAGATGGGCGGAAAGATGGATGCACTCAAGTCTGGCCATGCGACGCTCGTCGCAGACGGTCTGCAATCGCGCGCCACCGTTCCCCTGGCGGCGGCGCCTCGACAATGATCAGTTCCGCTCCCGCCTCGTCGCAGCGATGCAATTCGGCGTAAAGCGCCCGCGCGCAGGCGTCCGCCTCCGCCGGGATGACCGCGACACGCCCGAACTTTTCCCGCAACGGAATGCGGTGGTGCGTGACAATATGAATTTTTCCCCGCGCCAGCCCAAAGGCGGAAACCTGCGCGGCCAAATCCGCCTCGTCGCGCCATCGCAGCACCGCCAGCCTGGCCTGGGGCGAGTAATGCCGGGGCCATTGGCCCGGGCTGCGCGCGACCGCCGCCGGCGCGCCGCCAATTTCCACCGCGCCTTCTCCCATCACCGCCTGGAGCGACTCGGCCGAAATCATGCCCGGGCGCAACAATCGCGGCGGCGTAGAGGCCAGGTCAAGCACCGAAGACTCAATGCCGACCAGGGACGGGCCGCCGTCAATGATCAAGGGAATTCTTGCGCCCAGGCTTTTGCGGACGTGTTCGGCGGTCGTGGGCGAGAGTTGGTTGGAGCGGTTGGCGCTGGGCGCCGCCAGCGGAAAGCCGCAGGCCTGGATGAGCGCTTGAATGAACGGATGGCTGGGCCAGCGCACGCCCACCGTCGGGCCTCCCGCCGTCACCAGCCGCGGAATCTCCGCCGAGCGCGGCAGAACCAGCGTCAACGGCCCCGGCCAGAAAGCCGCCGCCAGTTTGCCCGCCGCCGGCGGCCAGGCGCTCACGCAACGGCGTGCCATCGGCAAATCCGCCACATGGACGATGATCGGGTTTTCCGGCGGCCTTCCTTTGGCCTCAAAAATGCGCCGCACCGCCTCTTCATTCCAAGCGTTGGCCGCCAGGCCGTACACCGTTTCCGTCGGCAGCGCCACCACTTGCCCGGCGCGCAACAACTCCGCCGCGCGCCTGAGCGCCTGGTCGAACTGGGCCGGCGTCTCGATGGATAATACTTCCGCAGTCATCGGATGCAAAACTGTGTTCTAGCAAACTTCGCCCTCTGTTCCTACACTTTCCTCGTGCTCGACGCCCTGACCCAACAACTGGTCCGCTTTGAATCGTTGACCGGCCAACAGGTTCGCGACGCCGTCGGGGAACTGGCCAGCGCCGCCGCCAGCGTCGAAACCAAGGCCGCTTTCCTCACCGCCCTGGCGCGCAAAGGCGAAACGGCGGACGAAATCGCCGGGTTCGCCCGGGAATTGCGCCTCCTGGCCGTCGAGCCGCCGGTGGATGAGCAGACCCGCGCGCGGCAAATCCTGGACGTTTGCGGCACCGGCGGGGACCGTCTGAACACCTTCAACATTTCGACCACCGTGGCGCTGGTGAGCGCGGCGGCGGGAGTGCCGGTGGCCAAGCACGGCAACCGCGCCGTCACCTCCCAGGCGGGCAGCGCCGACGTGCTGGAGGCGCTGGGCATAAAAATTGACTTGACGCCAGCGCGGGCCGCGCAGTCTTTGCGGGAACATGATTTCGCCTTTTTCTTTGCGCCCCATTATCATCCGGTGTTCCAACAAATCGCGCCGGCGCGGCGATGGTGCGGGGAGCGCGGCCAAAAGACCATTTTCAATTACCTCGGCCCCTTGCTTAATCCCGCCCGGCCCGCCCTCCAATTGGTTGGCGTGCCGCGCCCGGACCTGTGTCTTACCCTGGCCGGTGTCTTGCAATCGCTGGGATTGCGCCGCGGCATGGTCGTCTGCGGCTCGGTCCCGAACGGGCGCCTGGACGAAATATCCACGCTGGGCGAAACCACCGTGGCCGAATTCTATCAGCCCCACGGCCTGGCTGCTTCGTCTCTGCTGCCCTCCCATTTTCCGGTTCAACCCGCCACGCTGGCCGATTTGGCCGGCGGCGACCGCGAAGCCAACGCGGAGATCATCCGCCAATTATTGCGCGGCCAGGATCGCGGTCCCAGGCGCGACGCGACGCTGTTGAACGCCGCCGCCGCGCTCTTCGTCGCCGAGAAATGCCGCTCCCTGAGCGAAGGGTGGGAGTTGGCGGCGGAATTGATTGACTCAGGCAAAGCCTGGGCCAAGCTGCAAGCGCTAATCGCGTACTGAACTTGACGAAGCGGGCCAATGGGGCATCCTGCCTTCATGTATAAAATGATTGGAGCGGACCAGAAGGAGTATGGCCCTGTCAGCGCCGACCAGCTTCGCCAATGGGTGACCGAAGGACGAGTCAACGGCCAGACCAAAGTCCAGGCCGCCGACGCCACTGAATGGAAGATGATGGCGGATTTGCCGGAATTCGCTGTCCTGTTTCCCAAAGCGCCACCAGCGCCTCCATCTCCAGCGCGGGGCGTCCCCATTTTCGATCAAGCTTTCCAGCGCGTTGGTCCCCCTGCGCCTCCGCCTCCAGCGCGGGGCGTCCCCATTACTCCGCTGCCGCCCCAGCCGGGCACCAGCCAGATGGCGGTGTGGGCGATGGTGCTGGGCATCCTTGCGGTGTTGTGCTGCCAGATTCTGGGTCCGGTGGCCATCGTGCTGGGGGCTGTGTCCTTGTCGCAGTTCAAAAGCCGTCCCGAGTTGAAGGGCCGTGGATTCGCCATCACGGGTATCGTATTGGGCATTGTATCGCTTCTTATGATTATCGGGGGAATCCTGTTGCTCATTTTCACGCCCGATTTCTGGCAAAACTTCCAGAGAGCGATGCAACAATGATTCGATGAACGCATGGCAGGCATATTCACCCAGGCGCATGGGCGCGGTCGCGGCTGCGGCACTCGTGTTGACCGGAGCGCTGGCAGTGTTGTTCTTTTTCGATCCGTCCACGGCGGGGTTTTTCCCCGTTTGCGCGCTGCATGAAATGACTGGATGGCAATGCCCGGGCTGCGGCGGACTGCGGGCGGTGCATCAACTCTCCCACGGTCACATCGCCGCCGCCTGGCGATTGAATCCGTTTGTGGTCGGGCTTCTGCCGTTGGCGCTGTGGCTGGGATTGCGCGAAGCCGCGCGGGCTTTTACCGGTCGGCAATGGCCCGGCTTGGTGACGCGTCCAGTATTCGGCTGGCTCTTGACGGGGGCGCTGGTTTTATTCGGCGTCCTGCGCAACGTGCCGTTTCACCCCGGCCAATAGAGTAAAAACTATTTATGTTCAAGGTGCTTGGCAGCGATCAGCAAGTCTATGGGCCGGTCACAGCCGCCCAGCTTCGCCAATGGATGGCCGAAGGGAGGGTGCATCTCTCCACCCTCATCCAGCCCGAGGGAGCCGCCGATTGGAAACCGCTGTCGTCTTTTGCCGAGTTCGCCATCCCGCCCGTGGTGAGCATGCCCCAGCCTCAGGTCCACGCGGAGAGTGGCAGCATGGCGCTGTGGGCGTTGATCTGCGGCATTCTGGCCAATCTTTGCTGCTGCGCCGGCACACTCTTTGGCGTTTTGGGTCTCATCTTCTCGATCATTGTCCTGAGCCGCCGCCAGGACTACCCCGTCGAAAATCACCGGCAGATGGCCCTGGCCGGCTTGATTCTTTGCGTCATTGCATTGCTTTGGCGTTGCCTGCTGCCGTTTTTCTTCTTCCTGCCGGGTGCATGGGGCATCCATCATTTTCGTTGGTGGCGAATGTAAGGAGACCGTTTTCGTGAAAGGATCGTTAAAGCTTCGTCCCCACCGCGTGCTCAGCCGCAAGGAGGCCTGGGCCTGCTTCAGCGCCAATCTTGCCCTGCCCGGTTCCGGTTCGCTGGCGGCCGGCCGCCGTATCGGCTATGCACAAATGGCGGCCGGTTTTCTCTCCGTCGCCGTCACCGTCGTGACGGCGATCCCGATGATCCAGTGGGCGCTCTCCGGCGGCTTGGCTGGCTCTCAATCGTCTCTGAGCGACCCATTCCAGAATTTGTCGGATTTATGGATTCACGTGCGCTGGCCAATGGCCGGCATGGCTCTTTTTGCGGCGGCCATCGTATGGGCCACGATGACGAGCGTGGCCATCCTGGCCGCCGCGCCCAAAGAGGCTGTCCCGCCCCGCATTTAGATTCTTAATTTTAAAATCTCATGAACTCATCTCTCAGATTTTCTTTTGCCTTTCTCTGCGCCCTCTGCGACTCTGCGCGAGAAAATCCCCATCATGGAACCCAACGAGATCACAGCTCAAGTTGTGGATGCAGCCTTCAAGATCCACACTCAACTTGGCCCAGGTTTGCTGGAAACAGTCTATGAAGTCACCCTGGCTCATGAACTGAGAAAGCGCGGCCTTCGCGTTCGCCGCCAGATTCCCGTGCCGGTTGAATTTGACGGCCTCCAATTTGACGAAGGGTTTCGCATGGACCTGTTGGTCGAGGAGTCAATTATTGTGGAAATCAAATCCGTCGAGAAAAACCATCCGCTCCACCCGAAACAACTTCGCACGCATCTGGTGTTGGCCAAGCTGCAACTAGGGCTGGTGCTCAACTTTGGTTTGGAGCGAATGAAGGACGGCATCACGCGCATCGTCAATGGGCTTCCTGAACCGCCAAGCCCAAACAAGGAAATCGAATGAAGATTGTCGCGCAGAGTCGCAGAGGACGCGGAGAAAGCGAAAACCATGGAAGACCGAGGAGATTCGCAAAAACAAAATTTCAAATATCTTTGGTTAGCCATTGCCATTCCGCAATTCGCGCACGATGTAGGGCGCGAACTCGCCGTGAAAATGCGGCGGAATGCGCGCCCGGAACCGCGCCTGCTCCCCCGCGTAATCCCGCTCCGTCACTTGCGCCACTTCGTGCAGCCGCGCGATAACCGCCGATTGTCCGTGCGGCACGCACAACTCGACGAATTCGCGGATGGGCCGCAATTGCGTGCCCAATTCCTCGATCAATCCGGCCATCCCCGCGCCGGTCTCGGCCGAAATGGCGACGGCATTCGGGTATTGCTGTAGATACTTTTCCACGAATCCGTTGCCTTCGCACTTGTCAATCTTGTTGCACACCATGATGGTCGGTTTTCCGTCCGCCCCGATCTCCGCCAGCACGCTGTTGACCGCCGCGATCTGCTCCGCCGCCTGCGGATGGCTCACATCCACGACGTGCAAAAGCAGTTCGGCCTGCACCACTTCCTCCAGCGTCGCCTTGAAGGCCTCCACCAGCCCGTGCGGCAGTTTGCGGATGAAGCCGACCGTGTCCGTCAAATATATGTTTTGGTTCGTCGGCAGCCGCAGCCGCCGCGTGGCCGGGTCCAGCGTGGCGAACAATTTGTCCTCCGCCAGCGCCGTGGAGCCGGTCAGCGCGTTGAGCAAAGTGGATTTGCCGGCGTTGGTGTAGCCGACGATGGAGGCCAGCGGCCAAAACTGGCGCTGCCGGCCGCTGCGCTGCGTGGCCCGATGCCGGCGCACGGCCTGGAGGTCGTCCATGATTTTCTCGATCCGCTCCTGCACGCGCCGGCGGTCGGTTTCGAGTTGCGATTCGCCTTCGCCGCCGCGCATGCCGATGCCGCCGGATTGGCGCGAGAGATGGCCCCAAAAGCGGGTCAGGCGCGGCAGCAGGTGTTGGAGTTGCGCCAGTTCCACCTGCAATTTTCCTTCGCGGGAGCGCGCCCGCAGGGCGAAAATATCCAGGATCAACGCCGTCCGGTCCAGCACCTTGCAGCCGAAGACTTTTTCCAGGTTGCGGCTTTGCGCGGGCGACAATTCGTCGTCGAACACGACCGTATCCACCTCGTTCTGGCGGCAAAACTCGGCGAACTCCGCCGCCTTGCCGGTGCCGATGAAAGTGCCGGCCACAGGCGCCTCCAGCTTCTGTGTGCCCTCGCCCACGACCGCGCCGCCGGCGGTGGCGGCCAATTCAGACAGTTCATCCAGGGAATCGCGCGTTTTCCAGCTTGAGCTTGATTTCAGTTCCAAACCGATGAGGAAGACCCGTTCGGTCCGTTTGGTCGTCGAGATTAGTGCTTTCAATCGTTCACTTCGTCACTTGGACAGCGTAAAATAACATGCTTTCCGCCGAACGCCAGCCCCGCCTTCGCGGACGGAGGAAATTGGGAGCATCTCACTTTTTGCCAGCGCCGTAGGCGCGACCTCTTTGTAGCACACCGTCGCTTCTGAAGAGTAAAGCCTCGTAGAGGTGACACCTGGCTTGCGGTCGCTCGGAATATGCCGCTCCTAGCGGAGCTTATTTTCCACTGGATCTGGTTAATCTACAAAGATTTCGCTCCTAACGGAGCTAATGATCATATTTCGAAGTTTGTAGTTGCATTCCCAATTATGTGTGGTAAATTGGGCTCCATGCAGCGCCCCTGCGCCCAGTTCGGAAAGGATGCCAGGCTCGCGGCCGGCCAAGGCCGAAGCCTCGCGAGCGTACTGCCCGCTTCTGCTCACCGGGCAGGCCGGGCGCGTGGAAACAAATCCGCGAAAAAATCTCCTAAACCGACCCAAAAAAGACTCTTGCCAGTACAAGCCAGTACAAGTCAGTACAAGTGAATACAACCAATAAAAATATTTTTTCCGCAAATGAATGATTCAGCCAGAATGCGGGGCAGAGCTGGGATTTCTTCTGATCTTCGGACTCACCTGCCTTTCCAAAACCAGATTTGCGCCCTGTTAATTCACCTTCGCAAATAATACTCGCCTCCATGCCAAGGCTCTGTTACCCTAACACTGCCACAACCAAGGCCGCACATCCGATGAGTGATCCGAATCAAAAGGAAGGCGCCATTTTTGCAGCCGCCTTGCACCTGCCAGCAGAGCAGCGCGCGTCATATCTGCGCAAGATTTGCGGCGCTGATGCCGAGTTGCGTCGTCGCTTGGAGACTCGTCTCGAGGATCAGACATTCCTGGAGAACGACACGGCCGATTCAGAGTTCGACCCCGAGGCCACCGTGACTGCGGTGGGGGTCCTGCGGCGGGAGGAAATGCTCGGCGAAACCATCGGCCGCTACAAGC
>Ga0302326_10016258_pt1 | contig 15583 bp, 19 predicted proteins | sample Palsa_T0_3_FD_202264 | JGI IMG/M metagenome (GOLD analysis project Ga0302326, IMG submission 202264) | Peat permafrost microbial communities from Stordalen Mire near Abisko, Sweden - Palsa_T0_3 | ecosystem: Environmental > Terrestrial > Soil > Palsa > Peat permafrost | place: Sweden: Abisko...
CGCCGCCTCGAATGACAGATTCGCGTGGTCGGAGTGGCTCGCAACGGCGTGCGCCAGAAGCGCCTCGCTGACATCGACGCCAACCACGGATCCCGCCCGTCCAACGACCTCGGCAATCCCTCGCGTGATCGCACCCGAGCCACACCCGACGTCCAGCACCGACATCCCCGGGGCGAGCAGCTCGGCGAGCCTGCGATGGTCCGAGAACAGTGATCGCGAGTCGAGAAACCGCTCGGTTCCCCGTGGCATGACGGCCCGATGAAACGCGACGTCGTCAGCCATCAGCGGACGATCGTCCGCCGGTGCCGGCAAGCGCTCAAGCGCTCACTTCCAGATCATCCGCCACACGCCGGCGCGGGCGAGCGTCCGACCGAGCGCAACGTTCTTCGCCCGACGCGCGATGCGGCGCGGGTTCCCGGATGCGAGCGAATCCAGATCTGTGGAGAGCCGGGCCGCTTGGTAGAGAGCGCTTGACAGGGAGCGTCGTCGCCTAGCCATGACTTGTCCTTTCGTCGCCTTTGCGGAGCCTAGCGCCGTTGCTCTGGCGGCCACGCGCCGAGCGGTCGGCCCACTTCCCACTCATGGCCTGACGGATCGACGAGCCTGCCCAGAAGCCATCCGTGTTCGCGCCCGACCGGGCTCATCTGCGTGGCGCCCGCGGCCACCGCGGTGACCATCAGGGACTCCGGGTCATCGACGACCAGCAGCATTCGTCCCGTCGCTCCACCGATCGCTCGGGGGCTGAACCGGCCGATCTCCGCCGATGCGCTCGAAACCCAAAACCGCGCGCCAGCGACGGACAGCTGAGCGACGATGTCGTCATCCCCCGGCCCGTCGACTCGATGCTCAACCACCGCGCCGAAGGCGCGCTCATAAAACTCGACCGCGGCAGGTCCATCATGCACCCACAACTCCGGCTGGATGTCGACGCGTGTCTCGCTCAGACGCACAGTATGGGCAACGTGCGCTTAGTGTGAAACCCGGACTCCACTCTCGGAAGCGGCGTGTCTAAGCTGCTCGTGATGGCCTACACCGATGCCGAGGCGAGGCAGCAAGTGCTTGACGCCGTCGCGTCGGCCACGGACGAGATCGGTGGCGCGCTCGCGGATCTCGGTGAGGCCTATGAGCAACTCGATACCCATGCCGCGGAGCGCCTCGAGGACGAGCTGTTCCGACCGCTCCAAACAGCCTACGGGCAGGCGCAGCGGCTACACGCCGAGTTTGCCGGGCGGCACGGTCTTCCGACCCACACGTTCGAGGCGGCGCATGCGCAGGTCCGCGAACACGACGCGAAGGGCATCATGAACAGGGCGGCGGCGGCTGTCGAGCACGCGGACTCCACGCTCGCCGCGCTGCAGGATTCGATGCTCCCGGTCGAGGTCGGCGATCCGCCGCTGCGTGCCGGGCTTGCGCAGGTCCGAGTACTGCTCGGCGATACCCGTCGGCGGACTCGCGAGATCATCCGAACGCTGGGCCGCTAACCCGAACTCGACGGCGCTCGAGGGAGGATGTAGCGCTCGACGGCGTTTGCAAATCCTTCTTCGGCGTTCGACGTCGTCACGAAGCTTGCGGCGCGCTTGACGTCGCTGCCAGCGTTGCCCATTGCGATGCTCAGGCCGGACTTGGCGAACATCAGCATGTCATTGGGCCCATCCCCGATCGTCGCGATCTCCTCTGGTTTGATCGCGTACCTGGCTGCCAGGTCGAGCAGCACCGCGCCCTTGTTGGCCTTCGGGTGGGTCACGTCCAGGTAGTAGGGCTGTGAGCTCGCCACCGAGAGGTGATCCCCGAAGCGCTCGTGCACAGCGCTGGTTGCCGCGGCGATCGCGCGCGAGTCGTCACTCACGCCAACTAGCTTCGCGACCCCGTCAGTCAGCTTGTCGTAGTTCTCGACGACGGTGGGCGCGAACGCCACAGTGCGAGCCTCCCGGTCGACGTGCGGCGCAGCCAGACTCCGCACGTACCAGTCGTTCCCGCGATAGAGCCACGCGTCGAGGCCGTGGGACTCGAGCAACTCGATGACGGGCAGCACACTGCGCCGTCGGATCTCGTGCTGTTCGAGCACCACCAGATGGCGGTCGACCAACAGACCACCGTTGAAAGCGGCGAGCGGCAGCTCGAGCGCCAGCGGCTCGATCAGCATCGCCATGCCTCTCGGGGGACGGCCGCTCGTAACGGCAAAGAGCACGCCCTCGACCTTGAGCTCACGAACCGCCGCGATGGCCCGCGCGGTCAGGACCTTCCCCGGAGTCACCAGCGTCCCATCGACGTCGGCGAGCAGGAGCCTGACAGTTGGGCCCGAGACGTCGCTCATCGAACCTCGCTCCGTGAGCCACCGTCGCCCACCCCATAAAGGGCGCGACTCGCTACCCGGCGTGCAGTCAACACTCCGACAGACCGATCGAATCCTCGCGCATCGCGCTGGCGTAAAGGCGACCGTTCCATCGCGCAACCGTAAGGCATGCCAGCCCCGACCCAAGTCGCGGCACCCGGCGTGTCTTGCGGGGCGGGACGAGACCGCGTTTCTCGTAGTAGCGGATCCTCGGCTGTGGGCGCGAGGCTTTCAGACCGCTGAAGCGGCTGGGCTCGATGGTAGGTGCGGCGCCTCGTCGGTGTCGTTTGCGGTGGGTGAGGGTTGGCTGGGTTGGTGGGTGTGCTGTGGGATGCACCGCTGCAAAGCGTTGATGAGGTCCTCGTGGCGTACGGGTTTGGTGATGTAGTCGTCCATGCCGGCGTTGATGCATCGCTCGCGATCACCGTCCATTGCGTGGGCGGTCATGGCGATCACTGGTGTGTGTCGGGCGTCCTGCTCGGTGCGTCGTAGCTCGGCGGTCGTGTCATAGCCGTCGAGGTTGGGCATCTGGCAGTCCATCAGCACCGCGTCGTAGTGTCGAGTGGCGAGGGCTTTGAGAGCTTCGCGGCCGTCTGCGACGACTGCGACGCGACAGCCGCAGCGCTCGAGCAGACGAGTAGCCACAATCTGGTTGACGGGGCTGTCCTCCGCGACCAGGACAAGCGGAGGGGTTGGCCACGCGGGTGCTGGCGTGCTGCTCGTTCCAGGGCTCGGCGCGGCGAGCGCGTTTAGAGCGCCTGGGGCTTCCAGGTGTACTGCGAACCGAAACGTGCTGCCGTGTCCGGGTGTGCTGTCGGCCGTGATCGTGCCGCCCATCAGTTCGATGATTTCGCGGGCGATCGCGAGACCGAGTCCGGTGCCGCCGTAGAGTCGTGTTGTTGACACGTCGGCTTGGGTGAACGGCTCGAACATGCGCTCGAGGGTGTCCGGGTCAATGCCGATGCCGGTGTCGGCGACTGTCACACGCACTTCGGTCCTGTGGCGTAGGGCGGGTGTGGCGCTGACGTGGACGGCGATCGTGCCGACCGACGTGAACTTGACTGCGTTGGCGAGCAGGTTCGCGAGGACCTGATGTATCCGTCGTCCGTCGCCTCGCACGTGTGTTGGTACATCGCTGTCGATCTGCAGATCGAGGCGCAGGCCTTTTGCTCTTGCGAGCGCGCCTGCGGCTGAACAGGTTTCCCTGATCGTTTCGGGAAGGTCGAAGTCGGTGATGTCGAGGGCGAGGTGGCCGGTCTCGATCTTCGAGATGTCGAGAATGTCGTTGATGATCGCGAGCATGTGCTCGCTGGACTGCTCGATCTGCGCAGCGTAGACGCGCTGCTCGTTGTCGAGCTTGGTCTGCATTAGCAGTCCGGTCATCCCGATCACGCCGTTCATCGGGGTGCGGACCTCGTGGCTCACGTTGGCCAGGAACGCTGACTTCAGGTTCGACGCCTCAACCACCTGATCGTGTGCGAGCGCGGCCTCGGCGGCGATCCTGTTGCGCTCGGTGACGTCGTTGTAGAGCGCGATCGCGCATTCGCGCTGGTCGATAGTCACGTTGTTGCTGGTGACGTCGACGTCGATGATCGTTCCGTCCTTGCGCTGATGGCGGCTTGGCTCGCCGGCCTGTGCGGCAGGTCCAGTCCCTTGTCGGCTTGGATGGCTCACAAGATCGGCGAGCGGCGAGGCGACTGGCTCGGGCGCCTGGAGGTCCATGGTCGTCATCGCGTGAAGCTCGTCAAGCGAATAGCCGTAGCCGGCGACCATCGCTTTGCTGGCGGCGACGATCTGCAACGTCTGGCGGTCATAGGTCACCATTGGCAGTGGGTTTTGCTCGAACAGCAGCCGGTAGCGCTCCTCGCTCGAGCGCAGCTGCGCGCGGGCGAGCCGCAGAGCAGGCCGGAACGCCAACCGCACGCCTGCTAGCGCCAGTGTGATCGCGGCCAGTACGACCGCAAGTGATCCAACGTGGTACCAGTTGTCGAGAATCAGGATGCCAAGGCTCGAAGTGGCGATCACCCCAGGTAAGGCGAATCCTGAGATACGTCGCAGCGCCAATCGATCGGATCCCCGCTCGGCCACCCACATCGACAGCGCGAACATCAGGATCGCGAATGGCCATGCGACGGCGTTGAGAACGTTGCTGAATTGCGACGCGCCGCTGTCCGGCTGCACGAAGTTGATCGTGTCCCCGGCGGCCGTGACCACGAACCCGATTGCAATCAGCACAAGCGTCGCCCGCCTTGGGCTCGCTACGAACACGGTGCTGCCGGCGACGATCCCCAACAACAGCAGGTCTGAGACCGGAATCCCCAGGTTGGTGGCGACGGCAAGCGAAGCGCCGCCAGCCAGATTCTCTATGCCGCGGAACGCGAACAGCGAACACACCGCGGCCATTCCGAGACCCGCGATGGCGCCGTCCAGCCAGTTCACCGCATCTCCGCGTGTGATCTCCCTGTGCACAAACATGACCGCGGCGATCAGTGCGAGCGGGAAGAAGCCAAAGTAGAACGCGTCCGCGAGGGACGGTGTTGGCGGTGTCGCACCTCCGAGTGATTCGAGTGTGAACAGCACGTCGCCGACCGTCCACGACACACAGGCGCCGCCCATCACGAAAGCCACCCACCGGTGCCGGTGGTGACGGAGCCCACTCGCTACGCAAAGCGCACAGGCAGCGAACTGAAAACCGATTACAAGCCAGCCGTCCAGCAACGGCGAAAACTGCCACCTGCTACGAACGACCATGACGCCCAGATAGGCCACGAGCAGGACGCCCAACAGCGCAAAAGCGGTCCAGACCGCCTTCCCCACGCGATCGCCAGACGGCGCGCTTGCAGCTACCTGGAGGCGCCCATTCACCAAACGTGGGGCCGACGGTGCAGCCATGCCACTGTAACGGCGTATTCACGCTCTACCTTGAGCCACTACAAACACGTGGCCGGCGCGAAATCGCGCCCGCAGATCGCGCGCGCGACGCCGTGTCGGCGAGAATTACGCGCTGCCGCGCGGTGCGACGCACGCCCTAGTCAGCCGAGCGTCGCACTTAGCGCGTGTTCGGCTGGTTAGTGCAGCAGGCGCAGGGTGTTGAAGCCGTCGTCGACGTACAGCAGGCCTTTTCCGCCCGGGGCGACGGCGAGGCCGAACAGCGAGCCGGCACCGGTTTTTGCGTCGCCGGCCGCGGTGGCAATCTGGTGTCCCGCGGGCGTCGTCTCGACGATGTTCCCGTCGCCCGCGTTGGTTGTCAGGATGTCTCCGTTCGGCGCGAGGATCAGGCCGAGCGGCTGGCTGAGATGTCCGCCGGAGGTGAGTGTGATGTTCTTGTCCGCGAGCGCCGTCGTGCGTGTCATCGCATTGGGGATCGCGATGATTCGGCTTTCGAGCGTGTCCGAGACGTAGAGCGTCCCGTCCTTGGCCAGCGCGACGCCGGTCGGTCCGATGGCGAGCGCTGCTTTGTCATCGCGCCACGGGATCTGGTTCGCGATGACCTGCTCGCTTTGGACTTTCGGTGCGTGCCCTGTGGCCGTGTTGAGGCGGATCCGTACGACGGTCGAGTTGTTGATCGTGACCACGCCCTCTGCGGCGCCGCCGTTAAGCACGTTGCTGACGAACAGCGTCGTCGTCGAGTCGTGCGTCACCGACGTCATGTCCCACGGCCCCTGGATGTTGTTGCCGGCGATCGTCTCGACCGGCTGGCCGTGGCTGTTGAGAACGATCAGGCAGCCGTACTGCGCTGTCGCTGACATCCCGTTGGTGGTCGGCAGACTCCCGACCACTACGTACCCGCCGGGCAAAATGCTCAGCGCCGTCGTCAAGCCGACTCCGCCCGGACAAGCACCGGGGAGCTTCTTCGCGTTGATCGTCGCGAACAGCGACAGCTTCCCACTGGGGGTGAGCTCGACGATCGTTGTGCCGGTCCCCTGGTTGTTTGACTTCGCGTTGAAATTGCTGACGAGGAAATCACCGCTGGTGAGCGTGCCGACGCTCGTCGGCACGACGGCGAGTCCATAGGGGTTGACGTCGCCGCTTGGCGGGACGGTTGAGCCGATCGTGGTGATCGTGTGCAGCGGGGAGAGGAACGCGGTCGGCGTTGAGCTCGCATATGCGGCGCGCGTTGACGCAGCGGCGCTGCCGCTTGCCGCGGCGAGCGCCGCAACGGCGAGACCGGCGCCCGCGAGCGCGAGGAATGACGGCTTGGACACTGGAAAGTCTCCTGTCGATCGGGGGCAGTGGTATTCCAGACCTGAAGACGCCGCGCCCAATGCAATCCTTCCCAACCCGTAGCCGCTGCTCACACTCCCGGCCTCCAGCTGTGGGCATGCACAACCGGTCGCAGCGGAGGACCATCGCGCGACGGTCTTCAACGTCTAGCCGCTGGAGAATGACCGTGACGTTAAAAGCGGTGAGCGCTGCGGTCGGATGGTGCTCCTCCCGCAGCTGCCCGCGCCGCCGAGCGTCAGCCGCCGTAGCCCCCCGAGCCCGACGAACTTGACGGTGTCGACTTGGTGATCTTGCCGCCGTTCGGGCTCACGACGTAGAAGCCGTTCTGACCCTCGCCGCTCGTCTCACCGCTCCTGGTGTCGGAGGCGAAGGTGTAGAGCGGATGGCCCTTGTAGGTGACCTGTTTGATACCGCCCGCGATCTTGGTCGTGCCGAGATCGGCGGCCTTCGCGCTACCTGAAGCCTTCGGTGTTCCGCTCGCCTTCAGCGGCGGCCAGATCGCAAGGCAGCCGCCGGTGCAGGCGGGATGCCCTTGCTTGTCAGCCGAGTCGAGATACAGCGAACGGCCGGAGCTCGTCACAAGGATCGTCCCGAGCGAGGTCTTCTTCGTCGTGACGACCGTCACGGAGCTCGCGTGAGCGGACTTTCCCAAGGCTGAGCTCGCCAGCGCAAGCGCCCCAAGTGCTACTGAGACAAGCAGGACTCTGCGTATTTTCATCGGCTTCTCCAAATATCGATGTTGGTGAGTTAATCCGTAAGACGCCGCGCCCGCTCACTTCCTTCCCGACAGCATGCGACTGTCGAGCTGCGACACCGGCCCTGTTGGAGGTTCTAGTCGTCGTCGCGGAACGTTCCGCGGAGTCTCGGCTAATGCGATGAGACTTCCGAGGCGCAGACGTTCCTCCGCCCCGAGCGATCCGGACGTCATCGCCTCGGCGATCGGTGAGCGGCGGAGTGCCAGCGCCGTAGTGCCGTCACGCCGCTTGGGCAGTCGTCGACTGCGCGCGCAGTACCGTCTGGGTGATGAACGCCCAAGCTGTCGATGATGTTCGCGACGTGGCGAACACGGGCGTAATCCCGACCTTCCCGGGCACTCAGGCACCTGGGGACATAAACCTGGGACATGGCCCCTTTTTGGCCTTCGCTGCCAGCCCAAAGCCATCTCGAGAAAGCGCTAATTTGCAGCTGTTACTGGCCGATGCGGGCGGAGGGACTTGAACCCCCAAGGGCTTTCGCCCACCGGCTCCTAAGGCCGGCGTGTCTACCAATTCCACCACGCCCGCTGGTGTGGAGGTGGCCAGCGCCGGATACTACGATCTCGCGAGCGCCCGCCCGGGTGCCCAAATTGGTAAAGGGAGCGGTCTCAAGAACCGCCGCTGGAAACAGCTTGTGGGTTCGAGTCCCACCCCGGGTATTCGTTCGTTGCCATTTAGACAGCGATTTGCCTGCTAAGAGCTGATTTGGTTGCGTGGCTGCTTTCGCGGCTCGCATGCTTGACCATGCTTGGCCAAGCAGGTACGGTCCTGACATGCGAGTAAACGTCGGTCAGGCCAAGACAGACCTTTCGAAGCTGCTCGCCCGCGTAGAGGCTGGCGAGGACATCGAGATCGCGCGCGACGGTGTTCCTGTCGCGCGATTGGTCCGGATCGTGCCATCACCAGGACCGGGCGCCCGCTTCCTCCAAGCGCGCGGCTCATTGAAAGGACAAATCTCGATCGGCGAGGACTTCGAGTTCACGGACAAGGAACTCGACGAGCTCTTCTTTGACGCTTCTGCGTGAGGTTGCTGCTCGACACGCACGTCGTGCTCTGGGAGCTCGGAGGCACACGCACCGTTGGGCCACTGGCGCGTGAAGCGATCGAGCAGGCGGAGGAGCTGACGTTCAGCGTCGTGTCGTTCGCTGAGATCGGCGTCAAAGCGTCGATCGGCAAGCTCACGATTCCTGCAGACATGTACACCGACGTCTTGCGCACCGGCCTGCGAATCCTTGGACTCGCCCCAGACGCCGCGCTTGCGGTCGCTGAGCTCCCGCTGCACCACCGGGATCCGTTCGACCGACTCCTCATCGCACAGGCCCGCTCCGAGAGCCTGACGATCCTCACCGCCGACCGGCGCTTCAGCGACTACGACGTCCCCACGCTCGATGCCAACACCTGATCCCGACAGCGGCACAGGAAGCGCCGCATAACCGGGCTTCGCCGCCGCAGCTGCGCGAGCGCCCTTATGCTCGATGCCTGCACGCCGATTGTTCGTCCAGCGCAAGGGTTCAGGCGACTGTCCGGTTACTCCCGAGCCTGGATTTGCTTGTTGAGGTGGCCGACAAGTCGCTTCACGCCGAGGTGCGCCGCCTGGTGCCGGCCGCGGCGCGCCAGGCAGCGCTGAGGGAGGAGCTGGGCTGGTCGTTGAGGGTCGCTGCGCAAGACCTGGCCTATGCCCGCGACTACCAGGCACGCCAACCGCAGAGCGGCGCGCCGGCCGAGCGGTATCTCGACCGCTGGCTGCCCGCCGACGAGGACCTCTGCGCGCTGCTCGGCCCGCGCTACCGCGCGCTGGATCCCAACCGGCCGTTCGTCGCGATCGTCGCCACCGGTCGGGCGGTGACTGCCGACGACCTCCCCGCGCTGTGCGACCTCGCGCGCGAGCAGTTCTCGGACTTCCGTCCCGGCTACGTGTGCCTCTGGACTGCCGATCCCCCAGGAGCATGGGAGCACACGAGCAACGACTCTCGGCTGCTGGCCTGCCCCCTGGGATCCCTTCGCGCCCGGCATCCGCCGTCCGAGCTCTCGCTGCGCCCGGCGACGGATCTGCGCCACTACGACGCCTACCTCGGTCTCTACGCCAAGCACCGCGAACGCGATCCCGCTCACGCCTTCTACGCCCGCCCACGGACCAGGGAGGAGTTCGCCGCACTCGTGAAGGCCGGCTCGTTATGGACCGTCGAGCTCGCCGACGAACCCGCGGGCGTGCTAGCCGCCCAGGACGGCGTTGCCCGCGGCGTGCGCGGCGCGTGCGTCAACGAGCTCGTCCTCGACCCCGCCCACTGCGGCCAGGGCTATGGCCCACATCTAAGCGTCCTGCTCGCCCACCACCTGCCCCACCCCGATAACCAATTTCTGTTCGGCACGATCCACGCCGGGAACACGCCCGCCTACCTTGCTGCCCGACGCGCCGGACGCACCGACATCGGCGGCGAAGTCATCGCCACCCTCTAAACGAAGGCCTGGAGGCGGTCCCGCCGAGAAGCCCGAGTGCGGACGACCGCCTACAGGTCGTTCGACACAGGCCGGTAGCGAAGGTAGATCACGCGAGCGCCAAACGTCTGCGTTTCGACCAACTCCAGGTCGATCCTCTCGTCCAGGCGCGGGAAGTAGGGCGTGCCGCCGCCAAGCAGGACCGGGCTGACGAACAGCTGCCACTCGTCGATCAGCCCCAGCTCCATACACACGCGGGCGAGACCGGCACCGCCGACAGCGATGTCCTTTCCGGGCTGTTCTTTGAGCCTCGCAATCTCCTCGCCGACACCCTCCCGGACCAACCTGGTGTTGCCCACCACGCTCTCGAGCGTCGTCGAGAACACGACCTTCGGCAGCGCCTTCCAAAGCCGAGCGAACGCGACCTCGTCCCCCGGCAGCGCATCCTCCCGCACGGTCTCCCAGTAGAGCATCGTTTCGTAAAGCCGCCGGCCGCAGAGCTGCACGCCCGTCTCCTGCACCCGCTGGGTGTGGAACCGAAACAACTCCTCGTCCGGCACCGACCAGTCGATCGCACCGTCCGGCCCGGCGATGAAGCCGTCCAACGACACGGTCATCCCATAGACCAGCTTGCGCATCAGATCCTCCCTCGGCCCGCGTCCAAATTCTCGCGTGGAAAATACGCCTCACGTCTTTGCTATCGGTACCCCGCGACCACACTCGGTGACTAGTAGTTCCGGCCCGATAGTTGGCGCGGCTCATGCGCCGACGATCGGTCCGCGAACAATTACGCCGCGAATTGACGCGAGCGCAAGAAGCTGCGCGAGCGCCTGTCCTTCGGCGCGCAAGCCGGCGCGCGCGAGCCGTTCACCGAGCTGCGCCCGATTGAGCGGCCCCTCCTCGTAAAGCGAACGACCGATCACCGCCACGCCACGCTCCGCTGTGGCGACGCTCACGCCCTCCTGGCGAAGACGCCGCGCATTGCCGGCCACCATCCGCGGCGCGGTCAGCGCGTGCAGCCATCCGTAGTCCTCGGTCCGAACGAGGTGCAACGTGCCACGGTTCAGCCAGTCGATCACCAGCGTCCGCTCCACGCTCGAAGCGCGATCAACATCGGCGGCACACAACCCCGCGGTCCGGGCGCGAATCGCGAGACGTACACCGCGCGCATCCTGCGCCTGCAAAGCCAACAAACGCTCGGCCACGGCAACTCGACGCCGCCTGGCTGGCAACTGTAGATCGTCGCCCGGGGATAGGCGAGTACGAGTGGCGAGTGCGTCGCGATGATGAATTGCGAGTCCTCGTTGACGAGCTCGTGGACGCGCCGCAGCAACGTGAGGCAGTTCTGGGTGGAGAGCGCGGCCTCCGGCTCGTCGAGCAGGTAGAAGCCGCCAGGACCGAAGCGGTCAATCATCACCGCGAGGAACGATTCGCCGTGGTACTGCTCGTGTAGCGACACACCGCCGTACGACGCGAGCGAATCGTCTGGCAACCCTTCTAGGTAAGTGGCCGCGGTGAACAGGCTGTCTGCGCGCAGGAAGAAATCGGTTCGTGGCCGACGCCCTCCACGTACGAGACGTAGGGCCTGGCCGAGCTCTGAGTGCGACGCGCGAGTCGAGAACGCGAAGTTCGACGATCCGCCCTCTGCGTTCATGCCCGCCGCGACCGCGATCGCCTCGAGCAGCGTCGATTTGCCGCTGCCGTTCTCGCCGACCAGGTACGGACGTCATCCTTGAGGTCAGGGCCGCAGCGAGCCGACCCGAGGACCTGGACGGCATAGCACAGCTCTTCGCGGCGAACTGACGCGGGGATATCTTGCCTGCGTGGCGAGGAGTGCTGAGGGCTGAGAGAGCGGGAAGGAAAAGCGCTCGCCCGGACCGTTCCAGCACCTATCGACTAGCCGACCCGCGTTTCAGGCCGCACATTGGCTCGGCCCGCGACGTCGAGAGGTCGATAATGCTGCTGGAGACGATCTCGATCATGGAGGCGATGGACACGGTGTGGGCGCAGGCACGGCGGAGCGCATGAACGACGACGAGCGTCAGTTGATCTCCTCACTCGAGGCTCAAGAGGAACGGCTGCTGTTCAGCCGCTTCGACAACATGGACGCGTGGCGGCTGGGCAGCGCGATGGTGGCGGCCGCGAGCGAGCGTTCGCTGCCGGTGACGATCGACATCCGCCGCCACGGCCAGCAGCTGTTCCATGTCGCCTTACCTGGCACGACGGCTGAAAACGATTCGTGGATCGAGCGAAAGGTAAATGTCGTCAACCGTTTCGCTGCTGCGTCATACCTAGTGGGACGGCGGCTTGCAGCGAAGGGGACCGCGCTAGACGAGGCGCTGGGCGTCGAGCCGCGGCTGTTCGCGGCACACGGCGGCGCGTTCCCGATCCGTATCAGCGAGGTCGGGGTGGTCGGCAGCGTCACCGTCTCCGGCCTGCCGCAGGCCGATGACCATGCGTTCGTCGTCGAGATGATCGAAGCATTCCTCGGCGTATGAGCGCAGACCCCGCAACGCGAAACTGAGCCGTCGGTCGGGGTTGCTCTCGAGCCCCGAGATCAACACGGTGTCAGTTTCGTTCGGGGTGACGTTGCATGTAGCGAACCGCCGCCGCCGCGTACGTCGTCAGGGTCACGACAAATACAGCGATCGCGGCGGGGACCGACCACCAGATTCGCGCTGCAACGACCGGGAGCCCTACCAGCACCCAGGAACCAGCCACGCGAGTGAGGATCCCCCTGGCGCTCCGTTCGGCGAACCAATCGGCGAGTGGTGGCACTAGGAGCATCGTCCCACCGAAGTCGACGTATGCGCCGGGCGTTAGGGTTTCTCTGGTCGTGGACGACAAGGTCAATTTAGCGGCGAAGCTGGATCTGCTCAATGGCCCCTACAGCCCGGGAATCATCGGCTACATCAACGACTACAAGCTCAGGTCGTCAAGGCCCACGGCGAGTTTGTTTGGCATATGCACGACGACACTGACGACTTCTTCCTCGTCATTAGTGGGCACCTCACGATCCAGCTGCGTGATCGGAACATTGAGCTCGATGAGGGAGAGCTATTCGTCGTTCCGCGGGGTGTCGAGCACTGCCCAAAGGCGGACGGCGAAGCGCGCCTTCTGCTGATCGAGCCGAAGGCCACCGACAACACCGGCGACGTGGTCAGCGCGCTCACCGTGAGCAACGTTCCAGAGATCTAGGCAATCCCCAGCTTCCCCGCGGCGCGAGCTGGAAACTGTCTCGCCTTCGCGCTATGATCCAGACTGACGGAATGAACCCCACCGATACCCGTACGCATGGTGACGTACTTACCGCCATATCGGATGGGATGGTCGCGCTGTTGAAGGAGTTCTACGGCCGCGGGCCAACGCGGACGAAGTCGTATTACGCCGATGACCTCGTGGTTTGCGTGCTGCGCGGCGGCTTCTCTCGCGTCGAGCAGACGCTGCTCGAAGGCGGCCGCGGTCCCGCGGTGATCGAACAGCGGATGGCCTTTCAGGAGCTGATGCGCGAGCGCTTCGAGAAGGTGATCGAAGAGGCAACCGGCCGGCCGGTGATCGGCTTCATGAGCGGTAACCAGCAGCACCCCGACATGATGTGCGAGGTCTTCATCCTTGCGCCGACCGACCTCGTTGACGTGTCGGAGATGAGTGCCGGCGCAGTTCACTCGTTTACGACCAAAGGCACCGCGGCCTAGAGGCACGGCGACGACTGCCGCGCCTTCGCCGGCGGCGGCGGCGCGCTAGGATGCTCCGCGGAGGGCAGCACCGTGAGGTCAGCCCGAAGCGGGCACGGCAGCACGATCTGACTTTCGAGGATTCATCCAAGCCTCGGAGGTCGACCCTGCCCCGCACGCCCGTAAGGTCTCGCTTGCCACAGAGTGGCGAGCCTCCGTTTGGCTGTACGGCCGGAAGCAGTGTCCGCGGCGCGGCCTGGGTCTGCGTCGCCGGCGAGTTGAACCTCGTGACGGCGCCGCGGCTCGAGCGGGCCGTGCGCCAGGCGACCGGGCGCGCGCGGCTCGTGGTGGTGGACCTGCGCGGCCTTACGCGAGTTGACGCCGCCGGCGTGGGCGCGCTGGTCAGCACAACTCGAAGCGCCCGCCGCGACGGACGACGACTCGTTCTCGTGCGCGGACTGCCACAGGTGGATCGCCTGTTGACGCTGACCGGAGCCTCAAACTCTGTGGAGACGATCGACCTCGCCACCGGCGAGCCGACCGTGCTCGCTCTGCTGCACATCGCACGCCGGGACCGGGCCAGTGGCCGAGCGCGTGCGCGGCCTCCCCGGCACGCCGTCGAGCGCCCAGGCGAACTGCCTTTGCTGGCTTGACAGCGCCAGTAGCATCGGTAAACGAGGGCATACGTCGTGAGGTCGGCAGACGCCGGCAGTGCGACCTGACTTCCAAGAGATCCACCATCGTTCTTGGAGGTCGCCGTGCCTGACGCAACGCCAGCCCGAGCCGTCGAGGTCGCGGCGCGTGCATGTTCAGGAGCTCGGCGCATTTCTCGCCCGCGAGTCGGGCGCAGCTGGTGGACTTCCCGGCACCCCGTCGGCCGACGCCAACGCCAAGCTGGCTCACACATGACCCACGGCGACGTCCGCCTTACCGCGAAAGGCTCCTGATTGTGGTTTGGCTCGTCGTGATCCTCGTTGCTATCGTGTTGATCGCGCTGACCGTTGCCGTCGTCCGGCGTCGTCGGCGCGGTGGCGGCGTCATCGCGACGCGGCGGAAGCGATGAGATCGCTCGTCACCGGGTCCTCGATCCGTGGTCTACCCGTGGTCACGATCGCCGGCGGCGAGGACGTCGCCGAAGTGCGCGACGTGCTCTACAGCCCCGAGGCCGGCCGCGTCGTCGGCCTGACACTCAACAAACGCGGATTTCTCGCCGGGCGCCGCCGCGAGGTGCTGTCCGCCGAGACGATCCACGCGATCGGCCGTGACGCGGTGATGGTCGACGATGAGAGCAGCCTCCTCTTGCCGGCCGATGCCCCCGAGGAGGTCGGCGCGCCGCCGTCGGGTCGCGACGTGACCGGTGACGAGGTCCTGACCGACGGTGGCACGAGCCTCGGTCAGGTGCGCGACGTCGTCGTCCTCGTCGGCAGCAAGGGCGAGGTCGTCGGCTATGAGATCGAGACCGCGTCCGGCGGAACCGGGTACATCCCCCTACCCGTCCAGCTGGCGGTTTCGGGCAGCACGCTTGTCGTGCCCGAGGCCACCAAGGGGTTCGTCGAGGACGACCTCGTCGGGCTCGGCGCGGCCGTCGACGAGTTTCGATCCACAGTTGGTATCTGATGAGCGAGAGCTTCGCCGCAGCCGCAGGGCGCAAGATGGTCAGCCGAGCGAGCGCCGAGGAGCTGGGCAAGCTCGCTCACATCGTCGTTGACGTCGAGCAGCGGCGGGTCGCTTGCCTGACCGCCGGCAAGCGGCGCAAAGCACTCCTGGTCGACTGGGAGAACGTCAGCGGCTTCGGGCCGGACGCGGTGATCGTGACGGACGAAAGCGCTTTACATGAGGCACGAGACGACCGCGAGCGCGCAGCTGCTGACGGCAAGCTCGATCTGCTCGGCAAGCGAGCGCTGAGCGATATGGGCGATGACCTCGGGCCGGTGACCGACGTCGTGTTCGACCCGGCGAGCGGCGCCGTGGAGACGCTCGTGCTCGGCGACCACGAGGAGCCGGCGACAGCGCTCCTCGCCGCCGGCTCGTTCGCCGCGATCATCCGCACGGAGCCGCAGCAGTAGCGGGCAACAGTTTTCGGCGTCGCGCTCAGCCGAGGAGATCGAGCAGCGGCTCGAGCAGCACAGGCGGAGCGGCGAGGATGCCGGGCGGCAGGCCAG
>Ga0302326_10016259_pt1 | contig 15583 bp, 12 predicted proteins | sample Palsa_T0_3_FD_202264 | JGI IMG/M metagenome (GOLD analysis project Ga0302326, IMG submission 202264) | Peat permafrost microbial communities from Stordalen Mire near Abisko, Sweden - Palsa_T0_3 | ecosystem: Environmental > Terrestrial > Soil > Palsa > Peat permafrost | place: Sweden: Abisko...
CAGGCTGCAGAACGCCGGCGGCCGAACAGATCACCGCTGCGGGATCGTCCACGTATTCCAAAACATTCACGCACAGAACCGTATCAAACGGACCGCTAGCTTCCTGGTAATCGTGGGAACGTTCCGGATCAAGCTTTAACACCAGGACGTTAGGCGTTCGCAGGAAGCGGTTGCTTAGGGCATGCAAATACAGGGGATCTTTTTCGGCGGCGACATACAACAACCGACGGCCCATCAGCCGCGATGCGATATTACCGATGCCGGCTCCCAGCTCCAGCACGGTATCCCCGATGGAGGGGCGCAGAACACGCGAGACCCAGCTCAAATACTGGGGGGTGCCGGTGAGATTGTTGAGAACCGCCCGGCCATACGGTTCGACATACAGATCGTCGATAAGCCAAAAACGCACAATCACGCCCAGCGCTTTTACGCCGTCCTTCCAGCCGATCTTCTTGCCTTCTTCGTGCGTGCGGCCGTGATAGCTGATAGGCACTTCGTAAATGCGCAGCTTGCGCTTGGCGCACTTCATGGTTATCTCGGGTTCAAAGCCGAAGCGGTTGGAGCGGATGGGAATACTTTTCAGCAGATCGGTGCGAAAGACTTTGTAGCAAGTCTCCATATCCGTCAGGTTCAGATTGCAGAACATGTTGGAGAGCAGCGTCAGGCTCTTGTTGATCATGGAGTGCCAGAACGGCAACACGCGGGTCTGCTCGCCAGCCAGATAGCGCGATCCGAAAACCGCATCGGCATGGCCGCTGAGCAAAGGACGCAACAAAGTTGGGTACTCGTCCGGATCGTATTCCAGATCGGCGTCCTGGACCAGGCAAAAATCGCCGCGGGCTTCCTGGATAGCTGTGCGGACCGCCGCGCCCTTGCCTTCATTAACGTTTTTCCGAAAGAGGCGGATGGAAGGTTCCTGGGCGGCCAGGCGGTCCAGAATGTCGGAGGTGCCGTCGGTGGAGCAATCGTCGACGACGATCAACTCGCGCTCCATGTTTTCAGGAAGCGGCGCGCGGAGCACCTGGGCCAGGCTGCGTTCCACCATGGTGCGCTCGTTATAGACGGGAATGAGGATGGAGAGCCGCAATTCCTTAGTATAGGTGGGGTTAAATCAGCCGGAAACGGCGCGGCAAAGGATAGGCCAGCGCGCGCGTTGCAAGCTCCAGTTCACTGACCCGCAGGATACGGCAGCCCGCGTAAAAGATCAAAAGTCCCAGCGGAATCGAAACGGCCAGATCGATCAAACGGGCGAAGCGGTCCACGCCCAGCCAGTTTTCGATCCCATGGGTCGCCAGTAGGACGGCCGCGCCCATCACCGCCGACGCGGCTGTGATTTTCCAGACGCTATCGATCAGATTGCGTCCATAGATGCCGCCGATGCGCTTCCGCAAGATGAGAAACAATGCCACGGCCCCGAAAACCGCGTTGATGGAAGTAGAGAGCGCCAGGCCGGCGTGACCCAGGCCGGTATTGCGAAGCAAAAAACTGGCGCTGAAGTAGTTGACACCGATCGAAATCAGGCTGACCAGCATCGGCGTGCGCGAGTCGTGCAACGCGTAGAAAGCGGGATTCAGCACTTTGAGCGCGGAGTAGCCCGCCAGGCCCACCGCGTAGCAGGAGAGCGCGATGGCGGTTTGTTGCGTATCGTAGGCGCTGAACTTGCCGCCCTGGTAGATGGCGCCGATCATGGTGCGGCCCAGCGCGATTAACCCGACCGAAGAGGGGAGCGTCAGAAGAAACACCATCCCGAGCGATTTGGAGAGCGTGCGGCGGTACTCGTCGAAATTACCCACCCCCGCGCTACGCGAGATCGACGGGAGCGTAGCGGATGCGATGGCGACGCCGAACAGCCCGAGCGGAAGCTGCATGAAGCGGAAAGAATAGCTGAGCCAGCTTACCGGGCCGTTGCCTGGGATACGCGAAGCGAAATTGGTGATGATCAGCACATTAATCTGCACCGCGGCACTGCCTATAATGGCCGGACCCATCAAGCGGAAAATCTTGCGCAGCACTGGATGGCTGAAATCGATGGCGGGATGAAAGCGGAAACCCTCGGCCCGCAATGCCGGAAACTGCCAGGCCAGTTGCAGGGCCCCTCCGAAGACCACTCCCACAGCCATGGCGGTGATGGGCTCGATACCGAGGCGCGGTCCCAGCAGATATCCGAGTGTGAGACCAAAACCCACGGATCCGATATTGAAAAATGTGGAGGCCAGCGCGGGAACGGCGAAACGGTTGCACGCGTTGAGCACGCCCATGGCTTGCGCAGCTAGAGCTACCAGCAGCAGGAAAGCGAACATGATGCGCGTCATCTTTACAGCCAGCTCGAATTTGCCGGGCACTTGATGGAACCCGGAGGCCAGCAGATTGACCCAGGCCGGGCTGAAGATAATGCCGACCAGGCAAAAGAGGCCAACGACAATGATCAACGCCGTAGCCACCAGATTCGCCAAGACGGCTGCCTCTTTACGGCCCTTCTGAGCGAGGGTCTGCGTGAAGATCGGAACGAAGGCAGAGGACAGGGCACCTTCGGCAAACAGGTCGCGCGCCAGATTGGGAATCCGGAATCCCAGCAGAAACGCGTCGTAGACGAAACCGGCTCCGAACAGCCGGGCCATAACGATTTCGCGCACCAGTCCGGTGATGCGCGACATGGCCATCGCCACCGAGACCATCCCGGCGGATCTGACCACGCTTTCAGCCGGAGCCGGATTGTCAACTCGAGTTGCCAAATGCTGCCTTGCTTCTTTTGGTTCTCCGCTTCCTTACGGTCGCGGCTCGGTTAGTCGCGGCTCGGTAATAGGATACTGCCGGCCCAGCTGCTCGAAAAAATGCGCGATGGTCATGATGCCGGTATAGTAATTGCCGAGCCGATATTTTTCGTTGGGCGAATGCAGCCCGTCATCGGGGAGGCCGAAGCCCATCAAGATAGTGGGAACTCCCAGGTGCGTCGCGAAGTCGCCGACCACTGGGATGGAACCGCCGTTGCGCGTAAGCACGGTGGGCTTGCCGAGCATATCGCTAAACGCCTGGGCGGCGATGCGGATGGCTGGATGATCCGGATCCACCAACACGGCCGGAGCGGCGCTCAAAACGCGCAGACGGATGCCAATTCCAGCGGGCGCATTATATTCCAGGAAGTCGCCGAACGATTTCAGGATTTTCTCGGGTTCCTGATTAGGCACCAGACGGAAGCTGATCTTAGCGACGGCTTTGGAGGGGATAACCGTCTTCGATCCGGCGCCCGTGAATCCGCCGGCGATGCCGTGGACCTCCATGGTGGGCCGCGCCCACACACGTTCCAATACTGAGTAGCCCGCTTCGCCGGTCAGTTCACTAGAGCCGACTTCCTTGCGCAGAAACTCGGCTTCGTCAAAGGGAAGACGCTTCCAGCTTTCCCGCTCTACCGCAGCCGGTGGCGCGACATCATCATACATACCCGGAATTCGGATGGAACCGGTGACGTCTTTACACTTGCACAGCAATTCAATGAGACCTGAGATGGGGTTGGGCGCGGCACCGCCGTAAAGACCGGAGTGCAGATCGCGATCCGGACCAACGGCTTCCACTTCCATATAGACCAGGCCGCGAAGACCGATGCACAACGTGGGAAGCCCTTCGGCGTAAAGCTGCGTATCGGAGACCAGCGCGACATCGGCCTTGAGCTTGGCGGGATTTTCCGCGACGAACTTGCTGATGGACGCGCCACCGATCTCTTCTTCGCCTTCAATGAGAAACTTGAGGTTCAACGGCAGTTTGCCGGCATGCACGGCGTGCAGCGCTTCAGCGGCCTTGATGTGCATGTACATCTGGCCTTTGTCGTCGGACGAGCCGCGCGCGTAAACGTTGCCGTCGTGGATGGCAGGTTCAAAGGGCGGCGAGTGCCAAAGCTCGAGCGGATCCGGCGGCTGGACATCGTAGTGGCCATAGCACAGCACGGTGGGCTTGCCGGGGGCATGGAGCCAATCCGCATAAATGAGCGGGTTGCCGGCAGTCGGGATGATCTCGACGTTTTCGAGACCGGCGCGGCGCAGGCTTTCAGCTACGAAGTGCGCGGCCGCGGCGATGTCGGGCTGATGCTCGGGAAGCGTGCTCACGCTTGGAATTCGAAGGAAATCCTTCAGTTCCTCGAGCAGGCGGTCCTGGTGCTGCTGGACAAAGGTATCGGCGGGGCGATGCATGGGCGCGGTAGGACCATTATCGCAGAGGGCGCAATGCGCCGAACCGCCGGGCCTGAAAATCGAGCGCAGGTTTGCGTGTCACGGCCGATATGGAAGACAGCCATGTCAGCCACACTTACGAGCAAGTTCCAGGATCACTATGCACTCTTGGGTATTGGCCCCGACTCAGTTTCTGAGACCATGCATAGTGCCTACGCGGCTATGGCCCGAAAGTTCCATCCCAACAACGCGCTGACAGGCGATCCGGAGATGTTCGAGAAGGTTAATCGAGCCTATGAAATCCTCTCCGATCCGGTCCAGCGCCGCGCATTCGATGAGTTGCACAAAGTTGGCCCGGATGAAGGCGGCCCCAAGTTCAGCGGCGTCGAGTTCTTTAAATCGCTTGGACGCGACGCACTTCTACGTTCGGCCATTCTTTGTCTGCTCTACGATCGCCGGCGCACCCGGCCCTCCGCCCCAGGGATATCGATGCGGACCATCGAAACCATGGTGGAAGCGTCGGCAGTAGAGTTGAGTTCGGCGCTGTGGTATTTGAAACAGCGGAGCTGGGCGGCGAGCGACGACAAGAGCAGCCTGCAGATCACCGCCGACGGCATGGACTTTCTGGTAAACCAAAAGCCGGCGCTCGAGGATGTGATGGCGTTCATCAAACCGGCGGCAGTCGCCGGCTCTCAACCTCCGCGAATCCAGCTTGAGACTCCGCCGCACCATGAGCCTGAATCGGTGCTGACAACGCTGCACCGGGCGCTGGCCAGAACTACGGACTAGGGTTGGTGGTACGTGGCTCGGGCGCACGGCCGGGTCTGCCAAGTCGCTCAAGGCCAAGTGCCTCGCTCTTCTCGACGAGATCCAGCAGCGCGGTGGACCCATCACGATCACTCGGCGAGGACGACCCGTAGCGGTTCTTGGTCCGGCCAAGAAAAAGGCCTGGAAGTCGCCTCGTAATATTTGGGCGGGGCGGGCCGAAATCGCCGGTGACATCGTAAGCCCCAACCCAGACATCTGGGACATAGCTCGCGAAGACCCGGACTAACTGGTTGTTGCCCCGTTTCTTGCTGGATACTCACATCGCAGTTCGATGGTTGGTCGAACCAAGAAGGCTATCACGGGAGTCCGGCGCGCGATCGTAGCAACGGTACGCATGCATCGGCTGCGCGCGATTAACGACCGTGAGTTTAATACGATTTCGCAATCACTACGCGCCGATCCACAGCCTCTCCAGTCACGATGCATTGGCCGGCGCCGTCGTATTCGTCGACTAATGGAATACAGCGCACGGTAGCTTTAAATTCCTTCAAACGGGCATCGCACGCGGGATCGTCCTTCAAGTGCGCCATCACGAATTTACCGCCTCCTTTTTCGGCGGTGACGTCAGCCAGAATGGATTCCACCTCGCCGATGGAGTTTGCGAGCACGGTATTCGACTTGAGGCGTTGCTTGGCGGCGACAAAAAGATCGGTCTGCATCTGCGCGAGCACCGCGGGAATCCGCGCGGCAATTTCTGACTGCGGAAGCACTTCTTTCGTGCCTGTGTCGCGCCGCTTGAGCACGATATTCCCTGAGGCCACATCGCGCGGACCGAGCTCCAGAACCAACGGCACGCCGCGCCGTTCCCAGTGGAAGAACTTTGCTCCGGGCGACTGGCCCTCGCGACTGTCGATTTTCGCTCCGATATCGGCGGCAATGCGGTGCGCGGTCTCGAGCACCTGCGCCTTCTCTTCATCCTTGCGATAAATCGGCACGAGCACCGACTTCACGGGCGCGACCTTGGGCGGAAGCACCAGCCCCTTGTCGTCGGAATGGCTCATGATCAGGCCGCCGATGAGCCGCGTGCTGACGCCCCAGCTGGTCTGCCAGACGTAATCGAGCTGGCCTTCCTTGGTTTGGAATTTCACGTCGAAGGCACGGCCGAAGTTTTGCCCCAGGTCGTGGCTGGTACCGGACTGGAGCGCCAGGCCATTCTGCATCATGGCTTCGATGGCATAGGTGCGGACCGCTCCGGCGAATTTTTCGGCGCTGGTTTTCTGGCCCTTGATCACCGGCATGGCCATGATGTTCTCGGCGACGTGGGCATACACGTCCAGCATGCGCAGCACTTCTTCGAGGGCCTCTTCGTGCGAGGAGTGCGCGGTGTGGCCCTCCTGCCAAAGAAACTCCGTGGTCCGCAGGAACATGCGCGTGCGCAGCTCCCAGCGGATGATGTTGGCCCATTGGTTGAGGAGCATGGGCAGATCGCGATAGCTCTGGATCCACTTCGCGAAGAAATGCCCGATGATCGTTTCCGACGTCGGACGAATAACGTAGGGCTCTTCCAGTTTCTTACCGCCCGCGATGGTGACAATAGCGAGCTCGGGCGAAAAGCCTTCGACGTGTTCGGCTTCCTTCTGCAGAAAACTCTGCGGAATCAGCAGAGGGAAGTAAACATTCTGATGGCCGGTGGCTTTGAAGCGATCGTCCAACTCGCGCTGCAGGACTTCCCAAACGGCATAGCCATTAGGTTTGATGACCATGCAACCTTTGACGATTTCGGCCGGCTCGGCCATATCGCCATGGAGCACGACGTCTTGGTACCAGGCAGCGAAATCCTGGCTGCGTTGTGTGATGGGAGATTCGGCCATGAGCGGGAACTCTTATTGTAGGTCAGGGCAAAAACGAACTTAACGTGAGGTGGGGTTCAATATGCGATTTACGTGCTCGGGGTCGCGGGCGATTAACGTCAAATAGGCTCGCGTCGGCTGATCCGGCTCGGAGCGACCCTGCTCCCAATCTCGCAGCGTGCCAAGTGGAATGTGGTAACGCCCGGCAAATTCTTCCTGCGTCAAATCCAAGGCGCGACGGATGATCTTCACGCGGGGCACGACTTGCATGCGATTGAAATCGGCCTCCGTAAGCGGTTGCGCGTCAGGGTCGGCTCGAGCGGCCCTTTCAATTGCCTCAGTGGACATCGGTAGAAGAGATCTCCTTGAAGTATTGATCCTGCTCATTTTTCGTTACCTTGCGCGCCGAGATGATTCGGATTCGATCGTCACGCTCCGTGTAAGCTACGAACAGCAACACCCTTGCCTCCGCCATGCCGATGATGACGAAGCGATGCTCTCCGTAGTCTTCTCGATCGTCAAGGCGGCCGACGGCAAACGCGTCATCAAACCCCGTTGTAGCGGTCTCAAAGCTCACTCCATGATCTTTGAAATTGGACCCAGCCTTAACGTCGTCCCATTTCAAACGTCAATTTTATAATACTACGGGAACCCCGTAGCTCGCCCTTTTTCAGGTTGACCTCACCCCCGGGCGCGCTTCAGTTCCGGCTTCAGGTTCATGGTGCGGATGAGCTTGTGCAAATAGTTGGGATGCAGCCCCAGGATTTTGGCGGCCGCCTCGTGATCGTGATGCGTCTGCTCGAAGGCCTGAAGAACCACCTGGCGCTTGGCGGCTTCCACGGCCTCTTCATACATGCTGGCCGAAACGGCGGCCGAGCGCGATTCGCGGATATGCTCGGGAAGGTCCTCGGCCAAAACCATATCCGACGATCCCAACACAACCGCGCGCTCGATGGCGTTTTCCAGCTCGCGCACATTACCCGGCCACGAGTAGCCCTGCAGATAGGCGCGCGCTTCCGGCGCCAAACCGGCGATCTTGCGGCCGCACTCGGCGGCATACTTCTTGGCGAAATGCTCGGCCAACGGCAACGTGTCCTCGGGACGTTCCCGCAGGGCGGGCGCCTTAAGCGACACCACGTTCAAACGGTAAAAAAGATCGCGGCGGAAATCGCCTTTGCCGACGGCCTGCTCCAGATCGCGATTGGTGGCGGCAAGCAGCCGAATATCCAGCGGAATGGTCTTTGTGCCGCCCACGCGCTCCATCTCGCGCTGCTGCAGGACGCGCAAAAGCTTAGCTTGCAAAACCGGCGAAAGCTCCCCGATTTCATCCAGGAACACAGTGCCGCCTTCGGCCATCTCGAGCTTACCCTTCTTCTGCGCGATCGCGCCGGTAAACGCCCCCCGCTCGTGACCAAACAACTCACTTTCGAGCAGCGTTTCTGTGAGCGCCGCGCAGTTGATGGCCACCAATGGTCCAGCCGCTCGCAGGCTGTTGCGATGGAGGGCGCGCGCAATTAGCTCCTTGCCGGTTCCGCTTTCGCCCAGGATCAGCACTGTGGAGTTGGACGGCGCCACTTTGGCTATTTGACGCTGCAGGCCGCGCAGCTTCTCGCTGACGCCCACCATGTCGTGTTGAATCTTCAGCGCCGACTGCAGACGTTCGTTCTCTTCCTGCAGCCACCCCAAGATAGTCGCATTCTCCCAGGCCACCGCCGCCATGCCGGCTACCGCGGTAAGAAGCTGCAGATGCCCCTCGTCGAAACGACGGTCCTGCCCGCTTGATTCGAGGTACACCACCGCCGCAACTTCGCCGCGCACCACCAGCGGAGCAGCCAGTGCGGAAAGTCCCGATTGGTCTTCAGGCTCCAGCCAGATGACAACGCGTTCGTCGCACGCGCGGGCTACAACTTGCGCATTCGGCGTCCACTCTGCCGAATGAGAGCCGGGAACAATGATGGCGGCGCGTGACGCGGGAATCAAATCCAGCAAAAGCGACGTAAGATGACTTCGCAGTACCTCGGCCGCGGTCGCGGAGGTGGTGTCGTGCAGTCCGCGAAACGAATGCAGCATCGTGCTGACTCGAAGCAGTGTTCGCAGATCATGCAGAGCCCGAGCCGAGGGAGGCAGGATGGTGTACTCGTCCGATGGAAGGTATAGTGATTCTTCCAGCCGAAGCTCGCGCGTGCTGGTGCCTGAGTCCAGCTGCTCCAGGCCCGCAAGAGCGATGGCCTCGACCCGGTAACAGAAGAGCGAACCGCCGATTCGAATCTCGTCGCCTGGCTTGAGGGTTTGCTCGGTGACGGGAGTGCCACTGACAAATGTTCCGTTGCGGCTCTCCAGATCTTTTAAGGAGCAATCGCTGCCAGACCGGACGATGAGACAATGCCGGCGCGAGACCGCGTTATCTTCCAGTTGAAGGTCGTTCGTAGCTTGGCGGCCTACTGAAAACTCGCCCGCGGGTAGAGGAAAAATATTTCCCTTCAAAGGGCCGCGCACCGCCACGAGCCTCGGCTCGATTCCCGTATTCGCTATCACCACAGTTGTGTCTGCCCCAAGGAAGAGCTGACCCCGATTCCTTTATGGTACCCGTGTTGCCAACTCAGAAGCCAATCGATTACCAGCATTCATCTTTTGATTCTCGGCCCATAGGATCAGCCGAGCTAAGTAATTGGCAAAAAAGTGGGAGTTTATTGGCGATGCAATTGCACCAGAATAGCCATGCAAGCGAGAGGGTTACGATCGGGGATAGCGTACGGATTCCTGGTTCTGGCTTTGTGTTTGATGATCGCCGATTTCTGCCGACTGTTGCAGTTACCAGCCGCTACACAGTCCACAGTAGCGAACCACCGAACAAGCCAGTTCTAAAGGGGGGAACGGTTCTCGGAGGAGCAGGAGATGAGCCCCACAATGGACGTGGGGCTCTCTGGGTTTACAACGGCGGTGACGGGGCCTTAAACCCGGCGTGCCGCGTGAGTGATTAGCGACACCAGGAACAACACGATAAATACAAAGAACAGGATCTTCGCGATTCCCGCAGATGCGATTGCAATTCCGCCGAACCCGAAAACTCCCGCCAGGATCGCGATTAACAAAAACACCAACGCGTAATACAGCATGTCTTGTCTCCTCTCCCGTCCGGCCTTTTCTCTGGATGGCCTGAATCGGTCTTACCGCCTCATGTGCAGGTACGTTGCCACTTCGCGCAGCTATGAAATTGCAGTAACATCCGATGGGCGCCGCGGGCAGGACGCGGAAGAAATTGCCAGTGTTGCCAAGGTTTTTAATCCAACATATTCAAAAGTACCGGTACAGAGCTTGCCGGGTACAAGACTGGCGAGCCTATTGCACCAGCGTGAGATTTCGCGTCATAATGCGATCACCGCGTGGGAGTACTGGAACTTGCCAACTGAACCCTTTGTCGGCCAAACCGTTTCGCATTATGCCTTCCTGGAAAAACTGGGGGCCGGCGGGATGGGCGAAATTTATAAGGCTCGGGACTCGCGGCTGAACCGCATGGTGGCGGTAAAAGTGCTGTCGCCCGGTAAGACTCGCGATCCAGTGGGACGACGCCGCTTCATCCAAGAAGCGCAAGCCGCTTCCGCGCTCAACCACCCTAATATCATTACGATCCACGACATCCTGCCCGATGGCGACACGCAATACATGGTGATGGAATACGTGCCGGGTAAGACCCTGCACGACATGATCTTGGCCGGGCGCCTCCCAGTTTCACAAGTGCTCCAATTCGCCACGCAAATGGCCAACGCGCTCAGCGCGGCGCACGCGGCCGGCATTATCCACCGCGATTTCAAGCCCGCCAACGTGATGGTAACCAGTTCGGGGCTAGTAAAAGTTCTGGACTTCGGGCTGGCGAAGCTGACCGATCTTTCCTCGCGTATGGAGGTTACATCCGAGGGGGACCCGAATACCTTGACGGCTGCCCCGCTGACACGGGAGGGCTCCATCATGGGCACGCTCAACTACATGTCGCCCGAGCAGGCTGAAGGCCTGAAGGTGGACGCCCGATCGGACATATTTTCATTTGGCGCGGTCCTATACGAGATGCTAACCGGGCATCGCGCGTTTGACGGCGATTCGGGTATTTCCACGCTTTCGGCCGTTTTGCGGGACGAAGTGAAGCCCATTCACGAAATAGCCCCGGAAGTGCCCTCGGAACTTGCGAACATCGTGAACCAATGCCTGCGTAAGAGTTCCGCGGCGCGCTGGCAATCCATGACCGACGTGGAAACGGAACTGAACGGATTGAAGCGCCGGTCCGACTTGGGCCTGTTCCATAGCGCACCCGCTGCGAGCCCGGCCTCCGCAATCGTAGCCGCGGAAGCTTCCATTCCCGCTTCGGTTACAGCCCCTCCGGTCCAAAATGCTTCCCGTTATAGTGGGTTTCCGAAGCCGCTGATGCTGGGCGCAGTCTGCGCGGCCGTGTTGGCAGTTTCGATTGCGGGCGCTTGGTGGTCGATGCGACAAAAGCAAACTGCCGCAGTTGTGACCGCCCCTGCGCCTGTGGCATCCACTTCCCCTGCTCCGGTGGCAGTTGCGCCCGCGCCCACCACGCCGCCGGCCGAAACTCTTCCACAGGCTGAGGCTCCCCCACAGAATGATGAGCCGGTTCCGACACCCAAGGAAGTTGTGCCCGTCCCGGCCAAACCGAAGCCAGTCCCAGCGACGAAACCGGCAGCGGCGCCCCCAGTTACCACTCCGGCCGGGCCCGCAGTCCAACCCGCCGTAATTCCCCCGCCACCCGCTGTCGCAGTTGCACCTGTGATCCGACCCGCCGCCCCTGCGCCAGCACCACTGGTGCCAGTGGAACTCAATGATGGAATTCCCTTTCGCATTGCGCTTGTGGAGGACGTGCCCGCCGATGCCGAGGTTGGCAGGCCGCTGCGATTCCGGGTGCTTGACGGTGTCCAGGCCGGCGACACAACGGTGATTGCCAAAGGGTCCATGGTTACCGGATCGTTGGCGGACTTGGGCGGCAAAAAGAATTTCTTCGGCCAAGGGGGCAAAGTGCGATTCCGGCTGATTGCAGCTCAATCGGTGGATGACGCCAAGATCAATGTTCGCGCGACGCCCGGGCAACGGACAGATGGAGGCGTTGACGCGCGCCCTTTCGCCACTCCTAACGGAACGAAAGACAAGGAATTGCTCGCTGCCAGCGGCACCATCTACGTCGCCTACATCTCGGGTGACCAGACCGTCAACGTCCACAAGTAGTGTGTCGTTAACGACGGCCGGCTACGCCAGCGAGAACAAGCGCGCGGCGTTCTCCTTCAAGATCAGCGGCCGTACTTCATCGCGAATGGCGATGCCGGCGAAATCAGCCAGCCATCGATCGGGCGTGATGAGAGGATAATCGGAACCAAAGAGCATCTTTTTCTTCAGGAGCGTATTCGCGTATTGGATGAGGATGGGCGAGAAATACTTGGGCGACCATCCCGACAGATCGATGTAGACTTGCGGCTTGTGCAGGCATACCGAAATGGCCTCGTCCTGCCAGGGGAACGAGGGATGCGCCATGATGATTGGCATATTCGGAAAATCCACCGCCACGTCGTCGATGTCCATCGGGTTGCCGTATTTCAGCCGAACTCCGCCGCCGCCCGGCATGCCAGTGCCGATGCCGCTGTGGCCGGTGTGAAAGATGACAGGCAGCTTCGCTTCGGCGATCACTTCGTAGAACGGATACGCGGCTTTATCGTTGGCGTGAAACTGCTGCAGGGGAGGGTGCAGCTTGAATCCACGAATGCCGCCGCTCGCTATCAGACGGCGCGCTTCCTTCACCGCTTCGGGGCCGCGCATGGGATCGACGCTCGCAAAAGCCATCATGATGTCGCTATTGTCGGCCGCAAATGCCGCTACATCGTCGTTGGAAACTTGCGGCCGGCCGGTTAGACGCTCGTCCACGGAAAAGACCACGCAGCCGATCTTCCGCTCCCGATAATATTCCGCCAGCTCCTTGCGGCCGTAGCCAACGCCGGCGTTGCCGAAATATTTGCGCGCCGCTTCTTCGGCGGCATTTCCCGATGGATCGGGTTCCACGTGTACGTGGGTGTCGATAGCGACCAGATTGTCGATTTTCATGTTCTGTCCTAAATCAGGATGACACGCGCAGAGGGATGGGGCGCGTATAGCTCCTCAACCAGCGCTGCCCGATTGCTAAGCACGGCGCGCTGATTGAACGAGCCTTTGTCGGTGACTTCCTGCGCGTCCAGCGACGGCGGCTCTTCCATCAGCACCGCGCGCACCACGCGGCTGGCGCTGCCTGTGCTGCTCAACGCCAGTTCCTGGAGCAATGTGCGGAATTTCGCGCGGACTCGCTCATTTCGCGCGATCTCGCCGTCCGATGCGTTCGGCGGCAGCTCCGCACAGAGCGCGCGACAGGCCTCCACGTTCGGGAAGATCAACGCGCTGACGTAAGGGCCGTCGTGGCCAGCAAACACGAGGTCGCGCAGGTAAGGCGCGCAATGGCCCAGGAACTTTGCCCGCATGGGTCCCACGCTCACCCATGTTCCAGTGGCGAGTTTAAAATCCTCGGCGATGCGGCCGTCGAAAATGAAACCCTTGCCCGGATCGCCGGGATCTACAAATTGCAGGGCGTCGCCCAAACAATAAAATCCTTCCTCGTCAAACACGGCGCGTGTCAGCTCGGGCTGCCGCCAGTAGCCGGGAGTGATGCTGGGGCTGCGCAGGCGCGCCTCGGTCTTTTGGCCCGCCTTCACGAGCTTCAGCTCCACGCCGGGCGCGGGCAAGCCGACATGTCCAGCGCGATCCTCTTCCCAGTAAGGGAACATGGCGGATGGGCCGGTTTCCGTGGAACCGAGGCCGGTGAACATCAAGATCCGCTCGCCGCAGGACTCTACCGCCAACTCCTGCAGCTCGTCCCACACCGGTTGTGACAGGCCTGCGCCGGCGTAATACATCAGGCGGAGCTTCTGGAAGAAGCGATCACGAAACTCGCGCCGTTCGCGCAGAAATGGCAGAACCATCTCGAATCCGCGGGGCACGTTCAAGTAGATGGTGGGCTGGACGTCATGGAGATTTCGAATGGTAGCGTCGATGCCGCTCGCCACCGGCCGGCCGTCGTCGATGTAATACGAACCGCCGTTATAAAGCACTAACCCGAAATCGTGATTTCCCGCGAAGGTGTGATTCCAGGGCAGCCAATCGCACAGGACCGGCGGATCATCCACGACGAACGGAAGCATGGTGCGCACGATTTCCTGGTTGCTGCAGAGCATGCGCTGCGTATTGATGACGCCTTTCGGCGTCCCGGTGGATCCAGATGTGAAAAGAAACTTCGCGATCGTGTCGGGTCCGACGGCCGTGTTGGCTCGATCCACGGCCGCGCCGGCATTGGTTGTTTCAAGGACGGAAAACGGAGTGGCTGGTAGCCCACCTGGATCGCCGCTAATTACGAGCTCGGCATCCGCCGGCAAAACAGCCTCAATGGCCTTCCGGAATGGCGTGCCGGACGAAACAAATACCAGCCCCGGAGTTAAGATGTCGAAGATCAATCGCAGCTTGCCAAAGTCCGACGAGACCAGCGAATAGGACGGCGAGATGGGCGCAAACGGGATCCCCGCATACATCGCGCCCAGGCCCAATGCCGCGTGCTCAATATCGTTGCCGGAAAGGATCGCGATGGGGCGTTCCGCCGATAGCGGCCGATCGAGCAAGGCCTGCGCCACGTTCCGAGCCGATGCGCGCATCTGTGCGTAGCCGGCGGTTCTCCATGCGCCATTCGGGTTTCTCTCCGCTAGAAAAACCCGGTCCGGTGCATGAGCGGCCCAATAATCCAAACGCTCCGTCAGTTTGTCTGGATAAGGGCCCAGTGGATGGAGCGGGCGCACCACCAAAGATCCGTCGGGCCTGCTCGAAGATTGCACTCCCGCCGGCGGAAAGCGCACTTGACGCACGGGCGCCGAGAGATATCGCTTGTTCACTGGGGCGGAGGTCATCTATGCAATGGCTAAAGCATGCTCGCGGGCCGCGTCCCATGCCGCGAACGTCTCACCTTGATCCGCCAGCTTATTCAGCAGCGGAGCGGGCTCCCAGAACTCGCCATGCTTTTCGTGAAACTCGCGAATGCGATCGCGAACCTGCTTCAGCCCAACCGTGTCGGCATACCACATAGGGCCGCCGCGATAAGCCGGAAAACCATAGCCGGTGAGGTAAATTACGTCGATGTCGGCGGCACGCAACGCGTAGCCTTCTTCCAGGATCTTGGCGCCTTCGTTGATCATGATGTAAATGGAACGCTCGATGACTTCCTCGTCCGAGATATGCCGGCGCTCGATGCCGCCTTCGGTCGCGGTCTTTTCGATGATCGCATGCACCTCCGGATCGGGGATCGGCTTGCGATTTTCATCGTAGCGATACCAGCCCGCGCCGGTCTTCTGACCGTAGCGGCCCAAATGAAAAAGCTTTTCCAGCACGATAGGCATACGCACACCCGGCTTTTCCAGGTGCTTATATTCCTGCCGGATGCGCCAATTGAGATCGATGCCACCCATGTCGTCGACGGCGAAAATTCCCATGGCCATTCCGAAATTCGTCAGCGCGCGATCCACTTGCTCGGGCGTAGCGCCTTCTTCAACCAGGAACTGAGTCTCGCGCATGTACGGCAGCATCATTCGATTGCCGACGAATCCGCGGCAGTTCCCCACCACTACGCCGACCTTGCCCAGCCTCTTGGCCAGCGCCAGGGCGGTCGCCACCACTTCCTTGCTGGTGGCCTTGCCGCGCACGATTTCCACTAACCGCATGACGTTGGCGGGGCTGAAAAAA
>Ga0302326_10016260_pt1 | contig 15582 bp, 11 predicted proteins | sample Palsa_T0_3_FD_202264 | JGI IMG/M metagenome (GOLD analysis project Ga0302326, IMG submission 202264) | Peat permafrost microbial communities from Stordalen Mire near Abisko, Sweden - Palsa_T0_3 | ecosystem: Environmental > Terrestrial > Soil > Palsa > Peat permafrost | place: Sweden: Abisko...
GTCTATCTGTCGGCAAAGGTCGCCAAGCTATGGCTTGTCGTGCGCGGCCCGAACCTCGATGCCACCATGTCGCACTACCTGATCGAGCGTATCTCGTCGCTGCCCAACGTCGAGCTGGTCGCCAATAACGAGGTCGTCGCGCTCGAGGGCCATGACCACGCCCTTGAGGCAGCACGCTGGCGCAACGTGGTTTCAGGCGTGGAGACACGGCGCGATATCCAGCATATGTTCCTGTTCATCGGCGCCGAACCCAACACCGATTGGCTGAACGACTGCAACGTATTGCTGGACGACAAGGGTTTTGTCCGCACTGGCGCGGACGTGGAAGTCGGCCGGCCTGGGCTGGCGACCAGCCGCGACGGCGTGTTCGCGGTCGGCGACGTCCGCGCGGGGTCGACCAAGCGCGTGGCCGCCGCCGTCGGCGAGGGCGCGCAGGTCGTAGCAGCGATACATACCTATCTGGCATCGACAGGCGACCGGCCTGCCCTGTGACGGCGGCGGAATTGCCGCACTCCGCTCCGCCTACGGTTTGTAAACCCGCGGAAATTCCTTCTTGAGTGCGTCGATCTTCGGCAGGTCGTTATACACGATGTACGGGTTGTCCGGATGCAGCGCGAGGTAGTTCTGATGGTACGCCTCGGCCGGGTAGAACTGCTTAAGCGGCACCACCTCGGTGACGATCGCGCTGGAAAAGACCCCGGCGTGGTCAAGTTGATCGATATAGTCCTTCGCCACGGCCTGCTGATGGGGATCAGCGAAGAAAATCACCGAGCGGTACTGCGTGCCCTCGTCGGGACCCTGACGATCCAGCTCGGTCGGATCGGTCGCGACCGAAAAATAAATCCGCAGAATTTCGCTGTAAGAAATCTGCTTAGGATCGTAGGTGATCTCGACCGATTCGGCGTGGCCGGTCGTGCCGCTGCTGACGGTTTCGTACTGCGCGGTGGAGGCATCGCCGCCTGAATAACCCGAAACCACGCTGGTCACGCCTTTGACGTGCGAAAAGACGCCATCGACGCCCCAGAAGCATCCGCCGGCCAGAACGGCAGTCTGCTTGTCCGACTTATCCTGGGATGTCGCGGCCGGATCGGCGTGTCCCTTGAATGGCGGCACCGGTCCATCGGCAAAGCCCGACCTGGCACATCCGCAGGCCATCAGAAACGCGATCACGACTGCTAACTTGCGCCATTGATTCACATGCCTATCGACGCCACAGAAGCCGCCGACATTCAACCCGGCCCGCTGACCGAGCCGCCCTATTCGATTCGCGCCTGTTCGATTCAAGTATGATGTCATCGATTGAGTAAATTCCGGCGTGCCGCGGAAAGTTCCGAGCGCAAGAGTGAACAGGACCATCAACGAAGTGATAGCGAAAATCATCGGCGCGGCCTGCCTGATAATCCTCGTTATCGCCGGCGCCCCGTCGATACCCCAAGCGGCGCAGGTGTTTCAAGTCGTGAAGGTCCCACTGCGAATCGACTATCTTACGCTCGCCGCCGAGTTGAAGACGACGATTTTCACGGGACCCAACGGTCGGGCCGAGATCTGGAAAGGCAGCGACGCCTGCCAGTTTCTCGACGTCTCCAAGCCGCGCTTTCTGAAGGATAGCTCCGGTCTGGTGCTCGAACTTGACGGTACGCTCAGTCTCGGGCTGCCGCTGATCGGCAAATGTATAGCGCCGTTCACCTGGACAGGTATCGCCGATTTGACGGTCGATCCTTATCTCGCGCCGGATCTGTCGTTGAAACTTCGCGTCACCGATATCAATCTGTACGACGTTCATCATAAGCGCACATTGATCGCCGGCCACGGTTTCAACCTCGTAAAGGGTAGTGTGATCCCCCGCATCGAGACCTTTGAGTTCGATCTGAAGCCGCCGCTCGACGAGCTTATCGAGCTGGTACGACTAGGCGCCCCGCCTGACGTCGCGCAACGGGTCAAAGCGGCGGCGGATTCTCTAACGCCGATACCGCCGGTTATCGCGGATAGCGATTCCATCAGGGTTGCCCTTCAAATGACGATTCCCGCGACCGCACCGACCGCGGTCCCCAGTGTGTCGGCGGGACCGCTCACGCCGGCGGAAGCGGCAAAATTGCGCGATACGCTCGACAATTGGGACGGTTTCATCGTCTTTGCGATCGAGCAGGTCGGACTCAGTGTGGACGATCCGCAATTGCGTCAGCAGATGTTCGACCTTCTGATGGACAGCCGCTATCGCCTGATCGCCGCGCTCGCGCAACCCGCAAGCGGCGGACCCGATCCGGTGCGGATCCTGTTTCTCGACACCTGGGTCCAGCTCGGCGATATCGTCCGCTCGGCCGCCCAGCGCCAGCTGCTCGGCAATCGCGAGCTCGAGTTCCTGTCGTTCATATCAGCCGGCGATGCCTTGTTCGCATTGGATGAGGCGGCGCCGAGCCTGGGCGTGCGCATCTCGGCCGATGATCTACGCCGGCTCGCGCGGATCATGGCGCCGCAGGTCACGACCGACCCGCTGGCCTTTAGCTTCAACGAAGACCCGAAGCTGCAAAAGATGTTCGGCCTGAGCCCGCCGCTCGAGTTGCCTGAATCCGCCGAGTCGCTCGCAGCGGCGGCCGCGGAAACGCCGACTCCGACCGCATCGCCATCCGGTACCCCCTCGGGATCACCATCGCCATCGCCGTCCGGATCGGCGTCATCGGCAGCGTCACCTTCATCACACACAAGCCGGTCGGCAACGCCCTCGCCGTCCGGTTCGACCGGCAACCCGTCGCCAACGATAGTCAATCCAATTTCGTCCAAGTCGCCGCAACCTGCGCTTTCATCATCACCGTCTCCATCGCCAGCTCCGACGCCGTCGCCGGCAGCGGCGGCGAGTCCCACCGCCTTCGAGGCGCCCGCCGGATGGTGGATCCTCGATGCGGCGCCGGCCGAAGCATCCGATAGTGGCCCCGACGACGACATCCTGAGCCTCGGCGACAAGCTGAAGCGGGTGGTGGTCGGCGACGACAACGTCTCCACCTATCAGCCCGAAGTGGAGAGCTTGCTCACATTAACGGCGCGGCGAAACATCGGGATGGCGGGATTTGGCGGCGCCGACCAGCGGACCTATCTGATGCTGGTGAAGGCGACCGCCTGGCAGGAGAGCTGCTGGCGGCAATTTATTCGCCGCGGCAACCGCGTGCGATTCCTCGAATCGTCCACCGGCGATATCGGCCTGATGCAGATCAACAAGTACGTCTGGCGCGGTTTCTATAACTTGACGCGTCTGGAATGGGACATCGTGTACAACACCGGCGCAGGCTCGGCGATTCTGCAGAGGCTGCTGTCGCAGGCGATTGCGAAAGACCATTCCGGCCACGCCGCGGCGGCCTTGGCGCGCTCATCTTATTCCGCCTATAACGGCGGCCCCGGCTCCTTCAATCGATGGCGTAAGCCGAACGCGCCGGCGCAGGCCAGAAGCATCGACAAGGCGTTCTGGGCCAAGTACCAATCGATGGTCATCAATAATTCGTTCGATATTCAGACTTGCGCCGCGCAATGGGCCAGCTCTCATTAGCCCGGCGCGCAATGAAGTCGATAAACGAATCTTGGCCGCTGTTCAGCTTCGTGGACGTCAACTGACTCTGGCGCAGGCAAGCCGTCCCAACCGGCCCGCCCGGTAACCGTCGGAACGCCCGGCAAAGTAGCGGCGGTCTACCTCGGCGGCGTCGAGTTGTTCGACGACGGTCCATCCGGCGGCTTCCAGCATGGGGCTTAACGACGCGGGATCGATTCCGGTGACCATTGGCTCGCCGACGGCGCGAGCTCGCTCGAGCATTTTCCTGATCGACGGCGGCGCGGTCTCCGCGAACGCATCGGGATGCATAAAGTCGAAAATAATCTCGCTGCCGGCGGCCCCGCGACCGATCGCCAGCAGCGTCCCTTCGACGGCCTGCCGAGTGAGATACATCGTGACGCCGAGCCAGCCGAAGATCGCCGCTTGATCGAAACGAAACGGCATCCGCCCGAGCGCGTCGATCACGCTCTCGCGTTCGAAGTCGATCGGGCAAAAGTACAAGTTGTCTGGTATCGCGAGGCCCGCCGCCGTTAGTCGTTCCCGCTTGTCCGCCTGACTACTCGGATGGTCCAGTTCGAAGACCGAGAGGCGATCGCTCAAGTCGGCGCGACGCAGCGCAAAGGTGTCGAGCCCCGCGCCAATCAGCACGTATTGGCTCACGCCACGCTGGATCGCAAGCGCCAGCCGATCCTCGGTATAGCGTGCGCGCGCCAACACGGTCGGAGCGGCGCTGAGCTGGCTCACCGTTCGTGCTATCAGCTCGATATCGTCATCGGCGGGGAATCCGCGCTCGCGCCCGTCGCGCATCAGGCGCGTCGCAAATGCGGCCGTTTCAGCCGCCGTCAGCATCAGGTGAGCATAGGTATCGTCAAAAATCTTCGGCTCGGCATGAAGATGATGATGAGCCCGATAAAAGGCCGCCGCGAGAGCCGTCCTGCTGTGCCGATCGGCGAACATGCGAGAAATTCTACCACGTCGGTTCCAAGCGACCTGCACGCATCTTGCGCGCATCTTGATGGAAATTAAGGCACGTTGACTCGTGTGGATTAGACAATCTCTACCGATTGATTGAGGTCTTGATCAAACCTTTGGGGCACGATCTTTGCACACTTTGACAGGCTGCTCGGAGGGCTCATATGGCCTCCCGCAACAACTTAAAATCCGGGAGGACACGATTTTGAGCGGAAGCTCGGCACGTTTGCAGGCTATCGAGGCGGTCACTAACTATCACTCAGTTGGCGAACCCCTGTCATTCTCGAACGTTTCAGCCACTGAATTATTCGGCGCAAACGTCTTCGGCAAGGCAGCGATGAAGGAACGGCTGCCCAAGCCGGTCTTCCAGTCGCTGACGCGTACCATAGAAACTGGATCGCATCTCGATCCGGCGATCGCCGATGTCGTCGCCTCGGCGATGAAGGACTGGGCGATCGCAAAGGGAGCGACCCACTATGCGCACGTCTTTTATCCGCTAACCGGGATCACCGCCGAGAAACACGATAGTTTCCTGTCGCCCGATGGTAATGGCGGCGCGCTTGCCGAATTCTCCGGCAAAACGCTGGTCCAGGGTGAACCCGACGCTTCGAGCTTCCCCAACGGCGGTATCCGCAACACCTTCGAGGCCCGCGGCTACACGATGTGGGACGTGACCAGTCCCGCCTATATCCTCGAAAATCCCAACGGCACGACGTTATGTATCCCGACCGCGTTCGTGTCATGGACTGGCGAGGCGCTCGACAAGAAGACGCCGCTGCTGCGCTCGATGCAGGCGCTCAACAAGCAGGCTCAGCGAGTCCTGAAGCTTTTCGGGCACGAGAAGCCGGCCACGGTCGTCTCTTACGCCGGCGCCGAGCAGGAATACTTCCTGATCGATCGACACTTCTTTTTCTCGCGGCCCGATCTGCTCGGAACCGGCCGGACGCTGTTCGGAGCGCTGCCGCCAAAGGGCCAGGAGTTCGAGGATCATTATTTCGGCGCGATCCCCGAGCGCGTACTCGCCTTCATGCTCGAAAGCGAGCGCGAGCTGTTCAAGCTCGGTATCCCGGCCAAGACGCGGCACAATGAGGTCGCGCCGGGCCAGTTCGAGCTCGCCCCGATGTTCGAAAACGGCAACCTCGCGACCGACCATCAGCAGCTCACGATGGTCACGCTGCGGCGCGTCGCCGAAAAATACGGCATGAGCTGCCTGCTGCACGAGAAGCCGTTCGCAGGCGTCAACGGCTCGGGCAAGCACGTGAACTTCTCGCTCGGCAATGCGACCCAGGGCAACCTGCTCGATCCGGGCGACACCCCGCATGCAAACGCGCAGTTCCTGGTTTTTTGCGCGGCGGTTATCCGCTCGGTCCATCGATGGGGCGGGCTGCTGCGCGCCGTCGTTGCCACCGCGTCAAACGACCATCGTCTCGGCGCCAACGAAGCGCCGCCGGCGATTATCTCGGTCTTCCTTGGCGAGCAGCTTCAGGACATTTTCGAACAGGTGACACAGGGCGGCGCCAAGAGCACGAAACAAAAGCAGACGCTGATGGTCGGGGTGGACTCGCTGCCTTCCATTCCGAAAGACCCGGGTGACCGGAATCGTACCAGTCCTTTTGCCTTCACCGGCAACCGCTTTGAATTCCGCGCGGTGGGCTCCGCCCAGTCGATAGCGGGACCGATGATCGCGATGAATACAATTCTGGCGGAGTCGCTCGACTATATCGCCACCAAGCTGGAAAAAGCCGGCGCCACCGATACGACCAAGTTCAATGCAGCCGTCCAGAAGGTGCTCGCAGAGATCATGGCCGAAAACGGCGGTATTGTTTTCAACGGCAATGGCTATTCCGACGAGTGGCATAAGGAAGCGGATACACGCGGCCTGCCGAACCTGCGCTCCTGCGTCGATGCTCTCCCGTTGCTCGGAAGCAAGGAAGCCACCGAACTGTTCGACAAGTACGGCGTGCTGACGCCGCGCGAATTGCTCAGCCGCATGGATGTATACATCGAGCAATACATCCTGTCGGTCGGACTCGAGGCGCGAACCGTGATCGAGATGGCCAGGACGATCATCTTCCCGGCCGCCATCCGTTACCAGGGTGAACTGGCGGCGACCTGCGCGAGCCTGAAGACGGTCGGCTATGTTTTCGATACCGACACGCTCGACAAGGTCACTGGACTCGTCAAAGACCTGCAGGACGGGACCGCGAAGCTTGAAGCGATGCTGGCCGAGCATGGCGGCGGCCACAGCAAGCTCGATCACGCCAAACATCTGTGTAACGAAGTGATTCCAGCGATGGCGGCGGTGCGCAAATCCGCGGACGCGCTCGAAGGTATCGTTGCCGACGACTTGTGGCCGCTGGCGACGTATCAGGAGATGCTCTTCATCATGTAGGGCTTCCGCCATCGAATCGATGGCGGACTGTTTCGTAGACTGAACTTCGGCGCGGCGCTTCAAACCGTCGCGCCGAAGTTTTTTTATGGCCAGCGGAGCGTTCAGACGCGGAGCGAGCAGGCGAGTCTGCGAGCTGCGCTAAGAATCTCAAAACTAGCGGAGCGTTCAGACGCGGAGCGAGCAGGCGAGTCTGCGAGCTGCGCTAAGAATCTCAAAACTAGCGGAGCGTTCCGACGCGGAGCGAGCAGGCGAGCCAGACCCCAGGCTGCGCCTCGCAGACTCGGCCACCCATCGGAGCTGCGTTAAGGACGCGCTGCAGGCATGGATTGCCGAAATCGCGATAGTCCGGTAGTTGGATGAGGCGCTCTCGCATCGGGACGGATGTGGGAGCCGGCAAGAGCCACGCATGACTACCGATAGACCGCGCCCTTCGGAACGCGAGATTCTCCTCGATGAAGCTTCGCTGACACTCATCGAAGGCGGCCGGGGCGCACCGCTGCTCATACTTCACGACGAACTCGGCTATCCCGGCTGGCTCAGCTGGAACGCAATGCTGGCCGAAGATCGGAAACTGATCATCCCGATGGCCCCAGGATTCGGTAAATCGCCCCGGCGTGACTGGCTGTCATCGGTTCGGGACCTGGCGAGCCTGTACGCCCGGCTGCTGCGCGAGCTGGAGCTCGATCAGGTTGATGTGCTCGGATTCTCGATGGGCGGCTGGATCGCAGCCGAGATGGCCGTGAATTCGCCGGCACAGTTTTCGCGCATGATACTGGTGGCTCCGGCCGGGATAAAACCACCGCAAGGCGAAATCCTCGATATGTTTCTGCAGTCGGCGCCGGAATACATCCGCGCCGGTGTAAATGAACCCGCCGCTTGCGCCGAGTATTTGCGGCTTTATGGCGAGCCGCCGACTCCGTCCCAGATTGCTCAATGGGAGGAGGCGCGTGCGCAGGTCGCGCGTATCGCATGGTCCCCGTATCTCCATAATCCGAGCCTGCCCATGCTGATGAAGGGAGTCCGATCGCTGTCGACGCTGCTGATCTGGGGCGAGCAGGACGCGGTCATACCGGCATCCACGGCGCGCCGCTTCAAGGAATCGATTCCGGACGCTCAGATCGCACTGCTGCCAAATTGTGGCCATCGGCCGGAACTCGAGATGACGCCTGATTTCGTGAAAATCGTCCGCAGGTTTCTGACTTAGCTATCCCATAGCCGGACATACAAATGCATATAGCCTATTTTTCCGAGCGCCCTTATCATCCGTTGCCCGAGGAATTGACTATCTCGGAGGGCATCTGGGGAATCTCGAATAGTCACTTCGACCGAGCCAACGGCGCCAAGCTATACAATGAATATCTCGATCAGGCCGTGCTGGCTGAGAATTCAGGCTACGACGGAATCGTCCTCAACGAGCATCATGGCCTCGTCACATGCATGGGCGCGGTGGCCAACGTCGAGGCCGCGATCCTCGCCCGGATCACCAAGCGATGCCGGATCATAATGCTCGGCAACCTGCCGACGATCGTCGGCAACCCGCTGCGGCTGGCCGAGGAGCTGGCTGAGATCGATCTGATTTCGGGCGGCAGGCTGGTGAGCGGCATGGTCCGCGGCGGCGGCACCGAGCAGCTTTCGAACAATTCGAACCCGGCGTTTAACCGCGAATGCTTCGAGGAAGCGCACGACTTTATTATCAAGGCATGGACGACGCCGGGGCCGTTCCGTTACGAGGGTAAGCACTTTCATTACCGCTTCGTGAATCCATGGGCATTGCCGCTCCAGCGGCCCCATCCTCCCATTTGGGTGCCGGGGCTCGTCAGTCCCGAGACCGTCACGTGGTGCGCCGAGCGCAACTACCCCTACGTCGCGCTGTCGACCTATCTCGAGCCGACGATCGATCTGTGGGATCTTTACTGCGAAACGGCGGCGCGCAAAGGCTACCAGGCCGGGCCAGAGAACTTCGGCTATCTGCAGAAGGTGATCGTCGCGGAAACTGAAAACGATGCGCGCGAGATCGCGATGCTCGAGTTGCAGGGCGGACGCGCGGCCGCCTTCGCCGCGATCCGTCCCGAGTTCATGTTTCCTCCAGGCTACAACTCGCGGCAGGCGTCGGGCCGGATGGCGCGCCAGTTCAGGAACCCCAAGGGCGGTCCGGAATTGTTCGTGCGGCGCGGCGATTACGATGTCGGCGAGGCGAAGAAGATCATCAACGGCACCGATCAACTGAAGATCCTGGAGGACAGCTATCGCCTGATAGTCGGCACGCCCGAGAGCGTCATCCCGAAAATCCGGAAAATTCTGGAAGTCCTGCGCCCGGGCGTCTTTATCATCCGCCACAGCGACGGTCCGCTGGGTCACGAGGCCCGCAACGAGATGATCAGTTTGATCGGACGGCGGCTGCTTCCAGAGCTAAGGGAGATTGGGCGCGAGCTGGGTCTGGTCAGTCCGTTCGACCGCAAGCCTGGCAGCCGGAAGCTGTCATCGGCGGGAGAGTGGCAACGCGTCGCGCGCGCCGACGCTCTGACCGATCTCTGACTGATCGGGCCCCCTCAACTCTTCCCCTCGACTCGTCGCCGCCGGTACTTCTCGACCATGTAGGTGCCGGCGGCCACTGATCCACCGTCCACCGGCAGCACCACGCCGGAGATATACGAAGATGCCGGCGCGGCCAGGAACAGCACGGCCCGCGCAATCTCATCGACGCTGCCGAGCCGCCGCACCGGTATGTGATCTGCGCGTTCCTCCAGGCCGCCATGCGTCCACACGCTGCGAAGCAGCTCGGTGTCGACCGGGCCGGGCGCGATCGCATTGGCGGTGATGCCGAACTCCGCCAGGTCCATCGCCATCGAGCGCGTCAGACCGATGATGCCGGCCTTCGCGGCGGCGTAATGGGCCGAATCGGGGGGCGCCATCAGGCCGGCGATCGAAGAGATCGAAACGATTCGTCCGTAGCCGTGCTTCACCATCTCGCGAGCCGCAGCCTGCGCGCAGTGAAAACTGCCCGAAAGGTGCACCGCGATCACGCGATCCCAGCTGGCTTTGTCGAGCTCGAGGAAGCGCGCGCTGTTGGCGACACCGGCGTTGTTGACCAGGATGTCTATTTTACCCAGCGCCCGTGCGGCAGACGCCACCGCCGCAGTGACCTGATCGTAATTCGTCACGTCGACCCGCGTGTCGAACGAACGGACGCCGCAGCTCTCGACTTCACGGGCGGTCGCTTCTGCCGCCGCGCCGTCGATTTCAAAAATCGCGACATCGGCGCCGCCGCGCGCAAACCCGAGCGCGATCGCCTTGCCGATACCGCGGCCGGCCCCCGTGACCAGCGCGACCTGTCCTTTGAATTCCATCGTGTAATTTTCTACTTCGCCGGCGTCAGCGCCACAGCGGATTCGGAGGTAAGCATCAGGAACGTCAGAGTCTCCTGCAGGTATAGCGTCACAGTTTTGTCCGAATGGCTCAAATAGCCAATTGAGACATCCTGGCCGAGATGGAAATCGAAGTCGCCGCCACGCTTGGTCAGGATGAAGGCCCCGGCGATCGCCGGCGCCCAGATAATATCTTCATTAACCAGTCGCTGGATGTGCTGAATCACTGGGTATCCGTGATCGCTGGCTTCGCTCAAAGTAGTATAAGCGTCCGCACCCAGCACCGCTGAATAGGGACCGTTGACTCCCACCAACCGCAACTGGTTGAGCGCCTGGGCGACCGCGTCGGGATACTTGGTGGCGTCGCCCGGCAGCGCCTCGACGGGGTTGCTCGTCCCCTGCCGAATCCCCTTGATGCCGGCGGCCGCGTAGCCCTCGAAGATGGCGCGGTCCTCGGCAAATGCGATTCGCTTGGCCGCATCCTTGAGCGGCTGCCAATCCGAATCGTTGGCGCCTCGCTCGACGTCGTCGATCGCATTCCGTTCGAGTTCGAACGGCACCCGCAATTCGACCAGCGGGGCGGCTTCGCGCAGGCGGGCAATAATTCCCTCTCCCGGCGCGTCGATACCGTGGAGATGGCCGGTGCCGACCCCCGCCAGGGTGGGTCCGTCCGGACCTTTGACGTCAACGACGCGCCGTCCGGCGAGGTAACGCTTGAGCGTGCGCGACGCCTCTTCTTCGATTTGTTCCCACGCGCTCCCGGAAATCGGGGCAAGCTCGCGATGCAGGTTATTCATGAGATTCTCCCTTGAGGGAGCCGATACCGAGCGAACCGTCAGCGGCTGGTGAGGCAGCTGGCGTGGAAGCACTCTCGGAATCGGCTCCGCTGGTCACGACAGGATCATCAGGTGTCACGGAATCGATAAATGTTTGCGATGGCACGAAGAATAATCCCCCCGTGACTGCCGTACTGAAGTCCAATATCCGATCGTAGTTGCCGGGCGGGCGGCCGACGAACATGTTCTGCAGCATCAGTTCAGTCCGTGCCGGCTTGCGGGCGTAGCCGATGAAATAGGTGCCGAATTCGCCCGCGCCGACCCGGCCGAAGGCCATGTTTTCGCGCAGGATTTTGACCTCGACGCCGTTTTCTTCGATCGTCGTCAGTGCGTTGTGCGCCGACGTTGGCTTGACCGCATCGTCAAGCTCGATATCGGCGAGCTTGGTGCGGCCGATAATCCGCTCCTGCATTTCGGTCTGCAGTGCGTTCCATCTGGCGAGGTCATGCAGGTACTTCTGCACGATAACGTAGCTACCCGCCTCAAACGCCGGATCTTCGTCACCGATCAGGGCCGCATCGATGGCGGCTTGATTGACAGGATTTTCGGTACCGTCGACAAAGCCGAGCAGGTCGCGCTGCTCAAAATAGCGGAAGCCGTAGACTTCATCGGCGACGGCCACCGCGTCGCCCAGGCTCGCCATGATCTGCGTTGCCAGCTCGAAGCAGAGGTCCTCCCGCTCGGCGCGGATATGCAGCAGGATGTCCCCTGGAGTGGCGGGGGCATGACGCTTGCCGGCGCGGATTTCGATGAACGGATGGAGTTCCTTCGGCCGCGGCGCGCTGAACAGCCGATCCCATATGCCGGAACCGAAGCCGAGCACGCAGGTCAGATTGCCGTTGAGGTCGCGGAACCCGACGGCGCGCAGAAGCTTCGGCAGATCACCGCAAAACGATCGGATCCTGGTCAGATTCTCGGCGCCGTCATTGACCGTCAGGACGAGAAAGATGGTGGCGTGAGTGAGCGGCACGACCACCGGTTGTGGTTCATTGGGCAACGCTTTTCTCCCCTCCGCGCTCGTCATTTACTTGCAAGCTCGTACCCGCAATCTCGCGAACTCGCAGTCTTGAAGACTCGGTCAGACTCAACGGCATGAGAGTCTCAGGTCCAGCGAATATCCGTTTTGCCGGCGCTCGAAGTCGACCGTTATCACAGACCGGTCAGGGTGCATCGTGCCACGAGCGGGATGCGAAGTTCAAATCCGTCGGAGTGGGACATTTTTGGACAAGTCCGCGAAGCCGCGGCACGACGATACGAATGTGATGAGCGAAAATATTCCCGGGGGAATTTTTCGGATGCCATGAGGAGTTTACGGATCCTGTCGCTTCCTGACGTTTTCCACTGCCGCCGACGGATTCCCTTGAGCAATGACATTTTTTTGCTATGCGGCATGATATCAATTATATAAACGTTCATTAGTTAGTCCGATTGTCGGACACAAAAAGGGCGAAAATCCACCCTAAGAAAAGCTCCGTATCCGGTTGAAATATGGCCTACCGTAGAATGAAGGACTTCCTGGACGAGATCGAACGGCGCGGATTTCTGAGAAAGATTTCACGCACTGTCGATCGAACCTGGGAGCCGGCCTGCATTGCCAAATGGATGTTCCAGGCGATACCGAACGACGAGCGTTTCGGACTTTTCTTCGAAAGTGTGGCAGGCAGCGAAATCCCGTTGGTGACGGGTGCCCTGGGAGCTTCGACCTTCACTTACGCGGCCGCGCTCGAGGTCGCGCCCGACGAGATCAACGACAGGATCGTCAAGGCTCTGCTCGATCCGATCGATCCGCGCGTCGTTGACAGCGCGCCGTGCCATGAGGTTGTCCGCGAAGGCGACGACGCCTCGTTGAACGACTTGCCGATTCCGACGTGGACCCCGGGCAAAGACGCCGCGCCATATCTGACGACGATCGTGGTGACCCGCGACGCCAATACGGGCGTACAGAACATGGGCGTCTATCGGACGCAGGTGCTCGACGGCCGCCGCGTGGTGATCAATCTCGCGCCGGGCCGTCAGGGCGCCCGCTGCGTCAAATCATACCTCGACAAGGGACTGCCGGCCCCGATCGCGTGGATCATCGCGGCCGAGCCCTTGGTCCATATCGCCACGGTCGCCAACCTGCCCATCGGATCGGACGAGATGCGGTTCGCCGGGGGTCTCTCTGGCGCTCCGATCGATATCGTCAAGGCAAGGACGATCGACCTGATGGTCCCGGCCAACGCGGAGATTGTGATCGAGGGGGAAATCCTCCCGGGCGAAGTCGCCAATGAGGGACCATTCGGCGAATTTGCCGGCTTTATGGGGCCCATCCAGCAACGGCCGGTCGCGCGCATCAAGGCGATCACCCATCGCGAAGCGCCGATCTTTTATGGTCTGACCAGTCAGATGCCGCCGAGCGAAAGCACGGTAATGCAGAGCCTGACCAACGCCGGGGTGATCCTGAAACAACTCCGCCATGACCTCGGCGAAGTGGCGGTGCGCGACGTCTATGTGGATTTGACCTTCGGCGGTTTGCTCGGTCACGGAATTGTCGCCATTACGCCGGCCTATCCCGGCCATGGCAAGCGGGTCGGCAGGATAGTCGCCGATATCACGCCGCTCAAGCGGGTCACCGTCGTTGACGACGACATCGATATTCGCGACCCGGTTCATATCGAATGGGCGTTGAACTCGCGGTTCAATCCGGTGCGCGATACCGTTGTGATCGACGACATCTTTTATCCGCTATATATGGATCCGTCGGTGCGCGGTACCGATGCGCGGGTTAACGCGGGCAGCAAGATCATTCTCGACGCGACACAGAAGATCGACGCTGGTTCGTTCTCGCTGCCGCCGCGAGATACGATGATGCGCGCGCTGGATCTGTGGAAGGATCTCGGCCTGCCAGAATTCAAGATTCCGAAACGCGCACGCCTGCGAATCGAAAAATCCTGACCACGCGTTCCGCGCAGGCAGGCGGTGTAGCAACCCGCCGCGGCACGGCACCCGGTTTATCGAGGCATCCGGTTTATAAAAACGTGGCGGTGCGTCAGAATGAGCTGCCGCCGAGGTGCGGAGTTATGGCGTCCCGCAGCAACGATAACGCAAGCGGTACCGATCAGATTTGGCCGAGCCTGCCCGTGAGCGCGTGGCAGGATACCTATGCCACGCTGCAGCTATGGACGCAGGTTATCGGCAAGATCAAGCTCGCGCTGACGCCGCCGATCAATCACTGGTGGCAAGTCACCCTTCACGTGACTCCGCGCGGCCTGACGACCTCATCGATTCCCCACGGCACGCGCACGTTCCGAATCGATTTCGACTTTATCGACCATCACCTGAAGATCGAGAGCAGCGACGGCGCTACCGACAGCATGCCGCTTGAGCCCCGGAGCGTGGCCGACTTCTATCGCGAGGTCATGAGCCGCCTCGATACGCTTGGACTCAACGTGCGCATCTGGCCGATGCCAGTTGAAATCGAGAAGCCGGTTCGCTTCGAGAAAGACCAGACGCATCGCGCGTACGACCGGGAATACGTCAACCGTTTCTGGCGGATCCTGATGCAGACCGATCGTATCTTCACCGCGTTTCGTGCGCGCTTTATCGGCAAGGTCAGTCCGGTTCACTTTTTCTGGGGCAGCTTCGATCTCGCGGTCACACGCTTTTCCGGGCGCCTCGCCCCCGTCCATCCGGGCGCGCCGAACGTTGCCGACAGCGTCACGCGCGAGGCCTATTCGCATGAGGTGAGCAGTTGCGGCTTCTGGCCCGGCGGCGGCCCTGTCGACTCGCCCGTGTTCTATTCGTACGCCTATCCGCAGCCGCCCGGCTTCGCCAACGTACCACCGCGTCCATCCGGCGCGTTCTACAGCACTGACTTCGGCGAGTTTCTGCTTCCATACGAATCCGTTCGCACGGCCGCTTCGCCTGACGCGGTGCTGCTTGAGTTCCTGCAGAGCACCTACGAAGCCGCAGCCGACTGTGCCGATTGGGATCGGCATGCACTGGAACGCCGGCGATAGAATCCGCGCTCAGAATTTCGTCTTAAGAGTGTGTCGCTCATTTTAGTTAACCTCCGCGTTTCAATTGACGTCAGGGTCCGGCAAATGGCGTAATTACGCCTCGATTCGCGACCTGACCACTTGAAAGGAAGTTTGTATAAGTGGCCCAAAAACGTTTTCACCTTGGCTGGTTCACCAATTTCACGACCGACGGATGGAACCGCCCGTTCGCCAACGGCGGATCGCCGTGGAATGGCGATTTCTACGTCGAAATGGCCCAAGCGCTCGAGCGCGCCTGCTTCGATTACATTCTGATCGAGGACAAGCTGTCGGTATCGGAAGCCTACGGCGGCACGTCCGAGGTTTATCTGAAGCATGCGCTCGGGCAGGTGCCCAAGCACGATCCTGCCCCGCTGGCCGCGCTGATGAGCGCCGGGACGACGCGGCTGGGCGTCGTGATTACGATGTCCACGCTGGCCTATCCTCCGTTTATGCTCGCCCGGCT
>Ga0302326_10016262_pt1 | contig 15582 bp, 15 predicted proteins | sample Palsa_T0_3_FD_202264 | JGI IMG/M metagenome (GOLD analysis project Ga0302326, IMG submission 202264) | Peat permafrost microbial communities from Stordalen Mire near Abisko, Sweden - Palsa_T0_3 | ecosystem: Environmental > Terrestrial > Soil > Palsa > Peat permafrost | place: Sweden: Abisko...
AGCGACAGGCTTTACGGGCAGGTCTGTCGGTGCGGCCGATGATCGTGACCCTGATCGGTTACCTGGTCCTGATCGACGGAATGCTCAACAGCCTCGGCTGGGCGCTGGACCTGGTCGCCAACCACACGTTGATCAATCGGGTGTTGATGGTCGGTTGGGGCAACATGTTCGACGCCGGCTATTTCTGGCACTACAACGAACTCTGGGTCGGCGGCGCAGCCGGCCCCGGCGAGAAAGCCTATGTGGCGGGGCTGATCCTGACGGTCTTCGCGATGCGCTGTGCCGCGGCGATCGGCTTTTTGCAGATGAAGCGGTGGGGCCAGCAATGGATGATCATCACCTGCTGGATGGGCGTGGTGATCTGGTGCGCCTATGTGTTCAACATGACCATGTACGCCGATGTGCGCTACGCGGGCGTGGTATTCCCCGTCGTCGGTTGGTGGCTTTACGACATCTTCTACATCACGCCGTTCCTGGCCATCCCGTATCTGCACACCGTCAACCGCGAAATCTTCACCGACTGAACACTTTAAGGAGCACAGCTGTGACTTCATCCTCATCCGCATCGGCGCTCGCCGAGGACAGGGACCCGGCCGACGATCTGCCCCCTGGAACCACGCCCTACTACGCCAGGATGCACAAATACATCAAGCGGGCCGTCATCGTCTGTCTGGTCGCCCTCGTCATCGAAGGTGCCTTCACGCTGCCTTTCATGGCGGTCTACTACGGCTATCCGACCCTGAGCCTGACCCAGATCTGCAGTGAATTGCTCAAGGTCCGCTACTCCGACGACACGTTGGAGTGCAAGGTTCCCTATCCAATGTTGGGGCCACCCGAGGGTGCCGAGGGCAAGGACACCGCCCGGGACCAGTGGGGCATCCAGCCGGTTCCGAAATATCATCGGCTGAAATTCCGCGAATTGGTGCGCATCCATGACGCGCGCGTGGCCCGGCAGCATGGCGCTCCGGCTCCGTGACCAAGGCACCCGAGGAGCACGCGCACAACTGGGACCTCCGTCACGAGGATTTCCAGGACAACGACTTCCTGTACGACGTCTATTCGGTCATGCGTCGGAATGCGCCTTTCGCTCATACGGATACGCCGTTTCTGAGCGCCACTCCCGGTGGCGCGTGGGTGGCAACGCGATACGCGGAGTGCTACCGGATTCTGCAGGACTGGGAACACTTCTCCAGTAACCCAACACCGGAAGCGTCTGAGCAGCTCGCCGGCGATCTGGTGATCACGCTGGACCCTCCACGGCAGCAGAAATTCCGCAAGGTGCTCAACCCGTACTTTTCGCCGGCGCGGATGAAGGCGCTGCGACCACAGATTCGGGACGAGACGGACCAGTTGATCGACACCTTCATTGAACTGGGGACCGGTGACCTCGCTCAGGTCGCCTGGCGGCAGCCGGGCATCGTCTTCTTCAAGTATCTCCTCGGATTGCCGATCAACGACGTCCCGCTGTGTATCGAGTTGACGGACAGCGCGCTCAACGGTGAAACCGAGGAAGCCCGGATGGGTGCGTGGGGCGGCCTCTATCAGCACCTCCATGATGCGGTGTCGGCGCGAAGTACCCAGCCTCCGCAGGACGACATGATCGACGTGCTCCTCAATGCCCAGATCGACGGTGTTCGGCTGCCTTTCAGCGACGTTGTTGCCAATGCCATGCTGCTGGTGCAGGCAGGGCTAGAGACGACCGCCAACGCGATGTCGTCCGCATTCCACTATCTGGCAACACATCCCGACGAGCGCGACCGGCTCGCCGGCGAACCGGAGATATTGCCACGAGCCGTCGAGGAGTTCATCCGCTTCGGCGGATCGATTCACGGCATACCGCGAACAGTCGCCAAGGACGTCGAGCTTGCCGGACACACCTTCTGCCCCGGCGAGTCGGTACTGGTGAACTACGCCTCCGCTAACCGCGACCCGGACGAGTTCTCTGAACCCGATCGGTGCATCCTCGATCGCCGCGAGAATCGCCATCTCGGATTCGGGGCCGGAGTACATCGCTGCCTGGGATCGAACCTCGCCCGGCTGGAGTTCACGGTCGGTCTCGAGCAAGTGCTGTCGCGGATACCCGACTACGCCCTCGCACCCAGCGCCGAAGCTGTGTTCCACGGCAACTCCGTCACGAGAGGATTCCGCCGGATTCCCGTCGTGTTCAGCCCTGGAAAGAAAACGCCCGCATGACCTTTCGGGTCGTTCAGTGGACGACGGGCAACATCGGCACGAAGTCGGTTCACGCGATCGTCGAGAACTCGCTACTCGAGCTTGTCGGATGCTACGCGTGGTCGCCGGACAAGGTCGGGCGCGACGTCGGCGAATTGTGCGGCATCGAACCACTCGGCGTACGGGCCACCGACGACATCGACGCCCTGATCGCACTCAAGCCCGATTGCGCTGTGTACAACCAGATGTTCGCCGACGTCGACCATCTGGTCCGCATTCTCGAGGCGGGCATCAACGTTGTCACCACGTCCGAATTCATTACCGGCCATCGACTCGGCGACGGGCGCCAACGCATCCTCGCGGCGTGCGAACTCGGCGGATCGACGATCTTCGGCAGTGGCCTGAACCCCGGCTTCATCGAGCTCTTTGCGATCGTTTCTGCAGGGCTCTCGGACAGGATCGACCGGGTGCGCATCGTGGAATCGTTTGACACGACGATCTACAACTCGCCGGAGACCGAGAAGATCATGGGGTTCGGATACCCGATCGACCAGCCGGACCTGCTGGCGGTGACCGAGGAGGGGTCGGGGATCTTCCGCGAAGCCGTCCTCATCGTCGCCGATGCGTTGGGGGTCGAGCTCGACGAGATTCGGTGCGAGGCTGAATATGCCGAAGCCACCGAAGACGTCCATCTTCCCGGGAACTGGGTCATCGCCAAGGGTTGCGTGGCGGGAATTGATGTGAGCTGGAAAGGCTTCGTCGGTGACCGTGACGTCGTTGAGGTACGCGGGGTGTGGACCAAGGGCCAATCGCTGGAGCCCAAATGGACGATGGGCTTTGGATACAACATCACCGTCGAAGGCCGACCGACGATCAAGACAACCCTCGCCTTCGAGCCGCCCGCAGATTTCGTCGCAGAGACGATCGAGGATTACATCCTGCTCGGTCTGACCATCACAGCCGTGCCGGCCATTACCGCGATACCGGCCGTAGTCGCCGCGGCACCCGGCATAGCGACCTACAACAATCTGCCACTGCTACTTCCGCGCGGAGTCCTGCGCATATGACCGAACAACGAGAGACGCAGCTTCATCACGTCGTGTTCGCCGTCGCGCCGGAACGGCAGACGGCGGTGGCGATGATGTTCACCGAACTCGGCTTCCACTTCGAGAACACCGAGCTGCCCGAACTCGGTTTGACGGTTCATTTGGATTGGAACGGCGGTGTCGAACTGATCAGCGCGATCCCCGGTGCGACCGCCGAAGTGGCGGCATCTGTCAGTGAATTCGTGAAGCGCAACGGCGACGGCGTGTACACCGTGGTGCTCCGCGTCCCGGGGGCGACCGACGCGGAAGCCATCACCGAACGCTACGGCTCGAAAACCCGTTTCCGGCAGAGCTTTTCCGGCGACGGTTCGTATCTCGACGAAATCGACCTGTCGGTATTCGGCCTTCCGCTGACTTTGCTGTCGACCAATATCCCGTGACGAAAGAGATGTCGTGACAGTTGACGCGGCCAGGCCGAGTGTTTTCGACGCCGGACTACCCACCCTGAGTTATGACCTGACCGACACCCCGCAGCAGATCTATCCGCAGTTCCAAGCCGCCCAGCAAAAGGCGCCGATCGCCTTGGGACCCATTGGCCCCGAGGTACTCTCGTACGAACTTGCCCGGACGGTGCTTCGTGATCCACGGTTCGTCATCCCGCCGGGAATTCATCTCTCCGCCCACGGGATCACGTCGGGACCGCTGTGGGACAGAGTCACCCGCAGCATCTTGAACATGGAAGGCGGCGAACACCGTCGACTGCGCGGCCTGGTGTCCAAAGCTTTCACGCCGCGGGCGACGGCGAGCATGGACGACACGATCCACACCGTCGTCAACGAGCTCGTCGATCGCGTCGCGGACTCGGGCCGCTGTGAATTCGTCGCGGACATCGCCCGGCCGTATCCCATCCCGATCATCTGCGCATTGCTCGGTGCACCTCGCGAGGACTGGCAACAGTTCTCACGGTGGGCCGAGGATATCTTCAAGATCGTCAGTTTCGACTGTGATCTCACCGAGGAAGAGTCCGTCATCCTCAAGGCGTGGGGTGAGTTCGACGCCTACATCGACGACATGGTCGCGGATAGGCGCCGACACCTGACCGAAGATCTGCTGTCTGAGCTGATCGGCATCGAAGATGCGGGAGACCGCCTCAATGCCGGGGAGTTGCGCATGTTGGCGTTCAGCATTCTGGTGGCCGGCACCGACACCACACGCAGCCAACTGGCGGCATCCATGCAGGTGCTCTGCGATCACCCCGATCAGTGGTCGCTGCTGCGCGACCAACCCGAGCTGGCAATGCGCGCCGTCGAGGAAACCATGCGACATTCGCCGTCGATGTGCAGCACGGTGCGCAGCGTCACCGACGACGTCACGATCAGCGACTACACCTTCCCCGCAGGCACTTTCATCTTGGTGAACACCTACGCGGCCAATCGCGACAGCGCCGTCTACGACGATCCGACCCGCTTCGACATCACCCGCGACGCGCCCCCGCCGATCCTCACGTTCGGCGGAGGGGTGCACTACTGCCTCGGCGCCAACCTGGCGCGACGCGAACTCGCCGAAGCGGTCAAGATCCTCGCCCACCGCCTGCCGAATCCACGGCGAGTCGGATCGCCGCCGTGGAAGCCGTTGCTCGGCATGAGTGGACCGACCAGCTTGCCGATGCAGTTTGGCTGATGCCCTACATCGTTGGCGCGGGCGTAGTGCGAAGGGTCGCCCGAAAATCCGTTGATCTACCGAGTGATGAAATGCGAATAGTCAGTTGCCTTACGCCTTATACCGCTCGCAACTTCGTCTACGGACGCACCCCGTCGATAGGCCAGGCAGTCGACTCGGGCGCGTAACGAAGTCTGGCTGCCGGGGGCAGCGGTCGACGTCCTTCCGCCGATATCGCGTCCAGTATGAGCGCGACGTAGCGACGCCAGCCGTCACTGTGCGATTCCATCGTCCACAGCACGCTGTGCAGCATCGCGATCAGCCGTGGTAGATCGTCAGCTACCAGGTCGGCCCGGACGACACCGGCTTGCTGGCCGCGATAGGTGAGCTCGGAGAGTGCCTCATTCAGCGAGGTCGAGATGTCGGGAGTCAACGACCCGGCTCTGCGCGCCGCGGTCAACAGGTTGTGTTCGCGCGCGCCCAGCGAGATCGCCGCCTCGATCAGCTGGGCCAGGCCGAGTAGCGGATCGGCGGCGCCGCGTACGGCCTCGATCGTCGGCGTGAGGTCTTCGGCGATGCACTGATCAAGCGCCGCGCGTACCAGCTCGGCCTTAGTAGCAAACCTCCGGTAAAGCGTTCGCTCACCGACGCCGGCCCGACGCGCGATGACCTCGATCGGAGCTTCGGGTCCGCGTTCGCCGTAAATCTCCCGTGCAGCCCGCAGGATCCGCTCGGCGTTACGAGCAGCGTCGGCCCTTAGCGGCCGATCGCTCACCGTGGTCATCAGACCAGGATAACTGACAGTTGACTGTTACTTAGCTGGTATCTTAAGCTAGTATAAATGGCAACCAACTGACAGTTAATGGGAAGCGCCAATGACCCCAACAGCTTCCGAGTTTCGCTCCGATACGGACCTTCCGGTCGTGCCAGCTCAACGGGCCACGCACTGTCCGCTCCGTCCCCCGGCCGAATTCGCCAGCTGGCGAGAAGAGCCCGGCCTTCGGCGGGCAATGTGGAATGGTCAACCGATCTGGAGCGTAAGCCGTTACCAGGACATCAGGGCCGCGCTGGTCGATCCGCGGCTGTCTGCGGAAACCCTTCCGGACCTGTTCGAGTCCTCGGGCGATCAGGCGCCGGTGATTTTCGCGCGCACCGACGATCCCGAGCATCATCGGTTGCGGCGGATGATGACCAGCCAATTCACTTTCAGACGTACCGAAGCGATGCGGCCGCAGATCCAGACACTGGTCGACGAATACCTGGACGCGATGATCGACAACGGCCCGCCGGCCGACATCGTGCGCGACTTCGCCCTGCCGGTGCCGTCGATGGTGATCGCGCTCCTCTTGGGCGTTCCTCCTGAAGACCTGGAACTCTTCCAGCACAACACCGCCGCCGGATTGGACGTGAACTCCACCGACGAGGAAAGGGCGAAGTGCTTCATCGAAATGTATGCGTACATACAGGAGTTGGTGGCACGTAAGGAGCGCGAGCCCGGCGACGACCTGATCAGCCGTCTCATCGTCGACTACGTCGCGACCGGCCAACTCGACAACAACACCGTGGCGGTCAACGCTGTGATCATGATGCAAGCCGGCCACGAAACCACAGCCAACATGATTGCGTTAGGAACTGTTGCGCTGCTGGAGAATCCCGGCACATTCGAACGGCTGGGCCGAACTGACGATCCAACCGTGATCGCCAATGCCATCGAAGAGCTCATGCGCTATCTCAGCATCGTGCACGCTCAAGTGGATCGGATAGCGATCGAAGACCTGACAATCGGTGGCCAGTTGATCCGCACCGGGGAGCGGGTCTTGATGAACCTGCCCGCCGGAAACTGGGATCCCGAATTCGTCGCTAGGCCAGAGACTCTCGATGTCGATCGTAAAGCCCGCGGGCACTTGGCTTTCGGCTACGGCGTCCACCAGTGCATCGGGGCCAACCTTGCCCGGGTCGAAATGCAAGTCGCCTTCGCGACTTTGGCGCGTCGGTTGCCTGGGCTCCAACTGGCGGTGCCGCCGGATGAGCTGAGATTCAAGGAAGCCGACATCTACGGCATGAAAGAACTGCCCGTCACGTGGTGACCAAAGACATGCGGTTCGACGACCAGGTTGCGGTGATCACCGGCGCCGGCGGCGGCTTGGGCAAGGAGTACGCCCTGCTCCTGGCGTCGCGCGGCGCGCGCGTCGTCGTCAACGACACCGGAGGCTCGGTGACGGGAGCCGGCTCGGACGCCGACGCCGCAACCGCTGTCGCCGAGGAGATACGCCAGCACGGCGGTCAGGCGATCGCCGACACCCACAGCGTGACCAGCCCCGAAGGCGGGCAGGCGATCATCGACGCCGCCCTGCGCACCTGGGGACGCATCGACATCGTGATCAACAATGCCGGCATCGTCCGCGATGCGCCCTTCGAAGAGATGACCGCCGATCAGTTCGACCCGTTACTGGATGTGCACTTGAAGGGCGCGTTTTACGTGACGAGACCCGCGTGGAAAGCGATGCGCGAGCGCGGTTACGGACGAATCCTGAACACCTGCTCGGCCGCCGGACTCCTCGGCGCCGAGCGGATGAGCAATTACGGCGCGGCCAAAACTGGGTTGGTCGGCTTGACTCGGGTGCTCGCCGCCGAGGGGGCCGACCACAACATCAAGGTCAACGCCATAGCGCCGATCGCCTACACACGGATGCTGGCACATTCAGTCGACGGAGCAACGGGCCGGGAGGCCGTTGAAAATCACCCATCGGCTCAGGCGATTCTGGATGACCTTGTGGCCCAGTACCTTCAGAAGCTCGATCCGGCGCTGGTGGCCCCGGTGGCGGCGTTCCTGACGCACCGGGACTGCCCGGTTTCCGGTGAGATCTACACGGTCGGCGCCGGACATGTCGCCCGATTCTTCATCGGCCGGACGAAGGGCTTCTACAGTCCTGCGCTGTCGGTCGAGCAGGTCCGTGACCATCTCGACGAGATCCGCGACGAGGCCGGTTACACCGTGCCCGGCGGTCCCGCCGACGAGATGGGTGAGCTGTTCGCGACGATCATGGCCGACCAGCCCGACTGACGGCTACAGATGGCTCGCGGCGAATCCGGCGGCCTGGCCGACCATGCCGTTCACCGGGTACGAGGAGTGCGCCAGGCTCGGCAACCCACCCGGATCCCCGTTGCAGATCGTGTCGCCATCGGCGCACAGGTCGTCGGTCTTCGGCGCATACAGCGGACCGACCACGATCAGCGGCGCGCCGTAATTCTGCAGCCACTGTGGCGACGGTTTCCCGAACAGCGTCACCGCGGCCACGTGGTTGGCGATCTCCGGCGGCATCGGCTTGGGCATGAAAGATAAGTACTCCGCAGGCACTCCCGCTGGGATCGACGCCGAGGTGACGGCGCCGGCCACGGCCGCGCCCTGGGAATACCCGCCGAGCACAATCCTGGTCTTGGGGCAGCTCGCGGCGGTTGCCTCGATATGACTGCTGGCGTCCTTGACCCCGTCGAGGAAGCTCTGGGCGAACTCGATGCGGTCGGAGAAATTGCCGCTGGCTTCGTAGTTGACCGGGTACACGTCGAGCGACTTAGGATCGACCGCCACGCGCAACGCGTCGACGAATGACTCCCCGATCCCGCCGACGCCGGCTGGCTCGCCGGTGCCGCGGGCGAACACCGCCTCGACGTCCGGGCAGGGTTGCGCGGATGTGACGGGCATGGGGGCACTCAGCAGCCCACCAAGAACCAACGCTGCGATGAAGACACGGCCGATCACGTGTAAGCACATGGTCACCACCATAGTGGCGTTGCACCCGCGAGCCTTTCCCGGTGTTCCCGGCGAAATCAACGTCGCGGCGCGCCGGCCGAGCCCGGTTACGGTGCCTCGTCTGGATCGTCGAGGACGCTGACGGCGATCCCGTACGGGAGGAATCGGACCTTGCGGGTCGCGTCGGTGTTGTTCTTATTCGCACGCAGCGCATCGAGTTCGGTGGCGTACACCTCCTCGACGCGCGCATCACCGTCGGCGCTCACCGTGTAGATCGCCCACACCCCGTCACCGGTTTCACCGGTGGTTTCCGGCCTGGTCTGGGTGCGCCGCGACAGGTCTTCGAAGACCGACGCCCATCCGGACCTGCCACTGGGCACGGTGAAGAACCGGCTGACTCCTTCGATCGCGTCGCGCAGTCCCTCGCTCGCGTCGCGGATCACCCGATCGAAGTCTTCTGGATCAAATCCGAACCGACCGTTGTCGTCCATTGCAGCCTCCTGGCAGCTCACACCTGTACACCCAGTGTGCGCATTTCTCGTGGCTCGCGCCACGACTAATAGCCATACCCCGGGTTCGCGTAGGGATTCTGCGGCATGTACGGACTCTGCTGCTGGTACGGATACTGCTGCTGGTAGGGATTCTGCTGCTGATAAGGATTCTGCGGCTGCTGGCTGGCCCCGCCCTGCCCCGCGGGCACCTGAACCGGTATCGGCACTGGCACGAAGGGCAGATTCAGATACGTCGTCGTCATCGCCGCCGATGGCGCGGTGCTCGTCTCCGGAGGCGGCGGCGGTGGCGTCGTACTCGGGGTGGTGCTCGTTGCCTGGGGCGTGGTGGTCGTCGGCTGCGGCACGGTGGTCGTGGCCTGCGCCGTCTTGGGCGGCGGCGGCGCGTACGTCGTGGTCACCGGCGGGGGCGGAGGAGGAGGCGGCGGCGCTTCGCTGGTGGGTGGCGGGGCGACGATGGGTGACGGCTCCGCGCTGGGCGGAGGCGGCGGCGGCGCCACGCTGGTGGGCGGCGGCAGCGGGCTCGGCGAGGGAAGCTGCGAGCTCAGAGGTGGCGGCGGCGCCACGGTGGTGCTGCTGGGCAATGTGGGCGCGCGGGTGCTGTTGCCCGTCAACGTGAATGCCACCCCGCCGATCGCGACCATCGACACCAGCGCCGCCAGTCCTAAAAACAGCTGCGGCAACCGGTTTCCGCGCTGCGTCCCGTCGAATGACTCGACTCTTGGCAGTTGCATCAGCTGCGAGGGGGTTGCGCGGTTGTCGTTGTCGTAGGGCTCGCCGGTGTAGACCACCGGCTCGTCGTCGGAATCGTCGGCCTGCGACCAGGCCAACTCATGCAGCGTCTCCGACGGGTCCCGGTCGAAGAAGGAGCCGCCGGTGGGAACCGGGAACGTGCCCGTCGGAGCACCGAATGTTCCGGTGGGTGTCCCCAGTGAGTCGGTGGGCGCAGCGAAGGTACTGCTCGAGGTGGCGAAGCTACCGGTCGACGCGCCCACCAGAGCGGCCATCGTCGTCCCTTCGCGTTCCCCGTCTTGCTGCTCGATCGGCTGGTCGGCCGACAGCATCCTCGCGCCGACCGCCATCGCGAGTCCGGGTTGCACCGCGGTTACCACCGAAGCTCTGGTGTAGGACGAAAGACGCTGGGCGACAAACGGAATCTTGGCTCCACCGCCGGCCATCGCCACCGCTGCGAGATCTCTGCGGCGAAGTTTGTTGCGGCGCAATAGTTCATCGAATGCCGAGAGTAAACCGTCGAGCCTGCCCTCGATCAGGCTATCCAGGTCAGCTCGGGTTACCTCGACGCGGGCACTCCGGCCGGGCAGTTCGGCGAAGAGTTCGGTCACCGTCTCGCTGGAGAGCCGTTCCTTGGCCTGACGGCACTCGTCGCGCAGACTGGCGAATTGCGCGGGATCGGCGCCATTGCTGTGGCCCGCGGTGTCCAAGGCGTGCACCAGCAGTGCCTGATCGACGACGTCGCCGGAGAATTCCGCGTAGCGCAGCGTCGGTGCGATCGGAGTGAAATCCGACGCGGCGTCGGCCAGGGTGATGCTCGTGCCGGCACCGCCGAAATCGAACAGCGCGACAACCCCATTGGCGGGCAGCCTGGAATCGGAGTTCAAAGCCTTCAGCGCGGCAACTGAATCCGCCACCAGCCGCGGGGCTACGCCGCTACGGACGAAACCCGGATGGGTGGTCAAAGCGTCTTGCAGGCCCCGCAACGCCTCTGGTCCCCAGTGCGCAGGAACCGCCATCGTGATGTTCGACGTCGCCGCCTCGCCGCCGGTCGCGGTGATCAGCGCATCCAACGCCTCGACCAGCAGCAGAGCCGGGTCGTGGGTCGAGCCGTCGGCAGACTGCAGAGTGCTGGCCCCACCGACCCGCTCTACGAAGCCGGCCAACAGGGTACCGGTGTCTGCCACATCCGGGTTCGACACGGGCACACCGAGTTCCGGCGCGCGATCGGGAAAAACGGTCAACACAGCGCGGCGGGAGACTGGCGGATTCCCGCTGCGGACCGCGGCTAAATTGGTGGTCCCGATCGATAACCCCAACGGGTCATATATCAAGTCATTACCTTCGTCGATAGCGGTCGGTGGCCAAGGTCAACCATAACCGCGGTCACGCAACGACGATCGGGCACAACGTCATCGGTATCCGGTCGATGCGGTTGCGTCACCGAAGTGAGATAGCCGACGTCTTGACAGATGGAATCGCGTCAGACCACAGTCAACGGCAGCGATCGCCGAGGCTGGAACTCAAACGTCGACCCGCCACTGACTTTGGCGATGGCAACCTCGGGCAGCTCTGTTGCGGCAGTGTCAGTCTCGGACAGTTCGACGGTCCAGTCGGTGCTGTCTCCGCTTACGTGAACGTGGATGTGCGGGTCGATCGCGGTGGCGATCGCTTGTAACGGCTGAACCGACTCCGGTGAGCACAACGAGATCCAAGCGGCATCGTCGTGGGCCGGTGATTGATGAACCTGCAATCGGCCGTGCGTCTCTGCGTTGATGTAGCCCACCGGATTGAACAACGGGTGCAGCTCGAAAACCCTCAGCACGCCGTCGATCCCGTCCGGGAGCGAAAGCGCTCGATGGATGCGCTCGGCGCCGAGCCCGGCCAGGCCGATCAGCTGGCGAGTGCCCACCGAGGCAGCCAACCCAACATCCGATCCCGCGCGCGCTCGCACTGCGACCGCAAAGGACAGATACAACAGATGCATCTGCAGGCATACCTCGTCGGCCATCCGAACCAACGCCGAGTGCGAGAACGCTTCGAAGTCGAAGTCGGAGAGCAGCGGGCCCGAATAATCGGCCAACCCCTCCTCGGATCGGTCAATCGCACCGAGTTCCCATGTTGCAGCGCGTGTTTCGCGAACTATATCCAGCGCTGGGATGCCCTGGGCCGGCGGGAAGGACTCGTCGATGACGACCGTCCAGGCACAGTGCGGCTGCCGGCCGGCCGGTACCCGAGGCGGCCGGTGAATGGGACGCATCTGCGCGCGTGGGTTTGTCGCCACCGCCGTCGCGTCGAACGTCGGATCCTCGATGGTGTGGCACATCCCGTAGACGTAATCGTCGCCCATCGGCTCCACGTCTAGCAGCGCCCCACAGTGGTCGAGGTGGAACTCGCCGTGCCAGCGGTCATGAATGGTGTAGCGGAAATCCATGAACTGCGGCGGAGCGCCGATGTCGAGCTGCAGGCCCTTGAAGATCGTGGGCACGTCATCGCCCTCGTAGTTCAGCGCCCGCTGCATGCGCTGGGTGTAGATCGGGCTCGCCCCGGCCCACTCCTCGATAGCGATCTGCACCATCTCGTCGCGCCCCCACTCCTGGATGCACCAGGCCATGCCGGAGCGGTCGATCATGTGCCCGATCAGCAGCAGCTCAGGAACGAGAACGGTCAACTCCTGGCGGGACAGCTGCGCATACCGAGAACGACTCACCGCCCAAAAATAGACGTGACTATGTTATAAAGTCAACAATGTCCATCTCCGCAGGTCGGAACCCCCGACCGCCCGTCAGTCCCACTCGGCAGACGAATGCGCCGCGCAAACGCGGGGATGACACCCGGGCGAAAATCATCGACGAGACGGTCCGCTGCATCGTGGAGGAGGGATTTGCCGCCGCGACCGCAAAGCACGTCGCCGAACGTGCCGGCGTCACCTGGGGGGTCATCCAGTACCACTTCGGCGACCGTAACGGTCTGCTAATGGCCGTCGTCGACGACGGGGTGGCCCGACTGCTGGAAAGCCTGTCGTCGGCCGACGTCAGCGAACTGCCGTTGCGAGAGCGCATCGAGGTCGTCGTCGACACCGCTTGGAGTTGCTACAGCAGTCCGACGTCGATGGCGGCGTTCGAGATCCTGCGGGCCGACCGCGGTGGCCCGGGCGGTTCCTCGCGGCGCCACCTGCTGGAGATGAACGCGGCAATCGGCCAGCTCGGTCGACTGATAACCGACGAACCACCCAATGATGGCGTGGCCGAGGTGATTTGGGCGACCCTACGCGGTGTGGTGTTGGCGCAGATGATCGTGGGGACCTCGATCGACTGGCAACGGGAGCGCCGGGCGCTCATCGACATGGTCACGCACTACCTGCGTTGAGTCCGGTCTGCCGGAGGGCGTCACGCGGCGTGTGCTGCAATGACCTGATGAGCTCTTACGATCATGTCGCCTATCTCGCCGACGTCGCCGCGATCGAACTGGTCAAGTACCGCTACATGCGGGGGCTGGACACCAAGCATTGGGACGATTTCGCCGACACGCTCACCGAGGACATCGTCGGCGACTACGGATCGTCGATGGGCGAAAAGCACCACTTCACCAATCGCGCCGACCTGGTCGAGTACATGCGCTCGTCGCTAGGACCGAACGTGATCACCGAGCACCGCGTCACCCATCCGGAAATCACGGTGAGTGGTGACGAGGCGACGGGCATCTGGTACCTGCAAGACAAGGTGATCGTGGCGGAATTCGATTTCATGCTGATCGGTGCCGGGTTCTACCGCGACAAGTACCGGCGCACCGCCGACGGATGGCGGATCAGCGCAACAGGATATGACCGAACCTACGACGCCACAATGTCGTTAAAAAACTTGGACTTCAAGCTGTCGCCGGGTAGCGGGCTGGCCTGAATTCGAATGCGCTTGAACGCTATTGGGTGATCGCCATCACGGCGCCGGGCTGCAGCCATTGGATGATCTGCACCAGCTTGGCATCATCGATCGCCACACAGCCTTCGGTCGCGCCACCGTCGGTGGTGTGGAAGAAGAACGCCGCGCCTTTGCCCGGTTGATGATTGGGGTTGACGCCCATCACCACCGCGTGTTTGTACTGCGGAATCTCGAGGTTCTCACTCGCGCCGGTGTCGAACTGACACTGAGCCTTGGGGCAGACCTGCATCGTGTTGAACGTCGGGCTGCCGTCGTCACCGTTCCACCAGTGGTTGGATCCGACCTGCACGTACTTCAGTCCCCCACCGGGATTGGGCGCCGTCCCGAACGCGAACGGCAATGCGAACACGCCCATCGGGGTGGCCGGATAACCGCTCTTTGCTTGCGCCGCAAGACCTGCCGATCCGATGTGCGTGGGTATACCGGCCGCGACTGGCTGCCAGCCTGAGGCGCCGCGTTGGTAGACATCCATCTTCGCATTCGAACCGCCAACTCCGACAACGGAAATCACTTGAGTGGCATTGCCGACCGAGGGCGCAAACCAAGGTGCGCCGACTGCACCCCCCTTCGGAGCTGTCGCCATGGGTACAACGGCTGCACACACCGCAGCGCACAATAGACCCAGCAGTCGGCGCACCGTCTTATCGTCGACGCTGCATCATCACGAGGTCAAGTCAAGTTTCAGCGTCGATCCGGTCACCGCGGGGACGCGAGCGAGCGCTCAGCACTGGTTGCCGCTGGATACACCTATATGTTCGTATGCGTCGCACACAGGATCTCGGGGTACAGAAAGCATTGAATGTCCAGGTCAGATCGCAGCCGCACGCCGTCTGGTGACGGCAGCACGAGCAAGCTCGCCGCGGCGGGCGGGGTCGGCGTGCCACCACTGACGGTCTGGCTGGGATCGGCGATGTACACCTTTCCAGTCGGCAGGGATGTCATCGTGGGACGCGACCGCGAATGCGACATCTGTTTCCACGACGTCAATCCTGACGACCTCACGCTGATATCGCGGGTGCACGCGATTCTGCGGTTCGACGGCGCGCAGTGGGTGGTTGTCGACAAGAGCCAAAACGGCGTCTATGTCGCTGGCGCACGCGCCAACCTGACGGCTATCCACGATCGCCTCAGCATCGCCCTGGGCAGCCCGCGTGGCCCTCAGTTGACTTTCCGGGTCGCCGCACCGCCGACAGCGCCGGCACCCCGCGCGGGCGACAATCCGGAGACGGCCATGTTTCGACCGACGGGTCCGGCGGGATCGCAGAGCCAACCGGCCCCTGCCCGACGGGTCGGTGCGACCAGGCCAGTGCCGATACCGCCGGCCCCGTCGCGGACAGCGGGGTCACGGACTTCGCTGACGGTCGGGCGCGCCAAGACCAACAGCGTCGTCGTCGAGGACGCGCTGGCCTCTCGGGTCCACGCGGTGCTGGTATCCAGTCCCTCCGGTCTCGAGGTCCGCGACAACAACAGCAGCAATGGCACATTCGTCAACGGCACGCTGATCACCCGCGCGGTGCTGCGCGACGGCGACATCGTCACCATTGGCAACACCGACCTGCTCGCGACCGGCAACACCCTGGTGCCCCAGCCCACGGCAGCGCGCACCAGCGGGCTCACCGCCCACGGGTTGGCATTGACCGTTGACGGCCGCCAGCTGCTGCAGGATGTGTCGTTCACCGCGAAACCGGGGACCCTGACCGCCGTGATCGGGCCGTCCGGCGCCGGAAAATCCACACTGGTCAAGCTGATCGGCGGAGCGATGCCGCGCAGTGCCG
>Ga0302326_10016263_pt1 | contig 15582 bp, 15 predicted proteins | sample Palsa_T0_3_FD_202264 | JGI IMG/M metagenome (GOLD analysis project Ga0302326, IMG submission 202264) | Peat permafrost microbial communities from Stordalen Mire near Abisko, Sweden - Palsa_T0_3 | ecosystem: Environmental > Terrestrial > Soil > Palsa > Peat permafrost | place: Sweden: Abisko...
CGCCTGCCGCGAGCTCACCGGCAAGGGACTATCCGCGCAGACGTGGGGCCTGCGCGGCAAGCTCCTCGAGGCTGACGCCTACCGGCGGAGGTCGCCCGCGCGCCTCTACGAGGTCCACCCCGAGCTCGCCTTCGCAACCCTCGCGGGCGCGCCCCTCCAAGAAAGCAAGCACACCAAGGCCGGCCTGGCCATTCGCAGAGAACTCCTCCAGCAGGCCGGCCTCACCCTCCCCGCCCGGCTCCCGGGCGCAGCCGAGAACGACCTCCTCGACGCCGCCGCCGTCGCCCTATCCGCCCGCCGCATCGCCGCCGGCGACGCCATCACCCTCACCAACCCAGCCCAACTGTCCGACGACGCCACCGAAATCGCCATCCGCTACTAACGCCTGTCGTGGGAAGCCTCCGGTCCGTCCGGCCAGACCCGCGAACCGCAGGCCTCCCACGAGCAGGCTCGTTACCTCTAGCTCCCGTAGCTGGCTAGCAGCTCACGACCGGTACGGATGATGGGCCGTCCGTTCCGTCGATGAACTGGGGAGCATAGGGCGCGCACCGGCTGGCACCGATAGCGCCGCCGCCAGGAGTTGACGAGGTGTTGTTGGTCACCACCTCGAGCTCCGTCAGGAGCGTGTTCAGCTGCGAGGGAAAGGCACTGGCGTTGCCGCAGCCGCTGCTACAGACATCAGTCACGAGCGTTGCGGCGGCGTTGTAATTCGTGATCACGGCCGAGTTGTCATACGTGCCAGTTGCGGTGGTGTCCACGATGTACGCCCCGTAGTCCTGCATCGCGGTCGCGATCTTCTGCACGATCGGGTTGCTGAATGACGAGGGGCTGATTGACGGCGGCAGCGCTAGCAGCGATCCCTCCTCGACGTTGGGGTTGGTTCCGCCGTAGTAGTTACCGTTACCGGGGATGTTGTAGCCCCCGTCCGCGTTGACGGCCGGCCACTGGTAGCCGCCGTTAGCGCCGTAGTAGTTGTAAACGCCGTCCAGGGCGACTTTCAGCGCGTGGGTGATCGGGCCGGACTGGCTGAGGTCCGCCAGCGTCAGCGTGCCGCCCAGGCCGGACAGCCCGGAGCCGCCGTGGCAGCCGGTGACGCCCTCGCCCTCAATCTGAACCGTTCCCCAGGTGTTGTCGGCCGTGCCGCCGAAGGTCGGCTGGCCATCGGCGTTCAGCTCGGTGGTCTGACCCTGGTACACGGTCTTGCCGTCTGTTCCCAGCCAGGCCGAGCAGGTGTTCCACTGGCCGGTAGGCACCGAAGCGCCAGCCGTGATGCCCGGGTCCGCGTACACGCTCACCGGCCCAATGGTTTGCGGGTTCCCGTACTCGTTTGTCGGCGACCCGGCGGTACTGTTGGCGTTCGTCAGCGTGCTCACCGGGAATGACGGGTTGGTGGAGTCGTAATCGGAGCTAAAGAGGGTCTCTGAGAGGTCGTTGGACGTAATGCCGGCCGTCGCGTAGGTGGCAGTGGAGGCAATCGGGATGTTCCAGACCGAATCGTAGGTGAACGGCCAGCTATCTGCGTTCCTGGCGGGAGTAGCACTAACTGTGTCGTCAAACCCGTCCAGCGGGCAGACGTTTCCATTGGCGTCCAGATACGACTGGTAGCCGCCTAGGGTGGTGTACGCGCCGTAGATCACCCGCTGGCCGAGGGTGGAATCTTCCCCGATGCAGCCGTACACGGGCGTTGATGACGTGGGGGCGGGAGAGGTCCCGTTGCCCACGGCGGCCAGATCATTGAAACCACTGAGTGTTACCTCAAACCCGCCCAGCGGACAGCCGTTGCTGTTGGCCTCCAGGTACGCCTGGTACCCGGCCAGGGTGGTGTACGCGCCGAAGATCACGCGCTGGCCGAGGCTGGAGTCGTAGCCGATGCAGGCGTACGTGGTTACCGGTGCGGCGGGGGTGGGGGTGGAGGTTGTGGCGGTTGTTGTGAGACCCGAATCGCTGTCAATACCGAATGTGACCTCGAAGCCGCTGAGCGGGCACTTGTTGCCATTGGCGCTCAGATACGACTGGTAACCGGACAGGGTGGTGTACGCGCCGAAGATCACGCGCTGGCCGAGGCTGGAGTCGTAGCCGATGCAGGCGTACGTGACGGTTGGTGCCGCGGGGGCTGGGGGGGAGCTGGCGAGCGCCTTAGTGGCGCTAATGCCGCTGACCAAGCAGAACAGCGCCGTGACCAGTGCGACGATGACAACGGTGGGTTTCCTAATCGGTATTTTCACCGATCGATCGTAACCGGCATACCGTCACTATTCATACTATTCACGCATAATGGTTACTGATGTCATCAGAAGCGGACACACAGCCAACAGGACCACCCCCGGCCTCGTGATCACGAAGGATTCGTGCACTTATACGATGATTTTCCTTCGCCAGGACAAAAGGCTTCGTGATCACGGAGCCGAGCATCGCCTGCGGCGTGATTGAAGTGACCAGGGTGCCAAAAACCCGTGATCGTGGGTACTTACGGCGCCGATCAGCGTGCATCAGCGCCAAGTACCCACGATCACGGGCGGTGCGAAGCCCGGGCGGCCCTTACCGGGCGGCGAAGGCGTTCTCGATGATGTCGAGCCCCTCCTCCAGGAGGTCCTCGCCGATGACGAGCGGGGGCAGGAAGCGCAGCACGTTGCCGAAGGTGCCGCAGGTGAGCACGATCAGCCCCTGCTTGTGGCAGGCGGCGGCGACGGCCCCGGCGGTCGCCGGGGCCGGCTCGAGGGTGCCGGGCTTGGTCAGCTCGATGGCGATCATCGCGCCGCGGCCGCGCACCTCGGCGATGGTCGGGTAGGTCTCGGCCAGCTTCTGCAGCCGGGGCAGCATGATCTCGCCGATCCGCCGGGCCTTGCCCGGCAGGTCCTCGGCCTCCATGGTCTCGATCGCGCCGAGCGCGGCCGCGCACGCGACCGGGTTGCCGCCGTAGGTGCCGCCGAGGCCGCCGGAGTGGACCGCGTCCATGATCTCGGCCCGGCCGGTCACCGCGGCCAGCGGGAGGCCGCCGGCGATGCCCTTGGCGGTGGTGATCAGGTCGGGCACGACGCCCTCGTGCTCGCACGCGAACCAGTCGCCGGTGCGGCAGAAGCCGGACTGGATCTCGTCGGCGATGAACACGATGCCGTGCTCGCGGCAGAACTCGGCCAGCGCGGCGATGAACCCCTCGGGGGGAACGATGAAACCGCCCTCGCCCTGGATCGGCTCCAGGATCACGGCGGCGACGTTGTCCTCGCCGACCTGGGTGTGGATGAGCGTCTTGATCGTCTCGAGCGCCTCCGCCTTGCACGCCTCGGGGCCGCCCGGCCAGCGCAGCGGGTAGGCCATCGGCACCCGGTAGACCTCGCCCGCGAACGGGCCGAAGCCCTGCTTGTAGGGCATGTTCTTGGCGGTCAGCGCCATCGCCAGGTTGGTGCGGCCGTGGTAGGCGTGATCGAACGCGACCACCGCCGTCCGCCCGGTGTAGTGCCGGGCGATCTTCACCGCGTTCTCGACCGCCTCCGCGCCCGAGTTGAACAGGGCGGTGCGCTTCTCGTGGGTGCCGGGCGTGCGGGCCGCGAGCTCCTCGCAGACCTCCACGTAGCCCTCGTACGGGGTCACCATGAAGCAGGTGTGGGTGAACTGCGCGACCTGCTGCTGCACCCGGCTGACGACGGCGTCGGCGGCGTTGCCGACCGACGCGACGGCGATGCCGGAGCCGAAGTCGATCAGCGAGTTGCCGTCGGCGTCGAGCATCACCCCGCCGCCGGCGGCGGTGATGAAGACGGGCAGCGTGGTCGAGACGCCGCGGGCGACGGTCGAGTTGCGGCGCTCCATCAGGGTGCGGGAGACGGGTCCTGGGATCTCGGTGACAAGGTTACGGCGTTGCGGCAGCTCAGAGCCGCCAACGGGGAGCGCGGTCATGATCGGACGATAACATCCACAGATGCCTGATTAGAACGGCGGATCGGCAACGAAGGGACGGAAGCAACGTGCCCGAGGGCGGAATCTTCGGCGGGGTGTTCATGCGCGGCGGGCCGGTCGCCGACGACGCCGCCTGGCTGCGGGCCATGCTGGCGGCCGAGTCGGCCCTCGCCCGCGCCCTCGAGCAGGCCGGGCTGGCGTCGCCCGGGGCCGGGGCGGCGGTGACCGCCGCGGCCGCCCGGGCGGGCGACTTCGACCTCGCCGAGCTCGGCCAGTCGTCGGCGCTGACCGGCAACCCGGTGCCGGGGCTGGCGCGGGCGCTGACCCGGCTGGTGCCCGACCCGGCGGCCAAGGCGGCGGTGCACCGGGGCGCGACCAGCCAGGACATCCTCGACACGGCGGCGATGCTGCTGGCTCGGGACGCGATCGACGCGGCCGCCGATTCGCTGGCGGGCGCGGCCGCGGCCGCCGCGCGGCTGGCCGACGCGCACCGGGCGTCGCTGATGATCGGGCGGACGCTGCTCCAGCAGGCGGTGCCGGTCACCTTCGGCGTGGTCGCGGCGGGCTGGCTGGCCGGGCTCGACGGCGCCCTCGACGGGCTGGCTTCCGTCCGGCAGACGCGGCTGGCGGTCCAGTTCGGCGGCGCGGCGGGCACGCTGGCCTCGCTCGGCTCGTCCGGCCCGGCGGTGAAGTCGCTGATGGCGTCGGAGCTCGGGCTGGCCGACCCGCCGCTGCCGTGGCACACCGAGCGGCTCAGGATCATCGACGTCGCGGTCGCGATGGCGCGGGTGACGGCGGCCCTGTCCAAGATCGCGCGGGACGTGACGCTGCTCGCGCAGACCGAGATCGCCGAGGTCAGCGAGGGGGCGCCGGCTCCCGCGAGCGCCGGTTCGGGGCCGCGCCGGGGCGGTTCCTCGGCCATGCCGAACAAGAGCAACCCGGTCGCCGCGGTCGCCATCCTCGGCTGCGCGCGGCAGGCCGGCGGCCTGCTCGCCACCCTCGTCGCCAGCGCCGAGCAGGAGCACCAGCGCGCGGCCGGCGCCTGGCATGCCGAATGGCAGCCGTTCAGCCACCTGCTCGAGCTGGCCGTGTCCGCCGCCGCCTGGGCCCGCGACCTGCTCGAGAACCTGACCGTCGACACCGCCAGGATGGCCGGCAACCTCGCCGCCGCCGGCGGGCTGCCGATGGCTGAGCGGGTCACCGCCCTGCTGCGCGACTCCCTCGGCGGCCCGCAGGCGCACGACCTGGTCGCGACCGCCGCCGCGCGGGCGGCGAGCTCCGGCGTGCCGCTGCGCGACGTGCTGCTGGCGACGCCCGACGTCGCCGACCGGCTGACCCAGGCCGGGATATCGGCGGCCGAGATCGAGCAGGCCCTCAACCCGGCCGGCTACCTGGGCGGCTCCGACGTCTTCACCGCCGCCGCCCTGGCCGCCCATCATGCCAGATAACAGCAAGAAGCGACGAGCGGAGCGAGCGAGCCAATGAACGACGAAGAACGCGCCGAGCAGGGCATGGCGGTCCGGCGGGCGGTCCTCGGCGACGCCCACGTGGACCGGGCCGCGGCCAATGCCAACGAGTTCACGGCCCCGTTCCAGGACTGGATCACCCGCAACGCCTGGGGCGAGATCTGGTCCCGCCCGGGACTGAGCAGGCCGCAGCGCTCGATCGTCACGCTGACCGTGCTGGCCGCCCTGCAGCATGAGGACGAGCTCGCCATGCACACCAAGGCCGCCCTCCGCAACGGCCTCACCGAGGACGAGATCCGCGAGGTGCTGCTGCAGGTCGGCCTGTACGCGGGGGTCCCGGTGGCCAACCGCGCCTTCGCCATCGCCAGCCGCGCGATCAACGAGTACCGGGCCGAGCAACAACCCTGAAAGCCGGCCGTTGTGGTCGCCCCCAGTTGCGGTTGTCCGACATGCGAACATCTGTACCCTAGGCGGCATAGGCAGCCGCGGCGGATATATCGTCGGGTTAACGTGCTGAAGGAGTTAGACCACCGTGACAGTGTCAGAACAGGGGCTCGTCGTCCCCGACTACGGCAGGCTGGCCTTGCCCGAGTACATGAAGCCGCAGCCGGGCAACCACCCGCCGCTCGACTCGCCCGGCTACAAGTCGACCGCGTTGCGCCACCCGAAGCAGCCGCTGGTGCTCCTGCCGCACCGGCTCACCGAGGTGACCGGCCCGCTGCTCGGTGACGAGCTGATCACCCTGCAGGACGCGGACCTCACGACCCAGCACGGGGGAGAGCCGCAGGGCCAGCGGATCATCGTCTTCGGCCAGGTGCGCGACTCCGACGGCCGCCCGGTGCCGGACACGCTGGTAGAGATCTGGCAGACCAACGCGGCGGGCCGGTACCGGCACAGCCGCGAGCACCACCCCGCCCCGCTCGACCCCAACTTCACCGGCGTCGGCCGCGCGATCACCGACCAGGGCGGCCGGTACCGGTTCATCACCATCCAGCCCGGCTCGTACCCGTGGGGCAACCACTACAACGCCTGGCGGCCCGCGCACATCCACTACAGCCTCTTCGGCCGCGCGTTCACTCAGCGCCTGGTCACCCAGATGTACTTCCCGGGCGACCCGCTGCTTGAGTACGACCCGATCTACAACTCGGTGCCGGACGAGAAGTCGAAGCTCCGGATGGTGGCCGAGTTCTCGATCGAGGACACCCAGCCCGAGTGGGCCCTGGCGTACCGGTTCGACATCGTGCTCCGCGGCCGCGACCAGTCCGTCTTCGAGGAGCCCCACGCATGAGCGAGCTGCTGACCCCGTCGCAGACGGTCGGACCCTACTTCTCGATGCGGCTGCCGTGGCCGGAAGGGCCCTACGTGGTGCCGGCCGGCACGCCCGGCGCGATCACCATCCTCGGCCGGCTGTACGACGGCGCGGGCGCCGCGATCCCCGACGGCCTGATCGAGACCTGGCAGGCCGACCCGAACGGCCGGTTCGCGCACCCGGACGATCCCCGCGGCCCCATCGTCGACGGCGACCTGGCGTTCCGCGGCTTCGGCCGGTGCAAGACCAACCACGACGGCTCGTTCAAGATCGTGACGCTCAAGCCCGGCCCGCTGCCGTTCGGCGACGGCCGGACCGAGGCCCCGCACATCGACGTCTCGGTGTTCGCCCGGGGGATGCTCGACCGGTCGGTGACCAGGATCTACTTCCCCGACGAGGAGGCCGCGAACGCCGCCGACCCGGTGCTCGAGGTCGTCCCGGCCGACCGCCGGGCGACGCTGATCGCGGTCCCCGGCGGTGACGGCCTGCTCCGGTTCGACGTCTTCATGCAGGGCCCGAGCGAGACCGTCTTCTTCGACCTGTAAGCCGTCTACGGTAAGGGTCATGGTCTCCTTTATCCGCAACGTGTCCTTCGACTGCCCCGATCCGTACGCGTTGGCGCAGTTCTGGAGTGCGGTGATCGGTCAGCCGGTCGATCCGGAGTGCGTGCCGGGGGACGAGGAGGTCGTCATCGAGCCGGCCGACGGCCCCCGGCTGTACTTCCAGGCGGTGCCGGAGGGCAAAACGGTCAAGAATCGGGTCCACGTCTGCCTGCAGCCGCAGGACCGGAACCGGGACGCGGAGGTCGACCGCGTCCTCGCGCTCGGCGCGACGGTGCTGGCCGATCACCGCACCCCCGGCGGCGAAGGCTGGGTAGTGCTCGCCGACCCCGCCGGAAACGAGTTCTGCCTGACCCGCTCAGAGTCGGAACGGCACCCCTGACGAGGGCAGAAGGGAATCCATGCCCGAGGTGAAGCTGGTCTCGTCGCTTGACGGGCCGCCGGATGCGCCGGTGCTCGTGCTCGGCAACCCGATCGGCACCAACCGCGACGTGTGGTCGCACCAGCTGCCGGTCCTGTCGCGTTACTTCCGCGTGCTCCGCTACGAGCCGCGCGGTCACGGCGCGCCCGGCGCCCAGTCGCCCGCCCCGCCCGGCCCGTACACGATCGCCGACCTCGGCGGCGACGTGCTCGCCCTGGCCGACGCCCACGGCATCGACCGGTTCGGCTACGCGGGGGTCTCGCTCGGCGGGATGACCGGCCTCTGGCTGGCGGCGACCGCGCCGGAGCGGATCACCTCCCTCGCCGTCTGCTGCGCGGCCCTGACCGCGCTGCCGAGCCCGCAGGCGTGGCACGACCGGGCCGCCCTGGTCCGCGCCGAGGGCATGGCGCCGCTGGCGGCGATGGCGGTACCGCGCTGGTTCACCCCGGCGTTCATGGCCCGCGAGCCCGCGGCCGTGCAGACGGTGACCGACATGCTGATCGCGACCAGGCCCGAGGGCTACGCCGGCTGCGGCGAGGCCATCGCCGCGCTCGACCTGCGCCCGCTGCTGCCGTCGGTGCGAGCGCCGACGCTCGTCCTGTCCGGCGCCGACGACGTCGCCGCGCCGCCCTCGATCGGGGCCGCCACCGCCCGCGCCATCCCCGGCGCCCGGCTGACCGTCATCCGGGCCGCCTCGCACTTCGCCCACTACGAGCGACCGGGACCGGTCACCGACGCCCTGCTCACCCACTTCACCGTCGCGCCGCCCTATGCGTGAGGTCCGCGATCGCGTCTAATAAGAACTAGCAAGCGGTTCACCGGACCGCCTGCTGCACCAGATCCCGGAGTGTGACATGAGCGCTAGCGGCGTCATCGTGGTCATCATTGTGGCCGTGGTGGTGATCGCTCTGATCTTCTACGCCGTCGCCCATCGCAGCCCGGTGCAGCTCACCCGGCAACTGCGCAGCACCAGCTTCAGCAGGCGCCGCTCGGACCGGATCAAGGCGGCCGCCGCGGCCGATGTCGCGGCGATGGCGGAGGACGACAAGTACTTCCGCCGTCGCCGGCGCCGCAGAGTGCAGGACGTCGACAGCGAACTGTAAGGGTCTGTGCCAGGCTAGAGGCATGCCCGAGAACACCGCCCCGCCCCGCGTCGCGCCCGAGGACTACACCGCCGCCGCCCGGCGGATCGCTCCCTACGTGCGTCGAACCCCGGTGCTGACCGTGCGCGCCGACGGCCGCGAGGTCAGCCTGAAGCTTGAGCACCTGCAGGCGGCGGGCGTATTCAAGATCCGCGGTGCGCTCAACGCGCTGCTGGCCGGGCGCGAGGGCGGGCGGCCGGTCGCGTCCGTCGTCACCGCGTCGGGCGGGAACCACGGGCTCGGCGTCGCCACCGCCGCGAGCTGGCTGGGCGTCCCCGCGACCGTCTACGTCCCGGTCACGGTGCCGGACATCAAGGCGTCGAGGATCGCCGCGGCCGGCGCCGAGGTGGTCAAGACGGGCCGGGTGTACGCCGACGCCGAGCGTGCCGCCCGCGCCTTCGCGGCCGACCAGGGCCGCCGCTACGTGCACGCCTACGACGATCCGGCCGTGGTCGCGGGCCAGGGCACGCTGGCGGCCGAGATCGTGGCCGACCTGCCGGCCTGCGACGTGGTCGCCGTCCCGGTCGGCGGCGGCGGCCTGCTGGCCGGCGTCAGCGGCGGGCTCGCCGCGCTCGGCCGTCCGACGGTGGTCGTCGGCGTCGAGCCGGAGGGCTGCCCGACCCTGCACGCGGCGGTCGAGGCGGGCGAGCCGGTCGACGTCGGCGCGGACTCGGTGGCGGCGTCCGCCCTCGGCGCGAGCCGCGTCGGCGGGCTGGCGCTCGCCGCCTACCGGGCCAACCCGGTCGGCCTCGCGCTGGTCAGCGACAAGGAGATCATCGCCGCCCGGGACCGGCTGTGGGAGGAGTTCCGGCTGGCGGTCGAGCCGGCCGCCGCCACCGTCTTCGCTGCCTGGCTCTCCGGCCAGGTGCCGGGCGCCCGCCCGTGCCTGGTGCTGTCCGGCGCCAACGCGACCTGGACGCCCGCCTAAGCGCGGGTGTCGCTGCCCGGCGCGCGCGCCGGGACGCCGACGTCGCAGATGACCGGGGCGTCGGCGGCCGTCGTGACCGGCTGGCTGAGGATGCCGTGCGCGCGCAGGATCGCCCCGACCTTCGCCGCGATCCAGGCGTCGCCCGCCGCGGTCGGGTGCAGGCCGCGGCCGCCGTCGGCATGCTGGTACGTCCAGTGCCCGGTGAGCGGGTCCAGGATGATCGCGCTCGGGTCAGCCGCCCTGGCCGCCGCCACGATCGCGCTGTCGGTCCGGTCGAGCCGGCCCGGGATCGGGCGGGCCGGGCTGGTGAAGACGGTGACCAGCCCGATCGTGGCGTGCGGGGCCTCGGCCCGGATCTGCTCGACGGTCCGCAGGACCTGCTGCCGCTCGATGTCAGTCGGCACCATGCCGTCGTCGTAGCCGGCCTGGACGATCACCAGCGACGGCGCCAGGCCGGACAGCCGCTCGTCCGTCAGCAGTCGCGTCATCGGGCCGAGTCCGTTGTCCCCGGTCCGTACGTAGCCCGCCCCGGGATCCCCGTCGATGACGGCGTCCCAGCGCAGCGTCCTGGCCAGGTCGGCCGCCCAGGAAAGCGCGGCCCGGCCGGGTCCGACCCCGGCCGTGTACGACGCGCCGACGACGGCCATCGTCGGGCCGTGATCGGGCAAGCGCTCGATCCGCTGCTCGCAGGCGGTGAACTGATCGCCGGCCACGAGCATCCGGACCCGGTTGGACCGAGTCGGACCGGCCGCGTGTCCGGCCGGAGCGGCCTGAACGGCCGCCGTCGGCCCGGCCGGCCCGGGCCCGGGCTGCGCGGCGGTCCCGTGCGCGCAGGACGTGACCATCACCGTCGCGGCGGCAAAGCAGCAGCTGAGCACGCCCGCTCGCAGCCAAGCGAACCGGGCAAATCTCCGCTCAGTCACACTTCAGTGTCGGTGAGCTTTCCCATTCGCGCAACTTCGGCTGGGTACGCGCCGACCCGGTTCCGCCTCACGTCAGATGCCGTTCGGCGGCGGTTTGGACGGCGTTGGTGAGGGCGGTCAGCCGGGGCGAGTCGAGCCGCCAGCGCTGCCAGTACAACGGCACGTCGACCACATCCGTCGACAGCAGCGCGAGTCGGCCGGCCGCCAGGTCGGCGCCGGCCTGCGGCTGGGGGAGCATCCCCCAGCCGAGGCCGACCAGGACCGCCTGGTAGAAGTCGGCCGTGGCGGGAACCTGGTGCACGACCGGCGGCGGCTCGCCGACCCCGTGGCGGCGGAGCAGCCGGTACTGCAGATCGTCCTTGGGGCCGAAGATGACGACCGGCATCGCCGCCCAGTCGGGGGAGTCGCCGCGCCGCCACCGGTCCGCGAACCAGGGCGCGGCCGCGGGCAGGTAGCGCAGCGCCCCCAGCCGCCGGGCGCTGCAGCCCTGTACCGGGGCCGGGTCGCTGGTGACCGCGGCCAGCACCTCCCCGCTCCGCAGCAGCTCGGCCGAGTGCGTCTCGTCCTCCACGTGCAGCCGGATCGCGATGCCGTCCCAGCGCGCGATCTCGGCCAGTACGGCGTGGAACCAGACCGTCAGCGAGTCGGCGTTGACCGCCACCGGCAGCTCGACCCCGCCCGCCTCGGCCAGCGCGCGGCTCGCCTCGTCGTACAGCAGCCGCGTCTGCCGTCCCAGCCGCACCAGCCATTCGCCGTGCGGGGTCGGCCGGCACGGCGTCCCCCGGCTGATCAGCACCTGGCCGGTCGCGCCCTCGAGCGCGCGGATGCGCTGGCTGACCGCGCTCGGGGTGATGTGCAGCCGGCGGGCGGCCGCGTCGAAGCTCCCGTGGTCGGCGATGGCCACCAGCGCCTCGAGCTGGCCGGGGTTGAGGTCCACCAGGCAAGTGAAGCACAGCTAAAGGATCATTAGAAGCTTTCGTTTGCCTTCACAATCAGCTCCGCCTAGCGTCGGATCATGCTCAACGCCTCCGTCACCGGGCTGCTGACCGGACTGTCACTGATCGTCGCGATCGGCGCGCAGAACGCCTTCGTGCTGCGCCAGGGGCTGCGCCGGGCGCACGTGGGCGCGATTGTGACCGTCTGCATCCTGTCCGACATCGCGCTCACCCTGGCCGGGGTGACCGGGGTCGGCGCGATCGTGCACCACGCCGACTGGGCGCTGCAGGCGGTGCGCTGGTTCGGGGTCGCGTTCCTGACCTGGTACGGCCTGTCCTCGGCGTGGCGGGCGCGTCGCCCCTCGGCGTTGTCGACAGCACCCGAGGGAACCAGCCAAGGCGCCCAGCTCGGCCTCGCGTCCACGCTCCGCCGCATCATGGCGCTGACCTGGCTGAACCCGCACGTCTACCTGGACACGGTGGTCCTGCTCGGCTCGATCGCGAACTCCCGCGGCCCGGTCGACCGCTGGTGGTTCGCGGTCGGGGCGCTGGCCGCCAGCATCCTGTGGTTCGTCGGCCTCGGGTTCGGCGCCCGCTTCGCCGCCCCGCTGCTCACCACCCAGCGCGCCTGGCAGGTCCTTGACCTGCTGATCGCCGCGACGATGCTGGTGATCGCGACGAAACTGGCCCTCTAGGGAATCCGGACAGGAAACGAGCCTGAAACCTGGGAAAACGAGCCTGAAACGCAGGGTGCGTAGCATCCGCAGGCATGACTGATTACCTGATCGCGGCGATCCTCTTCGTCGCCATCGTCACCACCATGATCTACCTGTGGAAGCGCGAGCACCCCTAGTCTCCTGACCACCGTGATGTAGCCCGTCAGCGCCGGCGGGGTATCGGTTGCTTGTGACGACACCAGGCAAATCGTCGGCGACTGCCACCGCGGACAACCCGGACGCGGTCGAGGAGCACGGCGAGCGGCTGCTGGTGATCTACGCCGCGCTTATGCTCGCGATGCTGCTGGCGGCGCTAGACCAGACGATCGTGTCCACCGCGCTGCCGACCATCGTCAACGACCTTGGCGGCCTCTCGCACCTGTCCTGGGTGGTCACCGCGTACATCCTCGCCTCCACCGCCACCACCCAGGTGTGGGGGAAGCTGGGCGACCAGTACGGGCGCAAGTACCTGTTCCTCAGCGCGATCGTGATCTTCCTGATCGGCTCCGCGCTGTGCGGCCAGGCGCGGAGCATGGGGGAGCTGATCGCGTTCCGCGCCCTGCAGGGCGTCGGCGGCGGCGGGCTGCTGGTGCTCACCCAGGCGATCATCGGCGACATCGTCCCGGCCCGGGAGCGCGGCAAGTACCAGGGTGCGTTCGGGGCCGTCTTCGGCGTCGCCAGCGTGATCGGACCGCTGCTGGGCGGGTTCTTCGTCGACAACCTGAGCTGGCGCTGGGTGTTCTACGTCAACCTGCCGATCGGCGCGATCGCGCTGGTGGTGATCGCGATCGTGCTCCCGAAGGTCTCCAATAAGCAGCACCACACGATCGACTACCTGGGCGCCACCCTGCTGGCCGCGTTCGCGACCGCCGTGGTGCTGGCGACCTCCTGGGGCGGCACCACCTACGCCTGGTCCTCGCCGGTGATCATCGGCCTGTTCGCCGCCTCGGCGGTGCTGCTGCTGGCCTGGTACCTGTCGGCCCGGCGCGCGCCCGAGGCGGTCCTGCCGCTGCGGCTGTTCCGCAACCCGGTCTTCGTCATCGCCGCCGCGATCGGCCTCGCGGCCGGCTTCGCGCTGTTCGGCGCGCTCTCCTACCTGCCGCTGTTCCTGCAGGTGGTGCGTGGCGTCTCACCGACCATCTCCGGCGTCTACCTGCTCCCGATGGTGCTCGGGCTGCTGATCACCTCGATCGGCAGCGGGCAGCTCATCGCCAGGACCGGGCGCTACAAGGTGTTCCCGATTATCGGGACCGCGCTGATGGCTATCGCGCTCGGACTGCTGGCGACGCTCGACCAGACCACCCCGACGCCGCTGATGTACCTCTACTTCTTCCTCCTCGGCGCCAGCCTCGGCCTGATCATCCAGGTCCTCGTCATCGCCGTCCAGAACACGGCCTCCTACCAGGATCTGGGCGCGGCCACGTCCGGGGTGACGTTCTTCCGCACGATCGGCGGCGCCTTCGGCGTGTCGGTCTTCGGCGCGATTTTCACCAACCAGCTCGGCAGCAAGCTCACGGCCGCTCTGCACGGAAGAAGCCTGCCGGGCGGGTTCAGCGCCTCGTCCCTCGAGGCGGACAGCACCGCGCTCAAGCGGCTCCCGGCCGACCTCCAGCACATCATCCTGCAGGCCTACAGCGACGCCCTGCACCCGGTCTTCCTCACCGCGGTGCCGATCGCCGTGATCGCGTTCGTGCTCTCCTGGTTCATGCGCGAGGTGCCGCTGCGCACGGTCTCGGGCGAGCAGGCGCGCGGCTCGTCCGGCGCGCCCGACCTCGGCGAGGCGCTCGGCGCGGCGCCCACCCAGCGCACCTCGGCCGAGGAGGTCGAGCGGGTCATGTCCCGGCTGAGCGCGGTCGAGCTGCGCCGCTTCGGCTACGCCAAGCTCGCCCGGGCGGCCGGACTCGACCTGTCCGGCGGTTCCTGCTGGCTGCTGACCAAGCTGGCCCGCCAGGGCGCGACGCCGGGCCCCGACCTGGCGAAGCAGGCGGGGGTGACGATGGAAGAGGGCCATCCGGCGGCGCAGCTGCTGGTCGACCGCGGCCTCATCACCAGGAGCGCCGACGGCGTACTGGCGATCACCCCGGCCGGCCGGGTGACTGCCGACAAGGTCTGCGACGCCCAGCGCCAGTGGATGGAAAACCAGCTCGGCGGCTGGTCGGCCGAGCAGCACGCCGAGCTCGACCAGGTCCTGGCCAAGTTCTCGCACGCTCTGCTCGGCGACGACGCCGACCGCCGTCTCATCGATCGCTAGCTCCTGATCACAGGAACCACGCGACCGTTCGGGATAATGGATTTGATTTTGCATGCAACCTCGCAGCGCCAGACGGTTGTCTGTGCGGGCGAGGAGGTGGGCCGTGAGCGCGGAGTCGGACGAGGAGTTCCGGGAGTTCATGCGCGGGCGGTGGCCCGCTATGGTGCGGCTGGCCTACGGGCTGACCGGGGACCTGGGACACGCGGAGGACGTCGCGCAGGCGGCCTTCGCCCGGGCCTACGCGTCGTGGTCGCGGGTGGCGCGGACGGGCAACCCTGAAGCCTACGTCCGGCGGATCGTGATCAACGAGAACAACAGCCGGTTCCGCAGGCGCCGGGTGGCGGAGCGCCTGGTCGACGCGGTGCCAGAGCCATCCGGGCAGCGGGCGGCCGACACCGCCGACGCCCTCGGCGACAGCGCGGCGCTGCTGAATGCGCTGCGCAGGCTCGGCCCGCGCCAGCGCGCGGTGGTCGTGCTGCGCTTCTGGATGGACATGTCCGAGGCCGAGACGGCCGCCGCGCTCGGCTGCTCGGTCGGCACCGTCAAGAGCCAGGCGTCCCGGGCGCTGGCCGCCTTGCGCGACAGCGCCGAACTCATGGAGGGGGAACTCCAGTGAGCGACCTGCACGAGGACCTGAGCGCGGCATTCGCCGCGGTTGCGCCGGGCGCCGCCCCGCTGGAGGCAGCCATGCTGACCGGCCGGAAGATCAAGAACCGGAGGCGGGCCGGCCTGCTCGCCGGGGCCGCCGCGGTCGTCGTCGCCGCTGTCGCCGGCGTCCCCGCGCTCACCCGCCAGGAGGCGCTGCCGGCGCCCACCACGAGCCACATCCGGGTCACTGTGAACCCGCCCGGGCCCCATTCGCCGGCCGGCCTGGTCGCCTCCGGCCTGATCGGCAGTAATCCCTGGAATGTCACCGTCATGTCGCCGAGCTCGAACGACTGCGCGTTCGAGGGCAACGGCATGTCGATTGTGGCGTGCCCCGGAGATCAGGGGCAGCCAACCGCCGCCGCTCCGATCAGCTTCGGAGGCGAGGGCAGTGA
>Ga0302326_10016265_pt1 | contig 15580 bp, 14 predicted proteins | sample Palsa_T0_3_FD_202264 | JGI IMG/M metagenome (GOLD analysis project Ga0302326, IMG submission 202264) | Peat permafrost microbial communities from Stordalen Mire near Abisko, Sweden - Palsa_T0_3 | ecosystem: Environmental > Terrestrial > Soil > Palsa > Peat permafrost | place: Sweden: Abisko...
TTTTGCTACGTCTTTCGACCAGTACGGCCGTGACCACAAGCTGCGGCATTCCCATCGCTCAACCCTTGTCCTCGGGTGTGCACGATGTCCCGAGACAGGTGTGAACGATGTCGTGAACTCACACACCCCTTCGCCCACAGTGTGATGAGTCGGGTCATGGGTTACGCATGGCTCGCTCCATCAATTACACATTCCCCGGCCAAGTGGGACGGCAACACTTGAGCGCCGCGCCTCCTGGGGGCGGCCCGTGTCGTCAACTGGACCAACCGCCAGACGAACGAACAATGAACTGCGCCGGAAGCCGATAGTGCGGTGGCGAAACCTAAATACTCTTGGCCGCATGTCCTTCGGCCGCCCTGGAAGGTTCGCCCCATTTCTCTTCGCGCCAGTCGTGGTGTTCCTCGCATCGTGCGGCTTGTTTCACAGCACCTCCGCATCGGCTGGGCTGGGGCGAGAGGTCGTTGACGGAAAGTTCGCGTTCATCGTCACCGACATCAGCGCCTCTCCTACGTTCGGCTCCACGAGTGCCCGAGGTGTCTGGTGGATCGTGTCTATGGCAGTCAGGAATGTCGGCACAGAGCCGCGGTTTTTCGAGATGTCCGCTCAGTCGCTGACGGATAGCGAGGGGCGTGGGCATTCGGCAACCCTCATGGAACCGCCGTTAGCTAATAAGATTGACCCAGGGCTTCAGAGGAGCGCAAGGCTGGCATTCGACGTGCCTCCAGGTGTGCGCCCCAAGCGGATAGTGCTGCGAGAGTCGGCCTCCTCACCTGGAGCACCGGTCAATCTGGTGCAGCCTTCATCCTCAGCGTCACCCGGCTAACAGAGGCTGATCGCGCAAGTCCGTGCGCCCTTCAACGTCGCACCGGGCCACGAGCAGAAATGTGGTTCATCAGCGATAGACAACGCTTCGTAGCCGCCAGCTTCCCCAGGGTTGTGATGGTGGCGCGTGACTTTGCGTGTGACCAAAAGCTTTCCTCGCCTGCCCCTTTTTCGATGGGCTACATGAAAAACCCGCCCGATTGTGGTGCTTCGAGAGATGGGATACAGATGGCCCCATGCGAATTCCCTCTATCCTGCGGCAGGATCTGTCGCGAATGGCGCACATAGGAATCGCCGCCGGCACCGGCATAGCCGCGGCGGCCGTCGTCGGAGCTACCGCAGGCTGGAGGTTCTCCTTCGCGGCAGGCTGGATCGCAACCGCAACTGTCTATCTGATCTGGGTTTGGGCAAGTATCGCCAAAATGAGCGCAACTGCGATCGAAGTTATTGTGCAGCAACGACATCCAGCTCGCCGACCAGCAGATTTAATTATCTTGATAGCCAGTGTCGCGAGCCTCGGCGGTGTTGCCCACTTACTCATCGCGGGCAGCGCCAAGGGGCCCGACGCAACCGTTGCCGCAGCAGTCGGATTCTTAAGCGTGATCGCTTCGTGGTTGGTGGTGCACGCTGTCTACACGGTGCGCTACGCGATTTTGTATTACAGCGAACCGGTCGGCGGAATTGATTTCAACGATGAGGCAAAACCGACCTTTGCCGACTTCGCCTATGTGGCGTTTACCGTCGCAGTCACCTACGGGGTAACAGATACGCTCCTGCGGAAGCGCCCGATCAGGGTTGCGGTGTTGCAGCACGCGATGGTGTCCTACCTGTTCGGCACCGTGATCTTGGCGGTCACAGTTCAGGTGATCGGTAGCCTGGGCGGCCTCTAAAATCGTGATCGCGCGATGCAATCAGTCATGGGCGGGCACAAGTAGCGGATCCGCGGCGTTGGGACGGGAATGAAGGTTCGCTTCGGAATCAGCCTCGGCGCCAGCACACCGCACGATCAGCTCGCGGGCACCATTGACCATTTGGAGAGCAGCGGAGTCGACTCGCTGTGGTTCTCCGAACTCGTCTACTCCCCCGCGGTCGATCCGGTCGTCGGCATGGCCTACGCGCTGGCCCGCACCGAGAAGCTGAAAGTCGGCACATCGGTCGCGGTGCTGCCGGGCCGGCACCCGGTGCTGGTGGCCAAGCAACTGGCGTCGCTGGCAGCCATCGCACCCAAGCGAGTCCTGCCCGTCTTCGGTCTGCGCTCGGCGATTCCGGCCGAGCGTGAAGTCTTCAGCGTTCCCGACGGGGAGCGCGCAGCGGTGTTCGACGAGTCGCTGCGGGTGCTGCGGGCGGCATTGGACGACGATTCGGCGAGCTACAGCGGCCGCTATTTCACCGTCACCGCGGCGGCGGTGATGCCGCGACCCACTCCCCCACTGGACATCTGGCTGGGTGGCTCGGCGCCCGCGGCGTTCCGCCGAATCGGCACATTGGCCGACGGGTGGCTAGGCAGCTTCCTGACGCCGACCGAGGCACGGGCGGGCCGCCAGGCAATCGAGCGGGCCGCTGACGAAGCCGGCCGCGCCATCGAACCCGATCACTACGGCATTTCGTTGGCGGTCGGCGACGGCGAGCTTCCCCCAGAGGTGGCGGCGGCCGTGCGCAAACGGCGTCCGGACGTCGATCCGGCAGAGCTCGTCGCCGCCGGCTGGGATCAGCTGCACCGTCAGCTCGACGGCTACCTGGAGGCGGGCCTGACGAAATTCGTTATCCGGCAAACGGGTACAGCGCCGGTCGACGAGTTCATCGACCGCTTCGTCGCCGAGCTCGCCGGCCGGCAGAACTAGATCGTCTCCACCCACTGCAGAATGGCCGGCGTCACCGGGTCGGTGATGTCGCCGAACTCGGGATGCCTCTTGATGAAGGCGGCCACCGTCGGGCAGAACGCGACCACGCGCTTCCTGTCGGCGCGGGTGGCGTGCAAAGCTTCGTCGATCAAAATCGTGGCCAGGCCGCGTCCGCCGAATTGTTCGTCGACCTCAGTGTGGTAGAAAACCCGCTGGTTGTCGCGGTCGGCGACGGCTGCAAGCCCGACGGTTTCGCCGGCGACGGCGATGGTGTATTTCCCCTCGGCGGCGCTGACGGTGGCCTCGGCGCCGGTCTTATCGGTAGGCATAGCTCTTTATTGTCGCGGTGGCCGCAAGACCTGCATGGCGACCCGCATGAGCGGCTCGGGAACCCGGTCCTTGGCGGCAAGCGCCGCGTCGGCAACTCGGCCCCGCAACAGGGCGCCGCGGCCGAACACCCGATTCAGGGGCCCGCCGGTCGGCTCGAGTTCGACGTGCAGCGGCGGCGCACCTTCCGTGGCGCCGAGCGCGGTGGAGATGACGATCCGCTGGATCTCGCTGGTGCCCTCGAAGATGGTGTACAGCTTGGCATCTCGATACCACTTCTCCACCGGGTGGTCGCTGATGTAGCCCCAGCCGCCCAGCGTCTGAATGGCCCGTTCGGTCGCCCGAACCGCGACCTCGCTGGCGGCCATTTTCGACATCGAGCCTTCCCCGCGATCGAACGCGATCCCCCGGGCGGCCATCCAGGACGCCCGCCAGGTCAGCAGCCGAGCCGCGTCGACCTGTGTCGCGATCTCGGCGAGCGGAAAGGCGATGCCCTGGTTGTCGATGATCGGCCCGCCGAACGCCTCCCGCTGGGTGGCGTAGGTGGTGGCGTATTCCAGGGCCGCTCGCGCTATGCCGATCGCCTGCGCGGCAACCATCGGACGAGTCTGCTCGAAAGTGCCCAATGTGGCTGAGCCGGAGCGCTTTCCACCCGCGACGACCTCACGCGCCTTGGCGAGTTTGTGCTCGAGCTTGTCCTGGCCGCCCAGCAGGTTGCCTTCGGGAATCCGGACGCCATTGAATTTCAGCTCGGCCGTGTGCGAGGCCCGGCAGCCGAGTTTGTCGAGCTTGCGCACCAACTCCAGGCCGGGCGTACCGCCCGGGACGATGAACAACGCCTGGCCACGATGACCGAGTTCTTCGTCGACGACGGCGTTGACCACGTGGACGTCGGCGATGCCGCCGTTGCCGATCCACATCTTGTGGCCGTCGAGTAGCCAGTCGCTGCCGTCGCGTTTGGCCGTGGTCCGCAGATTCCGGACGTCGCTGCCGCCCTCGGGCTCGGAGATCGCCAGCGCCGCGAGCTTCAGGTCACCCGGTGAGCCGAAGCACTGCGGCGCCCACTCCAGCATCTGCTCGGGGGAGGCGGCCTGGCCGATCGCCGAGAGCGCCAACGCCGGCATCACGATCGCCAAACCGATTCCGGCGCAACCCCAGAACAGCTCTTCCATGAACATCGGCAGCGAAATCCCGGTCGGGTCGCCGATGAGATCGCGATAAAACAGCGGACTGTAGAAGCCGCGCTGGGCGGCTTCTTCGAGCACCGGCCAGGGAAACCCTTGCTTCTGGTCGTACTCCAGGGCCACCGGCCGGATGACCGATTCGGCAAACTCGTGGGCTCGCCGGGCCAGGTCGTGCTGTGCGGCGGTCGGCGTCAGGTCGAACGTCATGCAAAGTCCCCCGGGGTCGGTTGACCCTTTATTACCCGCTGCCGCCGGATTCAATCCCGCCTTCGCGACGGCGAGGGATCAGGCCGCAGAACGCGGCCCCACCTGGCGAATGGGCAGATGAAACACGGTCGCGGTGGCCGGCGCGGTGTCTCCTTCGCGCCGCGTCAACAAGGCGGCATTGTCGGCCAGCTGCCGGGGGCTGATCTCCCCCGCCGCGATCCGGCGCAGGGTGGCATGCGCTTGCGCCAGCTGCTCGCGCTTGCGGTACTGGCCGCCGGGCAGCTTGATGCCGGCCCAGACGCCGTATTCCTCGCGGTTCTCCACCGCATACTTCGCGCAGAGCCGCTGCTGCGCCAACGGGCAGCGCCGCAGGCACTGCAGCCGAGCCTCGGTGGCCGACTGCTCGTACGCACGCGCCTTGGCGGCGCCGTCGCCGCCGTCGTCGTCGGCGTAGCCGAACCACATCTCCGGGTTAACCGAGCATGGATGCCCCATCTGTCCGCCTCCTTCGTGCCAAAACGTATGCGGAATCGTATACAGACGGAACCGCCTTTGGCAAGAGAACGACTACAGAAACATATAACGGCTGGAGAACGTATACGGCTGTGTAGTATCCGGATATGGCCGGAGCCGCACGGTGAGCCGCGAATCGGCCGGGGCGGTGATCCGAGAACTGCGTGAGGCGCGCGACTGGTCTCTGGCCGACTTCGCATCGGTGACCGGCGTAAGCATCATGGGCCTCAGCTACCTCGAACGAGGCGTCCGCAAGCCGCACAAAGGCACAGTTCAGAAGGTGGAGAACGGGCTTGGCCTGCCGCCGGGCGCCTACTCGCGGCTCGTCGTGGCCGCCGATCCGGCCGCCGAACTCGAACGCCTGACCGCGCCTACGCCAGCCGAACCAATCCCCGTGCGAACCGGCGCTCCGATCGTTGTCGTCCGGCACAACACCGACACCGCGGTGCTGGAGCGATCGTCCGAAGCTCAGCTCGATGCGATCAAATCGGCGATCGAGCGAGCTCCGGCGAAAACATCAAACGAATATGAGTCGTATATTCTTTCTGTGATCGAACAGTGCGTGAGGGCAGAGATGCTGGCCGCCGACTGCTGGCGGGTGGCGATCAACTCCGACTCCGAATCCGCAGGACGGCTGATGCAGCATCTTGAGGAGTTAGAAGCCGCCCGCGGCGGGCTCATCGAGCGGATGCCGTCGAGCCTCGGCGCGCGCTTCGATCGCGTTTGTGCGGAGTCGCCGCTGCCCGAGCAGGTGATCGCCGCGCTGATCGGTGTCACCGCCGCCGAGATGTGGGACATCCGCAATAGGGGAGTCATCCCGCCGGGAGCGCTTCCGAGGGTCCGGGCATTCGCCGAGCTGGCCGATGAGACCGACGTTGACGCCGCGATCGACGAGGGGGAGCGACAGTGAGCGGAACCGAGTTGGCGGTGTTGAGCCGTGCCCACGAGCTGTTCGCCGGCCGCACCCGGTCGGTGACGGTGGACGCCCGACTGGCGCCGTACGACGGACTCCTGGAACGCGCCGCGGCGCTGAATACCGCGGCGGGACAAGGCGGTTACCGGTCAGCGGTGAACCGTAGCCGCGACGATCTGCGAGCCGCGGCGACGGCCGACGCCGCGGTGGCCGCGACCGTCGAGGAAGCCCACCGGGATCACGCCAGCGCCCGGGGGTTGACCAAGGGTGTTCTCGACGAAGCCCGCGCGGATACTGCGCTGCCGGACAACCCGATCGCTCAGCGCGAAGCGATCCGCCGCCGAGCAGCACGATTGCGGGCACAGCAGGCGCACGTGCTGGCCGCCCGTCGCAAATCCCGTCGCCATCGGTCGAGGTGGCGGGCGGTGCGCTATCGGATGCTGCACCACGGCGCCTACCCGGCAGGGTCGCGGTTGCCGCCGCCCAACAGCCGCGCGGGTATCGCGGTGCGCGCGGCGCTGTCGCGGCTGGGCCGGCCCTACGTGTGGGGCGCGACCGGCCCTGACCAGTTCGATTGCTCGGGATTGACCCAGTGGTCCTACGCGCGGGCGGGAATTCACTTGGACCGCACCACATATCAGCAGATTTACGATGGAATCCCGATCCCGCGCTCACACGTCCGTCCGGGCGACTTGGTCTTCCCCACCGCGGGGCATGTGCAACTGGCGATCGGCAACAACCTGGTGGTCGAAGCACCCCACTCCGGCGCGACGGTGCGGATCAGCCCGCTCGGCGCCGGCGTGCAGATCCGGCGTCCAACGGGGTAGCGGCGATGATGGGCGAGCACGGACCAGGGATGCCAGAGCAGGCCGGACGCTCGATCGCTGCGATCGGGGAGCGACAGGCCGCGCTGTCGACGCGGCACGCCGCCGTTGCCGACGCCGACCGCGCCCTGGCCGATGCGGTCGCCGAAGCGCATGCGGCAACGGTCGAAGCGGTCCGTCGCCTGGATGGCATCTCGGCCGAAATCGATGGCGCGGTGGCTAATCAGGCCGCCCTCGGGCTCGATACCGCTATGGGTGCTCGTGAGTTCCAGAAGTTCCTGATCGCCAAGCAGCGTGAAATCTCGACCGTGGTGTCGACCGCTCGCGAGCTCGCCGACGCGAAGAAGGCCGTCCTGGACACGTTGCGTGAGCGGTACACCGGGCCGGCCGGGTAGCGCCCGAGCGCCGTCGGGTGTGCACACGAGTGAATTGTCGACCGGGGGTCCCGTGGCTACTCTCGCCACCATGTTCAGGCAGGACAGCGATGACAACGCCTGACGACGCGCCCGCCCCCGAACATCAGGAGGGCGATGCGGCGGACACGATCAGAAATGCGGAAGTTGCCCTGGCACATCAGAACTCGACTACCGCCCAGGTCGACCTGCAAGTAGTGACAGCTGTTCTCAACGCACACCAGAAGTCCGCCGCCGGCACGCAAGCCCTGAACAGACTGCAGCGCGACATCGAGGGCGCCGTGACAACGCGGTCGGATCTGGACACACCGGCCGGCGCCCGTGACTTCCAGCGGTACCTGATCGGCAAGCTGCGAGACATCCGCGCCGTGGTGGCCGGCGCGAGCCTGGACGACACCTCGAACTCGGCGCTGATGGCCGCGTGGACGTCGCTGTACAACTCGGCCCAGCCCGGCACCGATGTCACCGACGACAAGCGCCCGCCCGCGGGATCCGAACCCGCTGCACCGGGGCCTAGCGCCGGCCAAAGCCGTCCGCCTGCAACGGAACCCGACCCGGATCCATATTTAGGTGCGCTGCCCGAGGACGATCTCGGCCTACCACACGAGGACATGGCAGCGCGTGCCGCGCCGGCACCGGCGCCGACCGCCGAGGGGACGCCCAGCATTCCCTCATTCGGCGGGGGCGGCCTGCCGGGCGGTGCCGGCTGGGGGATGCCGTCGGGGCTGGCGCTGCCCGGGCCCCTGCCGAGCGGCGACGAGCAACTGTCGCCGAGGGATCTCGACGACGCGCGGTTGAAGTCCGACGAGCCCGAGGACCGGCTGGCGCCTGACGAGGACGATCCCGAGCGGGCCGGCCCTGAACACGCCGAGCCTGCCGCCGGGCCGACGATCGCGACACTGCCCAACGGCGAGACCCTCACCGCCGCAAGCCCACAGCTGGCCGCCGCGATCGAGGCCGCGGCCAACGGGACTCCCATCGCGGACGCGTTCCGCCAGGAGGGGATGACCATCCCGCCGCCGGGCACCGCGGTCAGCGATCCGGTGGACACATCGCAGCTCGCGCCCGGAGACATCGGCATGTTCACCGACCGTCACGCGCTTGCGCTCGGCGACAGCCGGGCGCTGTTGAACGGCCAGATCCAGCACATCTCCACCGTCAACGGCCCTGGCTTCCTAGGCTGGGAGCACCCTCCGGTGCCGGTCAGCGCACCCGAACCGAACAGAACCGACCCACCGGCGCCCACCAGGCCGGCGATCGCCCGGAGAACTGAGACCGCGTAAAAGTAGTCCGGCTCGCGCCGGCACGGCAGAAGGAGACAGCGGATGGCAGACCGAATCCGCGTGGTGCCCGCGCACCTGCGTGAAGCCGCCGGCCACCACCAGGAGACATCCGAATATCTGCGAACCCTGCCCTCATCGCACGAGGCGATTCAGCAAAGCCTGGACTCGCTGGGCCCGATCTTCGGCGAGCTGCGCGAGGCCGGGCGGGAACTGCTAGAGCAACGGCGGCTCTGTTACGAGCAGCAGGCCGACAATCACGCGGCCATCGCCGACAACCTGACAAAATCGGCCGGCATGTGGGAACAGCACGAGGCAGAGGCAGCCGAGAAACTCGAACGTATCTCCGACGACGGTCGATGACAGAGGCCGATCCTGCGTTCGACACCGTCCATCCGAGCGGCCACATCCTGGTCCGCTCATGCCGCGGTGGCTACATGCACAGCGTCACGCTGACCGAGGCCGCGATGAACACCGACGCGGAAAGCCTGACGCAGGGCATCCTGCTTACCGCCGACGTCTCCTACCTCAAGGCGGTAATGGAAGTCCGCGGCGAGATCGTGGCGGCCGGCTACACCCCGTCAGCCGAGGTTCCCACCACCGACGATCTCGACATCGCGATCGAAAGGCTTGTAGCGCATGAATTACCCCGGCGCGACGACGCCGACTAAATGACTAGCGAATCCAAGTCTTGACGGCGTCGCGATCCGGGGCGATATCAGTGGGCGGCTCGACAGGATTGGCGCCGAACAACTCTCGCGCCCGGCCCAGCAATGCACGCACTTCATTCAACTGCTGCTGCAGCCCCGATTCAGCCACACGCTCACGCTACTCAGATGCCGTTATTCACACAATTCACCCGCCGTTTTCAACCAACAACAGCGCAGGAGAGGTACTGGCGATGACGGTAGGCTTGGCCGGTGGCAATCTTCGGGCGAAATACGGCGCGTCAGCGCCTCCGGAGAGCTGCCCAAGAATCGCTGATGATCCCTGCCTTCCGGTCGCCGGTGGACTGCACTCCGTGGGTGACCGGCGGGTTGTGGCCTGCTGAGCTGTCCACAGTTACCGCCGAGACCGCTCCGCTTGTCAAATACCTGAAGGCGGACTTGCAGCGGATAGTCAATTCGGCGAACGAAGAACTCAAGAACATTCGTTGCGCGGGATTGATCGATTCCACCCGACAGGCAGAAGAAGCCAGGGTCATCAACGATGCGCGCGCCTTCGCGGTGAGACGAGTTGAGTCGACAGTTCGTCACCTTCACAACATGAAGTCGAAATTGCCGACGGAGCATCGGCCTGTGAATGGTGCCGTCGACACCGAGAAGACAACGCGATTCAAACTCGCACCGCCGCGACCGGAGCCGACACCGCCCACCGATATACCCGCGCCGGTGGCGCCGGAGCAGGACTTCCAGCCGGTACCTTCCGTTGAATCGCCGCACAGCTGGGAACAGAACTTCCAGCCGGCGCCGTCCGTTGAACAGCCGAAAAGCTGGGAACCTGAACCGCTGGAGGACTGGGAACCGCCCTTTGCTGAACCCGCGGAGCCTGAGACCGCGGAGTTTGAAACCGCGGCGTTTGAAGCCGCGGAGCCGGAAACGTTCGAGCTTGAAATCGCCCAGCCAGAGATCGCCGAACCAGAGGAGTCGCAGCCGAAACACGCGTTCGAATCCGACGACACGGAGGTCCTCGAGGAACTCGCCTCGCTGCTGCAGGAAATCACGCCCCTCGCAGAGCCGCCGGTCATTGAGCCACTGGCTGTCCAACCGGTGATCGTCGAGCCACTGGCGGTTGAACTGCCAGCCGTTGAGCCGCCGAACCCGGCGCCTGCCGCCGGTCGTACGGAGCCCGGGACCGACGTCACCGAGGCCACCCGGCATCTGCCGGTGGTCGAGCCCACCGAATCGGAGCGCGACCGGCTGGAACGGCTGCTCAAGTTCGTGGCGCGGCAAGAACCCGGACTACGCTGGGCCATCGGCACCCGCGAAGACGGCGCCACGCTATTGGTGACCGACCTTGCCCACGGCTGGATACCGCCGGGAATCACGTTGCCTGCCGAGGTCAGGTTGCTGGAGCCGGCCTGGCGTACGGGCACCGCGGCGGCGTTGCTCGGCCAGACGACGTTGACTGCGAAGTACGCCCCCGGCGACCCACTGGGTTGGGCAACCGATTACGAGGTCACCGACACTTCGTCGCAGCCGCGCGAGCTGCCAGTGGTCGACGACCTGGGCTGGTTGCTCGGCGAAGCGACGCATTGGCGCGATGGCCTGCCGCGGATGGTCAACACGCTGGCCAAGGCTGGCGCCGCGGGCACCGGCATCGTCGAAGCCGAGATCGACATTTTGCGGGTCTACCTGGACACGTCGAGGTACCAGCTATTGGCGCAATATCCCGACATTGACGCGGGGCTGCTGCTGAATTGTCTGCTGCTGGCCGCGACCGAAGGTATCGCCACGAAGAATCAGGTCAGTGCGAACTACCACTTCGCGTGGTTCCAGTCGCTGAGCGCGCCACCGGCCAGCGGGTGGAAGGCCGGCCCGTGACAGACTGCGATGCTCAAGCCTGCCGACAATGAATTGACGCTGGTCGGAGGGGTCTAGATACTGTCATGATGCCGGGGCCGGACAGTCGCGCGCAGCTAAGCGACAAGGATCTCGTCGAATCGGTTCTGCGTGAACTGAGTGAGGCCGCCGATAAGTGGGAAGCGCTCGTCGGCCAGGCCGAGACGGTCACCTACAGCGTCGATCTCGGCGATATTCAGGCGGTCGCGAATTCCGACGGCCGGCTGGTCGAATTGGCGTTGCATCCGACCGTGATGTCGGGCTATACCCATGGTGAGCTGGCCGACCGGTTGAACCTCGCTATCGCCGCGCTGCGGGGAGAGGCCGAAGCCGAGAACCAGGCCCGGTACGGCGGGGCCCTGCAGTGACGTGGGATTTGTTGTTGGGCAATGTAGTTGAGCGGCAGGCGGATGCTGATCGCTCGCCGGAAGGACACTGACCGTGCCACTCAATCTCTCCAACCGGGACCAGAACTCGGGGCACCTGTTCTACAACCGCAGGTTGAAGGCCGCGATCACCCGGTTCTCGGTGCGGATGAAGCACGATGACCGCAAACAGCAAGCGGCAGTGGCACTGTCGATGGTTTTCGTGCTGATCGGCATCGGCTGGATGGCGCTGCTGCACGTGATGAAACCCGCCGGACTGGTCGGGCAGTCCGCGATCATCGGGAACCGCGACACCGGCGCGGTCTACGCGAAGATCAACGGCCGGCTATATCCCGCGCTCAATCTGACGTCGGCGCGGCTGGCCGTCGGCAACGCTGCCGCGCCGACCTGGGTGAAGGCAGCCGAGATCGCCAAGTACCCGACCGGCCCGATCGTCGGCATTCCCGGTGTGCCGGACAGCCTTACCGTCACCCCGAGCTCGGTGTCGGCGTGGTCGGTGTGCGACACCGCGCCAGCCCGGGGCAGCGCAGCGATGCCACTGGTGACGTCGATCGCCGGCGAGCTCTCGACGGGCGGCCGGGCGGCCCCGATGGAGCCGACGCAGGCTGTCCTTGTGACGCACAAGGGCGCGACCTATGTGGTGTGGGGCGGCCAGCGGTCCCAGATCGACCCCACCGACCGATCAGTAACCTTCAACCTGGGGCTGGATCCCGGCGCCACCTATCCGATCGAGATCTCCAACGCGCTGTTCGACGCGATGCCGGCGACGGAACCCCTTGTGATTCCGCTGATCCCGGAGCTCGGTACACCGTCCACGTGGCTACCGGGCTCGCCGGTCGGCAGCGTCCTGGAGACGCGCGACTCGAACGGCGTCGTTACCGGCTTCTACGCGCTGCTGACCAACGGGGTGCAGAAGATCACCAGCTTCGTTGCCGACCTGCTGCGTACCGCAACGGCCCAGGCATCGGCCACGCCGACTCTGATCTCTCCGGACAAGCTGATCCACATCCCGGCCGTTGACGTCCTCAATGTCGGCTTCTATCCGTCGGGCAAGCTGAATTTCGTTGACACATCGGTCAATCCGGTGACGTGCGTCGCGTGGCAGAAGCAGACGACCGACCCGCAGGCGACGATCACCATCGTCAGCGGACGCGGTCTGCCGGTGCCGATCAGCATGGATCCACGCCTGGTTCGGCTGGTGCGCGACGACCGCGCACCCGAGTCGGTCGAGGCCGACCAGGCATTGGTGCTGCCGGACGCGGCAAATTTTGTCGCGACGACCAGTGGTGTCGCCAGCTCGGGCAGCCGCGAAAGCCTGTATTGGCTTTCGCCGCAAGGGGTTCGATTCGGCGTGCAGTGGGACAGGAAGACGCTTGAGCCGCTGAGCCTGGACCCGGGCGGCGCCGTCCAGGCGCCGTGGCCGATCGTGCGCACGTTCGCGGCCGGTCCGGCGATCAGTCATGACAGCGCGCTGCTGGCGCGCGACACCCTCACCGGCGGCGGAGCGGTCGCGCCGGTTCCGGAAGCCAACCCACAAGCGGGAGGTTAGGCATGTCCAAACGGGGTTTCGTACGGGGCGCTCGCAAACCGGCCCCGATGGTTCCGCCGGTGCGGGTGGCGATCGCACCGCCGCTGGCGTTGCCGGAACGCGAGCCCCGGAACATCCTGCTGATGATCGCGCTGCCCGCGCTGCTGGTCGGGATCATCGGAACCCTGGTGGTGATGTACACGTCCGGAGTCCGGTCGCTGCAGTCCGGCTTCTTCCCGATGATGGGGCTGGCCGGTTTCGGCGCGTTGATATTCAGCGGGCGCTTCGGTCGAGGCCGGCGAATCTCCTGGGGCGAGCAGGAAAAGCAGCGGCGTATCTACCTGCGCCAGCTCGACGAGGATCGCGAAGAAGTTCAGCGTGCAGCACAAGATCTGCGTCGCAGCCAGCTGTTCGTGCACGGCGACCCGCAGCAACTCGACACCGTGATCGGCGGGCCGCGGATGTGGGAGCGCCGTCCGGACAACCCGGACTTTCTTGATGTCCGCCTCGGCACCGGCATCCAGCAAGCCAGCGACTCAGCGGTGTCGCTGCAGTGGCCGGAGGTGCCGATCGGCGAGGAACTGGAACCGGTCACCGGCGGCGCGCTGCGCGACTTCATCCTCGAGCAGAGCAAGATCCGCGGCATCGGCAAGGTCTTGAATCTGCGGTCCAAGCCCGGCTTCAGCTTCATCGGCCCCGAGCCCTCCGAGCTGCACAACCTTGCGCGGTCAATCCTGTGTTCGCTGGCGGTGTACCACAGCCCGAATGACCTCAAGCTGATGGTGGTGACCCGCCATCCGGAGCTGTGGTCGTGGCTGGTCTGGCTGCCGCACAATCAGCACGACGAGATGTTCGACGCATGTGGTCTGCGCCGGTTGCTGTTCGCGTCGCCGACCGAGCTGGAGGAGGCGCTCGACGCCGAGCTGCACCGCAAGGGCCGCGGGCCGTGGACCCCGCCGGTCGGCAACAGCCCGTCGTCGATGCCCTCGGCAATGGAGTCATCGGGCACCAGGCTCGGCCCGCACTGGGTCATCGTCGACGACAACATCGGAACGCCTGAGCAGTGGGAGGGCGTGACCGGGCAGAAAGGCATGGCCGGAATCACGGTGTTGCGGTTGGCGACCCGACCCGGTCTCGGCGTCGGTTTCGCCGACGAAGATCAGCGTTTCGATTTGCGGGACAGGCACCTCTATCACCGCGACGCGTTCTACGCGATCGCCGACATGCTGGCCGAGAGCACTGCCTACCGTTACGCGCGGGCTCTGGCGCGCTGGTCGCCGATGAGTGCGGGGGAGTTGTCCGAAACCGACAGCCAAGCAGGCGAATTGCTGCGGGCGCTGGGCATCAACGATCCACGCCAACTCGATGTCGACCGGCTGTGGGCCGACAGTCGCGGACGCGGCGACGCGAAATGGGCGATGGTGCCGGTCGGAGTCAAACCCGGCGGCGAATTGCAGTACGTCATCTTCCGTGCAAAAGATTTCGGCGGCTTCGGTTTCCACTCCGTGGTGATTGGAACATCGGGATCGGGCAAGTCGGAGTACTTCCTGTCGCTCGCCAACGGCATCGCGCTGACGCACTCGCCCGAGACATTCATCCTGATCTTCGTGGACATGAAGTTCGAGTCCGCCGCCCAGGACTTGGCGGGCCTACCGCACGTCGCGGGGTCGCTGTCCAACCTCGGCAAGGACGATCGGCACTTGGCCGAACGGATGCGCAAAGCGATCGACGGCGAAATCCACCGGCGCTACCGGCTTTTCAAAGAGGCGGGCGCGCGTGATGCCAACGAGTACGAGGAAATGCGGCTGGCCGGAAGGGATCTCGAGCCGGTCCCCATTCTGCTGGTCATCATCGACGAGTACCTCGAGCTGTTCCACCACCACCAAGAGTGGATCCAGCTGGTTATCCACATCGGTCAGGAAGGTCGTGGCTGTAACGTCTTCTTCACCCTCGGCGGTCAGCGTCTCGACCTCTCGTCGCTGAGTAAAGCCAAGAGCAACATCGCCTTCCGGGTCGCGCTGCGCGCGGAGACGGCCGAGGATTCGCGCGACGTCATCGGTAGCGACGCCGCGTTGCACCTGCCGTCGAAGGAAAACGGCTACGCGCTGATGAAAGTCGGCCCGCGTGACCTGGAGCCGTTCCGCTGCTTCTACCTGTCAGCGCCGTTCGTGTTGCCCAAGAAAGTCACGAACGTCAACCGGACCATCGACGTCAGCTTCTCCCAGCCCCGGCCACTCACCTGGGAGTACCAGCCGCTCAGTGCCGACGACACCGCGGCTCTCGCCGTCGCCGACGAGCCCGACGAGCCCGACGAGTTCCTGTTCCACGCCGACGGCTTCAGGAAGAAGAAGCTGCTGGACGTCATCCGCGATTCCCTGGTGTCGACCCAGGCTCGACTGCCGCACCAAATCTGGCTTCCCCCACTGGAAATCAGCGAACCGGTCGATGCGCTGGTCAGTTACTGGCGCGGAAAACCCTGGCACGTCGATTACGGGCAGAACCCGGGTCTGACCCTGCCGATCGGGATCGTCGACGTTCCCGAGGACCACACGCAGCTGGTGCATTCCATCGACGTGGAGATGGACAACGTGATGGTGGTTGCCACCGCCCAGCGCGGCAAAAGCACCACGTTAATGACGCTGATGACGTCGGCCGCGCTGATGTACCGCCCAGAGCGGGTGACGTTCTTCTGCATCGGGGCGTCGCTGTATCCGATGGAAGAGTTGCCGCATGTGGCCGGTGTGGTGAGCCTCAACGACACCGAAGGGGTGTCGCGAACAA
>Ga0302326_10016266_pt1 | contig 15580 bp, 17 predicted proteins | sample Palsa_T0_3_FD_202264 | JGI IMG/M metagenome (GOLD analysis project Ga0302326, IMG submission 202264) | Peat permafrost microbial communities from Stordalen Mire near Abisko, Sweden - Palsa_T0_3 | ecosystem: Environmental > Terrestrial > Soil > Palsa > Peat permafrost | place: Sweden: Abisko...
TTCACGCGTAGAGCTGTTCTGCCGATGACGATCGGTTCGCGTCAGTGATTGTTCGTTCGGATGACGAAGACTCGCATCCCCTTGAAAACATTGGTGGGCCCGGCAGCTACGATAATGAACTGTTAAGTCATTGATAATATATAGTTATTCTTAAAGCCTGCGCTCCCGTACCAACAACAATACCAACACGCCCGCATTGGCTGGGTGACACTATCTCCGGCTCCCTAGTCCCGCGCGGCGCGCGCCATCGGTATGATTTCGCAGTCACGAAGCGGACCTCCGTCGATCCGTAGTACACGCTGCTACTCAGGTCGTCGATGCTGGGCCAATCATTGACTCGGCTGCGCGACGTGCGCCGGCTGACGAACCGATCGCTAAGCGCCGAATAGTGTAGTTGATGAAAATCACACTGACTCGACATGAGGCGGCACGACTCCAGGTGAGCAGGCTCGCGTGACATGCACCAGACGCCAAATATGTAGCGTGCAAACAGGGCTCGAACCGGAAGTCACCTTCCAACTACGACCCTTTCAATCAGGCCGCCACCTATTCGCCGAAGCAACACGTACGAACGTTGAAAAAATTTGGCTGCCGGCACGTAACGTGCCGCGGAAGGAACCAGCTACCTTCGATTGCCCTCCTGCGCGGCAGCGATAGGGCAGCGGAACCTCCAATATCCGCAGCTTCCGTTGCGCGGCGCGGATCTGCATCTCGATGTTCCAGCCATAGGTCATTTCCAGCATATGAAGATCTTCGAGCGCACGCCGCTCGATGGCGCGGAAGGCGCACATGTCACTGTACTGAACGCGGTAAAGCGCGCCCATCGCCCAACCCGTCGCGCGACCAGCCAACACCTGATGCCACAACATGGAGCCCAGCTCGCGCTCGCCCCGTGTTCGCGACGCGAGAACAAAATCATGGCTGCCATCGAGTATCGGTCCCACGATTCTCGCTATCAGATCGCTGCGGTCGGCGCCGTCACCATCGAGGAATGCAACGACGTGGCAAGCCGGATCGGCCACCGCGGCGCCGGCGGCGCAAGCCCGCCCATAACCCTTTCCCGCATCGATGACGCGCGCACCCGCAGCCCTCGCCGCGGCCTGCGTGCCGTCGGTGCTGCCGCTGTCAGCGACGATGATATCGGCGGAAAATTCCCGCGGGATTTCGCGGATGACCGCGCCGATGTTGGCTGCTTCGTTCAGCGTCGGGATGACGACTGCTACAGGCTCCATCGCAGTCCGCAATTCTGGCAGGGGGCGGGCGGCGCGTCCGAGAGCAGAGACGCGCGGAAATCGCGATAGGCTGGGCTGTCCCAGATTTCGCGCAATGTCTGCTGAGTCGCATCCCCCAGAGTATAATTGCTGTAGCCGCGCACCGAGAACGGCGCGATGCAGCATGGTAGCGCGCGACCATGCGCCGTGAAATACATCAGCGACCAGGGCCGGCGGCACGTTGCCCAGGGCTGCGCATCCGATTGGCGCTTTAGACTCAAGCCGGGTTCGGTTGCGCCGGATGCGTCCAGCGTGACGCCCAGCTCCGCGCCGATCGCTTGCGCCTGCGCGATAGTGGCGAGTTCTTCGGCCTGGGTGCTCTCGAACAACGAGCTTTCGGCGCGTGCCATGCCGTAGCCGGCTTCGTCGAACACCAGCCGCTGCAGATGCACTTCCTTGACGCCCATCTTCGCCGCCAGACGAACAAACGCGGGCAGCTGGTCGACGGTCTCTTTCAGGCCCGTCAGCCACAGCGACACGCGCGGATTCGCAGCCCCGACTTCGTTCTGATAGGCGATGAACTTGCCGACATCGCGCACGATGCAATTGAAGAAATCCTTGCCGCGGACCTTGGCATAGGATTCCCGATCGGCGGCATCCAGCGACACGCGCATTTCATCGAGCCCGGTGGCGTTGATTTGCGGAAACTTTTTCGGCTGCAGGAGCGTGCCGTTGGTATTGAACAGGACATAGGTGCCGCGATCCTTGAGGTAGCGCACCATGCGCGGCAGATCCTTGACGAGCATGGGTTCGCCGACGCCGTGGAGCACCACCCGCGCGATATTCGGCACCTGATCGACGATTCGCGTAAAAAGTTCCCAGCTCATATCCGCAGGCGGCTCGAGCTCCTCGAATGTCCTAGGACATGTTTCGCAAAGCAGGTTGCAGCGGTTGGTGACCTCGAGATACAGGCAAACGGGCGGCGCCGAAATCGCATCCGCCTTTGCCTCCACTGCCTCGAAATAGCGGCGCGGATCTTTCAATGTGGCTGCAGTAGGCATCGGACGATCCTTCAGGAAATATTACGGTGAACAAACTGAGGCACCGCAAGACTGGAATTTCGACTCTTCCAAAGTTCAAACCCAGCCAGCGCGATCGCCGGTGCGCAGACAAACGTCCCCCAGAAGGCATGTTCGGTTCCGGGGTCAAGATAGAGGATTACAGGCGATACCGAGAGCCATATGACACTACGCAGAGGCGCAATGACGGCCGGCAATGCGAGCCAGGCAAAATACCAGGGAAAATGGGGGCTGACGAGCACCATTGTGCAGGCGGCCAGGATCGCAGAATCGCGGCAAAGAACGACGACGTCCGTTTCGCCGACCTTCAATCGACGGCGAGCGATCCACACGCCCAGCAACGCCATCAACCCGGCCGCGCCCATCAGATAATATTTGCCGAAATCGTCTGGCAGATCGATCAGATCGGTTTTGTCGTTCAGATATGACAGGGGATAAAGCAGCCAAATGCCGCTGCCGTTCGTCAGGCCCTCTTCGTCATTGTACCCCGACATGAAACCGAAGACCTGAGTCCCGACGGAAGAATAGAGGCCGTAGAGCAGGACGATAACCAACGCGCCCGCGAGGGCAGGCCGCCAGAATTTCCCGCCGCGCACGAAAGCCGGCGCCACGACCACCGGCAAAAATTTCACGAGCGTCGCAAGCGCCAGAACTGCGCCCGCCAGTCCCATGCGGTGTCGCGCCCGATACAGCAGAGCGAGTGCCAACAGGCCGATAGCCGCGGCATCTATGTGGCCGTCATAAGCAAACGACCATTGCGCCAGCGGATTCCACGCGTAGATGAGAATCCGTTCCGCCGGCAGATTGGCGATCGCCAACAGCTCCAGCATGCACCAGCACGCCAGTGCCTCGAACGCCACCATCGCGAGTTTCATGCCGACGACGGTGCCGGTGATCCGGCCGACGGCTGCGAATATCGCCTGGGCCGCAGGCGGATAGATCGTGTGTGCATAGTCGGCGCGATTGATCAGCGGAAAGACGTTCATGTCGCGCAGCTGTTTCAGCGCGGGGTCCGTCGGCACGTAGCGATACGGATTGATGCCGGCGTTTTGAACCTGCCCGTCCCAGACATAGCGATAGACGTCGCTGGACAAAACGGGATGATCGAACACGAATGCCAGGCGCATCACGGCTGCAATTCCGATGACGATCAAGGTTGTGCGCCGGGACGAAATATGCCGCAAAACGACGAAAACGGCGCCCAGATAAGTTAGCCCCGCGATGACGAGCAGTCCGACAGTTGTTTCCCGTTGTGCAGGTGTGAGCCCGACGTCGACGCGGGGCAAATGCAGCATCAGGCCCGCAACCGTAAGCGTCAGCAATATGCCGCCGAGCCCTGCAAGATAGCTGGTCGTCTTGCTCATGCCGACCTGCCGAGTTGCGTTTGGAAACGCGGCTGCGGCTGCAAGCCGAAAAGCGCGATGATTTCTTTCGTTCTAGGCGCCGCGTAGCCCTCCCGTTCCTCGATCAATATTTCGAGGGATGCAGCATCGTCGACATCGTACCAGATATCGAGTTCCTTCAGCTCGAGACCGATCTCCCGGGCGCGGTCCCGCGTTTCATCGGCGACGCTCGATGTGCTCCAGGCGATATTCCTGAACAGCTGCGCATGGGGCATCTTCAGACCGAGCAAATAATACCCTCCATCGCGCGCGGCGCCCAATACCCCGCGCTCGCCGGGCGCCAGCAGAATCTCGGCGGCCTCCAACAACAACCGAGTGGGCAGCGAAGGGCAATCCGAGCTTAGCAAGCAGGCAGCCGTATGTCCCTCGGCGAGTATGTCTTGCATCGCCTGCAGGAGACAGCGACCGAATCCCTCCACGCCGTCCGGCATCGGCGCGTTGCCGTCCGCCAGCAACAATTTCGTGCTCGACCCGACATGCGCTCTCAACAGCTGCTCCGAGCCGAAGGGGGAATAGGCAGCATAAGCCTCGATCGGCGCCGAGCGCCCGGCCAGCGTGATGTTGTCGATTGTATCGCGCAGGAAAGCCGCACTCATCGCGGCGGCTTGCTCCGGAAGCAGGGGCGGGCATAGCCGGGTCTTCGACCGGCCGGCCTCCGGGGCTTTGGCCATCACGCCGATGGCACAGGTGGGCGTTCGATTCACAGATGAACGGCTGTCGATTCGCCTGGCAGTCCCGATCATGCTTGCCCCCGCATCCAGACCGTTATTCGTCGGGACTCGTCAAAGGGTTACACATTTTTCTGAGCGCCTGCAGCCCGGATGGCGAACAGAGGGCGACGACTGCACCCATCGGCACACGCGCCGGCCGAAAAGCCTTAGTAACGAATATCGTGCCGGGCCGAACTAAATGTTACGCTGGATTGCCGTTGGAGGTTCAAGTGTCGCTGCGCCGGATCGTTTTCCTGACCCTCTTGATCTCGTGCGGCGCGGCCGCCGCGCAAGACAACGACCTGCCTGATGCCCAGGACTTGGCCGACGCAACGGCCAAGCGCTTTCCCCAACCCGTGCGCGTCGGTGACCTTCTGAATCGATCTGTCCTTGAGCCGGTCGAAAGCCGGCCAGTCCTCGGCCACGTGCGCGCCGTCGTGAAACAACCGGACGGTACGATCGCGGTCGTGATGGATTATGGCGGATTGCTGGGGTTCTTTTCGCGACCGATTGCGATTCCGGTGAACGCCATGGCCTTGCTGGGAAAGGATGTGGAAGTCATCGATTATGAGCCGGAGCAGCTTCAAAAATTTCCGACCTTCAACCCGGCCGGCACGAAACCCCTGCCGCCCGACACGGTCCTCCGCGTGGGGCTGGCCAAACCCGCGCATTGAGAGACGGGGCGGACGGGCATTTTGTAACGGAATTGCGGCTTCGCCCGAAGAAGCAATGGATGGGCTTTGCGACTTGGGGCATCGGCAGAATTGATAATTGCTACCGCAGCGGGGCAAACAGATGAGCAATGACGACGTGCCGGAGAAAAAAACGCGCCTTCAGGCGTTTCGGGCGCACATCGAAAACGCGATGGCGGCGGCGGCCCAGGCGGTCGCGCGCTGGTTCAGTGCGGTAGCGAAATCCGTCGATAGCACGCGTGCGATGGCCGCCGGCAAGCGGCTTCATCCGTTGCCGTTGCGCATCATGCATTGGGTCAATGCGCTCGCGATGATCGTCATGATCACGTCGGGTTGGGGAATCTACGACGATTATGTGATCATCAGCGGATTGCACTTCCCCAAGGCCTTGAGGCTGGGCGACTGGGCTGCCGAGAGCCTGCTTTGGCATTTCGCGGGCATGTGGTTTCTCGCGATCAACGGGCTTGCGTATCTCCTCTATGGCGCGATCACGGGCCGGTTTCGCAAGAAACTGCTTCCGATAAAACTGTCGGACCTGATCAAGACGGTGAACGAGACGCTGCATTTCAAGATCGCGCATGACGACCTCACGCAGTACAACGCGGTGCAGAAGCTGCTGTATGTCGTCGTGATCGTCGCGGGCATTTCGCAAGTCGTCACCGGTCTCGCTATCTGGAAGCCGATCCAATTTTACTTCCTCGTCGACCTGTTCGGCGGGTTTCAAGGCGCGCGGCTGGTGCATTTCCTGGGCATGATCGTGATCGTCGGCTTCCTTGCCGTCCACGTTGCGCTCTCGCTTCTCGTCCCCAGCACATTGCGGGCTATGATTACGGGAGGACCAAAAATTGCGAGGTCCGCAAGCCGCGTGGAGGCCGAAACATGAGATCTCCCTTTCGTCCGCATAAAGTGCCGAACGCAAAGCTGCTCGATGACCAACGGCCGCTGATTCAATCGTTGGAGCGCCGCAAACTCATTCGCGGCGGGCTTTCCCTGGGCGCGCTCGCGATGCTGACGGGCTGTGGCGTCAAGACGCCGGCCTCGATCGAAGCGGGTTTGCGCAAAATGTCCGCGTTCAACGACAGCGTTCAGGCGCTGATATTCGACCCGAACAAGCTGGCCCCCACCTATCCCGCCTCGATGGTGCTCAAGCCGCCGAAGTTCAACGCTTATTACGACGTCGAGGATGTGAAGCCAGTCGATGGCGCAGCCTGGCGATTGGAGCTTTCGGGCCGGATTGCGAACAAGGCGAACTGGACCATTGCGCAGATCGACAGCCTTCCTCAACAGGACGAGATCATCCGGCACATCTGCGTCGAAGGATGGGATTATATCGGTGAATGGTCCGGCGTGCCGTTGCGAATTTTTCTCGCGCATATCGGCGCCGACACGCGCGCCAAATACGTCAACTTTCTCACGGCCGACAATTATCCAAGCAGTATCGATATGGCGACCGCGCTGCATCCGCAAACTTTGCTTGCCACCAAATATGCGGGCGAGACCCTCCCCGCGCCGTTCGGCTATCCTTTGCGTCTGCGCACCTCGACAAAGCTCGGTTACAAGAATCCGAAATGGATCACGGCGATTGAAGTCACAAATACCTACAGACCCGGTTATTGGGAAAAGCAAGGGTTTGGCTGGTTCGCTGGCATCTGACCTCCGATCTCATGTGAGGACCGATGAGAGGCGACGATGCGAATTCGCTTTTCAAGCTGTGCTATCTGGATGATCTTGATGGCATCAATCGACTCCCATCGCAATCCCTTCTCCAGTGTAGTTGGCGTGTGAGGATTCTATACAGCTCTGAAACTCGCCGTGTCGACTTCCGCACGTTCGTCATCCCTGAATAGTCGTAATCCATAATTCCGCTATCAAGCTCCCAATTCTGACCGCTCTCCTCTTACCTCCTCATAATCTGCATCCTGTAGGCCTTGAGCGATGCCACTTAAGAGAACCTTAGGAGAGAACAATGTGAGCGAGGCCAAGCTCCCTGTCGGTCAGGTCCGGAGCGAAGCGCACGAACATGTGCTGAACATTATCATCGACAATATGACCGCTCTACTTCAGGTGTGCACATCACGGCGGAAGTTTGTCCGCGAGAACGTCTGCCTTGCAGATTTGCGGCGGCGTCGCCAGAAGTTCATCGGCCTACGTTGTCAGTGCGCCAGCGATACCGCACGACCCGCCGGTGATCAGGACACGATTACCCGCGATGTTCATAATTGTGCTCCTTCGAGCTTGTCCTGGGTTTTGGTGTCGAAGTCGCTGGCGTCATGGCGCTCGCGAAGCTGTTCGGATGGGTCACCGCTCATGCGGTTGACCATGCGGCCGCGCTTCACGGCAGGCCGCTCGAGGATGGCGTCGGCCCAGCGCTGCACATTCCGGTAGTCCTGCACGCTCAGAAATTCCGCCGCGCCATACGCCCAGCCCTTTACAAGTCCGCCATACCAGGGGAATACCGCAATGTCAGCGATCGTGTAGTTGCCGCCGGCGAGGTATTCGCTTTCAGCCAGGCGTCGGTCGAGTACGTCGAGCTGACGCTTCACCTCCATGGCGAAGCGGTCGATCGCGTATTCGATCTTGGTGGGCGCATACGCGTAGAAATGGCCGAAACCGCCACCGAGGTAGGGTGCGCTCCCCATTTGCCAGAACAGCCAAGAAAGGCATTCCGCGCGCGGGCCGGTCTCGGTTGGCAGGAGCGCGCGGAATTTCTCGGCCAGATAAACCAGAATGGAGCCGGATTCAAAGACGCGGACTGGCGTAGGGCCACCGCGGTCGACGAGCGCGGGAATCTTGGAATTGGGGTTCACCGTAACAAAGCCGCTGCCGAATTGGTCGCCCTCGCCGATCTTAATCAGCCATGCGTCGTAATCTGCGCCGCTGTGGCCGAGCGAGAGAAGTTCCTCCAGCATGATCGTAATTTTTTGGCCGTTTGGAGTACCGAGCGAATAAAGTTGGAGCGGATGTTTGCCGATTGGCAGTTCCTTGTCATGCGTCGGGCCGGCGATTGGACGGTTGATGTTGGCAAACTGACCGCCGTTAGGTTTGTTCCAGGTCCAGATTTTTGGCGGTGCGTAAGATGACGTATCACTCATCGTTGACCTCTTAGGAATGAGCCGCGCGAGCGCCTCGCTATAGGGTTTGTTTCTCGAGAGCGCCCTTAAACCGATCCGGGCGACTGAGACTTGGGCGGGCGAGATCGATCATCGGAATTGTTCTTTCACATGTGATCGTCAAACTTGAGTGATGCCACCGTCCGCTACGAGATCGATGCCCGTCGAGTAGCTGCTGTCATCCGAGGCCAGGAACAGGATCGCCTTGGCCATTTCTTCGGGCCGGCCGATGCGGCCCAGCGGCGTGATAGATGCGAAGAACTGCTTTGCGCCTTCGGCCTCTTCCTTGGTCCTGAACTGGCCGGCGATGATCGGAGTGTCGGTAGCGCCCGGGCTTAGTGTATTCACCCGGATTCCCTTGTCCTTCAATTCCGTGGCCCAGGTGCGGGCGAAAGAGCGAACCGCTGCCTTGGTCGCGGCATAGGTACCGTGTTCCGGCAGCCCCTTAAGGTGCAGACCTGAGGAGATCAGGACGATGGCGCCGCCTTTTCGCAATAGCGGTAGCGCCTTCTGGACCGTGAAGAAGGTGCCGCGGGCATTGACGTTGAATGTTTTGTCGAAATGCTCGGGCGTCGAGGCGGCGAGCGAGACACGCTCGACGAAGCCCGCACTGGCGACGATGATGTCCAGCGCACCTTTTTCCTTCTTCACCCTGTCATACAGGCGATCGAGATCGGCCAGATTGGCGATGTCTCCCTGCACAGCGGTGACATTGCGGCCAATTTCCGCCTTGGCCTTAGCTAATTCGGATTCGCGGCGGCCTGTAATAAAGACGTGGGCACCTTCCGCCACAAAGGTCTTGGCCGTGGCCAGTCCGATGCCGCTGCTGCCGCCGGTGATAACAGCGATTTTTCCATTAAGTTTTGACACGGCAATTTCCTTTCGATGATGGTTGGTTGGCGCGGATTGGTCCGGTTACATCCGCAGACCACCAGCCGGAGCGATACGCTCGCCAGTGATCCATGCGGCTTCGTCCGACGCGAGGAAGACAACCGACGGCACGATGTCGTCCGGCTTACCGACGCGGCCCAGCGGCGTGCCGGCGACCAGCATCTTTTCCAACTCGCCGCCTTCGAAGCCGGCGCTACGTAAGCCCTCGGTGTCGGTGTGGCCAGGCGCCACGGTGTCGACGCGAATGTTGCGGGGACCCAGTTCCCGCGCCAGTGAGCGGGTGATCTGGTCCACCGCCGCCTTGGTCGCGGAATAGATGCTGGAATTGGGCATCGCTCCAGTGCTGGCGATGGAGCTGATATTGATGATGCTGCCGCCGGACCGCGGGAAATGCTTCAGCGCTTGCCGTGCGGTGAGGAGGATGCCCAGCACATTGGTGTCGAACTGGCGATGGAATTCAGTCTCCGTGATATCGGCCAGCGCGTCGAATTTGAACAGGCCCGCATTGTTCACCAGGATGGACGGTGCACCGAATGCCTCCGTCGCTTCGGTGAACAGCTGCGCGACGTCCGCAGCATTGGCAACATTGCCCCGCACTGCGATGGCCTTGCCGCCCAAGTTCGAGACGGCGTTGGTGGTGCGATGAGCGCCTTCCTGATCGGACGCGAAGTTTAGGGCGACACTGGCGCCGGCAGCGGCCAGCCCCCTGGCAATGGCAGCGCCGATACCTTTTGAGGCTCCGGTGACAATGGCGACCTTGCCGTTGAGAGAATTCATAGCGGTTTCCGCTTAAAGTGATTGCGGAGGAAACCTGATCTATCCGCAGAAAAATGGATATACGGCCATTATAACTATCATTTATCTGAATTACGGATGAGTGATCGCGAGCGCGGTCAAACCTTGTTCAGGGTGGTTCGCTGGATCGGATGGAGTCCGCCAGAAAATTCACTAGCGCCCGGACCTTGTTAGACGGCCGAGGACCTCCTGGAAAGACTGCGTGTACCTCCACCGGCTCCAGTGTGTAATCGGGCAGTAACGCCACAAGAGTGCCGGCCGTGACCTCAGGCTGGAACATCACGGTCGAGGCCATGGCAATACCCAGTCCTGCCAGCGCGCTGGAAAACACGCCGGGTCCGGAATTGGTATGGATGCGGCCCTGAACATCCACCGGAACCACGCGCTCCCCCTGGCGAAAGATCCACCTGTCACGACCAAACCCACCGGGCCCGAAAATGCAGTCATGATGGGCGAGATCGGCTGGCGACTTCGGCACCCCACGTGCCGTGAGGTAACCTGGCGCCGCGACCAGCGTGCGTTCCAGAATGGCCAGCCGGCGCGCGCCATGGGCGGAGTCGCCTAGTGCGCCAACCCTTATCGCCACATCGGCGCCTTCCGCCACCAAGTCTTGGCGAGCATCCGAAACCGTCATTTCCACTCGCAACAGCGGATGCAACTGCAGAAATTCCGCCAAGCGCGGAATGACCTCGCGCATCCCATAGATCACCGGGAGTGCAAGACGGATGATGCCGCGCAAACTATCTGCGCCGCGTGCCGCATCTTCGGCGTCCTCGAGATCAGCCAGCACTTCACGAGCGCGATCCAGGAATAGCGCGCCAGCGTCGGTCAAAGTAACGCGCCGTGTGCTGCGCAGCAGCAGCTTCGTGCCAAGCCGAGCTTCCAGTTCGCCAACGATCCGCGACACCGAAGGCTGCGACAGGCCCAGGTCTCGCCCGGCCCGGGAAAAGCTGCCGCTTCCCGCCGCCCGCACGAAAACTGTCAATTCCTGGATGCGATCACTCATTCGTATCTCAGATAAATGATAGTTATAGGGAGCGTATACCCCTTTTCCGGTGGATAGACCACGGTTCCCATTGCAACCGCTTTGCGGGAAGACCGCCATGAATTCTGTCAACAGCCAAGGGAAATTGTCGTGCTCGGGACTGTGAACTCCGCAGCGGTCGCAAGAATCGCCGTCCGAAGAGATCTTCTGGACCAGCGGCTAACGGAAAGGCAGCAATCGCTGGCGATCTTTGCCCACGATTTCGAGCTGGTCAATGAAAGCCTCGACTTCGGCTTGGCCAGTCGAACCGACCTTGAGGAGGTCGAAGACCGCCTCGTTGCAACATGGCGGGAGATCATTGAGCTGTCCTCCCCCAGTTACAGCGAGCAATAGCATTTGCAGCCGTTCGAGCTTGAACCGACGCTGCGACGAGCGGCGCTCCCGCCTCGGCAGGCTGTCTTCCATCTCCAAAACCTCCGTCAAACCCTCAACCCAGACGCCCAGCTTGGGGGTGGGCTGGATGCAGCGCCCGTATTTGAACTCGGTCTCGTGTCCCCGGATGACTTTGCGCACCGTCGCGCGCGACACCGACAGCGTGCGGACGATCTCCTTGATCGGGCGGCGCTGCTCGACATATGCGCGACATATCTCGCCGATCTTGTCCACGCCAATCATCCCCGTCAGCCCTTCCCGGCCGATCAAGGTCAAAGAAAGGACGCTGACACATCACGTCAGAGGGGGCGGAATTGGACGCGAAAAGACCCCCTCAACCGCGACAAGCCACCGGCCGCCAGCCTCTGAAACGCCTCTCGAGCCGTGCTTCGGCTGACGCCATTGGCCAGCGCGATTTCAGGTTCGGATAAATGTTGCCCTGGTACCAGACGACCATCTCCAATACTCGCAATAATCTCTTCGACCATGGATGAGACCACAGACCCGCGAGCAGAGATTTTTACGCTGGATTGCGCCATTTTCGCCGTTGAGTACTCGATTTGCGACGGCCAATGTTTCACTCGCCTACATGAATGTAGCGATTGCCCCGAGTGGCTTCTTTATCAGCGCATGCTGCGGGACCGTTGCGTCCGGAGCGGGATAGCCGACGACCAGAAGAATATATGGCTTGTCGGTTTCAGGCCTGCCAAGCAACTCGTTCAAAAAGCGCATCGGGCTAGGTGTATGTGTGAGCGTGGCCAAACCGGCTCTGTGAAGCGCAGTCAGAAGGAAACCGGTCGCAATGCCTACTGACTCCGGCACGTAATAGTTCTTACGTTTACGTCCCGATTCGTCGTAACCTTTGCGTTCTCCAAAAATAGCGATGAGCCACGGCGCGATCTCAAGGAACGGCTTATCGGCGTCCGTGCCTATCGGCTTGAGCGCATGAAGCCATTCAGCTCCAGCGCGGCCCGCGTAAAATTCCCGCTCCTCGGCTTCCGCCCCCTCTCGTATCTTTCGCTTGAGATCGCGATCATGCACAGCGACAAAGTGCCAAGGCTGATGATTGGCACCATTTGGAGCCGTTCCTGCAGCACGCAAGCATGTCTCGATAATATCGCGCGGAACATCTCGCGCTTCGAAAAATCGCACCGAATGCCGTCTACGTATGTCCTCGTAGAACTCTTGCACCCGTTGCCGCATTTCATCGAGCGGCATCTCCCGATAGTCCGGCAGATGAATTGGCACGAATGTCGACACTAAAATATCTCCCAGGTTTTCAAACGAGCAATTCTGATGCTGGAGCGCATCCGCCTTTGAACATTGGGCCGGCAGCCGCTTAAACGCTTCGTGTGACCTGACCCTTCCTGCCGGCCGCGCGTGTAGCCGATCAGCGAACTATTGCTCGCCCTTGCTATCTGCAATTTTGTCGAGCGTTGCGATCACCAGCCCGACCGGTGGACGCTTTTTGAATGTGTCTTCATAAAGCTTGGCCCTGATAACGCCGTTGCGGTCGAGAATGAAAATAATCGGTCTCGGGACGCCATAAGCGCGGCTTCCAAGCGGGTATTGAGGATCGCGCAATTTATAGCGGTCAATTATTTCTGACTTGGGATCGCTAAGCAGAGTGTATTTGATCGCCCGTCTGGCGATGAAGTCTGCGTCAACCTGTGGGGGTTCGTAGGAAATCCCGGCGAGGTGGTAGCCTCGTTTTTCGATATCGGCGACGCCACTGTTCAAGTCCAGCAACTGCGCCTGGCAGAATGGGCACCAAGCAGCAGAGCGGAAGAAGAACAGGACCAAACCGTTCTCGCCCATCAGCGAGTCCAGGGAGCGCGGTTTGCCTGTTTCATCAAGGGGCATGCCGATCGTCGGCGCTACCGTTCCGCTGGGCGGCCCGAGGTCGAAATCGGAGTTTGCCGCAACGGGCGCCGTTAGACCGACGATAAAGAAAAGTGCAGTGATGTATTTTATCAAGAGTGCCTCCTGGCTAGAGAGAGAGAGCTTCGCTATCCGGTAACAAATGCGCAATGACCGTTGCATCTGCGGCGAGCGCGTCCCGGCTATTTGGCTCGAGCAGCCGCAACGGCCTTTGTAAAGTCGACGTCCGCTGATGGTCCCGTCAGTATGTGATCGCCGACGATGAACGCAGGCGTCTGGAAAATTCGCAAAGAGCGGGCGAGATTGAAATTCGCGATGATCTCGTCCGTGATCCTGGGCGCAGTCCTGTCTTTGCGCAGACGGACGATGTTCAGCCCGACATCCTCTGCAGTGTCGAAGATCACGGACGTCTCCAAAGGACCTTTGTAGTTCATCAAGGCATTGTGGAATTGCGCATATTTGCCCTGTTTGACGGAGGCGAGCGCTGCCTTGGTCGCGACCATCGACGCGGGCGTCAGAATCGGAAATTCCTTGAGGACCAGCTTTGTGCCTTTGTCGGATTTCACAAGAGCCCCCAGCCTCGGCTCGGCGGCCTTGCAATATGGACAGTCGTAGTCGAAGAACTCGATAATCGTGACGTTTGCGTGGGGATGGCAAATCACTGGCGAACCGGGATCACCCGTCAGGGCTTCGGCCTTTTGAGCGACGACCTCGTCCGAGGCGAACGGCACATCTGCGAAAGCCTCCACAATCATCGACCCGAATATTGCAACAACCGCTGCAGCGGTGACACGTAGAAGATCCAGGCGCATTTCCGTTAATCCTCGCGAATTCAGTTGGATGAAAGCAATCCAATGGACATCAGGAACCGATCACCGAAATCACGCCGGTTTCAGTAAGAATCTGGGGCAGGATCACCGGCTTATCCGCGCCAGGAGCGAAGAAGAGATAGAGCGGAACGCCGGAGCGCCCGTTCTCATCAAGAAGCTTGGCGATTGCGGCATTGCGATTGGTCCAGTCCGCAACCAGATATGCGACGTTCCGGCGTTTGAACGCATCCCTGATCGGCGCGCGGGATAGGACGGCCTTTTCGTTGACCAGGCAGGTGATGCACCACGCTGCCGTCGCATCGACAAAAACGGGTCTGCACGAAGCCCGCAAGGCGGCGAGCTTCGCATCGCTGAATTGCTCGGCCTCCGCAGTAGCGGTTGCGGCGGCGGAGGTGACCGTGCCGTATAAGGTTGTCAGGCCGTAGAGAGCCGCAAATACAATAACGAGCGCGGTCGAAACACCGAGACGCCGCCCCAATGCGGCCAATTCGCGGGTCGCGCCCCACAGCCACGCTGCCAAGGATAAAGCGACCATCGCAGCCAGCACAACGACCACGCCTTGCGGACCGGATTCCTGGGCCAAGACCCAAACCAGCCATACCGCTGCGCCATACATCGGAAACGCGAGAAATTGTTTCAGCCGCAACATCCAAGGGCCCGGCTTCGGAAGGAACGCGAGCGTACGCGGCCACAGGCGAAAAACCAAAAACGGGAGGGCGAACCCAGTACCCAGCGCCAGAAAGATCAGTATTGCGGAAGCCGGGTTCTGCGTCAGTGCAAATCCCAAGGCGGCCGCCATGAAGGGTGCGGTACAAGGGGCGGCCACGGCCACGGCGAGAACGCCGGTAAAGAAAGCTCCCAGCGAGCCAGAGCGGCGGGCCAGATCATCGCCCGCCGTAATTGAACCGACCTCGAACAGGCCGGAAAAACTAAGACCGACGGCGAACATCAAAAGCGCAAATCCCGAGACGACTACGGGCTCTTGCAGTTGGAAGCCCCAACCGACCGCGGTGCCGCTCTGTCGCAGCAGTACGATCAAAAGTCCGAACGCCAGGAAACTCAGGACCGCGCCAACAGAATATACGATCCCTTCTCGGGCGGCATGTGCGTGCTCGCGTCCACTCTGGCTGGTCAATGCCAACGCCTTCATTGCCAGTATCGGTAACACGCAGGGCATCGCGTTCAGGATCAGACCGCCTATGAAGGCTGACAGAATTGCCACGAGCAGCGCGATGCTCCCCGCCGTTCCTGTTCCGAGATCTGATGAGGCATTCAGCCCTGGTCCAGATGGGGCGTTGACGTCCAACGCCTGGATCGAGCGATCGGAAGACTTGAGGACCAATACACCCGTCAAATTCCCCACGACGCGGGCGGCGCGCGGGGCGCGCGCAAGATGAAGAACAAGGCCGTCTTTGACGAAGTCAAGTTTTTGTTGTGCGTCGTCATCCAGAATGTTCGCTTTATCGGGGAAAAAGAACGCCTCCACCGGGCGCGCGGCCGCAAGAGCGGGCGCCACGGCACGGATGTCGAGCGTCTTGCTCTGCGAATAGGTCAGCTTCCA
>Ga0302326_10016267_pt1 | contig 15580 bp, 13 predicted proteins | sample Palsa_T0_3_FD_202264 | JGI IMG/M metagenome (GOLD analysis project Ga0302326, IMG submission 202264) | Peat permafrost microbial communities from Stordalen Mire near Abisko, Sweden - Palsa_T0_3 | ecosystem: Environmental > Terrestrial > Soil > Palsa > Peat permafrost | place: Sweden: Abisko...
CGGAAGCGTCTCAAGAGGAAAAGTCGCAGATGGATTCGACATACGCCGCCGAGCCGTCGCGGAGCCAGCCGTCGAGCTGGGCCTGGTCCTTGAGCTGCTGGCCGCGGGCGCGGGGGACGACGGCGTAGCCGCACGCGACTTCGGGAAGGGCGGTCATGTCGCCCCAGAGTTTCTCGAACTGAGCGACCGGGAAGATGTCTTCCTGGCCGTGCCCCCAACGCTTCTTCACGTCTTTGAGCGTGATGTAGGTCGGCATGCGGGCACCGACCGCGCGGACGGCGACGGCGACTTTTTCCGAGTCGGCCAGATCGGTGCGCGTCAGGCCGAAAACCTGCAGCAGGCGGTCGATTTCGATCCACGTCGTCAGCGTGTTGTAGTAGGAGAGGTGAAATTCATCTTCTTCGCGCGGCATGGCCAAGCCTTCCACGAGCCGAACACGATCGTCCACGCGGGCCAGGCCGCCGCCGCGATCGTCGATTCGGCGGGTGATGACTTCGAAGGTCAGGCAGGAGCCTCGGGCGATGTGCAGGCCGAGCACCGTTGGATCGACATCCGCACCGACCGTGTCGATGTTGTGGAGCATCAGGTAGCGAAGCTGCGGCCGCTCCTGCAGCATGCGCAGGAGCACGCCGTTGCGGAGCAGGTTGGGTGTTTCGAACCAATGTCCAACCGGATGGAGGCACTGGGAGGGGACGTTGTCGGTGTAATCGCTCGTCTGCCCGGCCCGCTCGGCCCAGCCGATTAGAGCGGCGTGCAGACTTTCCCGCATCTTCTGGGCCTGCTCGTCGAGCAGCTTCTGCGGCATCTCCTCCCAGGCAAACCGCAGATCGCGCACGCTCGGCACCATCCGCAGGCCGACCGAACGCCCCGGCGACAGATGCAGCGGGCCCCCATAACCGTAGTTTTGCCGGGCCGCGAGAAATGATGCGATCGGTTCGTGCGTGAGATAACTGGTCGCAATGACATGCGGCAGCGACACGCCATGCTCGCGGCCGACGCGGCGGCTTTTGGCCAGATGCGTTTCGATAAACGTGCGATGTTTTCCCGAGAGCTTGCAGAACGGGTGGAGCGCTTTCACGACGCCCGCTCCCTGCGTCCAGCGACTCCCCGCGCCGGCCGCAAGCGACATCACGCCGACTTCTCCGTTGCGCAACGCGGCGCGCCCGAGCTGCAGCCACTGGGCGCGTGATTCGCTCGATCCCCCGGCGGTCAGATCGGCGACGTCGTCCGGGCGGACGTCTTCGACACTCGTGGTGCGCGGCAAGCGGTTTTGCGCCAAGCCGGTCCGGCCAGCGATCAGATCGGCGCGAATCTGTTCGTGCAACCGGCGATCAAAGCCGTACTGATCGAGCAATTCCCAGACGGAGCGGGCGGGGCCGCCATCCGACTTGCCGCGAGGCAGCAAGCGGTCGAACAGCGTCTCGACCATCCCGGCGAGCGCCGGATCGGTCCGGCAAGCGGAGCCGAAGCGGTCGAGTTCCGCGCGGCGCAGCGGCGAGAGCTGCCGTGGATCGGTCCGCATCCACTGCGGCGCCATGAAGGCGTAATAGCCGGCCGGCAGCAGCGCCTTGTCGCTGGCAAGAAGCTGCGCGAAGGTACCATGCGGATTGATCGCAAAATCGTAGACCACCGGCTGCATCGCAAATGGCAGGGCGTTTTCCAAGTCCTTCTTGATGGCGAGCATCGTTTGCTGCAAAAAATCCTGCGCGGCCGATTTCTGTTTGGGCGCGAAGATGAACCCCATTCCGCCACCCGACATTCCGCCGAGCATCCAGAATCCCCAGAAGTCGGCGCCGAAGTGCTCTTTCACCCGCGCAATGATCGTTTCGGTGTAATGGGTGCTGGCCCAGGGGATGATGGCCTGGATAGGGCCGAAGAAGTTCCGCGTCGTGGCAGCGCCCACGGCGGCGACGTCGTCCCGGCGGAGCGCCAGGAGAATCTCGTCGAGAATTCCCATCGCCTGCCAGCGGGCGCTCCACTCGGCTTCGGAGCGAAGGAGATATTTCTCCGTGACCATCTCGAGGATCGGCCCGACGTTCTGTGCCATTCCCCCGTGAACCAGCACGAGACTCTGCTGCAAGTGTTCGCGGACGGCAGGAGGCGCCTCTGCCGAGCCGAGGATTTTGTGCGTGGGAAGCAGCCGGCCCCGGCTGATGCCAAATTCGGGATCCCCCTCGCGCGCCGTCGCGCCGGTGATGAGTTTCATCCCCGGCCAGACGCCGCCCGAGTCCTGCCACCCGCCGCCCGATCCGCCGATCCACTCGCCAAGAATCGCCCGTGCTGCCACGAGCCGGCGCTCGTCTTCGAGCAGCTCGCCGGTGAGGGACTTTGCCTGGCTCGTGGCCCGCATGCAGACGGAAATCAGTGCCCCCAGCAGATTCGTCGAAACCGCCAGCCGCGAACCCTTGGGGATGTTGTTGACGTTGCTGACGATCTCCAGCCCCAGCCCCGGCCCGACGACACGCTCCAGCAATTCCGCCAACGTTCTGCCGCAGCCTTCGATACCCGGCGGAATGATTCCCGATGCGATCACCGCCGCCTTGAGCAGACCCAGGTAATCCTTCGCAAAGTCGAACACCTCGGGAAGACTGGTGATGTCCGCACGCGTTGCCAGATCCACGCTGACCACGCGCAGCACCGGCTCGTCGATCACCCGCAAATACGCCTCGACCGGCGGTTTGGGCGCCGCGTCGCGCCCGCGCACGGCCAGATCGATGGACACGTTCAACACGCGCGCGCCCTCGGGGAAGTCCATGCCGAGGAAAAAGATGTCGCTCCAGGCGCTGTGCGTCAGATCCATGCGCACCGGCGTCTTCTCCGCCAGGATCGGGAACGAGCCGTCGAGCGGCGAACGGTCCAGCAGCTCTGGGCGAATCCGCAGCGGCTGATCGGCCGGGTGACCGACGCGGAACATCCACTGATTTCCCTTCACCGATCGAACGCTGCGCCGCACTTGGTTTGCCAGGGTCTGAAAGGCAAGGTCGCGATACGCCGCGGCCAGCGCACTGGAGATCGGATCGCTGGGGCCGTTCCTCGTCTGCACGTCGAGAAAAGAATCGATCGCCTCTTCGAATCGGCGAGAGAGCAGATGCTCGTAGCCGTCAAACGGCACGTGGCCATGCGTCGCAAGAGTGGGACGGGTCGGGAGGTGAAAGCGGTGAATGGCGTAGAGGAAGAACAGGGCGCGGACGCGCTGGTAGAGGTTGTCGTGATGTCGGCGAAACTCGTCGAGCTGCTCGCACTCGGCCAGGAGCCGTTCGAGCGAGGCGTCGCGGCAGACCGCATCGAGCGAACGGTCGCGCACCTGCGGGTCGTCTGACGTGATGATCCGGATCAGCTCGGAAGTCATGGCCGCTAAATTCAGACAGAGTTAGGCGAATTTCTCTCGCGTCGCCAGCAGCTCGACGAGCTGGGCGAGGATTTCCTCGCGGTCGTTGCCGTCCAGTGCCAGCGCGAGTTGACCGGTCAGCAGGCCATAGCGGACGCCGATGTTGTAGCGCGACCCTTCGATCTCCAGGGCAAGGTACCGTTCCTTGCGCGCTAGTTCCGCCAGCGCGGGGGATAGCGACAGCCGCTCCCCCGCTTTTCCGCGGGCAATCATGCCACCGAGCAGATCCATCACGGCGGGGGTGAGTACGTGCATGCCAAAGAAGCACAGATAATGTCCGGCCCGGAGGCCGGGAACCATGAGCTTCTGCTCGGCTTCGGTGGGCGTCGGCTTCTCGGCGACGTCTTCGATTTCATACAACGAATTTTGTCCCGCGACCCGCCGCCCGCCGACGGTGCCGTAATACGTCAACATGTTTTCCCGCGTCGCCTGAACGGCCGACACCGAGCAGTTATGCGACTCGGCCACCGCGACAAGTTGCTGCGCGCAGCGGCTTCCCGATCGGCTCAGATACAAGTGATCGCTCACCAGATGCAGGAACGGATCATTCCCCACAAATGCCCGGGCACAATACAGTGCGTGGCCGTACCCAAGCGGCTCTTTCTGTTCGACAAACTGCAGCCGCCCCGCCAATTCCCCCGCGGCCTCGGCATACAGCTTCTGATCCCCGGGCGTGATCACCGCGCAGACTTCCTCCACCCCACTGCTGGTCGCTTCCTGCAGGATAATCCGCAGCGCGGATTTCTGCGTCCCGTCGCGATCCACCAATGTTTGCAGCGGCAACCCGCGTTGCGTGCGCCCCGCGGCAGTGATGACGGCCTTGCGAATTTTCATTGGAAACGAAAGCTCCTCCGAAGACCAATCGCAGCATGGCAGATGGGGGGAATTGAGTCAATATCGGGCGCGGAGAAGAGGTGGGAGAAGAGGTGAGTGGTGATTGGAACCTGACAAATACTAAAACGTGAAGACGTGAAACGTAAGGGGAAAGGGGGCGACTTGCGGACGCTCGATCGTATCGAACTCGCCGGCGCCATCGCAGTGGCTTGACCCTTCGCGGAAGCGCGAGAAATGATGAAATTCACGCCGCACGCCCGCCGCTCCCAAATCGAGCAAACTGTGGATTATCATTGACGCGAAGGAACCAGCATGCAGCAATGCCTCGGTGATCCGGGATGACCACCGAGATCGGCTATGCAGCAGTGCAGCGACACCGCGGCCCGGAAGTCGATCTTACACGACCGGGAAGCCTGTCGGGCAAAAGTGCGTCGGCGATGATATGATCCCATGTATGAAGGCGAGTCCTTTCCCGGGGATGGACCCTTATCTTGAATCGCACTGGCTCGACGTGCAGACCTCACTGGTGGCTTACGGACGAGACACCCTCAACCAATCGCTTCCCGAAGATCTGGCCGCTGGCTCGGAGGAACGAGTAGCAGTTGAATCCGAGTCGCCGGAGGATGAAGTTCACGCGTTTCATCCCGATGTGAAGATTTTGGAACTGCCGAACGCTGGCGTGGTGCCCGGCGCTCCATCCGGTGATGCGGTGGCGACGGCGCCGATTCGCCTGCTCGCGCGGGTCGAGCCGGTCACCGAGCGGTTCATCCGAATCGTGGAAACCGGCACGGATCGCCTGGTAACGGTCATCGAGTTCATCACCCCATCGAACAAGCGCAATCCCGGGCTCGCGGACTTTCGCGGCAAGCGTGCCGAGTTGCTTGACGCCGACGTTAGTTTTGTTGAGATCGATCTGGTCCGATCGGGGAGTTGGCGGCGGCTGATGCGTCCTCATTATTGTCCCCCTGAATACAGCACGCCGTATCGCGTGACTGTGCGAAAGCCGACCGATCCGGCGGCGGTATTGCTCTATCCAATTTCGCTGAGAGAGGCGTTGCCGTCGATCGTCGTCCCCTTGCGGCCGCGCGACCCGGAAATCCGGCTGGAATTGCAGACGCTGGTGAATCACGCTTACCTTAGCGGCCGGTACGCGAGGCGGATCAACTACCAGAAACCGCCGGACCCGCCGCTGGATTTGGGGGATCAACCGTGGGTGCGGGAAATACTGCAACGCGAATCTTGATCGAACGGGGGGGGAAACGGCAGCGCAGATCAGGCGATTGCCTCGGAGGGCTGCATGCTCTGTACGTTCGCGATGTGGAGATAAGAGACGAATTCAACCTGATCCGAAGGCCCGCCGTCAGGATCAGGAAGCGTTACGATCATTCGGCTTCTGGCCAACAACGCCATCTCCGGGTGGCGCACCTCGAAAACCTCGCCGCTGCTCATAGTGACCCGCAACGGTTCAAACGGACGTCGCGTTAACATCTACCGAAGGGCCTCAAGCGTCATAAGCCCATTATATCTCGTTGAAGCGACGGTCGCTACCTACCGCTTCCTCACTTCCTCCCGCATAACCCAGCAACTTTTGCGTGAGTTCTCCGCCAAATTCCACGAGCTCCCGCAAGGCGCGGTTGAAATCGTCGCTGGTGGGACGGAGGGGGTCTGTTTGCTCGCCCCGCTCAGCGGCCATCAAGACGGCCTTACGCACCAGTTCTGCAAGGAACGCGGGACTCGTGCCTGCGGTCCGGTCCAACAGAGGCTCAAGCTCCACGCCGGAAAGGTCCAGGCGCCGGCAGTAGAGTTCGAGCAGTCGCCTTCGGCAATCGAGATCGGGAAGCGGGAAGAAAATCGCCTGATCCACGCGGCCAGGACGTGCCGCCAGCGCCGGCTCGAGGATATCCGGACGGTTCGTCGTCAGCAGGAAGACGCAGTCAGTCTTTTCGCCCAGTCCGTCCATCTCATCCATCAGTTCGTGCAGGACTGTGTTGTGACGATTCCGGCGCCGCTCGGAGGCGACGAGGTCGACGTCTTCGAGAATCAGCATGCTTGGTGACAGAAGGCGCGCGAGTTGGCACGATTCACGGATCAGGCTCAACTGCCTGCCGGTGAGGACGATCGCCGTATATTCTGGCCGGGCCCGCGAGAGATAGCGGGTCACAAGTGTCTTTCCGGTCCCTGGCGGCCCGTGAAAAAGCACGCCGTGCCGCGTGCTGCTGCCCGCTCGACGCAGCGCCGGTCCGTGTGCCAGCAGTCCCAGTACGTTACGCTCAACCACATCCATCACGTCCGCGGGAAGGATGATCTGTTCGCGCGGGACCGGTGGAAGATCCAGGAACTTGATGGCATACGGCTCCCGGCGATCCTCGGAATGTTCCAGGCAAATCATCGCGCCGCGGTAAACGCTGTTTTGCCTCGACTGGGCGAGGACCATGTCGAGCGCACTCTGAGCAGCCTCTCGCGTGGCAGCCAGAATCGCCAGTTCGACCTGTTTGCGATCCACCTTTCCCCGCTCGCTTCGCGGACCCACCATCGCGCAAAAGGGGCTACCGTCGTTTTGCAGCAGACAGAGTGCGTTTGTAGCGCAAGTCGAAGACCGGTTCGCGGCGGACGGATAGGACTCCCATTCCAGCGGCACGGGCCTCGGATTCTGCGAAATGACCTCCACGATCCCGAGTCGGTATGCCGCCGCATAGCCAAACATCTTCTTTGCTGGCTTTTGCCCGGCACGGATGCGATCCAGCGTCAACTGCAGGTCGATGCGCTCACTGGTGCGAATAACGTGCGTGACCACCTCGCCCTGCTTCCAGCGTTTTCCAAGATGCCCGACGACATGTCGCCTGATGCCCAGGAAATATGAAATCGTGAAGCCATACAGATAGAGCGTCAAAATGAAGAGAAGGACAGTCGCGAAGACCATTCCGCCGGCATCATGAATTGCCGCATAAATGGAGAGGGCAATACCCGCCAGAATCAGAACCCACCAGCCTAGCTTCACCATTGATGGCATCCATTAAGCAAACGGATCATGCTGGCTCGACAGATTCTCAAACCGCGTGGTCTTGTTCAGGAACGTCAGCTTCACCGTTCCCGTCGGCCCGTTGCGCTGTTTGGCAATGATGATTTCGGCGATGTTGTCCGGCTGGAAATCCGGCTCGCTCATTTTGTAGTAATCCTCGCGGTGCAGCAGGGCGACCACGTCGGCGTCCTGCTCGATGGAACCCGACTCTCGCAAGTCGCTCATGCGGGGGCGATGGCCGTCGCGGCCTTCCGATTGGCGATTGAGCTGCGAGAGGGCGATCACCGGGACGTTTAATTCGCGGGCGACGGCTTTGATGCCGCGGGAAATTTCGCTGATCTGCTGCTGGCGGCTCTCGGGGCCGGGGTTGTCCATCAGCTGCATGTAGTCGATCATCACGCACTTGATGTCGTGCTGGAGCTTGAGTCGGCGCGCCTTGGCTCGGAGATCGAGAATCGTCAGGCCGGGGGAGTCGTCGACCCAGATCGGCGCCTTGGCGAGCTCGCCGACGACGTTGGCCAACTCCGTGTATTCGTGCGGTTGTAGCAGGCCTTTACGGAGCTTATGCGCGTCAATTTTTCCGCGGCTGCAGAGCATGCGCTGAGCGAGCTGCTGCTTGCTCATTTCCAGTGAGAAGACCGCGCAGGGAAGCCGGCTGTCGGCGGCGATGTGCTCGATGATGTTCATCGCCAGCGCCGTCTTTCCCATGCTGGGGCGGGCGGCAACGATGATCAACTCGCCGTTTTGCAGGCCGTTGAGCATGTCGTCCAGCTCGTAAAATCCGGTCTCCACGCCGCGCTGGCCGCGCTGTTCGATGTTCTCGAAGACCTCATGCAGGACCACTTCCAGCGGAACCATCGCGTTGCCGACTTTCTTCTGCGCGATGTCGAAAATCTTCTTCTCCGCCTTGTCCAGCACGAGATCCGCCTGCTCGTGGGGAGCATATGCGTCGCGCAGGATTTCATTGCTCGCACCGATGAGTTGGCGCAATAGCGATTTTTCGCGGACGATGCCGGCATAGTGCGCCCCGTGGGCGGCGGAAGGGACGGCGTTGAGAATTGCCGCGAGATATTCGCGCCCGCCGCATTCCTCGTAGAGCTGACGTTTGATGAGTTCTTCGCGGACGATCAGTGCGTCGATCGGCCGATTCTGCTCGTAAAGGCGGACGAGCACGTCGTAGATAATTTGATGATCGGCCTGGTAGAAGCTGTCGCGATCGACGATCTGCACGACCTGCCCGACCATCTCCTTGTCGAGCATCATCGACGCCAGGAGGCACATCTCAGCTTCGAGAGAGTGCGGCGGCAACTTGTCGAACTGGGCGGCGAGAGAGGGATCAATGAGCTGGCTCATGCGCGTCCTTGCTGAGGAGACAAGTAACTATCTGCAGCGCCGGTTGCAAGACCGTCGCCATGAAGAGCCGCGAAGGAGCGAAGGCGCGAAGCAAAACGCGAAGGAAGAGGGGAAGCTTGAATGTCGAAGCTCGAATCCTCGAATCAAATCCGAATGACGAATGAAGAAGCTCGAAACGGGGAGGCTCCCGTCTTGTTTTCGTAACGGGATTTTCCCGCCTTCACTCTTCCTTCGCGTCTTTTCTTCGCTGCTTCGCGCCTTCGCGGCTCTTTCTTTCAAGGAGAGTAGACGAAAAAAAGACCGTCGCGACGAGTTGACGTCGCGCCGGTCATCTTATGTACGAGTCATCCACAATGAACCGGTGGATGAGAGAATCTCTATCGAATTTACGCTGGTTCCGCGGCGGGCTCAGCTTGCGCCTTGGCTTTGCGCGCGGCATCGATCGCGGCCTTGCTCTCGGCGTCCGGCGCAACCCAGACTTTGATGTCCGTTGCCAAATCCTCAGCGAACTTGATCTGCACGCTGTACTTCTCGATCTGATCGAGCCGGCCCGGCAGGTTGATGTCGTTGGGATTGACGTTGAAGCCCTGCGCCTGCAGTGCCTTGGCGATGTCCGTGGCGGTGACCGAGCCGAACAGGTGGCCCTGCTCGTTGGCACGCCGCTCCAGAGTCACTTCGACCGTCTCAAGCTGCTTGATCATCGCCGCCTGCTGGTCGCGGCGGTCGCGCTCGATCCGCTCGATCTCTTTGCGGCGTTCCTCTACCTTTCTGATGTTGCCGGGCGTCGGATGGACCGCCAGGTCCTGCGGGAGCAGATAATTGCGGGCGTAGCCGTTGGACACCTCGACGATGTCGCCGACCTTGCCGACGTGCTTAATGCTTTCCTTGAGCAGCAGTTTTACATTTGCCATGACTGATTGCCTCAAACTCTCTGAAGTTAGAACGGAATTTCGCTTTCGTCGATCTGGCTTTCCTCACCGTACGGCGGTTGCGGCGCTGGCGCCGGCGGCGGGGCGGCGGCGTCCTGTGGAGCAGGCGCCGGATGATACCCTGTCCCCGCGCTCTGCGGCCGCGGCGGCGCAGAGCGCGCCGGGGGACGCGATTCACCCTCGCTGCCACTGTCGTACGATCCACCTCCGCCTCCAGCTCCACCACCTCCTCCGCCTCCACCACCTCCGCCCCCGTCGCGGCCGCCGACGAACTGGAAGTTCTCGACGACCACACTCAACTTGCTCCGCTTGCCGCCGCCTTGCTTGTCTTCCCACTGATCGAGCTTGAGCCGGCCCTCGATGAAGATCGGCTTTCCCTTGGTGAAATACTGATTGATCACCTCGCCTGTTTTTCCGAAGGCGGAGCAATCGACGAACGTCACTTCCTCGCGGTCCTCGCCCTGGGCGGTTCGAAATTTGCGATTGCACGCCACGGCGAATTCCGCCACCGGGGTCTGACTCGGCAGATACTTCAATTGCGGGTCGCGGGTCAGATTGCCCATCAGCAGTACCTTGTTGAAACCAGCCATGAGTGAGCCTCCAGTCAATGAGTGTGAGTACCGGGGTTTAGAATGCCGACAAAACCAGAATTCCGAAACCCGAATGACGAATCAAACCCGAAGCCCCAATGACCGAATGTCGAAACGGGGAGCATCGGTCGACCACCGTCATTGATATTCCGAGCGCCCTCTTCGTTTCGTCATTCGGGCTTCGGGTTTGATTCGTCATTCTGGTTTCGTCATCCGGATTTCCGCGGCGCAAATGGCGTCATTCGGCAGCCGCCGGTGTTTCATCGCGGCGTGGCGGCCGCGCCGTCCGATCGTCCCGCGGGGGCCGGTCGTCCCGCGGCCGGTCGTCCCGCCGCGGCCGCTCTGTATCGTTAAATCCCGGCCGATCCCAGGGGTTACGCTCTTCGCGCGGCTGAATCGGTTGTGGCTCGACCGCCGCCATCTCTTCCTGGTTGAGATGCTCGGCCCGGGTGATCAGGATTCGCAACACGTCATCATTGAGATTGACGTCGCGTTCGATCGCCGTAACCGACGCCCCGGGGCCCTTATAGTAACAGATAATGTAGGTTCCGCGCTTCTGCTTCTTGATCTCGTAGGCGAGCTTGCGCTCGTCCCACTTCTTGATCAGCAGCACTTCGCCGCCATGCTTCTCGACCATCGTCCTGGCCGCCTTCAGAGCGCCGTCGAGGTCGGCAAGTGCCGAAGGGCCGAACAGAAACATCGCTTCATACTGATTCTTCGCGTCTGCCATCAGTCGATCTCCAAAAGGTCAATCTTTCGTTTCCTCAGCGTCGGCGTTGAATTGATTCATCGCCGCCGCAATTCCCTGATTCATCCACGTTTCCACTGCCGCGCTCGCTCGTTCGACGGCCCGATCGATCAGCGGCCTTTGCTGATCTGAAAACCGGCCGAGAACGTAATCGCGCCCCGGCACGCGCGGGGGCGGCGGGTCGATCCCGACCCGCAATCGCGGGTAGCTGGAAGTTCCCAGCGCCCGCTCGATGTCTTTGAGGCCGTTATGGCCTCCACTGCTTCCGTCGGCCCGCACGCGGATGCGGCCGGACGACAGAGCCAGGTCATCCAGCACGATCATGATGTCAGCTGTCGCGAGCTGGTAAAACGCGAGGGCCGCCTGCACCGCCCGGCCGCTGACGTTCATAAACGTCATGGGCTTCAGCAGCAGGGCTTTTTCCGAGCGTCCCGGCAACTTCACCGGGCCATCGCACGCCAGGCCGTCAAATTTGCTCCGGGCGACGCGGTCGAATTCGCCGCTGCCGGCCCAGCCGAATCGCTCCGCCAGCCGGTCGATCACCTCAAAGCCGATGTTGTGGCGGGTCCCGGTATATTCACGGCCCGGGTTTCCCAATCCAACGATCAACTTCATGGCCGCCACAGCCGGTTTCGGAACTCTCGGGCCATCTCACTCTGCCGGACGCGCCCCGCAAGCGGGGCGGCTAAAGGTTCCAGCCGGCTTCAGAACCTCGGACGATTCACTCCCTCGCCCGGTACTCCGGGAGAGGGCAGGGGTGAGGGTGATTTCGAGCACCAACGGCACTCGAATTCCAAATCACCCTCACCCCAACCCTCTCCCGGAGTACCGGGAGAGGGAGAGAAGCCAACTTACTTCTTCTCCGCGCCTTCCTCGGCTGCGGCCGCCTCTTCGTCGGTCGCCTTGCGGCCGATTAATTCCGGCTCGGCGGATTCGCCTTCGACCGGCGCTGCCGCGGCTTCTTCCTCGATTTCGCGGACGGTTGCCACGATCAGATCCTCATCCTGCAGCGCCTTGACGCCTGCCGGCAGACTCAGCTCCTTGATGTGCAGAACCGAGTTCATGCCCATCTCCGTCACGTTGTGCCGGATCGCATCGGGGATGTCGGTGACGAGACATTCGATTTCCAATTCCATCACCGCCTGGTGCAGCACGCCGCCATCCTCTTCGCCCTTGGGCGTACCCTTGAGCTCCAGTGGAATCGTCAGCGTGACTTTTTCGTCGAGGCTGACGCGGGCAAAGTCCACGTGGATCACTTCCGCACCCAGATGATCGAACTGCACTTCCTTAACCAGTACCTTCTGGCTCTTGCCGTCGTCCAGCGCCAGGTCGAAAAGATGGGCGCCGCGACCCAGGTGGCCGGTAAGCTCCTTCTTGGGAAGCGTCACGGGAATGACCGCCTCCTTGTGCCCGTAGATGACGCCGGGCACGAAGCCCGCGTCGCGCAGGCGTTTGTTGGCTCGCGAGCCGAGTTCGCTGCGGGCTTTTGCTGATACTTGTGCGGATTGAACTGCCATAATGTACCTCGATCCAAATGAGAGACGTTCGATGCGTGCCGTGTTCGCCAGAACGGCCAGACTGTTTGCTCCACGCTACTTTTGATCCTCGTCCTTGCCGGTGTCCTTGAACAGTGCACTGACCGACTGATTGTGATGGATGCGCGTGATCGCCTCGCCGAGCAGCTCGGCAACGCTGAGCACCACGAGCCTGTCCTTGATCGGATCGGCGCGGTCGTCGATCGGAATCGTGTCGGTGACCGCCAGCTTCGTGAAATCGCACTCCACCAGCCGATCCATCGCCTTGCCGGCAAAGACCGCGTGGGTGGCGGCGATGAAAATGTCCTTGGCCCCATGATCGCGGAGGATTTTGCAGGCTCCGGTCACGGTGCCGGCCGTCGTGATCATGTCGTCAACGATCAGAATATTCTTGTCCTTCACGTCGCCGATGATGTGCGCCGCCCGGGTTTCCGATCCGCTCTTGCGCCGCTTATCGATGATGGCGATGTCGCCGCCCAGCTTGTTGGCGTAGACCTGCGCCCGCTTCACGTTGCCGACGTCCGGCGACGCGAAAACGCGGTTGGCCATTTTCAACGATTTGATCCATTTCACGATTACCGGGTCGGCGTGGAGATGGTCCACCGGAATATCGAAAAAGCCCTGTACCTGGGCCGCGTGCAGATCGACCGACACCACGCGATCGGCCCCCGCACGCTCCAGCAAATTGGCCACCAGTTTGGCGGTAATCGGCGTGCGCCCCTCGTCCTTGCGGTCCTGCCGGGCGTAACCGAAGTAGGGAATGACGGCGGTCACGGCCTTGGCGCTGGCGCGGCGCAGGCAGTCGATCCAGATCATCAGCTCCATCAGATGCGCGTTCACCGGCTGACAGGTCGGCTGGACGATGTAGCAGTCGCGGCCGCGCACGTCTTCCTCGACCTTGACGATCAGTTCCCCGTCGGGGAACAGGTCGGTTCGCCCGCGCCCCAGGGGAATCTGCAGCGCATCACAAATCTTCTTCGCAAGCTGCGGGTTGGCGCGGCCGGTGAAAAGCTTGAGGCGTTGGGGGTCTATCTTGTCCATTATCAGTTATCAGTCTCTGGAAAGATCCAGCGTCGCGCTCTCCGGCGAGAGGTTCCCCGCCAGCACGCTTCCTTCCGGCACGATTCCTCTGCGCTGCACCGACGCGAACGGGCCGATGACGCAATCGGCGCCGATCGTCGCATCGCGGCCGATGAACGTGAAGGGGTGAATGACGCTGTCAGGGCCGATTTTCACGCCCGCCTCGATATACGTATTGATCCCGCTGACGATGCTCACGCCTGCCTCACGCAGATGTCGCTGGATCCGTTCCTGCATGACCGCATCCACCTGCGCCTGCTGCTCGCGGGTGTTCACGGCCAGCGTGTCCTCCGCGGTCACCGCCTGCACGGCAACGATCTTGTGCCCGGCGTTGCGCAGAATGGCGTAAATGTCGGTCAGGTAGTACTCACCCTTCTTGTTGTCGTTCTTGACCTGCGAGAGGGCGAAAAGCAGCTCCGACGCCTTGATGCAATAATAGCTGGGGAAGACTTCGCGAATCTCGCGCTGCTCCGGCGTGGCGTCGATCTGCTCGATAATCTCGACAAACTGCCCGGCCGAGTCGCGAATGATTCGGCCATAGCCGGTCGGGTCGTCCAGCATCGCGGTGGCCATGCTGGCGGCCGCGCGCTCATCGCGGTGTGCCCGCAGCAGCGTCCGAAGCACTTCCGCGCGGATCAGCGGTCCATCTCCGGCGAGGATGAACACATCGCCGCGGTGATCCCTCAGATATTTCTCGCACATCCGCGCCGCATGGCCGGTGCCATGCTGCTCGGTCTGCTCGACCCAGGTGATGCGGCGGTCGTGGGCGAACGTCGCCATCACTTCTTCCTTGGCATGCCCGACCACCACCAGCACCCGTTCGCAACCCGCGCCGTAGCAGGCTTCGAGAACGAACTCGAGCATCGGCTTCCCGCACACCTCGTGCAGCACCTTCGGACGCTTCGACTTCATCCGCGTGCTTTTGCCGGCGGCGAGAATGATGGCGGTCAGCGGCATGGTTGAAAGAAAAAAAGGAAACACTACCCGGCCTGGATTCGAACCAGGACAAAGAGAACCAAAATCTCTTGTGCTACCGTTACACTACCGGGTAAGGATCACGACGGATCATTGCGAAGGGGAAAACCTCAGCCTCACGGCAGGGCGATACAAATGCCTGCCGCGCAATTCATTTGCTGGAAGTGTTGACCGTTCGCGGGAACTCCCGATAGGCCCATGCCGGTTCAAACCGCGATCCGGCCCGGCATGTCTACCCATCCGGCCACGCGCCGAACCTCTCGACAATCGCCCGAAAATTTCGGAAAAGCAGGGTCTAGTTTAAGAGGCAGCGTGCTACTGTCAAGCTCGCGCTTCACATCTTCTCAATGCGCTTCGATTCTGCGGGCCAATATTTGCCTTCTGACACAATCAAATATTAATTGGATATCACCGGTATTGACATGACGGCTAATATTGGCATATGATTTTTATATGGATATCTGGAGCGATGGTCGGTCTGGACTTGTGGGCTGCTTTGCTGGCAACATTGCGCTAGAAGCGGTTTCTGGCCAGTGCGAGATCAGGAAGCTCAAGGGGACCACATTTTCTACGCCGTCGCAACTAATTATCGGGCGTGTCTGCGCGAGTGACCATTACTTGGGCGCGTCAGTTCTTCACTGGGCAAATGTCAGTTGGGATCAGCACTGCGATCTTGAACGAGAAGCCAAGGCAGAGGACAAACAGTTGCTATATTTGTTCGTCACCGCGTCGGGTGATCCAGTGAGCGTTCACTATTGGTGCGTCCCCGCCGACATGGTGCGGCTCGCTATCGAGCAACGAGGGAAGAATCGGCGAGGGGCCACCGCTGCAGTGCATATCCTCGCGTCGGGCGAGCGAAATCTGCTGGGTACCACCGACGTCACCTCGCTGTACTCCGTCGTCGACTTAGACGATGAGAAGTCGCAGTTGCTAGAGCATTTGCTCAAAGGTCGCAACGCGTCGGAGCTTCGAGCTGCGAACCACGCCGTCCAAAGACAGGTACCGAGCTACGAATCTATCTCCGCCTCGGCAGATGGTGTCCTCATTCGACGACAAATGGCCGCATTCGATATTCCAATTGCGGGCGCACGAACGGCTCGGCTGAGCATTCCGCTCCCGCTCGCAACAG
>Ga0302326_10016269_pt1 | contig 15579 bp, 10 predicted proteins | sample Palsa_T0_3_FD_202264 | JGI IMG/M metagenome (GOLD analysis project Ga0302326, IMG submission 202264) | Peat permafrost microbial communities from Stordalen Mire near Abisko, Sweden - Palsa_T0_3 | ecosystem: Environmental > Terrestrial > Soil > Palsa > Peat permafrost | place: Sweden: Abisko...
GGCGGATCATCGAGCTCCGGAACCGCGCGTGCGTGATGGCGCCCGTAGCGTAGCGCGCGAGAATCTCGGCCAGCGGGGCGTGGCGGCTGGCGGCCCGGACGATGCAGTCGATACGCTTGGGGTCGGCCAGCAGGAGCTTTTGCAGCCGGACGCTGTGAGCCAGCTCATCGCCGATTTCCTGCTTCCATGCCCGCTCATAACCGCTGAGTTGACCTTGCATAGCCGCTCGCGCGGCGAGCTCACCGCTGACCATGGCGTAGTAAATGCCTTCGGCGGTTAGCGCGTTCACGAATCCGCCCGCATCGCCCGCGAGCAGCACGCGATCGCCATACGTGCGCGAGAGAGGCCCGGAGATCGGCAGCGGAAAGGCCCGGAAATTAGCGCGATTCGATTGCCCCTCCAGCACGTGCTTCAATTGCATGGCTTCCACGAAAGCTCGATGATGCGAGTAATGTTCGCCGCGCAAATTCGCCAGATAATAGTCCAGTTTGAAACCGACGCCGACGTTCAGATGATCCGTCTTCGGGAACACGTAACCATATCCGTAGTGGCTGCGGATGCGGTAATAGATATACATGCGATCGCGTTCTGCAGTCCTCAACTCTTGTTGCGGCGTCTCCTCCATCATGTCGATGGCGTAATGGCTTTGGACGTTGCCGGTGCGAAGTCCGGAGGCGCGCGCGACGACGCTGTTCGCGCCATCGCAGCCGATGATCATACTCGCCTGATATTCGCCGCTCTCCGTAGTCACACGCACGTGGTCGGGATGAACAGCCACTTTGCGCACCAGGCCGCAAGCAGTTTCGACATGCGGCCGCGCGAGCGCGAAGAGCAGATGATCGAACTCGCAGCGGCGGATCATCAGGTACAGCGGGTCGGCCGACTGGTAATCCACCACGAAACCCGAGGGCGATTCGAAGTGGACCTTGTTTACCCAATTGGTGGGGATGTTCGCCAGCGCCGGCCGCAGGTAGGGGAAACGCTCCAGCACTCGCGTGCTGATTCCTCCGCCGCAGGGCTTGTCGCGTGGAAATGCGCTCTTGTCGAGTAATAGCGTCGAGACGCCGGCTTCGCCCAGAAGCTTGGCAGCGGTGGCGCCCGCCGGACCCGCGCCGGCGATGATGACATCGAAGGTCTTCACTCACCTTGATTGTAGTTTCGTAAAGAACGCCTCGATGAAGTCGATGCCGTTTTGCGTAACGGGCGTGACCACGCGCACCAGCTCCGTATCGGTGCGGTTGTAGCGCAGCGCATCCCAAGCAGTGAACATCGCCGCCCGATATTCGCTCGCCACCACCCGATCGCGCGATTGATACCAATAGAGCACCACAGCGTGGTCATTGCCTTTAGAAACGATGTAGCGATTGATCTGAATGGGCCGAGCGCGGCCGCGAATGTTCACGCGAATGGTGTCGGACACCGACCAGGTCCAGCCCGATCCGGGAAGACAATTCTTGGGAGAGTGCGGCGTCTGGCCGGCTCGTTGCGACTGGAAATAGGCAACGAAAAGGCTCGCCTCTTTACCGCCCGGCGCCGCATATTGCCGAGTCAGGTAATCGTCAGCGCGGAGAATGTCCCTCTCATCCTTCTCGATGCCGCCCTCACGGACTATTCGCCATTCGCCTATTGCCCTGGGAAATGCCGACAGCGGTTTGGATGGCGGGATCGCTTCGGCGCGCTGTGAGATTCCGTAAAACGCGGCGCCTTGCATTAAAAACAGGGTGCTCAGGACAAGCGCCGGACGTTTAGGCATAGTTGATGAATCGCGATCAGCAGGCCAAGCGCCGCCACAAATAGCACCCAGCCTTCAAGCAAATGGGACGCCCCGCGCGCCAGGCCCGCGTTATATTCGCTCAACACGCCGGTCAGCGTGACGCGGGCCGCATTGGCGGCGATGGCGATTGGAATGGTGGCAGCCAGCAGCGCCCAGCGCATCCAGACCTTTTTGTCGAAGAAGTACGCATAGATGAGTGCGAGGAAAGACAGCGACAGCAGCGAGCGAATGCCGCTGCAGGCTTCCACCACGGAAAGCCGCTCGTGCGGAAGCTCCAGGATGTTACCGTCGCGCAGCACTGGAATGCCGATCCAATTCAAAACGGTCTCGGCGCTGGCCGACGCGAAGATCTGGAGCGGCAATGTGACTCGCGCATACACAATGGCCGGGATCGGGAACAGAAACAGCAGCAGCACTAGCGGGAACGCCAGTATCCTGATCGCCCGAGTGCCGCCGAGAAACAGCACTGCGCCGATCAACGACACCAGAAACGCCGTGCGCGCGATGAACAACTGCGCCGCGAGCGTGCCGAGCAGCATCTCGGCCGCGCCCAACCCGGCGATCGCAAGGCCCCACCAATTCGCAACAGGTGTAATTTCCCCTAGCTCCGCGCGCCGCCGCCAGACGAGCCAGGCGACGACCGGCAACACGCAAAATCCGTGCGACATGTCCTGGTCCGTGCTCCATTGCCGGACTAAGCCGGCAAGCAGGGGCGCATAGCAGATTAGAAGGAGCGCAAGCGGTACGGTATTCTTATTCATCCGGCAAGGCTAGAATGGAATAGTGGGCGTTTGCCGTTTTATCGTCTCACTCCTTTTAGCGGGGAGTGTCTGGGCGCCGTTCGCGGCCGGGCAGCTTGCGATCTTTCCGCTTCGGGATATTCGCGCCGGCCAGCACGCTACGGGCAAAACCGTATTCCAGGGCAATAAAATCGAGGAATTTCAGGTGGAGATCCTGGGCGTTCTGGAAAACGTCGGGCCCCGGCAGTCCATTATTCTGGCGCGGCTCTCGGGCGGGCCGCTGGCGGAAACCGGCGTCATGCAAGGCATGAGCGGCAGCCCTGTCTACATCAACGGGCGGCTGGTGGGCGCGGTGGCTCTGGCGTTCAATTTCTCCAAGGAGCCGATCGCGGGGATTCGTCCCATCGAGGAAATGTTGGCGGTGGGTGATGCGCCCGCGCCGCCGACTGCCCGCAAAGTGGCTTCCAACCGGGTGTCCAACGCGATGTCCAACGTGGACTCGTTCGCGTCCAGGCTCATCGACATCGCAACGCCGGTATCTTTCAGCGGGTTCACCGCCGGCACTTTGGAACAATTCGCGCCGCAGCTGAAAAAGCTGGGGCTGGAACCGCGCCAGGGTGTATCGAGCGGCGGCAAGCTTTCACCGAAATTTGGCGCGCCCGCGTCCTTGCGCCCCGGCGACATGATCGCGGTAGAGCTACTCTCGGGCGACTTGAGCATCGGCGCGGAGGGCACCGTCACGGCCGTCGATGGCAAAGCGATCTACGCGTTCGGACATCAGTTTATGTCGGTGGGAAAAACCGAACTGCCCTTCGCCCGCGCCGAAGTGCTGACGCTGCTGCCGAACTTATCATCCTCCTTCAAAATCTCTTCGCCCCTGGAATGGATGGGCTCCATCACCCAGGATCGCAGCACCAGCATCTATGGCGAGCTGGGACGCAAGGCCGACACCATTCCGCTTGAGATCACGGTCAAAGACGGCCGGCGCGCCCCGTTGTCGTATCACATGCAGATGATTCAGGATCGCGTGCTGTCGCCTTACATTGTGCAGACCGCGGTTTATTCGGCGATGGATGCCACCGAGCGCACGCTCGGTCTCGCCAGCTATTCGCTGCGCGGCGGCGTGGAGTTCGTACAAAGCGTTCCGCCGTTGAAGCTCGACAACACTTACGCAGGCGATTTCAACGTGCCGCTGCAGGCGTCCACTGGCGTCGCATCCCCGCTGGCATCGATTTTGGGCGCGGGTTTCGACGCACTGAAGATCAAAAACATCAAGCTCGAAATCGAAGCCTCCGAACGCAAGCGGCTGCTGCAAGTGGACCAGGTGACCGCTTCGCCCAAGCAAGTTCATCCCGGCGATTCCGTCGAACTGAGCGTCACATTTACCGGCGAAAATGGCCTGGAAACGCAAAAAAGCGTCCACTATCGCGTCCCCGTCGGCGCGCCCGAAGGCACGCTGAACTTCACCGTCTCCGACGGCTCCATGACGAACGCTCTGGATCAACAGATGGCGCCGTCGGTGCCCAAGAGTCCTACGCAGCTGGTATCGTTCCTGAACAATCTTCGTCCCAACACCAACGCCTACGTGCGCGTGTGGCGCACCGATCCGGCGTTCGAAGTGCAAGGCCAGGATCTGCCGGACCCGCCGCCTTCGGTGGGCTTGATTCTCGCCAAGGCACAAGCGGCTCAGGGCGCCTGGTTCCCGCGCGGCTCCAAAGTCGGCGAATTGCAAATCGAAACCGGCGACGTCGTGGTCACTGGATCGAAGACTGCGCAAGTGGAAGTAAAAGAATGAAGAAGTTTTGCGCTGCGGCATGGGCTTTTGCCGCGATGACGATATCTGCTGACGCCGCAACCACGGCCACGTGGGAGATGAACACCTATCAGGATTTCCTGCGCGGACGGTTTGAAGGCCTTTCGCTCGATCACGATGGCCGCTTGACCGTGGCGCCGAAACTGGAGACCATGTTCTCCTCCGGCCAGCCCACCATCTGGAGTATCGCGCGCGCGCCGGATGGTTCCATTTACGCCGGTACCGGGCATCGCGGACGCGTGTATCAAATAACCGCGTCGGGCGCGGACACTTTGACGTGGAGCTCCAAGTTAATCTGGACCTCCGATCAGCCCGAAATTTTCGCCGTCGCGGTGGATCCCAGCGGCGTGGTCTATGCCGCGACGTCGCCCGAAGGCAAGGTTTACCGTATCGAGAAGGGCAAGGCCACCGAGTTCTTTGCGCCACAGGCCAAGTACATTTGGGCGCTCGCCTTCGCCAAAGACGGGACGTTGTTCGTGGGCGCCGGCAATCCCGGCAATATCTATCGCGTGGATAAAACCGGAAAGGCCGAGACGTATTACGAGACAGGCCAATCCCACGTTACCGCGCTAGCGTTCGATTCTCGCGGAAACGTGCTCGCCGGCACCGAGCCCAATGGCATTCTCTACCGGATCGGCGCCAAGGACAAAGCTTTCGTACTCTACAACGCGAACCTTCCCGAGATCCGCTCCATCATTCCTATGCCCGACGGCGCCATCTATGCAGCCGCGCTGGGAGGCTCCATCGCGAATCGAAGCATGCCTCCCACCAATTCGCTCGGCTCCCCGTTGAGCGTTACAGTAACCGCGCCGGCCACGTCAATCACGGTCACCGATGCGGGGGATTCGCAAGCCGACACCGAGATCAAGCCCAAGGCGAGCGCCCCCAGCGCCGCTGCCCCGCCGCCTGCGCAAACGCTAGGGGCCAACGCAAGCCCGATCGCTGAAATCCCGGGCGTCGACAAATCCGCCATCTACAAAATCAATCCGGACGACACCGTCGAGACATTGTGGACCTCCAAGGATGAGAACGTTTACAGCATGGCCGTCGAGGCCAACGGATCGCTGTATTTCGCAACCGACGGCCAGGGCCGGCTTTATAAACTGGGCGCGGATCGCAAGGCGACGTTGATGGTGGAGACCAATGAAGGTGAAGCGACGCGCTTGCTGGATGGGCCCGGCGGACTCGTCGCGGCCACTGGCGATATGGGAAAGCTTTTTCGCTTGGCCGACGGCGCGGGTACGAGCGGGAGCTACGAATCGCCGGTGCACGACTCGGGATCGGTGGCGCGCTGGGGGCGGATTACCTGGCGCAGCAGCCTCGGCGGCAAAGTACAAATCGCGACGCGCACCGGCAATTCCGCGCGCGCGGATAAAACTTGGAGCGATTGGTCGGAGCCGCTAACGAATCCGCGGGATTCCGTCATCCGCAGCCCTAACGCGCGCTTCATTCAATGGCGCGCAAGCCTGGATGGTCCGGGCGCGGCCATCGAGAACGTAAGCATCGCCTACTTGCCGCAGAACAATCCCCCGGTAGTCCGCAGCATTAGCGTAACTACGCAGCCGAACAGCGGAGCAGCGCTGAAGTCGGCGGCCAGCTCGACCGCCGCGGCCTACAGCGTCACCGTGACCGATACCGGCGAAACCTCCACGCCCGCCGGTACGCCGACGCAGACTCTTTCGCATGGCTCCGGATCGCAAATTCAAATTACGTGGCAAGCCGACGACCCGGATGGCGACCGTTTACTTTACTCGCTGTATTTCCGTGGCGAGGATGAAAAAGAATGGAAGCTGCTGCGCGCGAACATCCCCGAGAATTCGCTGGCGCTGGATGGCGATGTTCTCGCGGACGGCCGCTACTATTTCCGCGTGATCGCGTCCGATCAGCCGTCCAACGCCGCCAATGTAGCGCGCACGGACGAGTTGGTGAGTTCGCCGGTGTTGATCGATAACACGCCGCCGGTGGTCACATTAAGCGCTCCGCGCCGCAACAGCGACCATGTTGAAGTGGATGCGGACGTAGTTGACCAAACCTCGCCGCTGCGCCGCTGCGAGTATTCTCTGGATGCCGGCCCATGGACTCCGGTGGAAGCCGCCGACGGCGTCACAGATGGCCCGCGGGAGCAGTTTCACATCGCGATCGACCGGCTTCGCGCGGGCGAGCATCTGCTGGTGGTTCGCGCGTATGACACGGCCAACAACGCCGGCCTCGCTAAAGTGGTGATCCCCTAATTCATGCCAATCTACCAAGTCATCGTGCTTGCGGTCGTGCAAGCCTTCACTGAATTCCTGCCGGTTAGCAGCACCGCCCACTTAGTTCTGGTCCCGTGGCTCTTCGGATGGAAGGACCCGGGACTCACCTTCGACGTCGCGCTGCACGCCGGCACCCTGGTAGCGCTCCTGATTTACTTCTTCAAGGACTGGGTCCAGATTATCGGGCAGGGAATCGGCTTCAACTGGGGCGACGATCCGCAGCTCCGCCAAAATCCTGGACTGCTGTGGCTTCTTGCGGTGGCCTCCGTGCCGATTGGGATCTTTGGCTACCTGTTCGATAAACAGGCCGACACCACATGGCGCCAGCCTTATCTGATCGGCACAACGCTGGTGCTGGTCGGCATTGTGCTTTGGATCGCGGACCGCCGCCGGATCGGCGACAAATCCATGGCCAAGGTGAGCTGGGGCGATGGTATCGTGATTGGCATCGCGCAAGCCTTTGCGGTTATTCCGGGCGTCTCGCGCAGCGGTTCCACCATCAGCGCCGGCCTGTTCCGCAACTTGAACCGCGAGACAGCGGCGCGCTTTTCGTTCTTGCTCTCTACGCCGGCCATCGGCGCGGCAGTTCTAAAAAAGGCCTGGGATATCCACAAGGAAGGCGGCGTTCCGACCGACATGCGGGTTCCCATGGCGCTGGGTATTGTTGTCAGCGGAGCGCTAGGCGCGGTGGTGATCGCTTTCTTCCTGCGCTATCTGCGCCGCAGCAGCCTGATGCCGTTCGTGTACTATCGCATCGCATTTGGCATAATAGTAATCGCTCTGGCTGCATTTTTCCGCTTCTCAGCGGGATGAACATTTTAGGACCGACACGCTTCCACAGATTGAACGAAGCCGGTGGATTAGTGTTTCTATTCACCGGGCTCTTTCTGATCCTCTGCCTCATCTCTTATCATCCGCAGGATCCCTCCTGGAATTTGGTGACAGGCGCGGCGCACGCGCATAACCTCGTCGGCCTGGTCGGATCGTATATCGCCGATCTGTGTTTCCAATTGCTGGGCCTCAGCGCATTCAGCATTCCGGTGCTGTTGTGGACGCTGGCCTTGCGATGGATGCGCTCCGACGCCATCCCAGCCGCTGGCGTCAAGGTCATCGGCGCCGTGGCGCTGTTTCTCAGCGTCTCCACCGCGCTTTCCATCCGGCCTATCTGGCACCCATGGAATGGCGCGTTTTCGGCGGGTGGCGTCATAGGCATCTTGATCGCCGATTCGCTGCTGTCTTCGCTTAACCTGATGGGCACGGTTCTGCTCACCGGCATTTGCCTGATCCTCTCGCTGTATTTGATCTCGAAGTTCTCCATGTCGACCGCCGCGAAATGGCTGGCTGGACCGCTGAGTTTGATTGGCAGAGTCTATGGGCGGTGGGCGAACTGGCGCTCCGAAAGAATGACCCTGGCGCGCGAACGAGCCGCACAACGTGCTGCCCGAAGAGCCGAGCGCACTGTACCCGAACCCGAGGTCCCGCAGGTTCAGGTCTACGAACCGAAGCCGGTGGAAATGGCCGCTCGCGTAGAAGAGCCGGAAGTCCAGCAGGAAATTCCTATCCACGCGCTGGAGTACGAACCGCCGGAATTTTTATCACGGCCGCCGTGGGAGGAGCCGAAGCTGGAAGCGCCGGCGCCCGAGCCCGAGCCCGTACGCAAACGCGAATCCAGGAAGCCTACACCCGAAGTGACCGAACATCCGGCGTACCGGGTGCCGTCCACCGACCTGTTGAACGAAGTCCCGCCGCGGAATCCCTTCGATTCGCTGGAGCTCAAGGAAATCGCGGCTCGCATCAAATCCAAATTTGAAGAGTTCAACGTGCACGGCGCGGTGGTGCAAATCAATCCCGGCCCAGTAGTGACCACGTTCGAATTCAAGCCCGAGGCCGGCGTGAAGTATAGCCGCATCACCACGCTGACCGAGGATCTGTGCCTCGGCCTGCAAGCCGAATCGATTCTGATCGAGCGCATTCCCGGCAAGCCGACGGTTGGTATCGAGGTTCCCAACACTCGCCGCGAGGTGATCAGCCTGCGACAGATCCTGGAGTCCGAAGAATTTGTCGACTCCAACTCGCGACTGACCATCTGCCTGGGCAAGGACATCAGCGGCCGCATCAAAGTAGCGGCGCTGGAATCCATGCCTCACCTTTTGATCGCCGGCTCCACCGGCGCCGGAAAAAGCGTGATGCTCAATTCCATGATTATGTCGATCCTGTACAAGTCCACTCCGGACGAAGTGCGCATGATCCTGGTGGACCCCAAGCGCCTGGAAATGGGCCTCTACGAGGGCATTCCGCATCTGCTGACTCCCGTGATCACCGATCCCAAGAAGGCCACCAACGCGCTGCGCAATGCGGTCCTGGAAATGGAACGGCGGCTAAAACTACTGGCTGGCCAGGGCGTCCGCAACATCGATCAGTACAACAAGAAGGTGCGCCAATTGGCCAATCAGCCGCGCAGCCTGTTCGACGAAGACGACGTGCAGGCCGACGATTTGCAGCCGCTTCCATTCATCTTGATCGTGATCGATGAGCTGGCCGATTTGATGATGCTGGAGCGCGGCAACGTGGAAGAAGCGGTGGCTCGCCTGGCGCAAATGGCGCGCGCGGTGGGCATGCACCTGGTGCTCGCGACGCAGCGGCCCAGCGTGGACGTGATCACGGGATTGATCAAAGCGAATTTTCCGTCGCGCATCAGCTTTCGCGTGGCCACGCGCGTGGATTCGCGCACGGTGCTGGACGTGATGGGCGCCGAGCATCTGCTGGGCAAAGGCGACATGCTGTTTCTGCCGCCCGGATCGTCGCGTCTCACGCGCGTCCACGGGGCTTTTGTGACCGAGGCTGAGATCAATCAAGTGGTCGAGTTCTGGAAGGCCCAAGCCCGTCCCGATTACGATCAGACGTTCCTGCAAGCGCCTCCTGCCGACGAAGACGACGCCGAAGCGGCCGAATTTGAGGGTGGTGACGATCCAGCCTATCAAGACGCGGTGCGCGTAGTGCTCGAGATGGGCAAAGCGTCCACGTCAACGCTGCAGCGCCGCCTGCGGTTGGGCTACGGCCGGGCCGCGCGCATTCTCGACATGATGCAGCACGAGGGCATCATCGGTCCTCCCGATGGCAGCAAGCCACGCGAAGTGTTGAAGCGCCCGGATTGGTTGGAAGAGGTCGAAAAGCAACTGCGGTAATGTGGCGCACGCACTCCTGCGTGCGGAATCAGTTCGCCGGGTACGCGTGGGTCACCGCCACTGACACCGGATCTTTCGGCATCACGATCCACGCCACGATGTAGGAAACCAGGCCGAAACACGGCAGCGGGAACAGCGTCAGCACCACCCACAGCACCCGTACCAGCGTCACGTCCACCCCGAGGTAGCGCGCGAATCCGGCGCAAACGCCGGCGATTTTGGCTTCGTGCATCGGCCGGCTGAGTGCCTCAATTGGCCTTGGAATCGGCACGCCCCGTCCCGTCGCCGCGGCGCAATTAAAGCAGAACTTGTCTTGCTCTCGAAGCTCGGTACCGCACTTGGTGCAAAACATAACGTCCACCTCTGATCCATCTTACGCATCCGAACCGGCACTTGTTCCGCGCGAAACCTTCCCCAGGATCATGGGCTTACGCGCTCCCGTCGCCGACGGAAGATTGCCCGCGCGCCGATGGAACGTTTCATAGGCCAGTACTGCGAATAAAATGGCTTCCTTGGTATCCACGCCGATTCCGAATTCCGCCGAGGTGGTGATCCGGGCGCGTACCAGAGCGCCGATGCGCTCCATTAAGTAGCCGTTGTGCGCGCCGCCTCCGGAAACAACGACCTCGCGCGTTCCCTGATAGAGGCCGATTGCGAGCGCAATGGTCCGGGCCGTCAGCTCGGTGGCGGTCGCAATGTCAATGCCGGTTTCGCGGACAAACTCATCGCTGTATTGCTCTCGCCCGCAGGACTTCGGAGGAGCGCGATGATAGTACGAATCGGCCAGCAATCGTTCCAGCAGCGCGGCGTTCACCTGCCCCGCGCGCGCCCGCCCGCCGTCGTGATCGAACGGAGGCGCCACGGCATCCATCAGCATGTTCCCGGGACCGGTGTCGAACGCGACCACATCCTCCGGCTTTGCCTTTGCCGGGATCACAGTGATGTTCGCAATGCCGCCGATATTCAGCGCGATTCGTGCCGATTCCGAATGACGAAAAAGCTGGTAATCCAGGAACGGAACCAGCGGCGCCCCCATGCCGCCGGCCGCAATGTCGCTGGGACGAAAATCGGCGATCGTCTCGATGCCAGTGCGCTCGGCAATCACCGCAGCTTCGCCAATCTGCATCGTGCTCGCGATCTTGCGCCCGAGAAAGTCGACCGGCTCGCCTTCGTGAAAAATGGTTTGGCCGTGCGATCCAATGAGATCGATCGTCTCCAGCGGCACACCGGTTTCCTGCAGTGCTTCGGCAAACAATTCGCCCAGTAAAAAATTCAGACGCGCAATGTCGCCGGTGTGAGTCGCCGCATTGGACACCGAAAGAATGGCCGCCCGGACTTCCGTCGGATATGGGACGGTAACGGTGGCCACTACGTGAATGCCCTCGCCGATATCATCCTTGATGTCAACCACGGCGACGTCGATGCCATCTACCGACGTCCCGCTGATTAGCCCGGCGACCCTCATGCCTTTACTAGCGCTTCAGCTCCCGCTGCAGCTCACTCAACAATTGCAGTGCGTCGATGGGCCGCAGCTCATCCACTTTCAGATTGCGAATGCGCTCGGCGATCTGATAATTCACCGGTTCGAACAATTGGATCTGGGTTGGGGCGGACGCGCGCGGCGTCAGCTCTTCGGTGACCGCAATCTCCGATCGCTCGTGCAAGGCCAGAATCTCCCGGGCGCGTTCCACCACCGCCACGGGCAGTCCCGCCAGCCGCGCCACCTCGATTCCGTAACTTCGATCGGCCCGGCCCGGCTCCACTTTGCGCAGGAAGATGACCTGATCGCCGGCTTCCTTCACGGACACGTGCAGATTTACCACGCCCGGTAATTGATCGGCCAGCTCGGTCAGCTCGTGATAATGCGTCGCGAACAGCGTGCGCGCTCGGATGCGTTGGTGAATGTGCTCGACCACGGCCCAGGCCAGCGCAAGGCCGTCATACGTGGACGTGCCGCGGCCGATCTCGTCCAGCACTACCAGGCTGCGCGGCGTCGCGGTATTCAAAATCACCGCGGTCTCGGTCATCTCCACCATGAAAGTGGAACGCCCGCGCGCCAGGTTGTCGGCTGCGCCAATGCGCGTGAACACGCGATCCACGACGCTGAGCGCCGCTGAATCCGCGGGCACGAAGGATCCCATTTGTGCCAGAATCACGATCGCCGCCGCCTGCCGTAAATACGTCGACTTGCCGCCCATGTTCGGCCCCGTGATCACCGCGATAAATTGCGATTCCGCGTCGAAATACAGGTCGTTCGGAATGAAGCGCAGTGCTTCGCGTTCGGCCAGCTTCTCAATCACCGGATGCCGGCCCGCGACAATGCGAATCTCGCCGGAATCGGTAAAGGCGGGCCGCACATAGCGATTTTCCGCAGCCACTTGCGCCAATGCGCAGGTAACGTCCAGCTCCGCGATGGCCGCCGCCGTCTGCCGTATGCGCGCCGCATGCTCGGCTGCAAACAGCCGCAACTCCTGGAATATTTCGCGCTCCAGCGCCAGCATCTTTTCTTCGGCGTCCAGAATTTTGCTTTCCAATTCCTTCAGCTCGGGCGTGGTGAACCGCTCCGCATTCACCAGCGTCTGTTTGCGTTCGTAATCGGACGGCGCCAGGTGCAGGTTCGGCTTCGAGATCTCCAGGTAATATCCAAAGATGTTGTTGAAGCGCACCTTCAACGACTGAATGCCGGTTCTCGCGCGCTCGCGCAACTCGATTTCAGCAATGTACTGGCGGCTGTTGCGGGCGAGATCGCGCAGCTGATCGAGACCGGCATGATAACCGCTACGAATGGTCCCGCCATCGGCGAGATTCACCGGCGGCTCCTCGGCGATCGCCGTGAGTATGCGATCGCGAACCTCGGGGATTTCGTCCAGATCGCCGGCGATAGCGAACCAACGCGCCGCATCGAATGCCGCGGCGTATTCCTTCAACTTCGGAACCAGCGCGAGCGATCGCCCCAGCGCCAGCAACTCGCGCGGCCCCGCTGTACCCAGCGTCAGTTTCGCCAGCAGCCTTTCGAGATCCAAGACGTTCCCGAGCAGTTTGCGCGATTCCGCCCGCGTGATGGTGGCCTCGAGCGCCGCCTGCACCGCATCCAGCCGCGCTTCGATCTCCGCAAGCTGCAAGCACGGCCGCAGCAACCGGGCACGCAACATTCGCCCGCCCATGCCAGTCGACGTCTGATCCAGAACGTGAATCAGAGTGGACTCGCGAGCTTCGCCGGCGAACAGAGGCTCCAGCAGCTCCAGATTCCGCACGGTGACCGCGTCCAGGATCATCGAATCGGAACGGTCATAGAACGCCGGCCGATCCAGATGATCGAGAGCCGATTTCTGCGTGTCGCGCAAATAGTGCAGGATCGCGCCAGCGGCTGAAACCGCCAGCGGCTTTTCGCCCAGGCCGCAGCCATCCAACGTGAGCAAGCGAAAATGTTCGCGCAGGGCGCGGCCGGCATAATCCAGGCTGAAGATCCAGTCCTCCAGCGTGGTCCGGAATCCACGCAGATCCGCGACGGCTTCCGCCGCCAGCACTTCACGGACATTCAGATTTTCGAGTGCGGCGTTCACTTCCGCCCCGTCCAGCTCAGTGGCCCGAAACTCGCCGGTGGAAATGTCGACGTGCGCCAAGCCGGCGCGAGTTCCATTGCGGCACACCGCGGCCAAATAGTTGTTCTCGTGCGAGCGCAGCAGCGACGGTTCCATGGCCGTTCCCGGCGTTACCACGCGCGTCACTTCGCGCTTCACCAGTTTCTTGCCAGGCCCAGCCTCCTCCATCTGATCGCACACCGCGACTCGATAGCCTTTCTGAATCAGCCGCGCCAGGTAGCCGTCGGCCGCGTGATACGGCACGCCGCACATCGGTATCGGTTGGCCTTTTTCCTTATTACGCGCGGTCAGCGTGATTTCGAGCTCGCGCGCCGCGGTGACGGCGTCTTCATAAAATAGCTCGTAGAAATCGCCCAGCCGGAACATCAGCAGGGCATTCGGAACTTGGGTTTTTATGGAGTGATATTGGCGCATCAGCGGCGTCGACGCCGCGTCACCAACTTCAGGCATACAAGCCGCGGGTCTGCAAAGCCGATGCGACGCGATCGATCGCCAGCATATAGGCAGCCAGCCGGTTGTGTACCTGGTGCTTCTCCGCGTAGCTCACTACGTCGCGAAAGCTGTTCACCATGATCTCTTCCAGGCGTCCATTAACGAGCTGCTCGTTCCAGAAGAATCCTTGCCGATCCTGCACCCATTCGAAGTAGGAAACCGTGACACCGCCCGCGTTGGCCAGAATATCCGGGATCACAAAGATTTTCTTGTCGGCCAGAATCGCGTCGGCTTCCGAAGTGGTGGGGCCGTTGGCGCCCTCGCAAATGATCTTGGCTTTGATCCGATCGGCGTTGGCAGTGGTGATAACATTCTCTTTCGCGGCCGGCAGCAGCACGTCGCAATCCAGCAGCAGCGCCTGTTCCCGATCGATATCCTCGCCTTCCGCAAACCCGGTGATCGAGCCGGTTTCATTGCGGTGCTTCATCAGCGCTTCGATGTCGAGCCCTTTCGGATTGTAGACCGCGCCGTCATATTCAATGATGCAAATGATCTTGAATCCCGAGCGAGCCATCAGCTTCGCCGACATGCCGCCGACATTGCCGAAACCCTGCACCACCACGCGTGTGTTCGTAGGATCGATACCGAAATGGCGCAGCGCTTGCATGGTGACGATCATGCACCCGCGACCGGTGGCTTCGGTGCGGCCCTTCGATCCGCCCAGCGCCAATGGCTTGCCCGTCACTACCGCCGTCACCGTTTGGCGTTTGTGCATTGAGTAGGTGTCCATCACCCACGCCATGGTTTGCGGATTGGTGTTCATGTCGGGCGCCGGCACGTCGCGCTCCGGGCCGATGATGTCCATGATTTCGGACGTGTAGCGCCGCGTGATGCGCTCCAGTTCGCCTGGCGAAAGAACATCAGGATCGCAAATCACTCCGCCCTTGCCTCCGCCGAACGGGATGTTCACCACGGCGCACTTCCACGTCATCCAGGCCGCCAGCGCGCGCACTTCATCTAGTGTGACGTCCGGAGCGAAGCGAATTCCACCTTTGGAGGGACCGCGCACGATGGAGTGCTGGACCCGATAGCCGGTGAAAACTTCGTAGCGTCCGTCGTCCAGCAAAACGGGAATGCTGACCTTCAACTCCAGTGCCGCCGACCGAAGAATTTTGCGCAGGCCTTCATCCAGGCCCAACAGCTCGGCGGCTTCATCGAACCGCGCCTCGGCGGAAACCCACGGATTCGTTTCCTTTTCGGAGGATGGAATCGCTTCCAGAATCATTCGAAAACCCCCAGCTACATTGTAGCTTCGGTAAACTGAAACATGGTGGCACGATTTTTCGCCGCATTTCTGTTTTTCACCGGCGCGGCTGCGTTCGCCCAGACAGACGATCTCGCCGTGGGGAAATTTCTTGTGGCCAGCCGCGACCTGGGCGATCCCAACTTCGCCCAGACGGTCATCCTGCTGGTGCGGTACACCGAGGATCAAGGCGCCGTCGGCTTAGTGGTCAACCGCGCGACGGACGTTCCCATCTCGCGCGTTTTCCAGGAGTTCAAGGAAGCCAAAGGGCGCATGGACCCGGTCTACGTGGGCGGTCCCGTGGAATTGAATAGCGTACTGGCGCTGCTGAAAAGCGCGAGCAAGCCGGAGAACGGCACGCGCGTGTTCGCCGACGTTTACCTGATCAGCAACAAGGATTCATTGAAAGCCACCTTGGCGTCGGGTGCGGAAGCCAGCGTGTTTCACACCTTCGTTGGCTATGCGGGTTGGAGCGCCG
>Ga0302326_10016274_pt1 | contig 15578 bp, 13 predicted proteins | sample Palsa_T0_3_FD_202264 | JGI IMG/M metagenome (GOLD analysis project Ga0302326, IMG submission 202264) | Peat permafrost microbial communities from Stordalen Mire near Abisko, Sweden - Palsa_T0_3 | ecosystem: Environmental > Terrestrial > Soil > Palsa > Peat permafrost | place: Sweden: Abisko...
GGAGCGCGAGTCCACAATTTAAAGAACGTCTCGCTCGCGATTCCGCACAATTTGCTGACCGTAGTCACAGGTGTTTCCGGCTCCGGCAAATCGTCGCTGGTGTTCGACACGGTGTACGCCGAAGGCCAGCGGCGCTACGTGGAATCGCTTTCCTCTTACGCGCGGCAGTTTCTGGAGCGCATGGAGAAGCCGGATGTCGACGAGATCGATGGAATCGCGCCGCCCATCGCGATCCGGCAGAAGAACACGACCCGTAATCCACGCTCGACGGTCGCGACGTCCACCGAGATTTATGATTATATGCGGCTGCTGTACGCGCGTGCCGGCCGCAGCTATTGCCCCAAATGCGGCGATCACGTAATACGCGACACCGTAGATCAGGTTGCGCAGCGAATGCTCCAGCAGCCTGAAGGTTCGCGATGGTACGCGCTTTTTCCGGTGCGCAGCGGCACAACCACCGACGCGCTTCGCGATCAGCTGTTCGAGCTTCGTAAGAAAGGCTTCACGCGGTTATACCAAAATGGACGCGTATTCGAATTTTCGACTCCCGAATCACTGCTGGATATCGATTTCAGCCAGCCAGTGTTCATTTTGGTGGACCGTTTCGTCATATCCGAAGAGCTCCATCAGAGGATCGTGGACACCCTGGAAATTTGCTATCGCGAATCCGGCGAGGTAATTTTCGAGGAAGCTACGCCGCAAAATCCGCCTCCCAAGATTCTGCGCTTCAGCGAGAAATTCGCCTGCAAGCGCTGCGGGATCGAGCTTGTGACGCCGGAGCCCAGCCTCTTCAGTTTCAACAATCCCATGGGCGCTTGCCCGCGCTGCCAGGGCTTCGGCAACACCATCGATTACGACATGGACCTCGTGATTCCGAATGCCGGCCTGTCGCTGGATGAAGGCGCGGTAGATCCGTGGACCAAGTCGCAGTACCAGCGATTCAACGCGCCCTTCCTGAAATCCTCGCGCGGCAAGGTGCGATGGAACGTGCCGTACGCCGATCTAGACTCCCAGGAGCAGTCGCTGATCGGGAAGGCGGTTCACGATTTTTTCGCGGAAGTGGAAACCAAGAAGTATAAAGTTCATGTGCGGGTGTTTCTGAGCCGCTACCGGGGCTATGCCGAATGTCCAGACTGTGGCGGTTCGCGGCTGCGCGTCGATGCGCTGAACGTGAAAATCGCAGGCCGAACCATCGCGGATCTGGTGAAGTTGAACATCGAGAGGGCCTACGAATTCTTCCAGTCGCTGGAGCTGTCGCCTGAGGAATCGGCCATCGCCGACAAGATTCTGGTGGAGATCCGGCAACGCCTCAAATTCTTGAACGATGTCGGCCTGGATTATCTGACGCTCGACCGGTTGTCTTCGACGTTGTCGGGCGGGGAAGCACAGCGCATACAGCTTGCGACGTGTCTCGGCTCGCGCTTAGTGGGCGCCTGCTATGTGTTGGATGAGCCCTCCATCGGTTTGCACTCGCGCGATACCGGACGGCTGATTAAGATCTTGGAAGAGCTGCGGGACTTGGGCAATACCATAGTCGTCGTTGAACACGACGCGGACGTGATGCGCGCGGCCGATCACATCATCGATATGGGGCCGGGGGCTGGCGAACTTGGCGGCGAGATCGTGTTTGAAGGCTCCTACCGGAAAATCGTAGGAGATGGGGCGGCTTCTCTGACCTCCCGATATTTGCGTGGCGATCTGCACGTGGCAAACTCGGGCGCGCCCAGGTCTGTGGATCCCAAGCGAGTGGTAAAGTTTTTTGGCGCTCGCGCCCACAATTTGAAAGGCATCGATGTTGCGATCCCGCTGGACCTGATGGTGGCGGTGACCGGCGTGTCCGGTTCGGGCAAATCGACATTGGTGCACGATGTGATCTTTCAGTCGTTGACCCAGCGGTTGCGGCAAGCGGCGCCGGAGGGATTGGACGAGGATCTCAAACAAAAAGGCGAGAAGGTCACTTGCCGCAGGGTGGAGAAAGCTGAGCTGGTTCGCGAGGTGGTGCTGGTGGATCAATCGCCCATCGGCCGCACTCCGCGTTCGAATCCCGTCACGTATATCAAGGCGTTCGACTTGATCCGGGAGCTTTTCGCCGGCACACCGGAAGCCCGAAAGCGCGGCTACAACGCCGGCCATTTTTCATTCAACATTCCGGGCGGCCGTTGCGAGAACTGCCAGGGCGACGGCACAGTAACTGTTGAAATGCAGTTCCTGGCTGACGTGGAGCTGCTCTGCGAGGAATGCAAGGGCACGCGGTTCAAGAGCGCTATTCTCGACATCCGCTATCGTGAGCTGAACATCCACGAGGTGCTGCAGCTGACGGTGCAAGAGGCGTTGACCTTTTTCTACGATTCGAAACGATTGTACGGCCGGTTGAAGGTGCTGGCCGACGTCGGCTTGGGATATTTGCGTCTGGGACAATCCGCCACAACACTAAGCGGAGGCGAGGCCCAGCGCGTGAAGCTTGCGGCACATTTGGCGCAAGCCTCTTGTAGCGGAACGCTGTTTATCTTTGACGAGCCGACCACGGGGCTGCACTTCGAGGACATCGCGAAGCTGCTGGCGGCCTTCCAACGATTGATCGAGAGCGGCGGCAGCGTTTTGATTATCGAGCATAACCTGGACGTAATTCGAAGCGCCGACTGGGTGATCGATCTGGGGCCGGACGGCGGCGAGCGTGGTGGGCAAATTGTAGCCGAGGGTACTCCCGATCAGATTGCGGCAGCCAAGAATTCCTACACTGGACGATACTTGAAGAAATATGCCGCAAACGCCGCACGTTGAATCGCACTTCACTGCCTCGGATTTCGTGCGCGACGTCGTCATTGGCATGGCGGATGGACTCACTGTTCCGTTCGCGCTCGCGGCCGGATTATCCGGAGCCGACACCACCGCGCGCATTATCGTCGTGGCAGGGCTGGCGGAAATCGCGGCCGGCTCCATCGCCATGGGCCTGGGTGGATATCTGGCGGCGAAGAACGATGCCGATCATTACGCCAGTGAATTGAAGCGCGAGCAGCAGGAGGTGGAAGAGATTCCCGACGAGGAAGCGCGTGAGGTGCTCGAGGTGTTCGAGATGTACGGGCTCACACATGCCGAGGCCCTTCCGATCGTCGACTCGCTGCGACAGCGTCCCAAACAGTGGATCGATTTCATGATGCGCTTCGAATTGGGTCTGGAGGAGCCGGATCCCAAACGCGCGTTGCGCAGTGCGAGCACCATCGCCGGAGCGTACATTGCCGGTGGTTTGATTCCACTGGCTCCTTATATGTTGATGAGCTCGGCGTATGCTGCGCTGATCGCGTCGGTGATTGCGACAATCATTGCGCTGGCGGCGTTCGGCGCGGTGAAAGGGCACTATACTGGGATGCACGCTGGAGCAAGCGCTTTGCGAACCGCACTGATCGGAGGAGTAGCAGCCGCGGCGGCGTTTGGCATTGCCCGTTTGGTGTCGGCCAGATAACGATCCAAAATTAAGAAAAAATTTCTTAAGCGATTCTCTTGACGCACCCATGAGTTTGGCGGTAAAAAGGAGTTCCCCCCATCAGAAAAGGAAAGTTAAACACGATGTCTGCTGCCGTCGCGGTACTTGCTGAAACCTCCTATCCGCTAGAGACTCCCTTGCCGGTTGCGTCGTCTGACGAGCGATTGCGTGAATTGGTTCACGAGTTGCGCCAGCCGTTGAGCTCCATTGAGGCGATTGCCTACTATCTTGAAATGACCTTGCCGGCCGGGCAGGTTCAGGCGCGGCAGCACATGTCGCACCTCCAGCATTTAGTGGAGGAAGCGAATGCAATACTGGAACGCCGCGCGGGCTTGGTGCGCAAACCTTTCGTGCGCGCTCACGCCGCGGGTACGAGCTAGGTCTCACCTTCGCTTAGCTTTTTTTCGATTGCAGCGATTTCTTTACGAAGCTTCGGCAGGCGCGACAGGTTGGCGAGTTGCTCCAGGTGTTCCTTTAGCGGACGCGCGGGAGTTCCCCATACCACCTGGCCCTTGCGAATGATTTTGGACGTGAGGACTCCACAGCCGGACCCCAGCACCGCGCCGGTTTCTATGCGCGCTTTGTCTCCAATTCCAACCTGTCCGCCAATCACCGCGTAGTCTTCCACCACCACGCCGCCGGAGAGTCCGGTTTGAGCGGCAATCACGACATGACGTCCGATGCTGCAGTTGTGCCCGATATGCACCAGGTTGTCGAGCTTCACTCCATCTCCAATCCGCGTGACACCGAGCGCGGCGCGATCGATACAGGAATTGGCGCCGATCTCAACGTCATCGCCGATCTCCACGCGCCCGATTTGCGGGAACTTTCGATAACCCTCCGGGCCGCGCACGAATCCGAAGCCGTCGGCTCCCAGCACGCAACCGGAGTGCAGCACGGCACGGTCTCCAATGCTGACGTGATCGTAAATGGTGACGTGGGCATGTAACGTGCAATCGGCGCCGAGGCGCGTTCCTGCTCCGATGCTGCAATTTGGACCAACGCTGGTGCGCTCGCCGATGCGTACGCCCGGGCCGATCACCGCGTGCGGTCCAATGGCCGCAGATGGAGCGATCTCGGCATCTGGCGCAATCACCGCCGTGGGATGCGCGCCGGCAACGATTGCAGGCTGTGGATAGAGCAATCCAATCACGCTAGCTAAGCCGCCGCGCGGATCGGCGACGCGAATCACGGTGCGGCCCGCGGGAAATTCGGGAGTCGCCAAGAGACAGCCGGCGAGGGATCGATCGGACTGCGCGGCCGCTTTCCGGCTACCGATAAACGCAATGTCGTACGGTCCCGCCGATTCTAAAGGAGCGACGCCGGTAATATCGAGATCGCCCGCGCCTTCGAAGCCGGCCTTCAGATGCTCTGCGATTTCAGCGACGCGCACTCCTGTATGATAAATCGAATGAAGATTATGCAACGAGCTCTGATTTCGACGATCGCCGTCGTGTCGTCCTGTGTGCTGGTATCGGCGCAGGCGCCGCCTCCGGGCGGTGGAGCGGGAAAAGCCGGTCCGCCTCCTCCGCGCCTGGTGCTCTCAGTCACGAGCACGGCATGGCCCGATGGTGGAGAAGTGCCAATGAAATACTCGGGCCGAGGCGATAACAAATCTCCGGCCTTCGAGTTTCACTGGAGCTTGGCTGGAAATGCAGCCGCGCCTCCCGAAGGTCTGCAAACTTATGCAGTGATCTTTCACGACGTCGAGAATTCTTCTATGAAAACCACGGTCGACACTCTGCATTGGTCGGCGTTCAATATCCCCGGAACTGCCAAGGGCTTGCCGGAAGGACTAGCGGCCGGCGATCTGCCGGATGGGACGCGCAATGGTCCGGGCATCGCGGCGCGCGGCGGAAATCCGGGAGCCTATTTCGGGCCTGGCGCTGGTCCGGGGCCGATCCATCATTACGTGTTCGAGTTTTATGCTTTGGATACCAAGCTGGACCTGCCGGCCAATACTACGCGCGACGATTTGCTGAAGGCCATGGATGGCCACGTACTCGGCAAGGCCGCCTGGTTCGGCCGCTTCCATATGCAGCCGGCTCCATAAAAACTGGGGATGCCAGTTGATCCGTCGGCCACGGTAGCTTTCACCGCGCGCGTTCATCCGTCAGCAAACATCGGGCCGCAGGCTAGCATCGGCGAGTTCGCGATCGTTGAAGAAGATGTGACGATCGGAGCTTTCTGCCGCCTGGAGCCGTACGTTTTGGTGAAGCGGTGGACCACCCTCGGCGAGCGCAACGAGGTATCGGCCGGCACGGTGCTGGGAACCGATCCGCTCGATAAAAACTTCACTGGCCAGCGCAGTTATCTGCGAATCGGCGATGGCAACATTATCCGCGAGCACTATACGATTTCGCGTGGAACGCAGCCCGAGAGCGTGACCACGATCGGCGACGGCAACTACATTATGACGTCGGGGCACATCGCGCACAATTGCTCGATCGGGAACAATTGCGTGATCGCCAGCTGCGCGCTGGTGGCGGGACATGTGCAGGTGGAAGACCAGGCTTTCATTTCGGGCGGAGTGGTGATTCATCAATACTCGAAGATCGGGCGCCTCGCGATGATCGGAGGCAATTCTCGGGTGAACCTGGACGTACCGCCGTTCTTTTTGTACACCGATTTTAACGCGCGGCCGAATGGCTTGAACGTGGTTGGGTTGAAGCGCGCCGGGTTTAGCATCGAAGATATTGGCGCGCTCAAGCGGGCCTACAGAATCCTATATCGCTCTGGATTAAAGCTGAAAGATGCGCTGGCGCGGATTGCATCGGAGTTGGCTACCGAGCATACACGACATTTGATCAAATTCATCGAAAGCAGTGACCGCGGCATCTGTCGGGAATGATGGGGATCACGCCCAAAACCTATTGAAGGTGACGCGCGCGCAGTTGAAAGCTGCCGCTGATCCGGAATTTGAGGCCGGACTGCGCTGGTTTTTCAAGGAGCCGGTGAAGCCCTATGGAGTCCGGACGCCGCAGCTTCGCGAGTTGGCGCGCCTCGCCTACGCGCAAGTGAAACACTGGCCGGTTGAGGAGCGCGATCGATTCGTGACCGAGCTTTGGAAGAGCGGCATGCTGGAGGAGGGCGCCATCGTATGCCATCTCTACCGACGGTTTGCGAAATCGTGCGGGGAGCGCGAGTTTGTGATGTTCGCGCAATGGATCGATCGATATGTTCGCAACTGGTCGCATTGCGACGGCGCAATACAGAAATAATCTTTCACATCGGCGATCTGCTGCGCGGCGACGCCGGCGACATGGTGCGGAAGGGCGTGGGCTGGCTGCTGAAAGAAACGTATCCAAAGAAACCGCTAGAAACTATCGAATTTCTGGATGTTTGGAGACCCGGGGCGCCGAGGCTGGTGCTGCGGATTGCCGCCGAGAAGATGACTGAGAAGGACTGGCGATGGCTTCTTACAGGATGATTGATATCCGGCGGACCTCTTGAGTCTCGAGCGCGGCGAGCATTTCACGCGCGGTTTTTCCGCTGACAGGATGCCGCAGATCCGGTGCGATTTCAGCGAGCGGTTCCAAAACAAACCTGCGCTGCGCGATGCGCGGGTGAGGCAGTTGCAATTCAGGTGCGTCGATAACGCTCTGGCCGCAAAACAAAATATCCATATCGATGTTCCGCGGGCCGTTCGGAGCCAGGCGCCGGCGCCCCATCTCACGCTCGACGGCAAGCATGCAGGCGAGCAGTTGAGGAGCCAATAGATCCGTCTCCACTTCCACGACGGCGTTCAGGAACCACGGCTGATCGCGCAGGCCTTGCGGCTCGGTCTCATAGATCGAGGATCGGCGCGTCACGCGGATTCCCGCGGCTTCCAGACGCTCCAGCGCTTCCCGCAGGTTGGCCTCGCGGTTGCCGACATTCGAGCCGAGGCCCAGGTACGCCGTCTTCAAAACAAATCGCCCTGCGGGCCGCTGCGGGGGCGTCGCGGAATCTTGAAATACTCAAACGCCCGATCAGTGCCGACGCGGCCGCGCGGAGTCCGGTCGATGAAACCGAGTTGCATCAGGTAAGGCTCGTAGACTTCTTCAATGGTGTCCGCCTCTTCGTCGATGGAGGCGGCGATGGTGTTCACACCTACCGGCCCGCCGCCGTATTTGGCAAGCAGCGTGAGCATGATTTTCTGGTCGATTTCATCCAGACCGAAGCGGTCCACTTCAAGCAAATCCAGCGCGCTGGTGGCGGCGCCCAGGTCGATGTGCCCTTCGGCGCGGACCTGTGCATAATCGCGCACCCGTCGCAGCAGGCGATTGGCGATGCGCGGCGTGCCCCGGCTGCGGCGGGCGATTTCTTCTGCGCCATCCAGATCCAGAGTGACACCGAGCAGCTTCGCGGAACGTTCGACGATCGTGGTCAGCTCGGCGACGCCATAGTGATTGAGGCGCAGCACCAGGCCGAAGCGCCCGCGCAACGGAGCGCTCACCAAACCTTGGCGCGTGGTGGCGCCGATGGCCGTGAAATGCGGAATGGACATGGAGTGCGTGCGCGCGCCTGGCCCGGTTCCAATCAGAATGTCCATGCGGAAATCTTCGAGCGCCGCGTACAGGATTTCTTCCACGTCGGGGAGCAGCCGATGAACCTCGTCAATAAAGAAGACCTGGCGCGGGCGAATATTGGTAAGGACGCCCGTCAGGTCGAGCTTCTTTTGGAGAATTGGGCCGGAGGTCTGTTCAAAATCGACACCCAATTCGCCCGCGATAATCGTCGCGAGCGTAGTTTTCCCCAAGCCTGGCGGTCCATAGAGCAATACATGATCCATGGCCTCGCCTCGTTTCTTGGCGGCCTCGATGGCGATGGATAGGTTCTCCTTGAGTTTGGGCTGGCCGGTAAAGTCGGCCAAGCGAGTAGGACGAAGAGCAGTTTCGAATTGGCGCTCGCCCTCGAGCGGCGATCCAGGCTCGCGCATGCTATCGCACCAGCTCCAGCGCCTTACGGAACAACGGCTCAAAGGCAGACTCCGGCTCGGCGGCTTTGGCTTTGCGAACGGCTGATTCGGCGGCGGCTCGCTGGCATCCCAGATTCAGCAGCGCCGAGAGGACGTCCTGTTCGATCACGCTGAGCGCAGGCTCCGTCCTGGAGGAAACGGACGATGCGCTGCCGCCGCCTAGAAAATCCAACTTGTCCTTCAACTCCAGCACCATGCGCTCGGCGGTTTTCTTACCGACGCCCGGGATGCGCACCAGTAGCTCGACGTGTCCGCCGCGAATCGCGTCAATCAGCCCCGGCGTGGCCAAGCCGGAGAGAACTTTGATGGCGAGCGTTGGTCCGATGCCGCTTACCGAGATCAGTTTTTCAAACAGCCCTTTCTCTTCCAGCGTGAAGAAGCCGAAAAGCGCGAGCGCATCTTCCCGAACATGGGTATGAATTCGCAATGCAACTTCGCCGCCGGTATCGGGAAGGGCCGAGAAAGTGGAGATCGGAATCACGACTTCATATCCAACTCCGGCCGTATCTACTATGATTTGATTGGGATGCTTTTCAAGCAGCTTGCCGCGCAGGAAGGCGATCATGTAAGGGCCATTATGCGTAGTCGGCCGGGGCGGCGGAGGATCTGCTTCTCAATGGATCGGCGGCGTTGCGTGGCAGCGTAAATGAGAATCGCGAGCCCTTGCCCAACTCCGATTCTACCCAAATGGATCCGCCATGCCGGTCCACGATCTTCTTGCAGATGGCCAGTCCGATTCCGGTACCTGGATATTCATGCCCGTGCAGGCGCTTGAAGATCCCAAAGATTTGCGCCTGATATTCAGGCTGAATTCCGATGCCGTTGTCCGCTACTGTAAAAACCCAGTTGTGTCCATCTTCCGTTGCACTTACCGCGATCCGGGGAGGCTGATCGGAGCGGTACTTCAAGGCGTTGCCGATGAGGTTTTGAAACACCTGCTCCAAGTGCAGCGGATTGGCCGTAACCACCGGCAACTGGCCAAACGAAACCGACGCGTTGGCTTCCGCGATGGCGCTGCCTAGATTCGTGACTGCATCTTCAACCAATCGTCCGACCGGCACTGCCTCGATCATCGATTCGGCCACTTCGCCGGCTCGGGAGTACTCGAGCAGCGCCTCCACCAACGCATGCATCCGTTGCGCGCCCGAAACCGCCACCTCCATGAGTTGGGCGGCGTCCTTGTCAAGAACTTTGCCGGAATAGTTTCTGATCGCAAGCTGCAGACAAGTGGCGACCGTTCGCAAGGGCTCCTTCAAGTCATGCGAGGCGGCATAGGAAAATTGCTGCAGATCCTGATTTGTTCGGACCAATGCCTGGTTCAAACGGCGGGTTTCTTCTTCACCCCGACGCCGTTCCGAAATGTCGCGAAATACCAGCACAGCGCCGATAACGTCACCACCGGCGTTACGTATGGGGGCGGCGCTGTTGTCAATCGGCCGCTCGGCGCGGTTACGAGAGATGAGGACGGAGCGATCCGCAGCAGCGACGATGGCTCCATCGCGCAAAGCCCTTAATGCGGGATTGGAGGCTGGTTCGCGACTATCTTCGTTCACAATCTCGAACACGTTTTGCAGAGGTTGACCTTCGGCTTCGGCTTGGCTCCAGCCAGTAATTTCTTCCGCCACGCCGTTCATGAAGGTCACCCGGCCCACGTCATCCGTTGCGATGACGGCGTCGGCAATGCTAGTGAGCGTCGTATGCAACAAATCGCGACTGGCGGTGGTGCGATCTTTTGCGGCCTGCAGATCGACAATCAGGCGATCGCGCTCGGCGGTGGCGCGTCCAATATCGAAAGTCGCCAGAGCCAGAAATACAAACAGCACCACTCCTCCGAATATCGAAACCAGGCGGGCTTGGGAACCCTGCTGTTGCCGTTCTCGAACACCCTGTTGGAGGTCCCGGTAGACCTCGTTCTGCAGATCCTGTCCAAGATTGCGAATCTCATCCATGGCCTGCTTGCCGCGGTTGGTTTCCACCTCGGTGAGCGCCGCGTTGAATCCCTCGTTCTGACGCAGGGCGATGGTCTCCTTCAACTCCGCGATTTTCTCGGTTATCAGGCTGTCCAGTGTCGCCACTCGGGGGCGCAGCGTGGCGTTATCAGCCACCAGGTCTCGTAGCGTGTGGACTTCGGAAGGCAGAGCGACAATCGCCGCGTTATAGCCATCCAGATATTGGGCGTTTCCAGTAAGGACGTAGCCTCGCTGACCGGCCTCAGCGTCCTTGGTGTACGAAAGAACCTTTTCGATCTGTTGGAGCAAGGCACGGCCATGCTGAACTTGGGGAGCGCTGCGCTGAAAAACTTTCCAATCCTGATAAGACACGAAGCTGACGATTAAAAGAATCAGCAACGCGCCAGCGAGATACCACCGGTCGGGTCTTCGAATGCGTAGCAACGTCCGCTCCGAGGAGAGCTTGGAAAGCTCCAAAACTAGATTAGGATCCTAAGGAGCAGCGTAACAAAAACCACGCTGGAGTTCATGATTTACATTAGCTAGATGGCCCGCCGCCGTTTTTTCGTCGATGCCGTGGAACGGGGGCGCGCCCGGATCACCGGCCCGGATGCGCATCATCTGACGCGCGTGCTGCGCGTAGCGCCAGGACAACAGTTCGAGATTTCCGACAATCAGAGCGTGTATCTGGCCGAGGTGGAGAGCGCCGGCAAGGACTTGGTTTCGTTTGCCGTTCACGAGCGCCTGGCAGCGCCCGAGCCCGTGGTGCACACTATGTTGGTTGCGGCTTTGGTTCGCTTCGAACGGTTCGAATGGATCATCGAGAAGGCCACCGAGTTGGGGGTGGAACACATTATTCCACTGGAAACGGAACGCACGGAGAAAGGTCTGAGAAAAGCTGCTGAAAAACGTTCCGTGAGATGGAGCCGTATCGCGCGGGAAGCGAGCGAGCAGTCGCGGCGCGCGCGATTGCCGGAGATCCACGATGCCAGAGCATTAACGGACGGGCTGGAGATCGAGGCTGATTACCGCTATGTCCTGGAAGAGGCGCAAAGTGCAGCGCCGATGCTTTTGGTGTTGCCTGGGACGCGGCTGACGAGCGACCGGGTAGCGCTGCTGCTGGGTCCGGAAGGCGGATGGACCGATCGCGAGCGTGAGTTGATTATTGCCAGCGCCGGATGGACTCCGGTTTCACTCGGCCGCGAGATTCTTCGCGCGGAGACGGCGGCCATCGCGGGGCTTGCGGTTATTAACGGGGCATGGAATGCGAAAACGGTATGAAGGGCCGCTTGCTCACGCGCGCGGCTCAGATTGCCACGACGGCCGCGCTCACCGGTTTGGAGCCCACTGGAATCAGCATGAATAGCGGGCCCTTCTTCCAGCGGGCGGCGGTCACGTTTGCGATTCGAATTACCGCCATATCGCCGGATGCCTGATTCAAGATCAAAGCGTACTGGTCATCGGGGGTGATGGTGATGCAGGAAGGCTCGGTGCCCACCGGCGTCACCGCCAGCACTTTGCCGGTGTCGATGTCGAGGATGCTTACGACGGCCGATTTGGGGTTGGCTACAAACAAATAGCCTGGCGATGTGGACGCGGCCATTGCGCCGGGATTATGACCCGCCAGCACGGTCTGGCCAATTTGGGGCGTGTAGTAAGGATAAACGACCACTACGCTGTCCATTCCATCGCCGGTTACGAAAACCTGACCGCCGTCGGCTTTGAAGCATATGTGATCCGGCCGAACGGCCAATGGCAAGTTCACCACCAGGCGGGCCTTGGGCACGTCGAAGATCGACAGCATGCGCTGGCTGACGTTAGCCGCGATGAGTTGGCGCGAATCCGATTGCGCGCGGGCGGCGTCGCCATGCGGCGGCTGAAATCGAACCAGTCCGATTTCGCCGGTAGTGCGAATGGGCGATGAGGCGCGTCGGTTGCGGACGTCCACAAACGTAATGGAACATCCGGCGCCTGAGCTGATGGCGACCGTGGCTCCGTCGGGAGAGAGGTCAAAATCGGCGGGGTCGTCTGGGAGCGGAAGAGTCCAGTCGATCCGCAGAGGATCGAGCGCCACGCGAACCAATTGCCTGGGCTGACGGCACAGCACATACAGAGCATTACCGTAAGGAGCCAGGCGCATTTGGAAGGCTTCTTGGCACACGCGAAGCTTGCGCGCAAAGGTCAGGTTCGAGGTGAGGATCTCATGGACCGAGCCGGTGTCGGGCGTAAGCGCATAGACGCGGCCGAGCATGGGGTTAGCCAGAACCGCGGTTGGGGAACCGTCGATGCGGATATGGCGGGCGACGGCGAATACTTGTAAGTCCACTGCGGCGATTGCGCCGCCATCCTGATTGGCGACGAAGGCATAGCCCGAAAAACCGCTGGCTTTTTTGGGGCCACAAGCGGCCAGGGCGCCGAAGCCAGCGGCGCTGCCGCCGAGTGCGAATGTACGCCGCGAGATCACGTACTTGATTCTGCCATAGGCGAGAGGTGGCCCAGCTACTCGACGCGCAGTGCGGGCGGCGGGCGAAGCGATCGCAGATCGCGCTAAACCACCGTGTGGTAATCCCTTTATTGGTTTAGGATCGAGAGATAATGAGTAACAGGCTTTGTTCATAGACGATCACTTCCCATCGTGATTTCGAAAGCGAAGGGAGTTTGAAGGAGAACACTTGCGCCGGGTGTCCCTGCCGTTAGGAAGGTTCTGAGACTATGACGATCACTCCGAGAGGAACCGTCAGGGTGATCTATCAAGGTGCGCTGTTCTTGCTGAATTTAACCATCGCGTGGGTGGTAACTTCGATACTTGTGTCGGGCGCGGAGCACTACTCGCGATTTTCGAGTGTTTCTCGGGCGATTCGTCAGTCAAACTTTCTTAACAGCGTCGCAGCGCTGGGCTTGGGTTACTTTGTTCATCGCACCTGCACTCGAGACCGGCGAAATGGGTCTGGATAGGTGGCACCCTCTGGATCGGTTACGGAGCAGTTCGTTTTTGGTCCGGGCAGCGAGCATTCAGCGTACTTCAGGAGGGCCATTCGATCTTCTGGGAAATGTCGGGAACCGGCTGCAGTTTTGACACACGAAGCTGCCGCGACTGGTCGTTATATGGAGTACTGTTCTTGCGCGCCATATTCTACTCGGCTGGCGCGGTATCCTCTGCAGCGATTACTCGCTGGTATCTTCAAAGGAAGTCGAAGGCGCCCGGAATTTAGGCCACGGCACGGATCCCGGGAAAACTAACGCTGAGGCGCAAGGTCAAACGTTGTCCTTCACGTCGCCCGCGATGCCACTAGGCGCGAATGTCCGACGCGTGATCACGTACTTGATTTTGGCATACGCGAGAGTTGGTCCAGCTAAGGTATTCCAGTGTTCGCTGAAATAATTGATGCCAGAACGTTGAATATGATACGCTTTGACTGGATCTCTGAGCGCCTCCCGCTGTAACCTCTGCACCACTGGAAAAAATGCGTGTGGCAAAGTCTCTCGCGCGAGTTGAACGACCCGGAAGAGTCTCTACATGAACCTGCGTTCGCTGTTTAGCTTATTCTCGTCTGATCTGGCCATCGATCTTGGGACTGCCAACACGCTGGTTTACGCCAAAGGCAAAGGGATCGTTGTAAACGAGCCTTCCATCGTGGCCATCAACAAAACCAACGGCGAAGTAGAAGCTGTCGGCAAAGAGGCGAAGGAAATGCTCGGCCGCACGCCCGGCAACATCGTGGCAATTCGCCCCATGAAGGATGGCGTGATCGCCGATTTCAAAGTCACCGAGCGTATGCTCAGTTACTTCATCCTGAAGGCGCACGGCCGCAAGGTGCTGGTGCATCCGCGCATCGTAATCGGCGTTCCGAGCGAGATCACGCAGGTGGAAAAGCGCGCCGTCATCGATTCGGCATATCGCGCCAAGGCCAGCGAAGTGCATCTGGTGGAGCAGGCCATGGTGGCGGCTATCGGAGCGGGCCTTCCGGTTACCGAGCCTTCGGGCAACATGGTTGTGGATATCGGCGGCGGCACCACCGATGTCGCAGTAATATCGCTGTCCGGGATTGTCTACTCGCGCTCGGTGCGTGTGGCCGGCAACGCCATGGACGAAGCCATCATGCAGTATCTAAAGCGCAAATACAACCTGCTGATCGGCGAGCGAACGGGCGAGGCCATCAAGATTCAGATCGGCTCAGCCTATCCTTTGGACCGGCCGCTGACGATGGAAATAAAAGGGCGAAATCTGATCGAGGGCGTGCCGAAAACACTGACCATCGACGACAGCGAAATTCGCGAAGCGCTATCGGAGTGCGTGGCCACCATTATGAATGCGATCCGCGTGGCGCTGGAGCGGACTCCTCCCGAGTTAAGCGCCGATATCAGCGACCGAGGAATTGTTTTGACCGGAGGCGGCGCGCTGTTGAAGAATTTAGATAAGCGCATTCGCGAGGAGACCGGGCTTCCGGTATCGATCGCTGAAGACCCGCTAGCGAGCGTGGTGTTAGGGACCGGCAAAATGTTGACTGATTTCAAATTGCTACGCAGGGTGGCGATTGAGTAAAGTGAAGCACCGCTTACTAACGTGCGCGGCTCGATAAAGCTGGCGCCACATGTAATTTATGGATTTTTTTCTCAGCCGCTACCGTCACCTCACGGTGCTGTTGATCGTGGTCACGGCGCAGTTGCTGCTGATTGCCTATCAGGTGAGGACCAACCGCGATATTCCGCTGATCCGCGTTTGGGCTGTCACGGCGGTAACTCCGGTTGAGCAGGGACTCGAGTTGGTCCGCCGCTACACCTGGGGGTTCGTGGAAGACTACTTCGTCCTGTTGAACGTGCACGGCGAGAATGTGAAGCTGCAGCGCGAAAACGGGCAACTCAAGATAGAGAACAATTATTTAAAAAACGAATTAGCGACGGCCGATCGCGCGAGAGCGCTGAGCGTGTTCGAGGCGCGGTCGCCTTCGAAAACCGTAGCCGCGCGGGTGATTGGGAACGGTACCGGAGCCAACTCGAAGGTGGTGTTCGTCGATCGCGGATCCACCAGCGGAGTGGAAAGCGGCATGGCAGTGGTTACCCCGGACGGCATCGTCGGCAAAGTTGTGGATGCGTATCCTACCGCTTCTTTGGTTATGCTGATCACCGACCCGACATTCGCCGCAGGCGTGCTTTCGCAGAAGAACCGGGTACATGGGACGCTGAAAGG